>Ga0163144_10016164_pt1 | contig 15308 bp, 12 predicted proteins | sample OliLak19BULKMAT1_FD_123175 | JGI IMG/M metagenome (GOLD analysis project Ga0163144, IMG submission 123175) | Freshwater microbial mat bacterial communities from Lake Vanda, McMurdo Dry Valleys, Antarctica - Oligotrophic Lake LV.19.BULKMAT1 | ecosystem: Environmental > Aquatic > Freshwater >... | reverse complement strand
TGCTGTCCTACGTACGTGGGGAAGGCCATAGAACGCGGTACAGTGATTGCAAACGCAACTCTGTCACGAATTGGGCACGGGGTTTTTCTTCAGCTGTCAGTAGATGTATCAAATGTTTGCAGTTTGGAGAATTTGACTAAAAAAACCCCTTCGTGAGCGGCCGGTATTCTTAATGTCACAGGTCCACAGGCTGATGAGTTACTCGCCCTTCTAGCCGACAAACCGATGCCAGTTGAAGGTGTACCGATCCATCTCGTGGAACGCGCCCGCCGCCTCGAAGCGCTGCGGCTCATTCAGAAACGTCCACATCGCACGTTCGTAGTCGTTGTGCATCGCGGCGAACTGCTCAGACCAGTCCTGATTCCAGAGCAACGCCTATTCAACGATTGCCTGCGCCCCCTTGCTGCACGCGATTTGCATCACCAACGAGAAGTCGCTGTCAATGCGCCGCAAGACCGGGTCGTCGAGCGCGTCGAGGGCATCAGTCAGAGGGTCGATCGCAGTCTCAGTCATCACGTCCCAATCGACGGACAACTTGATCTTGCGGCCATCGAAGTACTTCTTGATGAGTTCGTTCGGGGTTTGCCGCAGAAAGGTGCGGCGTGAGTACTGTTTGGCTTTTGTCGTGGTTCCTTATGTTAGAGGCGGCCAGTTGTCCATGTACGCTGAACAGTAAACGTCAATTGCAAAAAAAAGGGTTCTCAAAACAATGTGTTGGGCTGCTCTCGCAGCAGTAGGCCGAGCTTTTCAAGGCGGATACGCATCGCTTCAGCGGAGACCTCGAAATGCGCAGCCAGCGGTTTGCAGAACATTTCCAACGCGGCGCTTTGATTGGAATTCTCGTCCGGGCGGAATTTGACGGCAGGAAGTTCGTCGACGCAGACCGGATCAATGCTTCCCCGCCACTCCTCCCAAGCAGGTAAGACGAGATCACGCGGCATAAGCAGGTATCCCGCAAAGCAATCCGCTTGCCACTCCGCCGGAGGTTTCTGACTGGATCGGCACACGAACGCCGGCTTTCCGCGTCCACCGAACAACATCGCCTGGTTCGGGTCCTCGGTGTAATGATGTCGGTGCAACTGCCAGTGACCAGTCTCGTGAGCGAGTGTGAAGTTGTAGCGTCCGAGCATCTTCGTGTTCTCGTGTGGATCAAGTGATCGGTCCACGCGCACGATCTTTTCCTTAAACCAGATTGCCCCCAACACATCTGGATGCCCGAACAACGCCTTCAAGTCTTCGACCTCGTAGGTCAGGCGAAGGTGTAATTCGACGATGTCGCCAATCGGCACGGGCGGCTTGGTGATGGGATCGCGCGCGTCGCTGAACTGAGCCAGAAGGACAGCGACATGTTGTTCAATGTGCTGCTCAGGGAGGTACGGCACATCTGGCTTTGGTTTTGCGGACCTGCGTGTCATCAGTCGTTGTCCTTTCCCTTCATTTTTTTCGCGCGATTTGTCAGGGCGCGAAGTTGCTCTGCGGTCAGCCCTTCGGCCGCGCGCAATAGACTTGGCATTTCCTCTGGCTCTTTCCGGATAATCTTCGAAAGATCGTCGGGCATTCGGCCTGCGAGTGCGATCCACTGGTCGGCGCTCTCGCCCAGCAACTCCGCGATCTTTTTCACGCGTTCCGCAGTGGGTGGCTTGACGACTTTCCCTTGTTCCACTTGTGACAAGTAGGTCGGGCTTAGGTCGACTAACTCGGCGAACTTGCGCAGACTAAAACCCTTCTCAATCCGCTTCTCTCGTAGCATTCGTCCAAATGGCTTGGCTATGTCGGCCATGATGATTTCTCACTTGGCGGCGGACGCATCCGCCGACTGTTCCTGCTTGATCTGGTCGTAGACTTGGTGTCGCATCGTCTCTTCAACCAGATGTTGAAATTGTTTGTCGCTCATGAACCGGTTAAAGATGTCTTCGTTCTGTTCCATCCGATCAATAAACAATCCTTCTAGCGCCTTGCTGAACACATACTTAAAGTTCTCGATCGTGTTGGCGGCCGCAGCTTCACGGAGATCTGCGTTGGACAATGCATCTTCCCGAACTGAATCGAGGAATAATTGGTCAGCAGGCTTGAAGTCCGTGCCGAACCGTTCATTCAGGATGTCAATCAATCTAGATAGTTCAACCTCTTCGTCATGACCTCGCCCGGTGCCGACAGCGGTCGGCCCCTTGAGTTGACCGCCAACGCCCGCTTGCAGTGCAATCACACCTTCGCTGATCTTTTGGAGGCGGTAGAACTTCAGCGCTACTTCATCGTCAAAGTGATATCGCGGCCCCATTTCCGGATGAGGTAGCTTAGAAACGAGAAATCTAGCGAACGTGTAGAGCTTCTCCAGGTCGCTGTCTTGATACGGGATGACTTGAGATAGAAACGAGTACAAACTACGGAACGCTTGGAGGCAGGATCGAAACTCTTCTTGCGCGTCCTCCTTCGCCTGCCTACATTCGTCTTCGGGCAGCTGAGTTCGAAGCTCATCTCGCAGCGCTTTAAAGCGATTGACGGCTTTATCCAACTCAGCATTCAACTTCGCGTGATCAGTGGGCGTGTGGTTGGAACGACTGGCGAAGAACACCTGGCAAAACGCTTCCACTTCATTGTGGTGATACACCCCCGACCCGTCGAGTTCTGATTGCAGGGCATAAAGCTGCTGCGGGTCCGCTTGGTCGCCTACCGTGGTCACCTCGTAATAGTCCTGGAACGCCCGCAGAATTTCGTCTCGTTCGTTATAGAAGTCGAGAACAAACGTGTCCTCCTTGCCCGGATGCGTTCGGTTAAGCCGCGACAGCGTTTGCACTGCTTGGATGCCCGCCAGCCGCTTGTCCACGTACATTGTGTGAAGCAGCGGCTGATCGAAACCCGTCTGGAATTTGTCCGCAGCGATCAAGACTTGAAACTCCTCCGTGTCAAACTTCTTGGGAATCTCCCGATTGGCGATGCCCTTGTTCATGCCGCCTTCGGTGTACGTCCTGTTGGGATCAAGGTCATCGATCACTGTTCCCGAAAATGCCACCAGCGTGTCGATGTCCTTGTACCCCTTGGCGGCGATGTACTTGTCGAACGCCTGCTTGTATCGCACTGCGTGCAAGCGCGACCCTGTGACCACCATCGCCTTGGCCTTGCCACCGATCTTGTGCCGCGTGTGCGTCCGGAAGTGTTCGATCATCACCTCGGTCTTCTGTTCGATGTTGTGCGGATGCAGCGTCATGAAGCGTGCCATCGCCTTGGCCGCCGCACGCTTCTCGACGTTCGGATCACCTTCAACCGCTTTGATCAACCCGAAATAGGTCTTGTACGTCGTATAGTCCAGCAGCACATCGAGGATGAAACCCTCGTCGATCGCCTGCTTCATGCTGTAGAGGTGAGAGGGTTCGGGCTTGCCGCTCGCCCCGACCGTACCGAACACCTCCAGTGTTTTGTGCTTGGGCGTTGCTGTGAACGCGAAAAAGCTGATGTTTGGCTGCTTCCCGCGCTTGGCCATTGTCTTTAGAATCTCTTCTTCGTGATCCACAAGACCCTGCGCTTCCGCCTCTTCCTTTGCCTTCTGTTTGATATAGTCCGCCGCCAGCACCGCCTTCAACTCCGTCGCCGTCTCGCCTGACTGTGAGCTATGCGCCTCATCCACGATCACCGCATACTGTTTGCCTGGCAGCGTCAATGCGTCATCCGGCGGCGCGGGTAGTCCTTTCGCCTTCGCTTCCTCCTCGGCCTGCTTGCGCATCTGCTCGGTCACGAACGGAAACTTCTGCAGCGTCGTGATGATGATTGGCACACCCTCACGCAGAGCCCGCGCGAGTTGCGACGTGTTTTCATCGATCTTCTGAACCACGCCGTGCTTGTGTTCGAACTGATAGATCGTTTCCTGCAACTGCTGATCCAGTACAACGCGGTCAGTGATCACGACGACCGAGTCGAAGACCTTCTTGTCTTGTTCCGTGTGCAAGAACGCCAGACGGTGCGCCAGCCAGCCGATCGAATTGCTCTTGCCACTGCCTGCCGAGTGTTGAATCAGATAGTTGCTCCCCGGCCCCTTAACTCGAGCGTCTGCCTCCAGCTTTCGCACGCAGTCGAGCTGGTGGTAGCGCGGGAAGATCATTGATTCCTTCTTCACGACCTTCCCGTTGAAACGACGTTCCTTGATCTCCAGATGCAGGAACCGGGCGAGAATGTCCAGCAATGAATCACGTTGCCACACCTGCTCCCACAGATACGCGGTCCGATACCCGTTGGGGTTCTCCGGGTTGCCCGCACCGAACGGCGGGTTCGGCGTCCCACGATTCAGCCCCAGGTTGAACGGCAGGAAGTATGTCTCCTTTCCCTTGAGCTGTGTCGCCATGAACACCCAGTCAGGGTCCACGGCGAAATGCACCAGCGCCCGCTTCTTGAACTGGAAGATCAACTCGCGCGGATCGCGGTCATGCATGTACTGGTGCTGGGCGTGATTGACCGTCTGCCCGGTCATCGGATTCTTCAGTTCAGCAGTCACCACCGGGATGCCGTTGAGGCTCAGCACCAGGTCGATCGAGTTCTCATTCTTCGTGCTGTAGTGCAGTTGCCGTGTCACCGTCAGTTGGTTCGCGCCGTAAAGCTTGATCGTCTCAGGGTTCAGCCCGTGCGCCGGCTTGAAGAACGCCACGTCGATCTGCTTGCCATAGCACTTGAATCCGTGGCGGATGACATCGAGGCAGCCCATGCCCGGCGTGTCCATCACCTTGCACAGGTTGTCCAACACGACAGTCGCCGTATTAGGGCCATGCAGTTTCTCCAACGCCTGCCACTTGGCCGGCTGCGTCGCCTGGATGAACGGGATCAGGATGGTCGCATCAAGCGCCCGCTCCTGGTCAAAGTTCGCCGGGACGGCCTTGGTATAGCCCGCTTGGGTGAGCAGGTGGTCTTCGATGGCGGCCTCAAAGGCCCTTTCTCTATGATCTACAGGCATTTGTAGTCCTCCCGGCAAGATTTTCCAATGAAAGATTTGACAACCGGGCCCATTGAGCCGATACTATTTGTAGCTCATCCACCATGTGTGGAAGGAGTGTTAGACGCCGTCTCCATTGGAGGCGGCGTTGGCTATTTAGAAGCATCTCGCGCCCTCCTCTTCTTTTTCTTCTGGTGTTCCTTAAGGGTGCAATACGCAGTCTTGAGCAGATAGGCGTCTGGCCCGCCATTGGGGTGTGTGCCGCGCTCGCTGAGCACCACCAAGAACTGTTCCCTATACCACAGCATGTGATCCACCTGCCCGCCGCGACGCTCAACCCAACATTCAATTTCCGCCTGATCGCAGTTCTCGATGATCGCCTTGATCCACCCGATCCGCTTGCAGCGGTCGGGGTCCGGCACGCGCTCATCCTCGACCGCTCCATCAGAGATGCAATGCCAGAACCCGAATCCCTTCCCCTGTGTGGGCGGGTGCTTCCGGACTGCAACCCGGCGGCCTCGAAAGAGAACGCGCGTCCGCAACAAGTCCTGCATGAAGCGTTCATAGATCGCATCAAGCACCTCATTCCATGCGCCGTCAAACGGCAGCAGTTCAGGAATCCATTCATCGCTGTTCACGCCCAGAGCCCCCCGGAGCGCTGCTCCCAGACGAGAAGGTTCAACTTCGCCTCACCTTGCCAAGTCGTCGACGTCAGCGACTTATTTGACCGCCGTTGAATCCGCCGCACCACCTCCATCTTTCCGGCGTTTACCGGCTGATCCTTCAGGTCGCCGATCGTCCGCCGGTTCTGATAGCCTACCGCTCCCAAAAGTAGGTCCGCCAGCTGCAGCAACTCCGATTCATGCGATCGAATCTGCTGCACTCGCTCGATGACCTGTCCCGCCGCGTCGCGTGCACTGTTGCGAAGCACCTCTTCCAGTTTCGCCCGCCGCTGTTCGCTGCGCGTGTCCTTGATGTCCAGAAACACGCGGTACGCACACTTGGGATTGATCACCCGGTCCACCAGCAAGTACATCATCTTGTAGTACCACTGGTCGTGATCCTGCTCAAACTGATTGTGATCCAGTTTCGACTTGTCTGGGATCACAATGCCCCGAAAATGCAATTGCGGCTCATCGAAGAATGCGTCGACCCAGTCCTGGTAAAACGCTACCTTGGCTGCCGACACTTTCGACCACTTAACCTCGAACGGATGGCCCGTGTCGCCGCACTGGTACTCGTCCGGGCGCGCCAGTCCATGCGCCCCCTTGATCTCACGCAGGCGCTTGGCGAATACAGCAGCCCGGTCCGTTGGACACCAAACACAACCAAGCGTCATCACCGGAATGCGGTCGCGTTCCAGATGGCAGCTTTCATCGCAGTAAACGTTGAACCGCTCTGGCGGGTGTGTCGGACTATTTGACGATGCTCCGCTCATGATTCCTTGCCCTCCCCATTCCCGGCAGCCTTCCCCGCTTTGCGGCGCTCGCGGCCGGTCAGTTGCTCGGTGTGAACACCCAGGATCGATTGGAAGTCGGCATACTTCGTAATGTCACGCCCGCGGGCTTGAATCATCGTCACGCGCACGATTTCACCGCCGGCCTCGTTCGGTTCGGTCCATCCGCAGTGTGCCTTGTACGGCGGCGACTGCAGGTTCAACAGCCGCGTGTACGCCTCCTTCGCAGCGGGGATGCGATGTTCGAGCCTCTCGCACACCACAGCGGTGTAGAACTGAGCCAGGCCCTCGACGATCTCCAGTTCGGTGCGGGCGAATGAGTGCGTGTCCCACCGCCCACCATCAATGTCACGGCCAAGGTGTGAATAGGCATGGGCAAGTTCGTGCGACAGCACCACGATAGTCAGCGCCTCCGCGCTGACGCCCAGCGTTGCCGCCATCACGCCGATCACCATCCAGTACAACTCGATCTTGGGCACGCGAAAAAAGTACGCGCCAAGGATGTCCTGATCGATTTCTCCGATCCGCTTGAGCAGTTCGAGTTTCTGCACAAACTCAGCGAGCCGCCTGGCGTACTCGCCAGCGTGCTGCACTTGCTCGCGTGTGGCCGGCGGTGGCTGAAACGGTGTGTAGTTGGTCAACTGGTCGTAGCGCGTGTCGATCAGCGCCAGGCCCTTGGCCGTCTGCTCGATAAGCGGCCGGTTCAACAACAGCCACGCCTCGCCGAGCAAATCCTCAATCACTGCTTCAAATGGCTGGGGCAGGCCATCAGCCACAATCACCGGCACCGACCTCGTATCATCGCCAACAGACAGCCGCAGTGCCGTCTCGTTCCGCAGATAGTCGCGGATGATCAGGTTCCATTGCTTGAATGCCCGCTCGACGCGCTGCCGCAGTTCGGGGTCGTACTGATGAAGGAGCTCTGCCAGTTCCCGCGCCGTCCGCGAGACCGGCCGCTTCCCATCGCGGCTGGCCACAATCTGGTCGACCGAGTGATACCGGCCAACTGAGCCCCAGGTGGGTCGTTGATCGATCATTGCGCCACCTCCCGGCACTGATCGCCAGCATGAGTGGCCCCGTCCAATTCCTGACGAGCTTGCTGCAAATACTGGGATGGCCCGCCTTCTGGTCGCCCATTCTTCTGCCAAATCAACATCGACAACTCTTCCGTCTTCTCACGAAGGAGTCTCGCGCGACGGGCTTCCTTCTTTTCCAGCGCCCCAATCTGAGGATTGATGCTGCCAACCGACGGCAGGACTCCACTTGATACGCCGTGATGCTTGCAATATCTTTCTAAAACGTGGGCGGCGATCCCTCCCGCGTTGCTCATGTGCAATGCGCATTGCCACATCTCACTTAAGAACAGCCACGTCAGAATGCTTGATCGACCGCCAACGGATGCAAGGCACTCTTGATATTGCCTGGTGCGGCGCTCGTCCGGTTGATGGGCATATTGCGTGTAAAGGAACACATCGATCAGGCGTTTTCGAGTGAAAGCGACTTTGTCATTGCCGATAAACGGAACAAAGTCCGGCTTTTCTCCAAGGTCACTCACATATTCCCCAGCGATCCCCTTCACGTAATTGGCCAGCGGAAAACCTGCAACCACATCGCCGAACACGGCAATCGCCTTCATGAAATTCGCAGGCTCATTTTCCATGTAAAGCCGACGAAAGATCGTGACGAACGATCGAATCTCTTCATCACTAACGGCGGTCTGAATGAGCGGCGCGCTGTTGCTGGAACCCGTCAGAGTCCCTGGCCCCTCCTTAAGGAATGAAGATGTCATCATCTCGTTCAGATCCCGAGCGCAGTACCCCAGAACATTGAGCTGATCTGTGTTTATCGAAATCTGATCGATCAGAATCGGCCTCTTGTCAGCCAGCCTGAAATCAATGTCGTACTGCTTCACACCTGGCGGCAGCATGATCGCAGTCGGACTGCCGGTCAAAATCTCGGCCATTCGCTTGGAGGGCAGCACATTGCAATTCTCATCCTCGAAATACTCATGGATGGACACACAAGAAAAGCGCCCACATCGAAGATACTTCTCCTTGAGCTCGGCATCGCTGTGGCGTTCTTCCTTAAAGAGATGACGATGTCGAAGCATGCCACGGCGCTGGCCGTGCTCGTCGAGATCGTGACAGAGTTCCACTTGTGCTTTCAGGGTTGGATCGAGTGTGCCTGTATCGAGCCACAGATCGCGGTCGTTGAACTGCTTATCGCGTGAGTCGAGATAGCGAATGCGCCAGAAGAGAAGCATCAGGGCACCTCCCCGCGCACGTCGATCTTGCCCGTCACCGCCGCTGAGATCAAGGCGGAGCGGTACTCCGTCAACCGTGAGATTGCGTCACTGACTTGATCGGTGATTCGGTCAATGTCCTCATGTGTGACAGACAGCTTATGAGCGATGGCCTCTTGTTCGGCTAATGGCGGGCATGGCACAGCGAGGCGCAGGATACGCTCGACCGCAAGGCCTGGTTGCGCCGCTGTTTCCGAATGACGCTTAAGTCCCATTGCTTCAATCAGGGCAGCGCACCAATCCACCGACACATCCTCCACGCAGGTCGCAACGGCGCAGTGCTCAGACGCCCAAAATTGCCCCCGCACTCTGTGAACGTTTCCGCACAGTGCCCCTTGGCGACCGATGAGAACGTACTCTCCATCGTGTGTATAGGCCGACGTATAGCCTCGAAGGCCGTTACCACCGTAGACCGGATAATCACCGTCCACGTCAATCGAGTCGGATGTGATGTTATCGCCGCTCTTGATACTTGCGACATACTTGAGTCTTCGTACTTCCCAATGCTTCGGCACGTCACCGAGCCAGTCGATGCCGGAGGGTTTCATGGGGGCGTCGGGGTTGAGGCCCTTGGTGACAGCGTGACTGATCAGGGCGGTGCGTTTCTCCTTGAGCAGTTCGATCAGCCGCCGCTTCTTCTCCACCAGCGCATCAATCTTCGCCGTCGCCCGCCGCAGAAACGCCGCGATGACTTTCTGTTCGGCAAGCGGCGGGAGTGGAGCGCGGAAGTCTTTGATGAAAGAATCGGGTATTCGCTTCTGCCCCCCAGCGCCAAACATTTCGCCTTCCCCGAGCTTGCGAAAAGGATCGCACATCGTCAGGAAAAAGGCGAAATCTCGGTCCAACTCGGCAAAGGACCGCACCACATGCAGCTCCGTAGTTCCAAACCCGACGCCGTTGGTGAGACCGGCAGCAATGCTGCCTTTACCATTCTCAAAACAAGGAGTGATCTTGGCGACAACAATGTCTCCATCGCGGAAATACGTGTAGCCTTGTTCGACCGATCCTCGCAATCGCTCTTGCTCCAACGTCATGCCACCATACTCATGCAGCGCCTCCATCGGCACGAATGACACAGCATCATCAGGACCGACATGTTTCAGTTCCGATTTGACAGGATTGATTCGGGACACGAACCGGAGTCGTTTTATGCTCCATCCTTTTGGAATGTCTCCAAGCCACGCAACGCCACTTGCCCGGTACGCGGGATAGTCAGGGAGGCGTTTGGGCTGAACATCGGCGAGAACCTCGGCGACGTCGCCAAGCGTCTCGATTGTGAGATCAGATGCAGTATTGGTCATGGCGTGGCACCTCCCGTTGACGATTGAGAGGACGCGGTTTTCGAGTTCACATTCTTTGCTTGTTTGGGTTGCCGCTTTGGCAACACAGACGCTTCCTGCGGGAGAACAAAAACGCCGAGCAACAAGTGGTCGATGACCTTGAGAGCAGCCGTGATCTGCTTTATGGACGGCGCTTTAATTTCGTGCGCTGCGTCGTTGCCGATCAGGCGGATGCCGTGAAGAATTTCTGATCCGGCTGGGGTGAGGTAGGACAGTTCCGCCAGCTTATCGATCTTGATTTCGAGATTGCGTCCTGTCGCTTTCAGGTGTTGACAGGTCGCTTCGATGACGGCACGAATACCGATTCCCGCGAGCGTGGGCAGGTCGTGTTGCACTGCCGCGAGAGTTTCCCGATAGACGATCTGAATGATGTCCGGGACGTCGTAGACGTCTTGCCGCAGATACAGTTCGTCAGTCACCGAACGTTTGGGGCGCTCGGGGTAAAGACGTTCATCTTGCTCGGGGCCTTCTGGTCCGATGTTTTCAGAGCATGTGGAAACATCACGAAAACCGATGGCTTCGCATCCTTGGCACTGGATGACTTGGGCCGACCCCCATACATGAATGTCGCCGCTATCAGATTCGCCGCTGTAATCGATCGCGGCGAGGATGCGATGCTGTGTCTTCTGCTGACAACTCCCGCATGGTACGGGCAAGGTTTTATTAACATCTTCACTTGGTTTGACGCTCCAGCTCATGCGACCACCTCCCGCAGTTCAGCGACGATAGCTTTCTCAAGTGTGGCGATATCGGCTTCGATGGCATCAAGCGGACGCGGCGGCTGGTAAACATAGAAGTGACGGTTGAGCGGGATTTCGTAGCCGACGATGCCGACCTGGCCATCCTTCTCATCGCGCTTGGATTCGTCGATCCAGGCATCAGGTACGAAGGGTTTGACCTCGCGATCGAAATACTCGTTGATGTCCTGTTTGAGTGGGACGTATTCGTAATCACGCAGATCAGTGTCGGCCTCGGGGTTGCCATCGTCATCCGTGCAGATGGCGGCGTTCTCATCTCGCTCGCCGAATGCAGCGAGGATGGCCTTCTTGATCGGCGCGGGCAGTTTCACGCTGTCAGCTTTGGCGGCGGCATCGAGGTCGGTCAGAAAGTCGCCACGGTCCATCCACCCCTTTGCTGCGGAGAGAGATTCAAGCAACTTGATGACCTCCGCTTGGTGTTCACGGCCCGCATCCTCATCCTTGGCTTTGGCCTTCTTGTCCTTCTTTTTGCTTTGCGCGAGATTCTGGAAGGGCGTGGCGTCGCGCAGGGCATCGAAGCCCGCAGGTGTGATCTGGACCTGCAGTCGAAGCGGACGTTCGATGGTGATCTTGCGGTAGCCCAGATCGGTGTTGTCGAAGACCTTGCTGACGATGAGGGTCTTCGTGTCGCCATTGGATGCGAAAGTCCGTTCATCATCGTGCTTGAACTCACCGTAAACGCGAGTCAGTTCGGCGATGTGATCGGGTTTGCCGTTATTGCCGTCGCCGATCTCGTTGCGTTTATTGCCCAGGCTCTTGCGCATCTTGGTGAAGAACTGCGTGGCGTTGATGAGCTGGACCTTGCCACGGCGCTTGCGCTCTTTGCGGTTGGTGACGATCCAGATGTAGGTGTAGATGCCGGTGTTGTAGAAGAGCTGGTCGGGCATCGCGATGATGGCTTCGAGCCAGTCGTTCTCGATGATCCAGCGGCGGATTTCGGATTCGCCGGAGCCAGCGTCACCGGTAAACAGGGGCGAGCCGTTGAAGATGATGCCCAAGCGGGTGCCTGGTTTGCTTTCGTCCTTGGGATCGAACGGCCGCATCTTGGAGATCATGTGCTGGAGGAAGAGGAACGAGCCGTCGTTGATGCGCGGGGTGCCCGCGCCGAAGCGCCCGGAGAACTTCTGGTTGGCGTGCTCGGCTTCGACGTAATCTTTCTCGGCTTCCCACTTCACGCCGAACGGCGGATTGGCGAGCATGTAATCGAACTTCTCTTTGGGGAAGCCGTCGGTGGTCTGCCCATCGCCAAGCACATCGCCGAAGACGATGTTACTGATGGAGTGACCCTTGATGAGCATGTCCGAGCCGCAGATGGCATAGGACTCGTCGTTGTAGTCTTGGCCGAAGATTTCGGGGCGAGCGTCGGGGTTGAGTTCGTGAAGATATTCTTCGGCGGCGGAAAGCATGCCTCCGGTGCCACAGGTGGGATCGTAGATCGAAGGGGCGATTGCCTTGCGCGTGAGGATATGGCCGTCGGGACAGAATAGGACGTTGACCATCAGACGGATGACCTCACGCGGAGTGAAGTGATCACCGGCGGTCTCGTTGGCGTCTTCGTTGTACTTGCGGATGAGTTCTTCAAAGATGTAGCCCATTTCCTGGCTGGGCACGGTGTCGGGGTGCAGATCAATTTCTGCGAATTTGGAGACGACCAGATAGAGGCGATTGGCTTTGTCGAGTTTTTCGATGTGCTCGGCGAAGCCAAAGTGTTCGAGGATGTCGCGAGCGCGCGGCGAGAAGCCTTTGATGTAGTGGGTGAGGTTCTTGGCGATGTGATTGGCATCTGCCTTGAGCGTGGCGAAGTCGAGCTTGCTGGTGTTGTGGAACTGCTGACCAGCGACCTTGTTTAGAATCTTCTCGCGAGCTTCGTCGGGCTTGTCAGCATGCTTGGCGGCGGCTTCGCGTACCTTCTCGCGTGTGGGCGCAAGAACGCAGTCGAGTCGGCGCAACACGGTCATGGGTAGGATGACCTTGCCATATTGGTTTGGCTTGTACGGCCCGCGGAGGACATCCGCGATGCTGAAAATGAAGTTGACCTGGTCTTGAAAATAATTCTTCATACCATCCTCGATGCTGCACCATGAGGGGGGATGCACTTGTTTGCTGAACAGTGAACGATCGGACGTAGCATAACGGCGAAATAATGTTGGGGCAAGAGCACGACGCGAAAATAACACCCAACTGGCCGGATCAGATTGCAACTTACTGTGCAAGTTTTGGTTGTGCGACGTCTGGAGAAGAGGCAGCAACCTTTGACAAGATATCTGACACGACTATCGCCCACCGTCGCTGTAGCTCGCTCTCGATGAATCGCCGGCGATCTGCCCGTCGCTCCTCCGAAAACCAATCGTTTGTCCATTGGCGGATGTCCATCTTGTAACCCTGACCTGCGCCCCAACGGTTGCGACAACGGTGCCAATACTGGTCATCGCCACGAAGTTGATCGCCGAACGCAGCCTCGCCGACAGCCTGAACGTCTTCGTAGAAATCCTTGACCCCCGAATCGACTTCGGCCGTGAGTTGCTGCAGGAATCCATGCGCGTCCGAGAGGTTGTCGTCATCATTTAGATGCTTGAGGATGGCCTTTAGTTCGGCAATCTGCTTTTCGATGCGAGCCACCGCTTCGCAGCGGGAGCCAAAGCCAAGCCCATGCCAGTAATCAAAGTTGTACCAATCACCGCGACGGTTGACCGAGGCTCGCAGACTGGATGCGTACCGAAGACCTGCCATATCCGCCAACAGCGTCTTCTCAACATGGGGCACACCGTCGGGGATGGTTCCGTTCTGGCCTGCCCAGACCTCGACGCTGTGCCCTACCGCCTCGAACGCGGCACGGACTTCTTCGTTCTCTCTGTTGGCGATGAGATGGTCACCCGTGCTGACGAGCGAGTCGATTTGCTCTTCCGCTTGTTGTCGCAAGTCGAACACCAGCTTCAGCAATGCTGCTCGCAGTTTTTCACAGTCGGCGGGAACCATTACATCGGTGAACTCGACGAGCAAATCCGGGAGTCCAAGTCGAGCAAATGTGCCCATGATCTGCTCTTCTTTGATGAGTCGACCGTCTTCAGTGGTATTGGCCAGATCGCCCAAACTGTCTCGAACTTTCGATTCCTCCCCCCCCTGCGGCAGGACGACAAAGACGGATCGTTCAGATATCGCGTCACGAAGGCCCCCATGCACAGCGCGTTCAATGACGTCCAGCATCGCGGCGTCGGGGGAATCTTTGAAACTCGAACAAAAAACGATGATCGCCATTTCGTCGTCCAGATATGCCTGGAGGTCCCGACGCGGAGCCTTGGGTTCGTCAACGCCGCGCGTATCGATCAGACGAATTGCAAGCTGCTCTTCGCCGAGAATCCGATCCGGCAGAATCACCTCAATTCGACGAGGGAGCGCAAACTCAGCGTGGTGACCGTAATTGATGTCGGCGAACACTCGAGACAGCCAGTGAAGACCTGTCGCGTTGGCGTCGCGTGGACAGCTCACGGAAGTTCTTCGCCTTCGAGGCAGTTCAAGACTGGCAAACACTTGAGCCTGCAAATCTTCACGGTTCGAGAACTTTGACGCAAGCTCCTTTGCCGGATCATCGCGTCGCGGCTTGCCGTCCGGCCCTTTGGATCGCTTGATGGTCAGGCTCGTCATGTTGCGAAGGGCGCGGTCAATCTCGGCACTGAGTCCCGCCGCCTCATTGGCTTCCGAGGGATTCTCGCTCGTCAACTTGATGATGTGGTCGCAGAACTCTGTGACGAACTGTCTCATCTCCTCGTCGGTGCAGGGATCGACGGTGATGGCATACTCGTTTCCATACCGCACGTGCACTTCGCAGATCGTCGTTCTTCCTCCGCCCGTCTGCAGGACCATCTGATGCTCCAGATCCTGTTCCGAGTTTGAGTCCTCTTTCAAGTTGGCAAGCGCACAGATGAGCGTCGTCTTCCCGACACCGGGGCTACCGATCAATGCGATCGGGTGTTCGCTATTGCGGAGAAACTTGGCGGTGCGAATCAAAGCGTCACGGCAAAAGTGCACCTGCTTCAAAAGCACGTTCTTCAAATCGGGGTCGTCTTCAAGCGCCTTAAGTCGCTGCAACGCGGCTTCGGCCTCCCACAGCGCAGCGCGGTTGGGGTGCTCAAATCCTGGTCGATCCAAGATTACCCAATGTTGCCCCAAGTAGTCGGCGTACTCGATGGCCTCGGGCGTGCCGATAGCACGCGCGATGCTTTGGGCTTCGTCAGCGCTGAGTTTGAGGTCCCCTGATTCAAGCCGGGAAATCCTACTCGCGCTCCCACTGGCTTGGATTTTCTCAGCGATTGCCGCTTGTGAGAGGCCTGACGCTTGGCGCAGGCGAGCCAGCATTTGTCGCAGTTGCAATGATTCTTCCATCTAAATGACTCCTATTGCGGGATTCGGCCAGTGAATGGTGCATGGTATGCAAGTTGTAATTTAAAGTAAAAGCACACCATGCGATATTTGATTATTCTTAACGCAAACCATTGCAATTAATAGGTTTAGCGTGAATGAATTCTTTGAGAAATGATCA
>Ga0163144_10016162_pt1 | contig 15312 bp, 13 predicted proteins | sample OliLak19BULKMAT1_FD_123175 | JGI IMG/M metagenome (GOLD analysis project Ga0163144, IMG submission 123175) | Freshwater microbial mat bacterial communities from Lake Vanda, McMurdo Dry Valleys, Antarctica - Oligotrophic Lake LV.19.BULKMAT1 | ecosystem: Environmental > Aquatic > Freshwater >... | reverse complement strand
TTGACGACGGTCCAGCCCGCACGCGTTCGGGCCGTTTCCTCCCACTTACGAGCCGCCTCCTTAAATGCGTCCGAGTACGTGTACAGTTCTTGCCGAGCCTTGTTGAACTCCGCTTGCAGCTTCTCGGTTTGTGCTTGTTGTGCCTTGGAAGGCGTGGCAATTTTCGGACGCTCGTCCCCAGTGTCCGCATCCTCCGTCTGGTTGAAGAAGGCGTAGAACTGGTAATATTCCTTCTGGGTGATCGGATCGTATTTGTGGTTGTGGCACTTCGCACAACCGAGCGTTAGGCCCATCCACACCTGGGCGGTCGTATCGACACGGTCTTTTACTGCGGCAATTCGAAACTCCTCGTCGTCGGTGCCGCCTTCATCGTTCACCATCGTGTTCCGGTGAAATGCCGTTGCGAGCAATTGATCGATGGTCGGAGCAGGAAGAAGATCTCCGGCCAACTGATCGCGGGTGAATCGGTCGTAAGGCATGTCCGCGTTGAAGGCGTCAATCACCCAATCGCGATAACGCCAGATCGTTCGGCCCAGGTCTTTTTCGTAGCCCTTGGTGTCCGCATACCGTGCAAGATCGAGCCACACGCGAGCCCATCGTTCCCCATAGGCAGGGGATTTTAACAATTCATCGACAAGATTCGCATAAGCACTCGGCGTGGCGTCTTCGAGGAAGCGGCTCAAGACCTCCGGCTCCGGTGGCAGGCCGGTCAAATCAAGGGAAACCCGGCGAGCCTGCGTGAACTTGTCCGCGATGGCCGAGAATTTGAGGCCCTCCTTCTCCAGTCGTGCCAGCACGAATCGATCGATCGGGTTCGCAATCCAATCCGCTTGCTTGACCTCAGGCAACGTCGGGCGAATCGGTTTCTCAAACGCCCAATGCTGGCCCCATTTCGCACCTTGCTCGACCCATTTCTTGATGACGAGAACTTGATCGGCCGTGAGCGATTTGCCTGTCTCGGCCGGCGGCATGCGTTCTTCGTCCTTGCTGGTAATGCGATGAAGCAGGCTGCTGGCGCTTGCATCCCCGGCTAACAGCACTTTCTTCTTCGCGGATTCCTCGACATCGAGTCGCAATTTCGCTTTTCGCTGCTTCTCATCCGGGCCGTGACAGGCGAAACAGTTCTTCACCAGAATTGGCCGAACGTCGCGCACGAAGTCAATCGGCTTGTCTTGACCACATGCCGAGCGGACAAGTGCAAAAGCCATGAGTGCCAAACTTGAATAACGCATGATGGCAGTCCCGACGGAAAATCTGTACTTTCAGGATACACACCGGAGAAGAATCATGTCCGTGAAGGTTAGCGTCACCGTCTGTTTGATCCCTGAGGCCAAGGGTGGGCCCTTCGTTCTCTGGGACGATCTGCCGGCGAGCATTACTCAGGCCGCTTCGCTTGGCTACGATGCAGTCGAACTGTTTCCGCCCGAGCCGGACGCACTTGACCCCGCCTACGTGAAGAAACTGCTTGCTCCTCACAATCTCGCCGTCTCGGCGGTTGGCAGTGGGGCCGGCTGGGTTCGGCACAAGTTGTCGCTGACCGACGCCGATGCTAAAAAACGCACCCGTGCGAAGAGCTTCATTCATGACATGATCGACTTCGCGGCCCAATTAAACGCACCGGTCATCATCGGCTCCATGCAGGGCCGCCGGGGTGAAGACGTGACCAAGGAGATTGCAATCGCCTATCTCGCTGAAGCCATGAACGAGCTGGGAGAACATGCGGTGAGCAAGGGCCAAATATTGCTCTACGAGCCACTGAATCGATACGAGACGAATCTGATGAACACGGTCGAGGCCGCGGCAAATTTTGTGAAGGGCCTGAGCACCCAGGGGGTCAAAGTGCTCGCGGACCTGTTTCACATGAACATCGAAGAAGCCGACATCGCGGCCGCCATTCGGCAAGGCGGCTCTCAGATCGGCCACATCCACTTCGCGGATTCGAACCGCCGGCCGGCGGGCCTCGGCCACATGGACTTTAGGCCGATCGTCCAAGCCGTTCGCGACATCGATTTTTCAGGCTTCTTCGGTGCGGAGGCTTTTCCTTACCCCAATCCACTCGAAGCGGCGAAGCAAACGGTCAGCAGGTTCCGCGAATTGTTCGCGTGATGAAGATTGTGAAGCGTTCTTGGCTATTTTTCCCAAACGAGAGCCGCAGCAGCCAACTCGGGCAGCGGTGCCCCGGGCCGGATGCGGCCGCCCGATGAGCAACGTTGCACGGCAGCACTCGCAGCAATTTCGAGCAACTCGCGAGCTTTCGTCGGCCAATCCTTGGTTAATCGCAAGTGGCGAGCGAGTTCCTGAACCGTCATCGAAGTGGCCGGAGCACCGAGTTTTTCTGCTTCCTCCAACAGTGACACTACGGCCAGTCGAGCCGACTTCTCGATGGCATCGCGATCCTTGCCGGCTGGAAGAGACTCAAGAAGATCGTGCTGGCTCCTGAGCAGGATAACGTGGTAGACAGTACGGGCATTGTGGGCATCGATCCAACGGCCATTTCCAACCTGCCCTGGAGCGACCCCAAACTGATATTTCTTCCAAGCTGCCTCCAAATACTTCTTTTCGCCCGACACCCGATGGGCTTCGCACAACAGGCTCGCCGAAAATGCGTTGTAATTGAAGTTCGATACAAGTCGCGTGCCTATCGCCCAGTCTGCCGCCTTGATCCCGGCTCGCTTAAAGTCGTCGTTCTTCAGGATCGTCCCCGCTTTTAGTAGGGCCGTGCCGCATTCCCCCGCGTCGAACTGACTTCCCCCTTCGGGGTCTGGGACGACGACCCAGCCGTCCTGAACTGCGTCGGGGTCAATGGCAACGAGCTTCTCGATCATCTCTCCGAAACGAATGTGCTTTCCGCGTAGGTCCGGAAACTTGAAGTGCCCCTTTTCAACCTGCAACTCCATCATGCTCGAACAGCAGCCCTTGATTAGGCCATCCAGAATTCCGAGTTTATCGCGAAAGTGTTTTTCAACGAGGGGCCGAATCGTCAGACAACCGTGAACCACCGAAGCGTAGCCGCGAGGAAGCGTGTCCCCGACCGGTTTACCCGATGACAACGCCTTGAGCGATCGCGGGTCGATCTGGACTACCTTGAGAAACAACTCGGCAACATCCACGGGCTTGACGGGTAGTGCTTTCGCATGATCCCCTTTTCGACGATTATCCGGAACCCCGGCGTTGTCACCGAGTAATTTTTTGCTCTCAAGTATAACGGCATCAATCTCGCCAATGTTACTCTCGTTCATGACTTTTTCGAGTCGTTCTTTTAGCGCGTTCAGCTTCTTTTGTGTGTCCGGTTCGATGTGAGCTACTCGGAGGCCGGACATGGTTTCACCACCGCCATCGAGCCCGACGCTTTCTTCCGCGTCGCGCAGCAACCTCTCCGCGGCCACGAGGTCTTTGCGTCCGAAAGCGCGCTTGACGCCATCGCGATATTCGAGCACTTTTTCGACGATGGCTTCGTCGTTGGTTTCGCGTGCCAGGGCAAACGTCCGTTTCAGGCGTGCATCGGCCGATTCGAGTGTGATCTCTTTTGGCTCCGCCGCGATTAACGCAGTGCCGGCTATGAGCAAAACAACAAGAGGCTTGAACATGGTGCTACGATCTCTCACGACGCAATGCTGCGACGGCCAAGGAGTGTAAGTGACCGTTCGTGGCCAGCAGTCCATCTTGCTGAGAATTGCCAGGAGTGCCGTAGCGAAGGGGGTTCCCGGAAATTCCCGTGGCCTGCCCGCCCGCCTCGGTTACAAGAATGTCGCCTGCACAGATGTCCCAGTCGCTGAAGTTTGGATAAGTGTTGACGTACATGTCCACTTCGCCACGGGCAACCATCGCGAGCTTGACGCCGGCCGAGTACGTCTCGACGATGCGGCATGGTTTCATGGCCAATACCGGCCACGGTGTTTCGCCTCTCTTGGCATGGCTTTGGACCAGCACCGAGTCGGTCAGTTCATTAGTCGGTGTCACGCGGCAACGTGTTTTTTCGCCCTTGCCGTGTTGAACCCAACAGCCCCCTTCGAGCATGGCGAAAGTCGTGCGTGCAAGGGCCGGCTCCAAGACCACGCCGACGACAACTTTGCCGTGATGAACGAAGCCGATCATCACGGAGAATTCGCCGTTCTTCATCACAAAGCCACGTGTGCCGTCGATCGGATCCACAACCCATAAGCGATCGCCGCTGCGTTTGGCGGCAGCGAGAGTCGGAGTGCCTTCCTCGCCACAGAGGGAGTCGTTTGGAAATGCAGCGGCAATCGAGGTGAGAATGAGTTCCTGCGAGTTACGATCCGCTTCGGTGCTGATGCTGGCCGGCGCGTTAGGAATGGCTTTGAAGTCGCTGTACGCGGCTTGCAAATAGTCTCCCGCGCGACGGCCTGCGGCCAGTGCGACTTCGAGTTCTCTGGCGAAATCCATTGAGGCTCCGTAATTATCCTTCGTTCTCGGCGGGTCGTACCACGACTCGGCGAAAGAGTGCTCCTTGGACTGCCGAGACTAAGTTCTCCGCGGCTGCGCGTGACGCTTCGGCGAGCTTCTGGCTCCCGTCGGGCAAATTGGCCGTGAGTTCTCGCTCCGTCACGGTGGCACGGCTTTTGGCACTTGCCTCTTGAACGCGGCTTTCAACTCGTGACTCCAGAGCTTGAAGGGCAGGCTTTTCCGCTTGTGAAGTTGAGCGAAACCCGTGGGTGGGCTCAGAAATCTTAGGTGCATCCTTTGGAGCCGTCGCAACCGCTTGGCGAATGAGAAGAATAATGTCATTTAGGACTACTGGGTCGGCCGGTTGCCCGTCAACAGGCACGAGTCGCAGCGTGAGTTTCAATTCAGCGTCGTTGGTCACACTACACCTCCGCAAGTTCGCCGACTGGTAACAACGATCGTAGGTCTTCCATCGTCAAGCGGACTCCAGTCCGCGCGATGTAGTAGGCGTTAATGGCTCTAAGGACATGAATGGTCTCGTTTTCGGTAATCTGTTGGAGATCCCGCGCCGCCGACAGGAGTTCGATGGGGAGATCGGTGCGATCTTGAATGTCAGCATCAACTGGCCATCCATCGGGGGGACCTTCAGGCCACAGCGGGCCGAAAACCTCCGCAGGCACGGGAGTGTCGTTCGTCCAATGTTGCCATCCTGATAGCCTGGTTAGGTGGTCGAGATCGCGGCGAATAACAGGTTTTAAGTCTGTCAAGTGGCTTGAAAGATCAGCCGACCTGCGCGCGACGTTGTAAACCGAGTCGATCTGAGAGATTGGTGTAAGGATCGGGAGAACTAAGTCCGCCAGCAAGGAGGCTACGCTAGCCGAAATGTCAGGCATACCCAGAAAAACCGTTCCGTAAATAGTTCGATGGCGAGGAAATATCTCATGTGGTTTTGGACTTCCAGCCAGAGAATCCAGATCGTTTAGGGACTCTACTTCGATTCGATAGGGAGCGATACCTTCTGGCCAAGAGTGTAGATACAACGGCAAAACTCGCCGTGCACATCGAACAGCGAACGCAACCCGAGCCCAGCGCGTCAACTGTTCGATCTCTTCTTTGCTAGGCAATACGGGAGGGTTTTTGTATGCGTGCTTCGGCGAACAGAACCCACCAAGTGCATCAATTGTATCACGAATCGCCTCTTCTGCATCTTGACTAAAGCCAGGTGCCGCACGAACGGCATCTTCCAATTCGAGAAGTTCGGCTCGGATCTGCTTCGTTAGGCGACCAACAGAAAGTTCGGCTCGCACCAATTCATCGAGATTGGAGTAAGGCTGATCGGAAAGCAGCGATATTCTTAGCCTGTCGAGTGTCAGCATGGCTTCTGCCTATTGTACTCGTTGCCATAAATCCAGGGTGCCAGCAAGCGCATTTTGGAAATCTTTCAGAGTCATGGGAATCGCAGGTTCGATGAGACAATGGGGAGGATGATCGGGATTCTCTTTCAGTTCTTCTGACAAATCGGCCGTATCCAACTCAAACATTCCCTCTCCGCTTCTGACTTTCAAGATGTCTGGGTCCATCGATGTCGAGAGCCCTTCTCTTTTCATTACTAGGTCCAAGGGATTGATCGCTGCAACATCGAACCTTCGTCTTGGATTCGCATTGTTGGGGTCGGATGGACGAACCCCGAGCATTCCAAATCTAGTTCCTATCACCGGACTCCCGTTGGCATCGAGCAACATGACACGATAAAGCTTCACGGGCGTATGGCTCTGACGAAGTGTCGGATTGAAGGATTGTACTCAAATGCCCATCCCCTGCGGAAGGCCGTTCCTCACGCCGTCGCCTCCGCGAATGGATTGAACTCCAGGTAGTAAAGGTGCCGGTACAGTTCGTTGTCCACCATGAGTTCGCGGTGTTCTCCCGCAGCCACAATGCGGCCTTCGTGAAGTAACACGATCTTGTCGCACTCGCGAAGCGTGGACATGCGGTGCGGGAGGTAGATCACGGTCTTCCCCGGCAAGACACGGTCGAGTGTGTCGTCCAGCAAATCCTTCGTGTCTTCGTCGAGATGATCCGACGGCTCTTCAATGATGAACAGTGCCGGATCGCGGAGGATCGCCCGAGCCAGCGCGATGCGGAATTGCTCGCCAGGACTGAGCGAGTGCGCGAGTTCACCGATTGTCGTCTCGTACCCATACGGCAAGCGCAGAATGAACTGATGGGCATGAGCCAGCTTGGCGGCCTCGATGATTTGCGGCAAGGTATAACTCGGATCACCACAGCCGATGTTGTTCGAGACCGTATCGTTGAAAACCATGCTGCCCTGGAGCACGAGACCGATTTGCGAGCGTAACGAATCGTTCGTGACCCACTTCAAGTTGCGGCCATCGATTTTCACCTCTCCTTCGGTCGGATCGAGAAATCGCGGTATCAACGACACGAGTATGTGTTGCTCGTCGGGTTCAGAAGCGACGATGCCGAGGCGTTGGCCCGCTTTCACCTTCAGGTTGATCTTCTCAAGCACCAGCCGGCCGGTTTCCGGATCCCGGACCGAAACGTCGGCAAATTCCAGCCCGCGTGAGACGCCGGGCAGGAAATCCGCGTCGGGATAAGTGACGAGGTCGCCACGGCGATCGAGGTACTCGAAAATTGCGGCTGCGGATTCGCGCCCGTGCCGCAACACGCGCCGGCCGCTAATGCGGGCTCGCACTGGGAAATAAAGGCTCAGGAAGGACACGGAGAGCACGACAAGCCCGGCAACGGTCGCCCCTTCGTTCAGGATCACTCGACCACCGAGATAGAAGAGGGTCAATGCCGCCAGTATGGCAAGTGCCATTCGGAGAGGCTTGGCGAAGGCATCCCCGCGGATCCGCCGTAGATGAGCCTTCGAATAGTCGGCCAACTGACGCTCGACGCGGGACTGGTTGAACAATTCCATCAGATACGATTTGACCAGCCGCATTTGCCGCAGGCTTTCCACCAGCAGTTCGAGCCGATTCGAGGCCACCCGCGTGGCGATGCGGCCTTGACGCTTGAACGACGTCGTCATCTGCCCAACCAACGCCCAGGCGAGGATCGCGAGAAGTACGAAGGCAATCGACAGCCAGAAATTGGTTATCAGTGCAATAAAAAGCATCAACGGAAAAAAGACGGCATGGCGATACGTGTAAGTCAGCGAAAAGAACATGGCCTCATGGACGCGTTCGACCTCTTTGGTGAAGAGGACTCCGGTCTCATCGAGGTTCCCCACTTGGCTGGTCAAAGCCCCTTGTCGAGCCGTGTGATGATAAATCGAACGACGCAGTCGGGTGACTACTTCCAGGCAAGCCCGAGCAGCAGTCTCGTTCATGACGATCAGGCATAGCCCGCGCAGCAGGACGAGGCCAATTCCAAGCACGAACAAGCCCGTCAGGTAAGCTCGATTCGGGTCGTCGCGATCCCAGCTCCAACCGGCCCAAGAGGCGGCGAACGCGGCCACGCTGCCCCACGCTGTGTGACGCTGCCGTACGACTAGACCGAGAATGCCGTAGGATTTCCGGTTATCCTCTCCGATGCCGGGAAGAGCAAATTGCGACTTGGGGTCAAGCACCGGCTGCCAGCGATCGGCTGCCGCAGTATCCACGCGACTATTCAGAATGTGCCAGACGTAAGCCTTCCAACGCCATTCGAGTTCCAAAGTCGCTAGCAGATAGGGGTCACCGGGAAGCTTTCGTTTTACGGCCCAGTTCCGGAGTTCGTCTGCCGAAGCCTTGGCCGGAAGCGGCGGCGATTCGGTGCCGTTGTCCCCTTTCAATGCTTGGTACATTTTCCAGCGTTCCCTAACATCTCCTGCCAAGCTTTCCGGTTTTGCGATTGGGTTCTGAAAGTCGCCAAACCCGATGTGATGCAAGGCGGCCGAACGGTCGTCCTCGGAGAGATTCGACCAATCCCGGAGTGCCACCTCCTGCTCGTGTGGCGATAGCTGAGCAAAGTGCGGAATGCGGCCACGAGTCGTCAGAAGATCAATGAACAGAGCGAGAAGTAGAACGAGCAACGCGTACAGAAAGGCCGTTGCCATCCCGGTCAGGACGGCGGTCCAGCGAGCAGGTCGAGTATATCGAAGTAACGAACGGGCTCGGGAGAACGCAGTTGTATCCATGACCGCCCCGAATGGTTGGGGAGTAGCTGCTCTGACACACAATCATTTTAGCCAAACAAACGGGGGTAAGGACAAGGTGAGTTGACGAATCGAGATATCTGTCGCATCCGATGGTCGTGGTGCAATCGTAACGAAACTATCACCTTCGCAGCGGTAAGCCGAGGAGTCTCGAAAGTCTGCACCGACCGGACATCACGCCAAATCGCGATCTTCAAACAGCAAAAGGCCGGAAATGATCGAGATTGCTGTGTAAATCAAGGCATACAGAAAGACTGTCGCCACGAATCCCATGAAACTAATGGTAGACAGCGGGGTGTCTCGAATGATGGCCGGCCCCATGTCAAACGCATCGAGGGACGGAAAGACTGCATTAAATAGCTGCGCGATGAATCTCACCAGTTGAAGCGCAGGATTTCCGGCGTTCTCGGGCTTGTCCGTGACGTGAACCATCAGGGGCGACAAGTTCCCGATTAGAAAGACGCCAAGACAGAGAACCAGATTGACCACGAATTGCAATCGAGTTGCCAGGGCCGTGCAAATGGCGAGGAGAATCATCACCTGCCCGAAAATACGTATCAATCCAAGGTGATGGGAGGTCGTTTCGCCCAGCCACAAGCCCATGCCTCTCGCCCAAGCGGAACCCTCAACGGTCGGCACGACAGAATCGATCTTCGGTGAGAGCCAACGGGCCACTTCAAACGGCATGGGGTCAATCACGTCGTCCAGTGGATCGAATCGCGGCTTGATGTGCAGTGCCCAGGTCAAAATCCACCCAAGCAGCAAAGTCATCGTGAAGCAAGCCAACAGGATCCCGAGGTACTTTCCAATGAAAAACTGCCGGCGGCTAACGGGCTTGCTGATAACGGTAATAGCCGTTCGGCCTTCGATCTCGTCGTTGACCGAGATGCTGGCCGTCAAAAGTCCAAACAATCCGGAAAACAACATGACGACGTCGAATCCAACCTGCTTCATCAGCTTGTAATCGTCACCCAATGTAAAGTAAGGAACCACCATTGAGGTGAAAATCAGGCCCGAAGCCAGAATGGCGATCACCCAAAACATCGGTTGACGCAACGCCTCGCGATACGCGGCGATCGCGACCGCCCCTGCCTTGGGCCAAACCAATATCAGGAGTCGCGGAGCGAGAACAATGAAGTTAAAGATCAGCTGTAAGTGGAACATAGCCCCGTAGTAGCGGCCAAAGCGTTCGAGTTCGGAAAGATCGCCGATTGACCGGATGTACCAAGTCAGTCCGGCTGCCAACGCAAGGATGCCCCCGCCAATGTAGCCCAAGACTTTCGGATCGGTTATCCACTTGTGAAAGCGACGATTGTCGAGGGCGGACACCCACGGAATCGCGGCAAGTACCTGGAAGATTGCCAGGACCAGGCCCGCAAGAAAGAGATTCAGTAACGATGTGGTCATGCGAAGCCGCAAGTCGAGGATGAAGCCGAGTATCCGATCTTACGAATTCAGGGCGATTCTTGTTCGGTTCGGTAGTTGGGAGTCGTCCCCCAGCGCAGTTTCTCCCGAAGGGTCTGGTAGTACGTTTTCCCAGGAACCTTGACCAGTCGAAAAGAGACCGGCGCTCTTCGAACGGTGATGCGATCGCCAGAATGGAGGGGCCCACAATCCTGGCCATCGACGACCAGCCAAGCACCCTCGGCCTGGCGGACACGTATCGTGTAGGTTTTGTCGGCAGAATCGACGAGTGGCCTGCTTGTCAGCGTATGGCCGCAAATCGGCGTGATGACGAACGCGGGCAATTCTTGCCCCAACACGGGACCACCAGCCGAAAGCGAGTGAGCCGTCGATCCCACGGGTGTACTGACGATCATGCCATCGCCCAAAAAACGGGCAACTACATCGCCATCAATTGCGAGTTCGACATCCAGCATTTTGAAAGGCGGGCCGGCCCGCACAACAACCTCGTTTAGGCCGAGGATGTCCTTGGAGTTCCCCGCATCATCGAGGCTACAATTGAACATCACATGTTCCGTCAGTTGAAATTCTCGACGAATAACGGAGGGAAGATACTCGATGGCCTCGTCGGGCGTGAGATCCGCGAGAAATCCCAACCGGCCGAGATTCACACCCAGCACGGGCACCTGCTTAAATCCCATTTGCCGGGCGGCCCGCAATATGGCCCCGTCGCCACCCAGGACGAGGGCAAGGTCAGCTTCCACGCAAGACAGATCCGCCTGACGTTCAAGGTCCATCAATGCGACCTCGCCACCGGCCGCCGTCACTGTGGCCGCTAAACGCTCAGCAGACGCTGCAACGTAAGGCTTCGAACCGTTTCCGAGGATGAGAAACCGCATGGGGGAAGGATATGGAGCAACCGCTTCAGTTCTTCAAAGCAATTCGAGAATGTGCTCGCCACCATGGGCCGGATTGGCAATTAACTTCCTGCGACCGGGATCGACGATGAAATCCATGAGTTCCAATGGAACCTGCCCAATCAGCACGGGACAATCATCCGAGATCTCGCTCACATCGCAGACGCAATCGCGGCCATCGAGTGTCAGTCGTACCGCTCCGTACGTCGCAATTTCCTTGATGCCGTCTATTGTGACTGCCCGACGGGTTCGGATTGGCATGAGTCCAAGTTGTTGAATCATGCTTTTCGGTAGTGAAAGTCCCGTGGCACCTGTGTCGACCAGGGCTTCGGCGACATCCGCCCGACGAATGTCTTCGGGCATGAGATCCCCCTGCCGAACTCGATACGTGTCGAAGACGTTTTCAATCTGAACGGAAGCCGTTACACGGCCCATGACTATTCCTCTCGTGCTTTGGTGATGACACCTACTAATTGTACGTTTCTCGACGAAGATGCTCCAAATCACTCAGTCGCGGTTGACCCTCAGTCCTTGCCAAACAATTTCGAGCATCGCCTCGCTCTATCCGCCCAGATAGGCCGCGCATTCCAAAGGATATTCGAGCCTCTCGTGACTCCACGCGACCGATCATGGTGACTGACCTGACGAGAGCCCGCGTCCGCCGTAGCTCCGAAGATAGGGCGAGCCGACTCGAACCATCCAAGGCTGCGGATCGGCCAAACGAGAGTAAAGGAGCTTGATGACTTCCATTTCGTCGTCGCTGATCTCCCACTCACCAGACTCGATGTCTACGGCAACAAAGCGACCTTTGTCCCTTTTTTTAAGGTGAGGCTTCACCTTGGTCTCGTAGACCTCGTCGCCTCGTCGTGCAAATTCTTCCTTGCTATACCGTGGTCCTCGTTTCGCCATGATGTGATCTCCAGAGTTCCCTACCCCACCGTCGACCAATCCTCTTCCCGACCCTTTGCGAAAGCTCGCCTTGCAGCCCGGCAGAATCCTTCAACGTCTAATCCCAGATCCGCGAGCAGTTCGCTGCGTTCGGCATGTTCGATGAAACGGTCGGGGATGCCCATGCGAACGACCCCTCTCGTATCGATACGGGCGGCGTTACAGGCCTCCAGGACCGCGCTGCCGAAACCGCCCTCTAAAGTTCCTTCTTCAACCGTGATCACAAAGGGCATTCGTTCAACTAGAGGCAGGATCGTTTCGCGATCGAGAGGCTTGGCGAATCTTGCATTGATCACTGCAACATTTAGGCCTTCCTCGCGAAGCTTGTGCGACGCTTGCACGGCGGCAGGCACGAGTGTGCCAAAAACAATGAATGCGCCGTCGTCGCCATCTTCGACCACTTCGGATTTGCCTAACTCAATCTCGGCGAACTCCCGTTTCACGGTTTCGAGCGAGGTTTTCGGATAACGGATCGACGTTGGGTGTTCCTGTTGCAAAGCAAAATCGAGCATCGGCTTCACATCGCACTCGTCGCCGGGTGCCATAACGATCATGTTCGGGAAGAGCCGCATGTAGGGGATGTCAAAGCAACCGTGATGAGTTGGCCCATCGGGGCCCGTGAGACCCGCACGATCGAGCGTGAACACGACCGGCAGATCCTGCAAGGCAACTTCCTGGAAGATCTGATCGAACGAGCGTTGCAAGAAGGTGGAATAAATATCGACAATAGGCCGCAAGCCCGCCTTGGCCTGGCCGCCGGCAAACGCGACAGCATGAGATTCGCAAATGCCGACGTCGAAGAATCGATCCGCGAACTTCTCGCGGACCTTTTCGAGCTTGTTTCCTTGGCACATGGCCGCCGTGAGAACGGTCACTTTCGGATCGGCTTCCAAAGCGTCTGCAATCGCGGCACTCATCGCGTCCGTGTAGGCTTTGCTGCCGCCCTTTTTGGTCTTGATATTCGTTCGTTCCGGACCGACTTCCGTGAAGACTGGGGGCGTATGAAATAGGACGGGGTCTTCACTGGCTTGTTGAACGCCGTGGCCCTTCTCGCTAAAGACGTGCAGCAAGATTGGTCCCTTTTGCCCTTTCAAATCGCGAAGGATGCGAATCATCCCGGGAAGATCGTGCCCATCGACCGGACCGAAATAGCGAAAACCCATCTCTTCAAACAACATGCCTTCCTTGAGCACCGCCTTCATGCCATCGCGGATTTGTTCGAGGGCGGAGTGCGCGATATCCCCAAGGACCGGAATCTTGGAAAGCAAATAATTCAGGCTGCGTTTGGAGCCCTGATAAAGCGAGGTCATCCGACACTGATCGAGATATTGAGCCATGCCTCCCGTCCGTGGGCAGATGGACATTTTGTTGTCGTTCAAAATGACCAGAACATCCTGATTCATGCCGGCGATGTTATTGAGTGCCTCGAAGACGATGCCGGATACGAATGCTCCGTCGCCAATTACTGCTACCGCGTGTCGATCCTGCCTGCCCAAAAGATCATCTGCCGACTTGAGCCCGGAGACCGTCGAAACACTCGATCCCGCATGTCCCGTCATGAACAGGTCGTATTCGCTTTCGTGCGGGTTCGGGTAACCCATCACGCCCCCCTTGGTGCGGATGGAATCGAAATCGCGATAGCGACCTGTGATAAGTTTATGCGGATAAATCTGATGGCCCGTGTCCCAAATCAAGCGATCGCTGCGAAAATCGAAAACTAAATGCAACGCCAATGAGAGTTCAACCACCCCAAGATTACTCGCAAAATGGGCGGGGCGAATGCTGAGAATACGAACGAGTTCGTCGCGGATTTCTTGTGCCAGTTGTTTCAGATCCGCGTCGTTCAAGCCGTGAAGGTCTTGAGGCGAGGTCAATCGGGGAAGAATCGGAGTTGTCATGAAGGTTCCTCGGGTCGTTCCGTCGATCCAAAAATCACCTGGTAGACGCTGAACCCATGTTCAACGGTCTCGTTCGGCCACCAGTCCTGCCAATTCCACAAGCCCGTGCGCGGCAGGCCCGATGTCCCGTAGGGCAGCCGCTGCCTCTGCATGGAGTTCTCGAACCCGTCGCCGGCTTTCCTCAATCCCGTTCAGTCCAGGAAACGTCATTTTACCGCGTGCCGCGTCTTTGCCCACCCGCTTGCCGGTCCGATCGCTCGATCCCTGGACATCCAACAGATCGTCCGCGATTTGGAAGGCCAACCCGAAGGCACTACCAAATCGATCGAGTGACTTTCGAATCGCCGGGTCGATCCCCTCTTCTCCCTGGGCAGCGATCTGACCCAGTCGCAGCGATGCCAGGAAAAGAGCACCCGTTTTCCGGCTATGTATGGCCTCCAAGTCATTCACAGTCCGGGGAGGCTCCGTGTTGGGAACCTTCCCTTCCGCGGCCAGATCGAGCACCTGTCCCGCAACCATGCCTTCCGAACCCGCTCCACGTGCCAACTCCAGCACACTAACCGCTGCGGTCCTCGGTGGATAACCCTCGGCCAGCACTTGGAATGCCCCGGTCAACAACGCATCACCTGCGAGAATCGCCATCGCCTCGCCGAATTTCTTGTGGCTAGTTGGCAGTCCGCGTCTTAGGTCATCGTCGTCCATGGCCGGCAAATCGTCGTGAATCAACGAATAAGCATGGACCATCTCGATCGCGCATCCGGCCGGCAAGGATTGCACCTTCTTGCCTCCAGCCGCCTCGCAGGCCAACATGACCAGCAACGGCCTCAGGCGTTTGCCTGGCGCGAGCAGGCTGTAGCCCATTGCTTCAGCCAATGCAGGCGGAGCATTCGCCGAGAGCCGACCGAGCCAGATTCCAAGTGCTTCATCAATCGAACGGCGACGTTCGAGCAATCGTGCGGAAAATTCGTTCGGCAAGAGAGAGCCCCACTATCCTTCCAATCATCCTACCGCGATGATAGGGCAGTCCGGGCCGACTTTCCTCCCGCTAGGCAATTCTTGCTTTCACTTTATATCACAAAGTGAATTGGCTGCAAGCTGGGATCTCCAAGAGATCGCGGTTTGATGACCCTCGGATGGCGTGGCAATACTCCGAATCAAACAAGTGCTGTGTCATAGTTGAAACTTCGGGTTAGAATTCCGCCTTTAGGAATCGCGGCGAAATAACTTCCCGAAGGTGCCGGCTCGACATCGGCAATCGGGTTCGAGTTGGATTCCAGGAGCAAGCTTTTGTTTTCAGTCCAACGGACTGCGAGCCCTCAGCCCAGAGCAACGCTCTGGGTTTGCGCGAATCGAATTCTCTTTCAGTCTGAAGGACTGAGACACGAGGCGTCTGCATTGTCCCAACGCTCCAATCTCCGGAAGGCGCACGGATGCGCGGATATGGGACGAACGTCGCGTTTTGAGAGAGCCGCTCTCAGCCCTTCAGGCTGGGTTTCATCGGGCGTGCGTGTTCCCAGAGCGTTGCTCTGGGCTGAGCGCTCCCAGTCCGTTGGACTGAAGAGTGGATTACGAATTCGGCTGC
>Ga0163144_10016161_pt1 | contig 15313 bp, 18 predicted proteins | sample OliLak19BULKMAT1_FD_123175 | JGI IMG/M metagenome (GOLD analysis project Ga0163144, IMG submission 123175) | Freshwater microbial mat bacterial communities from Lake Vanda, McMurdo Dry Valleys, Antarctica - Oligotrophic Lake LV.19.BULKMAT1 | ecosystem: Environmental > Aquatic > Freshwater >... | reverse complement strand
TAGTCGCGGATGAACCTAGAGGAGGAACCTAAAATGCTCGCATATCACAACGACCAAACTATCAAAACCAATATCCTGGCCCAGCTGCAAGCACACTATGACGCAGACGAAATAGTGAAAGGCCGATACTGGCAAAACGGTAAAGGCTGCGCGGTCGGCTGCACGGTTCACAGTGACGATCATGCTGACTATGAACGGCTGTTCGGTATCCCCCAGGCGCTGGCGCACCTGGAGGAGGAGATATTCGAGCATCTGCCGAACGGTGACGCTATGGGGTGGCCGTTGCGGTTTATGCGCGCGATCGTGCCGGGCGCGGACCTGTCGATGGCCGGGCCGAAGTTCAACCGGTGGGTGCTGCACAGCATTGCGTTGCCAAGCGCCGGCTCGGACGAGGCTGTGGGGGCCGCTATCCGCGGCACGATCGCGGTTCTTGACGGCCTGATCGCGACAGGCACGGCGAACGAGAACGCGTGGCACGCGGCGTTCGACGCGGAGTACGGCGCGGCGTACAGCGCGGCGAACCGCGCGGCGCACGCGGCGTTCGACGCGGCGTTCGACGCGGCGCACAGCGCGGCGTACAGCGCGGCGCACAGCGCGGAGTACAGCGCGGCGAACCGCGCGGCGAACCGCGCGGCGAGCGCGGCGTGGAGCGCGGCGTGGAGCGCCATGGCCGACAAGCTTATCGAGTTGCTTGAGACGGCGTAGCCGCGACACTAACCGCCGTTTTTGTTGTTGACACCGTAACAATATCCCCCAATACTCTACAAACCGTAACCCAACAAGGAGCCACAAAATGCTTGACACCGTAGCAACCCAATCCGAACACGACCTGCTTGACCTGCTCTTTTCGCTCATCGTGCTCTTTCTGACAGGACGCTGAAACCATGACCGTCTTCAAAGCCGTTATCCGCGCTGACTACGCCCGCCTGATCCAGCCGTTCGTCAGCGATGATCCGAAGCGCCGCTACTACCTGCAGGGCTTCCACGTCGAGCCGCACCCGGGGGGCGGCGTCTTTATCGTCGCGACCCGCGGCGATGTTATGGGTGTGTTTCACGACGCCGACGGCTGGTGCGAGGGCACCGGAATCGTCCAGCTCGACAAGGCGATGCTGGCGGCGTGCAAAGCCGGCAAGCGGTCGGACGAGATGCAACGCTGGCTTGCCGTTGCTGGCGGCGATTCCGCCGGCGTGGGCAGGGCCGGCGTGTTCATCGCTGGCGACCTGCGGGGCAATAAGACCGCCGCCCGCGAGCACTACGAGGGGGTGATGGCCATGCTGGCCAACCCCGGCACCGCCATGCGCGCCATGCAGGTGAATGCCCTGATCGACGGCACGTTCCCCGACTGGCGCCGCGTCATCCCGACGCCGTCGGAAACGGCCGGCGAACCCAGCGCGTTCGACCCCGACCTGATCGCCCGCTTCGCCACCGTCGCCAAAACCGATCCGCACTCCTTCGCCCCGATCAAAGGCGCCCCACTGCACATCCGCGGCACGGGCAGCCCGGACGCTCCCGCCATTGTGGTGGCGAATCGCGGCGACTTTTTCGGCGTGATTATGCCGCTGCGCATCGCCAATAACGCTGGCGCCCTGCCGGCCTGGTTGAACGCCACCCGTCCGATCTCCGACTCGCGGTGCGCCTGATGGCGTCTATGGCTATAAGCGCCGCCATCCTTGCCGAGCGGGAGGCGTGCGCGAAGGTGGCAGAAAGCAGCCGAGAGGCCCATGCCGAGTGCGACCACGGGCCAGACTATATGGACGGCCGCGAGGATGCCGCATCCGCCATCCGTGCGCGGAGCAGCAGAGATTTGTTGCGAGGGGGAGCGCCGGCATGACCTTTGGCGCGGTGGGCCCCGTGTGGTCGGCGATGTGCGCGTTCGTCTTGTTCGCTGCTGTAACGATTGCGTTCGGAGCGTGGCGGACTTCTCGCCGGGCGAAGTGTAAATTTACTATGAAGTACGAACCCGACCGGGCCGGAACGATTCACCGTCTGCGCGACGGTGGAGAAAGGGACTTGGTATATTTCAATGTAAAAAACACGTCCGATGCCCCGGTTGAAGACTGCACGATTAGAATTGCGGCCGAGAAAGACGGAACTGACGAATACAAGAAATACAAAACCTATATCGGGCAACAACCCTTTCAGCTTTTGGTCGGGGAGCCGGATAGGGCAGCATTGATCTCCCTCCCAAGGCATGCGCCAAATTTGCCCGCGATCCTCAATAACTTTTATAGAACCGGGGACAGATGGCTGAACCAGGCGGTTAATCTAACACCTGGGGACTACACACTTTTTGTACAGGCCTTTGCTGAGAACTCGGCGCCCCCACCGGCAATTACGCTTAGATTATTGCATCGGGCAGGATACTGGCAGAATCCAACGAAAATAAAGTTGCCGCGCCGATAGAAGCTTGCCGCACCGCCGGCGACGTTACAGAATAGAGAGGAAGAAAGCGCATGGCCTATACTCCTGGACAATTCGTCCGCCGTGTCCGCGACGGCATGACGGGCCAGATTGTCGAGCCGATCGCCCCCGGCCAACTCACCGTCCGTTGGGGCGCTTCGTCCTATGTCACGCCGATTTATGACGTGACTGTGCTGGAGCCGGTCGAGGACCGGAATCTAAGGGCGGTCGGACGATGATGTATCGCTGGCGCGTCACCTACAAAACCACCGCCGGCCGCACCGACTTTAAACTGGTCGATGCCGAGCACCGTATCGCCGCGATAAAGCGTGCCCGCGCCGTCCTCGCCGCGAACGGTCTCGGGCGCTCCAAAATTATCGGGGTGCGCTCGTACTAGCCTTGTCAACGTCAACCCAATGTGTCAGGATATTTCCCCATGCGAGTAACCACCGTGTCCCATAATCTGCGCGCCTGGCGTGACCGCCTCGGCGTCACCCAGTCTGTCGCCGCCGCTCTGGTGGGGATGTCGAAGTCCGCCTATATCGCGTCCGAGCTGCGCAACAAGCGCCGCCCCGGCAACCCCTGCAACAAAACGCTGGCGATGCTCTGCCTACATATCGCCATACAGCACCACAGGAGCGCCATCCAAGACCTCGCCAGTACGGAAGTAGAGATCGCTGCATGAACTTCCTGACGCTCGACACCGAGACGTTCTTTAGCGACGATTTCACCCTCACGAAATTATCGACCGAAGAGTATATCCGCGACCCCCGGTTCCAACTGCACATGGTCGGCATCAAACAGCTGGGCGAACCCGGCCACATCTACAACGCCGACACCCTGCGCACCGACCCGAACGTCCGCGCGCTTATCGAGTCCTCCGCCGCGATCGCCCACCATGCCCATTTTGACGCCCTGATCCTATCGCACTGGTTTTCCCTTCGCCCCGCGTTCTGGATCGATACTCTCTCGATGGCCCGGCTGGTCCTACCGCGCCAGAAGTCGCACGCCCTAGGCGCGCTGGCCGGGCATTATGGATTGGAAGATAAGAAAGTCCCGTACAACCTGTTCAAGGGGCTGCGCACCCTGCCGTCCGAGATTTACCGGGAGGTCGCCGACGGCTGCCGGCACGACTGTTTTTTGACCGAGACGATAGCGTTCAAACTGCTGCCCCTGGTTCCGCGCGACGAGTTAGCCACGATCGACCAGACCGTGCGGATGTTCGCCGAGCCGGTTCTGCAACTCGACCGCCCGCGCATGGAGTCATTTTTACAGGCCGAGAAGCGCCGCAAGGCTCTTGCGATGCTGAAAGCAGGCGCCGCGCTCGGTCTCCCGCCCCTCGACCCGGCGAGCGGCCTGCCGGGCCTGATGGATTATCTTGAGCATGTCGAGACCCGCTTGCAGTCCGCCGAGATGTTCAAGACCGCGCTGGAGGCTCTGGGCTATTCCTGTCCGACGAAGCCCAGCCACAAACTGCCCGGGGTCACGATCCCCGCCATCGCCAAATCTGACGACGGAATGAAGGCGTTGCTGGACCACCCGGACGGCGACGTGCAGGCCCTGGCCGCCGCGCGCCTGAGCGTCAAGAGCACGATCGACGAAACCCGCGCCGAACGCCTGCTGGCGGCGCACGGCCGCGGCCCGCTGCCGGTCTATTTATCGTATGCCGCGGCAAAAACTCTGCGCTTCGTCGGTGGGGACAAGTCGAACTGGCAGAACTTCCGGCGCGGCGGTGAAATCCGCAAGAGCATCATGGCGCCGGAGGGGCATAGCCTCGTGATCGGCGACCTGAGCCAGATCGAGTATCGCCTGCTATGCTGGGTCGCCGGGCAAACCGACAAACTCGACGCCCTGGCTACCGGTCGCGACCTGTATTCGGAGCTGGCGACGGACTTCTATAATTACCCTGTCGACAAGAAGCTGCCGCAAGAGCGCGGGCTTGGCAAACAGATCACCTTGTCCTGCGGCTATGGCAGCGGCGCTGGGTCGATACAGGCGACCGCCGCCTCGGGCGGCTACGGGCCGCCGGTCATTCTAGACGACCGCGAGGCATTGCGCGCCCGCGACCTGTACCGCCGCACCCACCCGCACGTCGTGCAGTTCTGGAAATGGTGCGAGCACGCCCTGCAAGTGCTGCACGCCGGGACCGCGACGGTTTACCGCGACGGGTTGCTGACGGTGTCCGGCGGCCGGATCGCTTTGCCGAACGGGACGCACCTCGACTATACCGGCCTGCGCTGGGCGGGGAACCACGAGATATTCCCGGACCAGGAGCCGGACGGCGACGGGCCATGCTGGTGGGAGCCGTCGCGCCGGGGCTGGAGCCGACTCTGGGGCTCGAAACTCTGCGCCGAAATCACCCAGGCGCTGGCCTGCGTGGTCATCAAGCAGGCGATGGTCAAGATGGGCCGCGCCGGGCACCGCTGCATTTTGCAAATCCATGACGAGTTGGTATTTTTCGCGCCTGACGCCGAGGCCGACCTGCGGCTTGTCCTGTTGCTGGCCGTGTTGAAAACCCCGCCCGTCTGGGCCCCCGACATCCCCCTCGACGCCGAGGGTATCGTCTCGAAAAACTACAGCAAGTAAGGAGCACCCCATGCTGCAAAAAATCCTCGCCAGCGTCTTCGGCCTCGCCTGCACCCTGCCACCGGCCCCCGCGTTGCCCGGCGCCATCGCCTTGAGCGCTCGCGCCCTCTGCGATCCAGCGTCTATCGAGTCCTTGCCGGCGTACTGGCGGGGCCGCGCCACGGCCCGCGAGCGTCATGCCGCTCGGCAGGACCGCGGCGGACTGGACACCGACGCCCGGCAACACTTCCTCCTGGCGGCTGGGTTTCACCGGCGCGCCGAGGCGTTGAAGTCGCCCGAAATGTCGGCCGTGAAGTGAGCGCGAAAATGATCTTTTCCTTCTCGTTTCTCGACCGCTTTTATAACGTCTGCCCCGAACAGGCGCGGCGCGACTTCGTCACCAAGGACTACAAGAAGCCGTTCCTCCAGGTGGCGGGCGGTATCGACGATCACCGCGCTCTGGAGTCGCGCATCAAACACGGCGAAGGCCTGCCGCCAGGCGCATCGCCCGCCGCCGAACCGATGGTCCGCGCGCTTGAGGCCCGTGGCCCGATACAGGCGGAAGCCGCTTTCGCCGTGGACAAGCACCTCCATCCAGTGCGGTTTTTCGACAACGACCGCGCCTGGCTGCGCGGCAAGTACGACGTTGTGCAGCGGTTCGGCGCGCGGGCTTTCATTGGCGACTGGAAAACCGGAAAAACGAAGGAGGCATCCGACCAGTTGGAGATCGGTGCGCTGCTGCTGATGGAGTCCGACCCCGCCGTCGAGACCGTGACCGGCGCGAACCTCTGGCTGAAGGCCGGCAAGGTTGGCCAGCCCTACACCTTCACCCGTGCGGAGAAGGGCGCCCGCTGGGCTAAGTGGGTGGGAAAAATGAACGCGGTGGAGAAACTCGACCCCGACAAGGTTTGGGACAAGCGCGAGGGGCCGCTGTGCAACTGGTGCCCGAACCGTGAGTGCGAACATTTCACCGGGAGGAATCCATGACTCCCGAATCCGCCCTCAAGAAAAAAATCAACGCGTACCTGAACTCTGTCCCCGGCCTGTTTCATTTTCCCGTGATGAACCGGGGCTACGGCAAGAACGGCGTCCCCGACCGCGTGCTCTGCTACAAGGGCCGCTTCGTCGGTATCGAGGTTAAGGCCCCCGGCGGGACAGCCTCTACGCCGCAACAGGCCAGGATCGCTGAGATCGTCGAGGCGGGTGGCATCGCCGAGGTCGTGTGGTCGGTTGAGAACGTCCGCGAAATCATCGAGTCGCTATGACCGCGTACTACAACGAGTTAGACCCGTTCGCGGCGGCGTGGCTGCGCGAGCTTATCGCGGAAGGGCTGATAGCTGGGGGAGTCGTCGATGAGCGGTCTATTCTCGAAGTCCAACCTGCCGATCTTGAGGGCTTTATACAATGCCATTTCTTTGCGGGAGTCGCGGGGTGGTCAAGGGCTCTCAGACTCGCCGACTGGCCCGACGACCGTCCGGTTTGGACTGGCTCCTGCCCCTGCCAGCCCTTCAGCGCCGCCGGCAAGCGCCGGGGCGCCGACGACGCCCGCCACCTCTGGCCCGAGTTCGCCCGCCTCATCGGCGAGTGCAATCCTCCAGTCGTCTTTGGCGAGCAGGTTGCGTCAAAGGATGGCCGCGACTGGCTCGCTGGAGTACGCGCTGACCTGGAAGGAATGGTCTATGCGGTCGGGGCCGCCGATTTGTGCGCTGCGGGCGTCGGGGCGCCGCATATCCGGCAACGGTTGTTCTGGGTCGCCGACCGGCTGGCCGACGCCCAAGGCGCAACGACCCGACCAAGAAACGACGTATGCACGCGGAAACCTGACGCTGGGAGCGGTGGCGGCGCTCTGCGGCTGGCCGACTCCGACGAAGGGCAACGCGGACGGCTCGCAGATGGCGAGGGGCGCGACCACGACGGGGCGGCGGCCGGACGGCAGCAAGGCGACGGTATCGCTGAACCAGGTGGCGCAGGCGGCGGGCTGGAACACGCCACGGGCGACGGACGGGAGCAACGGCGGGCCGAACCAGGCGGGCGGGGCGCTCCCGGCGGACGCCAGCAAGGCGGCCCAGGTTTCTGGAGCAACACCGTCTGGCACCCGTGCAGCGACGGCAAAGCGCGACGAATCGCGGCAGGGGCGGATGGCGTTGAACCCGGCATTTTCCCTTTGGCTTCAGGGGTACCAAACCGCGTGGGCACTTTGCGCGGCGCGGGTAACGCCATTGTCCCGCAGATCGCGGCCGAGTTCATCCAAGCGTACTTAGATGTTCTATAGCCCCCAGCACCGCGTCATCGTCTACGACCACCCGTTCCCGGGCCAGGTCGTGGCCTCGATCCCTGGCGCCAAACAGCTCACCGATACCAAGGTCGCGGTCCCCGACGATCTGCACTCGCTGCAAATCGCCCGGCTGCTGAACCTCCCGGCCCCGCCGCTGCTCGACATGATGCAGTACGACTGGCCCAGCCTGCCCGGCCGCACGCCGTTTGCACACCAACGCCACATGGCCTCGTTCCATGCTCTGCACCCGAGGTCGTTCAACCTGTCCCAGATGGGTACTGGGAAAACGCTCTCATGCCTCTGGGCCGCCGATTTTCTGATGCGGGTCGGCGCGGTGCAGCGCTGCCTGATTATCTCGCCGCTCTCGACCCTGGTCCGGGTCTGGCAGGACGAGATTATCCGCAACTTCACGGGGCGCCGCACCTCGACTATTCTACACGGCGACCGCGACAGGCGCATCGCCCGGCTGGGCGATAAACACGACTTCTACATCGTCAACCACGACGGCATCTCGATCGGTTCCGGTACGGCCGGCCCGAGGTCGACCGTCGGCGACTTCGCCGCGCTGCTGCGCGACCGCGACGATATCGACCTCGTGATCGCCGACGAGTGCTCCGCGTACAAGGACGCGCGCACCCGGCGGACCATGGTCTTAAAGGCTGTGATCGAGAAGAAGCCGTATGTCTGGCTGCTTTCGGGCACCCCCACCCCGCAATCCCCGACTGACGCCTATTCCCTGGCGAAGCTGGTTGGCAACCTGCCGGGCGAGTCGTTCCGCTCGTTCCAGGGCCGCACCATGCGGAAGATCACCGAGTACAAGTGGGCGCCCCGCGTCGATGCCTCCGCCATCGTCCACAAGGCGTTGCAACCGGCGATCCGCTACAGCCGCGCCGAGTGCATCGACCTGCCCGAGTGCCTGATCGAGACCCGCGACGTGGCGCTCAGCCCGACCCAGGACAAAGCCTACAAGGACCTGAAAAAAAACTTTCGGGTGGTGCTGGGCGAGGGCAAGGCGGTCACCGCGATCAACGAGGCGGTGTTGCGGCTCAAGCTGATCCAAATCGCCTGCGGCGCGGTCTATGGCCCCGACCGCGAGGTCCACAAAACCGACGCCGCCCCGCGTGTTTCGGTCCTGAAAGAGGTCATCGCCGAGGCCGGGGCGAAGATTCTAGTATTTGCACCATTTACAGCAGTTGTAGAAATGCTATATAAGGAACTCCGGAGCGAGTACGGGTCCGGGGCGGTCGCCAGAGTATACGGCGGCACCTCGCAGGGCCAGAGGAATGAAATCTTTCGTGCGTTCGAGCAGGAGGCGGAGCCGCGCATCATCGTCGCCGACCCCGGCACTATGAGCCACGGCCTCAGCCTCATCGCGGCGGACACCACGATCTGGTTTGGACCGACGGATCGAAACGAGATTTACGAACAGGCGAACGCGCGCATGGCCAGGCCGGGACAGAAAAACACTATGCTGATCGTCCGGCTGACCTCGACCCCGGCTGAACGGGAGATATTCAAACGCCTAGCCGATCGCAGTTCGATGCAGGGCGCGATCTTAACCCTGGTGGAGGAAGACAGATGAACGCCCCCGACATCGCCGCCGTCATCAAGCGCCGGATGGACCTGAAGGCGTCGCTCGAAGTCCAGTCGAAGGCATATGTCGAGGCCACCAAGTCGGAGAACGAAGCCCTCGTTGCCTGCGATCAGATAATTCTGATTATGCTCAACGCTCAGAACGTCGATTCCGTCAAGACCGAGTTCGGCACCGCCTACAGGTCCACGGTCACGTCCGCCACGGTCGATCCCGACGGCGGCTGGGAACGTCTGTCCGCCTTCATCCTCGCCGGCGCGCTCAAGGCCGGCCTGGCCGCGGTGGAGAACGGCGCCCATGACGATCTGGCGCTGGAGGCGGCGATGCAGGCCCCGGAATTGCAGTTCCTCGTCCGCAACGTCAACAAGACCGCTGTGACCGAGTTCATCGAGCAGAACAAGGTCGAACCGCCCGGCGTGAAACTCACGTCGATTATCCGCGCCAACGTCCGCAAGTCGTAACAGGAGAACATGCCGCTATGACCGTCCCCACCGCACAAGCCCTCAACACCCAGCTGCCCGCCTACCTCCAGACCCCGCAGGCCCAGGCCGCCGCTGCGCAGGCCGCCAGCCTCGGCGCTATGTTCAAGTCGCGGGCCTTCCCGCGCATCTCCACCGCCGGCAACGCTTTCGCGCTGGTCTCCGCCGACGGCGAGGTGGCGAAAGTGGCCTTCATGGACCCGCAGACCGGCCAACTCGCGCTGGACATGGTGTTCATCCTCTGGAACCCGAACACCGTGAAAACGTGGTACGAGGCGACGTTCGCCGACGATTCCGAGCAGGCCCCCGACTGCGCCTCCAGTGACGGCCGGACCCCCGATGCCAACGTCCTCAAGCCGCAGGCCCTGTCGTGCGGTGCCTGCCAGTGGAACGCTTTCGGCTCGGCCCGCAACGGCAAGGGCAAGGCGTGCTCGGACGGTCAGCGCGCCGCGATCATGCTGGCTCCGATGGACAACAACGGCCATACCATGGTCGTCACCAACAACGCTCAAATGTGGGTTCCGGCCGGCGACAAGCCCTACGGCTACCGCCTGCCGCCGATGACCGGCAAGAACATCGCGGCCCGCGTCGCCGAGATGGCCCGCGCCGGGGTCGATATCCGCGCGGTGGTGTTCCGCGCGCATTTTGTGAGCCAGGGCGTAGTCGATTTCCGCCCGATGGGTTTCCTGTCCGAGGCGCTGTACAAGCGCGCCATCGAGCTGGCCAATTCCGACGGGGCCGAGCGCGCCTGTGGTCTTGACCTGTCGCCGTCCGCGCCTCCGCCGCCCCCCGCACCGGCCTATGCCGCGCCGCCCCCCGCACCGGCCTATGCCGCGCCGCAACCTGCCCCGGTGGCGGCCGCGCCGCTGGTTCACGCACTGACCGTGCAGCCGGCTCCCGCCGCACCGCCTCAGCCGGTCTACGCCGCCCCCGCAGCGCCGCCGGCGCCGACGCCGGTCTACGCCGCCCCCGCAGCGCCGCCGGCGCCGGTCTATGCCCAGCCGGCGCTCCAGCCGGTCCCGCAGATGGGCACCGGGCCGGCCGAGGCTCCCAAGGCGCGCAAGCCCAGAGCCCCAAAGGCCGAGGTCCTGCCGAGCGGCATGACGCTCGCGGGCCTGGGCGCGGCGCCTGCCCCCGCCCCCGCGTCCACCAGCCCGATCCAGATGCCCGGCGGAGTCGACCCGGCGTTGCAGGCGCTGCTGGACAAAGCCTACGCCGCCTGATCGCCGTCGCTCTCCCCGGGAGACGGCGACGCTGTGTGGTCCCGAGCAGCAGTGAGCATCGGGACATTTTGTTGAAGGTGACGCCATGACCGACTTCCGCCCCCGTGTCTGCGCCGCCGCGAAGCAGGGCGCGCTGACCACCGCCGACCTGGCGCTGTGGTTCGACTCGGCCTATCCGACGATGAAGGCGTGGCGGTGGGGTATTCACGCCCCCAACGCCGCGCGGGGGGCGCAGCTCGACGGTCGCCTGACCGCGCTGGAGCAGGCGGTCAAGGAGAAGCAATTCCCCCTTGCCCTATCGGTTCGAGCGGCGGAGAGGAAGACTGTCATTCTTGCGATTCGCCACCGCTACGCGCAACTATAACCGCCTCTTGGGGGGAGCCGGACCATGGCGTCACGCCACCTTATTCACGACGACACGCTGCGGGCGCGGGTGAAATTATGATCCGAACCGAACTGCGACAAGGCCCCCCTATAACGCAGAACGCCGCGAATGGTTCCGGCTTGCTTGCGGATTGTACTCAGGCATGACCCCGCTCGCGTTCCTCGATATCATTCTCCCCGAGTCCGGCTGGAAATGCCTGTGGACCGGGAGCGACCGCAGACATCACTGGTTCGACAACAATGTGGCGATGGCCGCCGCCGCGCTCCGTCTCGACGCCGCTGGCGAGGTAGTCTACCACGCCAGCGCCGCCTTCCGCTCGAAAAGTCGCACCAAGCCCGAGGTCGCCGCAGTCAAGGCGTTCTGGCTGGACATTGACGCCGGCTACGGTAAGCCGCACGCCGACGAAACCGCCGCCTGGCACGCCCTGCAAGCGTTCCTCAAGGCTACCGGCCTGCCGCAACCCCTCGTCGTGGCGTCTGGGGGTGGCCTGCACGTCTACTGGCCTCTGGCGACTGCCATAAATCCCGAAGAATGGCGTAAGGGTGCTTTGTCGTTGTCGGTGTTGTGCGCTCAGCATGGCCTCCAGACCGACGCCGGCCTGACCGCGAACAGCGTTTGCCTGCTGCGCCCGCCCGGCACCCATAACCGCAAGCGGTTTGACGCCTTCGGCGCCAAGGTGGCGGAGACCGGCGGTCCTGAGCGCCCGGTCCGTGCCGGCCCGGCGGTCGCCGCCCTTGACATTGACAAGCTCGAAATTCTTTTTCGGGGGGCTGCGGCGATTCCGCCAAGTCCCCCCCGCAAAACGACTTTTTCGCTCCTCCCGGCGGAAATCCCGGCTTACGCCCGACTGAAACCAGGGGTCGCGCTCCCGCGACTCGGACTGAAGGGGTATGACAATGAACCCAGTAATCCCGACCAAATCGCCCAACATTGCGCACAGGTGCGCGCTTTGCCAGACGCGGCCGGCCGACTGCCAGAGCCGCTTTGGTATGCTGTGCTCGGGGTGCTGGCGCACGCAGGCCCTGCGGGCGATGCCGCTGCACAAAAATGGTCGAGTGGCGACCCTCGCTATGAGCCTGGCGACACCGCCCGAAAGGTGCAACAGGCGCGAGAAGCGGCGGGACCCACGACCTGCCAGCGTTTTGAGTCCCTGAACCCCGCCACCTGCCAGTCATGCCCGTTCAAGGGCAAGATAACCTCGCCGATCCAGCTCGGCCGCCCGATACCGGCCGCCACCGTCGCCCCGCGCCCGACCGTCGATGCCCTGCCGCCGCTGCCGTACCCCTACCATTGGCACGGCATGAAGCTGGCGGTGACCCGGAAGCCGACCGAGGACGACCCCTCGGTGCGGACCGTCCTGGCGGAGTACGCCATCTACCCCAGCTGCCTGAATGAGGCGGAGCGCAGCCACTCGATCTCGGCGGTGTTCCGCTCGTGGGAACCGATGCAGCAGGACTGGCGCGACTTCACCCTCAACCTGCGCGACGTGCTGGCCGACGGCGGCGGCGCCCGGCTGGCCGAGCACGGGGTCGCGATCCAGAAACGGAGCTGGGACGGGTTCCGCACTTTCTGCGTCAGTATGACTAATCATTACCGCGGCACCCAGCGCTACGGCACCCGCTTTGAGCAGTTCGGCTGGAAAAATACCGAGACCGGTCCGGCCTTCGTCGTCGGCGACGAGATGCTGCGTCCCGGCGTCCCCCCGGAGCGAGTGCACGGCTCCCCCGAGGTTACCCGCCGCGCCGGACTGATGAAAAAAACTGGCACTCTGGCTGGGTGGACAGCAGCGGCGGTTCGTGCCTTCGCCCGGCCGGGCATGGAGGCGCATGCTTTCGTCGTCGCCTGTGGCTTTGCCGCGGTGCTGCACCGCTTCACCGGAGCGGCCGGCGGGGCCATCGTTCACGCCGCCACGATCGGCACCGGGACCGGCAAGAGTTTCCCCTTGGAGACCGCCGCCACCGCGTGGGGCGAACTGCCGGCGCTGCGGCTGAAAAAGTCCGACACCCAGGTCGCCAAGTTTATCGCCATCGGCACCCTGGGCCACCTCCCGGTGCTGTTCGATGAGCTGCGCGATACACGCGGTCCCGAGGGGGTCGAGGCCATCAAGGACTTCGTGCTGCACTATACCCTGGGCGAGGACAAGGCGCGCGGCGCCGCCGACGGTGGGTTGCGGTCCGACAATCTACCGTGGTCGAATTTGATGCTGACGGCGGCGAACATCAGCCTTGTCGACACCTGCACCGCCGACGGTGCGGAGACCGCCCAGGCCAGCCGCATCTTCGAGTTCAGCCCCGTGTTGCCCAAGGACCTCAAGGTCTCCGAGGGCGACGACCTGATGCGGGAGCTGGTAGCGAACCGGGGCCACGCCGGCCGGGCTTTCGTGCAGGCGCTGCTGGAGCGTCACGCCGGGCTGGAGGACGAGGTCCGCGCGGCGGTCAAAACGTGGGAGACACGGCTGGAAGGGGGTCCCGAGCAACGCTATGTGCTGCGCCTGCTGGCCTGCGTCGCTGTGACGTTGACAACCCTCACAACGACAGGTATTCTACCCCTGTCGGTCGAGCCGATCCTGGCTTGGGCTGAAGGGATAGCGCGGGAGAACATGCAACGCATCGCGCAGGATCGGACACCGCAGCCGGAGGTCGTGCTCTCTCGGATGATTAACGATCTGTACCCGGGGACGCTGGTCATGCCCGCCCTGCGCGGGATGCCGCTGCACGAGCCGCACGGCCCCCTGATCGGCCGCTACCAGACCGATACCGGCGAGGCCCTGTTCGACGCCTCGCAGGTCGCCCAGTGGATGCAGAAGAACAACTACCCCAAGACCCAGATACTCAACGAACTGGTGAAACTCGGGATCGTGAAAAAGACCCGCGACCGACGCACCCTCTCGGCCGGCTGGCACAAGGCGACGGGACAAATCTGGTGCGTCAGCGTGGACGGACGCCATCCGTCCATCGCCGAGGCGTTCGACGCCGGCGATGACGGCAACGTGGTTAAGATCAGGAGGATGTGATGAGAGACCATAGGGAAAACCTTGCGGACTCCTACGACACGACCCGCGACGAACACGAGCGGCAGGGCGAGGCGGCGTTCATCGAGAGCATGAAGCGGGCTCCGGTGCGGGTCGGCGTCGTCGCCGCATTTCAGCCGGAGATGGACGCGCTGGCGTTCGCGGTGCCGCGCTCCGCCCTCGCCGCCTGGCGGGTCTGCGGCGTCGGCAAGGTCAACGCCGCCCGCGCGACGACCGAGTTGATCCTGCAACACGACATCGACGTTCTGTTGATGGTGGGGGCCTGCGCGGCAGGCCACGGGCTGGAACCGACCTCTCCCGCACAGCGCCCGCATACAATAGCGTCCGATGAGTGCGTTCAGTACAGTTTCTCCTTCGGTACCGACTCGGGGGGGGAGGGTGTTCATCGCGGGGCGTTTGGATCGGGAGACCGATTCGTCACGGGGGATACCCACCCGTTTAAGGGGCGCGCGCTCGACAGGGAGTCCGGCGCCTTCGCCCAAGTCTGCGAGCACTACAAGAAGTCGTGGCTGGTCATCAAGCCGGTTACCGACTACGCCGAGGTCGCCAAGACTTTTCTCGACTCGCTTACCGGCAAGTCCCGCTACGACTTTGCTCCGAGGTCGTGATGCGGCCCGTCATATACGCCACTGGCCTGGCCCTGCTGGTGTCCGCGTGTATGACGAAACAGCCGTGGGAGTACCGCACGTCGATGACCGGCTATCCGTGGGTCGAGCTGTGCCGGCAGGACCTTCGCCCTTTGTGGGCCGAACTGCCGCCGGTCCAGCGCACGCCCCGCGCCGATTTGGTGCGCCAGTACACGGCCAACGGCCGCACGCTGAAACCGAACGAGACGGTGAACGGCCTTTTCAATCCGCTGACTCGACAAATCCAGATTGCGTCGGACCTGGTCGGGTGGCGTTACGCCGACACGGAACATTGGGAACTGTGCCGGGCGGTGCTGCTCCGGGCGACGGGCGACTACCGGATAGCTGATTATGATGTACCCTGAACTCTGCCACCGCGGCGGCGTAGCCACGAATGAACCTAGAGAAGGAACCTAAAATGCTCGCATACCACAACGACCAAACTATCAAAACCAATATCCTGACCCAGCTGCAAGCGCACCATGACGCCGACGAAATAATTCAGGGCCGACACTGGGAGGACGGTAAAGGATGCGCGGTCGGCTGTACGATTCACGGCAAAAACCACGCCAACTATGAACCGCTGTTCGGCATCCCGCGCGGGTTGACGCTACTTGTGGATGTGATATTCGATAGTCTTTCGAACGGTGACGCTAAGGAATGGCCGTTGCGGTTTATGAACGCCATCGACCCTGGCGCGGACCTGTTGAGGGTTTGGCCGGAATTTATCCGGTGTGT
>Ga0163144_10016160_pt1 | contig 15313 bp, 15 predicted proteins | sample OliLak19BULKMAT1_FD_123175 | JGI IMG/M metagenome (GOLD analysis project Ga0163144, IMG submission 123175) | Freshwater microbial mat bacterial communities from Lake Vanda, McMurdo Dry Valleys, Antarctica - Oligotrophic Lake LV.19.BULKMAT1 | ecosystem: Environmental > Aquatic > Freshwater >... | reverse complement strand
TCAATAGTCCATGACGCGAAATAAAAGCTCCGGAGCCTTGATTGTTTACCCGCAGCATCGAGGCGCGCATTTGCTCGATCTGCGCTAGAGTCAGTCGAAGGCCATAGCGTCTTTCAATGGTATCGACGGGAATTTTATCGAACGGCCACATTCCGGGATCGGCGTTAAGCGACGATAATCCCATAACAAAAACAAAACCCAATAGGTAAACGAATCGATGAAGCATGAGGCTCCTCCCCCCGAAGATGAAAAACTAATAATCAAAAATTAAGATCAGAAACTAAAATAAGATTCAATTTAAGAAAACCCTTAACCCAGTTCAGGTCTAGACCAGGGCGGGGGCAAAAGACAATTCAAAAATAAAGCATCACCCTAATTCGTTTGAGAAATTACCTGCAATTTATGAAGCTTACATTTTAGAAATCTTCAACCGGACGAATACCTAAAAATGAAGCCAATCAATTTGATAAAGGACGCTCTGCTCCGATGATCCAAATACTCAAAGATCATTTATGTTTTTCAGATGTAGGCAAAAAAGCAGGTCGGCAAGGAGGCAAGTCGGCAAGGAGTCGTAATAGAAGCCAAGGAGTCACTCCCGGGCTTCTAACTTAAGTAATAACTTGATTCTCAGAAAAAGCTTAGAGCTTCTAGAACCAACATGAAAATGACTCTAAGGCGCTCAAGTAATATTATAGAAAGCTCTGTTCGAAATCGGCACAGAAGTGTTGGAACTATTCGTAATCTTTATTTTGATCACCAGCGTTGGGCGGTGAGGTTCTTCCTAGTCAATACCGGAAATTGGTTTATCTATAAACCCGCTTTGATGTCTTGTGCTCATCTGAATTTGAATCCGAATACGCTTGATTTGAGTACCGACCTGAGTGAGGAGCAAATAAAGATTGGGATTTTACCCGAGAAAGAGACTTCGCCCACTCGAAAGTTTGATACCCGTTATGGGAGTAATGAGGGCGCTTATTCTTGGAACTACCGAAACATATGGGGATCTGGAATTTTTCCACGTGACCTTGCGAGCCGATTACTCACCAAATACTTTCCTAACTTCAGTCTTAAGCGAACAGCCGAAGATCTAGATCTTTGTTCAGCTAATGAAGTGAATGGATACTCCATTGATACGCTTGACGGAAAAATTGGGTGGGTCAGAGACTTGCTTATTGATCCGCGCACTTGGTCAATTAGATATTTGGACATCGAGACAGTAAAGTGGGATTCAGGTGAGCATGTTTTGCTTTCTCCTGATTGGATTTCGAGTGTGGATTCTAAGGAGAGAAGTTTCAAAGTAGAGTTAAGTACGGAAGGCGTCAGGGAATATTGTTTGCCTCCGAATTGAAAGCTAAACTCAATTAATCGAGTCTTACTAAAGTTTAGTGATATCAGCTTCAATATCGCATAAGGGTGCCGATGCTTCGACTCGCTCTCGCTATATATATTTTCTGTTTACCTTCTCCAGTTCTAGCTGCGATCAACTGTGCAGCAATTCTTTCAGCTTACTCAGCCAAATTAGGTCAATCATCGTCCAGAGATCGCGATCATTTTCAGGCCCTCATGGGTCTTCTGAATCGGACTCTCCCCTACAGATATCAAGATGGCCGTAAGCTCGGCAAAGAGACAGGCGAGCCCACTCCAGATGATTTTAAATTACTTAGAGAATTTCGTGATCAAATTTTGAGTGGCAAATTTTCAACGGGTATCGAACTTAAAAATCCAGATCCAGATTTCGAACAGATTCTGCGGCAAGCGATCTGGGATGATATTGCTCGACGTCTTCCGCCGAGCAAAGGCTTGTTTTTTTCGAAGCCACTTAAAAAAACCATTGATGGCAAGGAGCCCAGACCTTCAAGGGATGAATCCTTTGAGAAAATCTTGAAAGCATCAATTACGGAGGTTATGCCCGATATCGACAAATATGAATCAAAGCTTTCGCTGAGTGACCAAACTTCGATGCGAATTTTGAGAGCCCGTATTGCTTCCGTGACCAATCCTGACTGGATCTATTTATCAACCGAAGACGCAGCAATTATAAAGAAAGTTTACTGGCGTCTCGCGAAATCATACTCTGACAGCTCGATTCAAAAGGCCTTTGCCGTGTCGCTTACGCGTGGTGGATTCTCGACTATCAATCGCGGGATCGGGCTCGCGGCCGTTGAGAAAGCTCTTAGTCCGTATACGGATCGAGTAAGGATCGCTTTAGATAACGCTCGCGCAAGAAAGCTTGATTCGAGCGATCGAGGCTCGATCGGAGTAATGGCAAACGCACGGCATATTCCTTTTTTACAAATTCTCAAAAGTAGTAAAGCAAAAGTCCCGCTTTTAACTCTTTACGGATCTGCGCTGGCGGTTACATCAGACGATGAAAAAATTCGTGCTGAGCTTTCTCGCTATTTAAATTTATCTGGCGAGCCGGATAGCTCGACCACTCAAAGTCTGAAGATCATCACGAAAGCTTATTACGCTTGGTACAGACAATTTGATCGTATCGCTAGTGGCACCATTCGATGGGCCGGAATCGGACTTGTTAGTGCGAGTGTTATCGGCGTGAGCGGTTCAATTCTCTTCGCGAGCTATTTTCCTAAAGAAGCACCGCTGGCAATGAATGCATCGCAGCTTTGGCAAGCGGCTGTTCAACAATCTATAGATAGTCGGGAGTATTGGGGTGAAAATATTGCTGATACCATTGACCGATTGAAGAAAAGTGATCTAGCTCACTGAAATTGGTGCGACTCCATTTCAATAAATCGCACGCATAAGTTTTCTTGCGCAACCCGCCCACCAAGGTCGTTCTTTAAGTAAGGCGGCCATCGATTCACTGGTTAACCTTTCATAAAAGATAAGTTTGGCCGCTTGCTCTTTAGCGAAGAGATCGGCCAGACGTTTATCTTCTAAAATTAGAATCGATTCGCTATTCTTCCATGCTGAGGACTCGGTAAATGGGTCTGCTCCGGTAATCACCGTTTCACCATCTAAAATCATCATTCGTTCATGGCGATAACGAGGCATTCTTAAAAGAGGCGAAGGAGTTTTATAAAGATAAATCTGTGCCCCGGGTGAGTCTAATAAAAAAGGTACAGACTCCAACGTATTAAAAACCGCAACTCCTTTAGGAGAGAGTAAGGAGTGGGCCGATTTTCCATTCGAAAAAAAACACGCTTTGCCGCCACGATTTAAGAAGCGAGTTACCGCTTCGTTCAAAGCTCTCGGAAGCGCAATTACGTAAGATATAAAATCTAAATCTCTGGCAGTCTCAATCCGTCTTGAAACTACTTTTAGAATATCGTTCTGCAGAACTTCTTCGCGTCTTACCGCAGCTTTTCCGAGGCCAGGGCGTTCTCTCAGCTGCTGAAACAAATCGTTGGTAATCCATTGCGTCGACCTGGGACGAAACTGTTGAGAATGTAATACGTCTGTCTCACTTAATGGGCCCGCCATTAGGCTGACGAAATCAGCAAACAAAGCCTTCTTAGTGGTTGAATCAAGAAGATGGAGTGGGCTGGGAGATTCTAAAAGCCTCAGGTCCCTCTTCGATAATACGCGGGGGGTTTCTACTCGATAGCGTTTTAAAAGCTCTTGCCAAGTGTCATCAAAACCTTTTCGAATATCATCTGCCACACTTGGCTCTTTGGGATTTACCGTACGAATTAAGAAAGCTGTGTCTGAAGTTTGAAGAGCAAATTTTGTATAAGGCCTAGCGCCCACAAAAATTCTTTCATGATTTGTTTCACCATCTACAATAAGAACTTTTTGATGCTCAAAATCGAGCAAGCCTAAGCCACTACGCACCTTTTCGCTTACTCGGCCTGCAATTACTTCGGCTTGCCTAGGAAGACTAGTATCTATCAAGAATCGGGCCGTTTTGCTCAATGGATCCGACAACAGGAGTCCGAGACTTCCTTCGTAAAAAAACTGAACTCGAACCCCCCTTTTTAATGCGCGACGGAGAGCCTTTATAAATTCTAATCCAACTAAGTCTGGGACTTGAAAATAAGTAAGAATTGCAATTGATGTTTTTGCTTCGTCGATGGCTTTCAAGCGCAAAGAAAAATCAACTCCTGCATCTTGCAAATAAATCAGGTCGATATTTTTTGAGCGCTCAGGGAATACATTTGCAAAAACAGAACCCGAACATAGCAGGAGGCTGCAAAACCAAAGCAAGAAGAACAGCCTTCTGAACCCTCTATCCACGGAGCCTTTTAACACTGGAGTGAATGGTGTGCAACCCAACGAAAAAGCACAAAAAGAAACTGTGATATTAATTACTTGGTGTTCTAAAATTTGCCCGACCAGATGTGATGAATGAAATCCCTTCCAGGCGTATGGGCCTTCGCTTTAGCGAGTTGAGGAAGGTCGTGCCATGCCGTCAGAGGGTTCTCATGGTGCTCTCGATGATAATGAATATTATAAGGCCAAAGAACTAACTTTCCGAACCAGCCAGGCTGCCAGCTCATAGTCACTTCTGAACCCCTCCGGCAGTGTTCGGCAAAGCTTCGAAACTTGTGGAGAAGATGGGTGGTTGTCAGAAGTGGCAAAATCCAAAGAATTAAGAAGGTCCAGAACAAAGATTTGAAGAAGAGAAAGCCCGCGACTAAGCCAATTACAAATATCGCGGCGAATAGAAAATATTCCCAATAAACTTTTACCTTAAAATGCCTAATTTTACTTTTTCCACGAATCTCCTCTAAGAATGCTTTGGCCAAACTGATCAGGTTATTCACAAAGAACAAATCGCCTAAGATTTGAAGGCTGAGTTTATGAAATGGAAGAGGTTTGAAGTTCCAGAAGTTTTTAGCATAAAGAAGAACTTCTTCAGGATCTCTTTCAGTTGCCAAGTCTGCATGGTGGCTCAAATGCAAAGCTCGAAATCGATGAAGTGGCAAAAGAAGTGGAACACTCAAAAGTGCATAAGCGATCCTATCATTCGTTCGATGATTTGGATGGAGGTGTCCGTGAACCGCATCATGGAAAATCATGAAGAGAGCGTGCTGACGTGTTGTGATAAATAGAAAGCAAAGTATCCAAATAAGAATTGAATGAGAACCGAGCCCCACCGAAAAAGTAGTCGCAATCATTCCGTACTCGAAAAGAATGCATCGAATGCTCTTCCAATTGACGCTCAAAGCCAGCATGCGAGGCTTTCTATCAACTTCAAAGAAGGGGTCAAGGCATTAGAGAAGTCTTAAAAGGCTGTGCCAAAGACGAGCATAATCAAACCCAAACCCCCCAACCACCGGCTGGGCATGGTCGACTTCTCTCAGTAGTAAATTTTTATGCTGTAAGCTTTGAGTCGCTGGCCAGATTAAATCATTCAAGAAAAATTGCCCGTCGTGAGCGACACCCGGTCGAATTTCTCCCAAACGTTTGTGAAACGAATCCAGCCAATTCGTTGGTTGAGTCGACCACGAACTCACACTGAGAATCCGAAACTCAAATTTTATCGAGTCCAAATTCTTAATCACGAATTCTAATCTTTCTTCAGTCATGTCCAAACATCCACGATCTTGTCGGAGTGTTCTCAGCATGCCAGCCCCTATTCTCTCTTTCAATCTGCCGCTTAAACTTAGCGAGTTCTGATGCTTTTTCGAGAACATACTTTCTAGAACTGCTGACGGTCCTCTTGGTGTTTGAACTAAGATGCATCCGAGAGTTCTGCCCCGCAGAGTGGTGTTTTTCTTTAAAGTCGACAGAGTATCAAGCCCGCCTTTGCTATGAGCTAGAAAGACAAAGTTCTTCCCCGAAAACTGAGTCGACATTAAAAAAGATTCTAGGCGATCCGCGTTCTCAGAAACAGTTCCAGCGGCTAAGGTTGGTGCAATTGAAACTAAAAAGCCTTTCTGCAAAAGCAATTTCTTCAGTTTGCTAAAATGTCCTGGCATCCAAGGTCCAAAGAGCCCGCGTACTAAGATCAGCTCAATCCCCCGCCAACGTTCTAGTTCAGGGCTATCGGCTTTAAAGGTATTCCAAAGCTCTACAAAAGTTTCTTGAATTTTAGGGTCAAACTGACTGGGCAAAGGCGGGGTCTTGGGGTAAGCCCCACTGTAAATAAACGGATTTTGTGGAATCCAAGGCAACATAAGGTTTCAAGCGTTTAGTAAACAAAAGCTAAAATGACAACTTCTACCCCAAATAATTACTTAACTCGCGGCCTCCGCAGTCCCAAATTTTTTGGAAGCATGAACCTAGCTCTTGTGCTTTTACAAGTAGTCGGGTGGTTTCTGCTCATTTCTTTACTGCATCAGCCCATGGCATGGTTTTTAAAGATTCTGGTTCTCTTTGTCTTTTGCGTAATGATGCAGGGTGTTTTTTCGATGATGCACGAATCGTTTCATGAGATGGCCCATAAGAATCCTAAGTTAAATTGGTTTATTGGCTGGTTAGCTTCAACCATCTTTGGAGCTTCTTATACTCTTTTTAAAGTTAACCACGAAGGTCATCATATAAGAAATCGAACTCGAGCCGAACTCGTTGACTATATTTATCCCGACGAGCGTCCAGCGAAGAAGATCATTGTTTATTATTTTGCGATTCTTGGCGGAATCTGGCTGATGGGATTTTTTGGGTCTCTTCTTATTCCATTTCTTCCTTACCGGAGTATTCGATATCTTGTCAGAACCAAGCGAGATAATACCTATGCCGCTGCTTTTGAATATTTTTCAGAGAAAGATTGGATAATGTTAAAGCTAGAGGTTTTCTTTTCGTTAGGCTTTTGGGCGGCCGTTGTTTTTTTTGCGGAGTGGTCGTGGTCGCTTTTGGCGCTTATCTACGTCGCCTTCGCGTTCTCTTGGTCTTCTCTGCAGTGGGTTTATCATATCCGAACGCCCATTCATCCAGTCGAAGGAGCTTATAATTTAAGGCTTCCTACTTGGATGCGTCTTTTGTTTTTAAATTTTAATTATAATCTTACCCATCATCGCGAGCCTTTTCGAAGATGGCAGGAGCTTTTTAGGGTTTCTAATCAAAAAGAAACTCAGCCCCTTTGGTTTCGGTATTTTGGAATATTCAAATGGCCCACTCCGATGCCTGAGAACCCATCTAGTATCCAAAAGACCTATTTCTGAAGGTTGTCTACCATAGCGCCATTTCAAAGCCGGGCCGACTCAAAGGCAGGGGAATGGCTGGCGAATCACGGTGCCGAACCAAATATAAGCTCAAAGATATCGTTTGAATAAAGAAAGTCTGCTTGAGGACGTCTCTTAAAGGCTCAGCATCAAAATCACAAAATGAAAGCATCTGCCATTTCGGTGGCTTGGTATCAGCAAGGTAACTTTGAATCATCAATTGTAGAGCTTCTTCTTTTTGCTTCTTCGAGAGTTGGGCGTCGAATTCTAAATGAGTCAGATAAATCGTATCTAAAAACTTTCCTAAGGCGGGTAAGAATAGCCATTTCGAAAAGGGCATTAACTTAGCAATCCAATTTAGAATCGGAGGCATTTTCTCTACCATGCATTGTCTTGCCGACTTGGGATTCCAAGGCGCCATCGAAGCGATAATCTGTCCGCTCTTATTCTTAAGTATCCAAAACGAAGAAAGCGTAAGCCCTTCCCAATCTCTTAGCCGACGGTCGAGCTCTTTTCTAAAGCAGTACCCGAACTCTTTCTTTTGATTCTGCTCATCCAAAAATGTTTCGAGCGCAAGCTTTTCAAGTTCACTTCCTCGAACCGTATTAAAGGTCGAGGATGAAATCTTCGAACCAAAGGGAATTCTCCCCGCGAGGTTTACCATTTTGAACGAAGCAGCCTTTTCATAAAGAAAAGAGTTCTTATCTTGATGGACCAAAGCCCTTTGTGCAGCTCGGTTATCGTCCAGAATACTTGTCAGAAAATAGGTATTTTGTGTCTCGCCGAGAAGAGAAGAGCTTTTAGTTAGGCCCACTAGAAAATCGCGCCAGACTCGAAGGGGTCGCCGATCAAAAGAGACTCTCATATCGCGTAAGAATCCAACTCTTTCTCGTCTTCCGTCCAAATAGCACTCGCGAAAAGTACAAGAGCCCAAGCCAAACAATTCTTTTTTCTCGCTTTCAATTAAGAAGCTAAACGCAGTCTCCGAATCAAATTTTAAAAGACGAAAGAAATCCGGATTTCGAAGGACTCTAATCGAGAATCGTTCGCCCTTCATTGGGGCGCTATTAAAATAGTTTCGAATACGTTCTTCGTCCGCAATTTCGGCCAAACGCATATATTTAAATGAAGATACGAAGGATTTTAGATCCAAATGTCTCTCTCCAGACTCTCTTTGTAGCTTGATGCTGAGGGACTTCCCTCTTTTGCCAAAGCTCTTAGCTTCTCGACTCCTTCGTGAATCACGTCTGCATTTGTACTGACGAAGTCTTCCGACATTTTCCGTCTAAAGTTATCCCCTTGGTTTTTCATAATACGAACATCTTGTTCAATGACTACTCGCGTGTAAAAACGAAAGAACGGAAAGAAAAGCCAGTTTAGAAAACCCATTTTATAAATAATCGCTGTATAAACTCGTGTTTTTAAAGTTGAGACCGGCGAGCACTGACTGATGATGGTGAACGCATGGCGCTCACCAAACTGATAATCTACCTTGGTGATATTGGGCAGGAGAAAGCAATCGGTATGGACCATGGGTTCATTTTTTGGATTTATTAAACGACTGGTGAAGCCAATCGAGTCATTTGGTTGAAGGTAAGTGGTTAGAACTTTTGCATCGGCAATCTTAACGCTGATTTTTATCTTGGTTTTGGTTTGCCGGCGAAACCAGCCCTTATGAACGAATACCGTATGAGGGACGTCCACAAAATTCTCAGCGAGATGAGTTACTTCATTCTCGAAATCCGTTATCATAAAATAGTGCGACCATTCTTTGGCCTTGAGATTCGGAAATCGAAAAGGCGGTAAGGCTGTACTAGGCTTCTCGGAGCCCAACCAAATCCAGATACATCCATCTTGTTCGACTGCAGGAACAGGATTCAACTTTCGTGCAGGATCTTTAGAAAAACGAGGTCCCTCTGAAGGAATATCGACAACAAGCCCGTCGGAATTGTAGGTCCAGCCGTGATAAGGGCAGCCAATACAGCCGTCGAAAACATCCCCTTGTGATAATTGGGTGTGTCGATGAAGGCAGCGGTCCGGAAGGCAGGCGACCTTTCCCTCTTTATTTCTAAAGAGCACAAAGGGCTCGTCATAGAGGACTCGTTGGAGGGGCTTTTTTTTCCCTAGCTCGCGACTTAGGCAGGCCACATACCAATTATTTATCAGGGCTCCGTCCCTTTCACGCAAACTCATTAAAAACCCCTTTTTGTTCTGCATTCAAATAGATGAGAGGTTCGATTTTTAAATCCCCCTCAATCAAAGTTTGGCCTCTGATTTTTTTATAGAAGGCGTAAGCGTTTTTCTGCAGACAGACGGTCGATCGATCTAATTGATTGAGCTCTCTTGCCACTCGATAGTGATGATTTTCTTGAAGTAGAGACTCTCCCCTATCTTCTAGTTCTGGAGTCAGTGGAGCATCTTTCTCGGCCAAAAAAACATAGCGTGGTCGAGATGAAGAAGCATCTGCAATCAAAGTTAGAAACGGAACCTTAAAATCAGCGCTCATTCTTGCGAGTATATTGGTTGCAATAGGAGTATCTATTTTCTCTCCAACCAAATCGATACCGTCGATGCGACCGAGAAACTCAAAGCAGGGAACCGAATGGTAGAATCCCGTCACTTCCAATTTATCCGGAAGTGCATACCTCATAAAACCAGATCCAGTGGTAAGGATGGGTTGTACGAGCTGAGACTTCTTCAACTTCCACGAAGGAATAATCTCTCCAGACTCCAAGCATCGAAATTCATAAAAGTGACTCGTGTAAGCCAAGGCTCTCTTGCCTTCAAAGGGTATGCTGACAACTCCTTCGGTCGCCCAGAGTCCTTTGCCTTGAAAACTCACTTTCGAGAAAATAGCTTTCAATTGCTGAGCCCACCAAAAAGAGTGCGCTGACTCCCAAGCACTAATGAGCGTGAGTTTTGGCCATAATTTTTCGACAAAAGAGAAGTCTTGAGCCGAAATGGCTCGAATAAGAGCAGCAGTCTCAGAGCACTGAGGGCTAGAAAAGTCCGATTGCTGAAGGCTTTCTCGCTGCCATTGGCCGGTCTCTAAAGTTTCGGCTATTTCTTCTTTGTGGGTTATCAAATCATTCAATAGCTCCGTTAAATAGGTCGGACTCCAAACAGAAATAAAAGTGAGATCTGAACTTTTTGCTAAATAAACCAAGCTCGCCATGCGGCAAGAAAGCGCGTCGGGTAATAATCCCAACTGTGATGGAAGAACCATGATTCTTTTAAAGACAAACTGTTTAAACCAAGAAAAGATTTCAATGTCGTCCGTATTAGTTTTTTGACTCCGCAAATCCTCGGGCAAATAAGAAAGAGACCAGTAATGTCTTCCTGAGCAAATTGCGGGATATTTTTTTGAGAGGTCTCCTAGCCAGCTAGAAGCAGCTTCATTAAATTCGCTCAAGAGTTCTGACGAATACGGAATCCATTTTCGAGCCGAGCTGGAGCCGCTGGTCGGTTCGAAGCGAGAAACGTCGTTAGCCAAAATTGTTTGGCCCTTAGATTCTTTTTGCCTGCGTATCCAAATTTCGTAATCCACGTAAGAGCTAAGCGGGACTTTATCTGAAAACTCTTCATACGTTTCTGAGCCCTCAATTCCTAAATGCTTTCCAAAAGCGCTTTGCGAACTTTTAGAGAGTAAGCTCTGAAGTTTCTTTCTCTGAACTTCTTCAACTCTGTTTCGACCGCATAAGAAACGTCGATATGCCGGGGCATAAGAAGTGCGAGCTATCCAATGAAAGAAATTCTGAATCATTTTAACAACTTATCTTATTTACCCAAAACGTAGTGTTTTCAAGCTCGAGGGGGTATAGCCACTCAGCCAATGAGAAGCCTTAGCATAAAAACGCTGCGCGCTGGAAATATCTCTGACCTTCTCAAAAGACGAATGTATTCGGTCTTTGAGAGGTACTATGTTGATATTTCATACTCTCGATTTTGTTCAGATTTAGCCGAAAAGGACGATGTTTTAGTATTCATGAACGAGAAGAGTGTAATCGGCTTCAGCACTATATTGGCTCGAAAACTCCCATCCATTGGTAGGGGAATGTTTATTTTTTCGGGTGATACAGTGATCGACGAAGAGTTTCAGGGCCGGAACATCCTGCAGAAAGCTTTCATAAAGTATCTTTTTATTTCTAAATTAAAAAACCCTTTTCGGCCATTCTATTGGATGCTGATTAGTAAGGGATACATCACTTATCTGATGATGATCCGAAATTTTGAGTTTTCATTTCCTCGGCGAAATCGAAAAATTCCGTTTCATCTGCAAAAATTAATGGATGGCTTCTATAAGCATAGGTTTGGAGAATCTTATCAACCTACAAAGTGCTTGATCAGCTTTCCCGAGTCTCACGGAGCTGTGAAAGCAGATTTCGCGTCGCCTGGTCTTAGCGCTTTTCGAAACAAAGATATTCAGTACTTTCTTTTAATGAATCCCGAGTATCAAAAAGGCGACGAACTCACCTGCATTACGGTGGTTCGTTTAAGAGATCTTTTTAAATTAGTCGGCAAATACTTCTTAAGCAGTTGGAAGAAACCAGGCCGGAGCCGTTCTAATGTTAATTCTGCGCGAACGAGCCAAAAGAAAGTGCCGTCAAAATGAAAGCTCCCTCGCCACAAAATTTTGAGTTTATTCGCTTCAGCAAAATCAAAGACGAAGCAGCCTATTCTAAACTTTTGGCCGACCCAGCCCGACGAATGTATTTTTTTAGCTTAGGTGGCGATCTATATTCTATCGTTAGCTTTACAGCCTAATGCAGTCAATTCGGAGCAGGCAGAAATTCTTTTAAGATTCCCCTGGTGCTCACAATTGAAAGGCCCCGTGGGGAAGTCTGATTGCGTTCTGAAGTCAGGGTCTTATCAGTTTTGAATACTCTGTAATTCTAAAATAAATTTAGTAACTTACGAGACCCTTCGCTCGGCCAGAATTCAAGAGCGGCGGGGGGTTGTGAAAATTCCTTCACTCGGCTAACTCAACTCGCTCATGTGCCGGCCTTTCATTAAGTTAATCGGGTCCTTAGTCCTCACCGCGCTCGTATTTTCGATAAGTCTATTCGGCGTTTGGCCAGATGTTTTGGCGCAATCAGAAGTGAGAGTCGCCATCTTCGATTCTCCTGTAGATACCGAACATCCTGATGTTCAGAGATTTTTAGATGTGATCACGAGCACTAAGCCTTTGAGAATTGGTCAGTCTTTAGGACTATCTCCTTCTCAAATGAACGATGCTGCTCTGATCGCATTTCGGGCTCGTTTTAAAGATCGTAAAAGCTTCGACGAGTTGGTCGAATTTCTAGAGCTACTTCAAATCGTGCATGGTGGAAGAAAACCAGAAGACTTTTTTCCTTCGGCGGATAAAAGCAGAATTTCTTTGATTATGGTGAGAGGGATTCTTAAGAATATTTTTTATCCTTCCTTTCGAAGTCAGTTGAATGACTTAGAAGGCTACCTTCATGGTACTCATGTGGCTGGGCTGGTCACAGCGGGGCTTTCTCCTCAGCAACTCAAGCTTTCAAATATTCCTCTTATTAACGGGCCCGGTTCTCGAGTGGGATTTTTTCAAGTGCTGGTTCGGGGCAGTGACGGAAAACGCCTTAAGTTGGAGGCTGAAATAAAAAAGCTAACTCAATTTATCAAAGAAAATAAAATTCAAATTGTGAGCGCATCCATCGGTTATTCTAGAAAGGCTGCACTGACATCTATTCGATCTAAAGTTGGAATATTTACTCGGCTCGTTTTGGGGTGGAAGATTCGTTTGAACGCGAAAAAAGATTTGCACGACAGTCGGCAGCTTTTTTCTCGGCTAGCTCAAGATAACCGCGAAACCATTTTTGTTATCGCTGCAGGCAATGATGGCCAAGATGTTTCTGATGAAGACGAGGGCCATATTTCGTCAATAGAAGAGCCTAACATCGTAAATGTAGGCGCTACCGATTTTCAGGGAAAAATAGCAAAATTTTCTAACATTTCTGATCAGCACATTGAAATCGCAGCGCCAGGAGCTGCCATTAAGAGTGCGAAAGTCGGTGGCGGCACGATAGTCATGTCAGGAACTTCGATGGCGACTCCTATCGTAACGAATCGGCTAGTTCGAATCCTTAGTGCGAATCCCAGAATCTCGGTGCTCAATGCCACTCGAAGATTGTATGAAAAACATTCTATTTCACGACCTGGTCTGGAAGGAAAGGTAGAGGGTGCGCGGTTTTTAGTACCGAATATACTGGCCGAATCGGATGAAGATCTTTCTGATGCTGTGATAGAAGCCGCCTTAAAACGCCTCGATCAACAGACCTACTTTGCGCCTGGAAAAGATTGCGCTGGCTTTCTTCGCCTCTTGCTTGGATCGTGATTTTTATTCTTTAATACGAAAGGAGGGAGTCCGTGAAAAAAAGAATTTCGAAGGATGACGTTGAAAAGCTTTCTAAGGGAAAACCCACTGCCAAACGCCACGGTAGCCGAAATACTCCCCATCGATTGACAGAGAAAGAGCGGATTTTGTTTGAAGCGGCAAAGCGACAAGGCTTTTTAAAAATTCCAGTGACCGGAGCCCGTCAGAATTTAGTTAATATTTATTTAAAATGGTGTGAGGCGGTCAAAAAGAAGTCTGATATCAGAGTTCCGGAGCATCTGGGCGAATCTGCCCCGGGGCAATCAATAGATTCCCTAGAAATGCTTTAAGAAGTCCCGCGGGAAGCTTGGAAAATAATTTCGTTTTGAAGTCAAAAAAAAGGGAGAAGATTGCTCTTCCCCCTATTCTTTACTCAGCGATTAATGAATTTTGGTTACGATCATTTTTTCTTGGCGCAGTCGCACTTCTTGCATTCGCATTTAGAGTCGCATTTACCCTCTTTGCAGCAAGACTTCCCGGCCTTATCACAGGCGCAATGGCTCTCACCCGCGTAGCTAGTTGTAAAGAGGCTCATACCAATAAGAAGTGTTCCTAAAAATGATTTCATAAAATTCCTTTCGAATGGATCTATTAAAGTAAGATAAAAATATGAACGATCGAACTAAGCGGTCTTAGCTAAATAAACTTGGGCGGCTGCAAAAGGGGGTCGTGATAACCCGAATGAATTTGATCGATCGAGGGATTGGAGATTCTTTTTGCTTCAACAGCGAAAAACTCTGAGAATCGATCTTCAGAAAAAAACTTAACGCAACAGAGATGCAGCTTGTTGCACGCATCCTTCGCTTTACTAGATTCTTCTGCCGAACTCTGATGACAATGGCCATGATCCAAGGTGTGGATTAGTTCTGAAAAAGAAAGAGTAGATAGTCCCGTTAAAGCGAAGCAGACAAACAACAAAGACCTCAACTTACTCAAGCGACGATTCTACCCAAATCAATGAGTCTTGCCTAGTCCCAAGCGGAACATCCCCTGCTTAAACCGAAAAGAACCCAGAGGGCCGTAGCGACAATTTTTGTCTCACTGCGTTTGCAGAGTGAATCGAAATTCGTTTGCTCATTTTTGCGTTAATTACCAAAGTTCTTGTCGATCTTCTTCTGGATCCGTTAAATTCTTGGTGGGGGTGGACAGTGATTATTTCTCTTTTGATAAGCTTGAGTTTGCAGCTCACGAGTTTCAATTCTACGGCTTCGGGACGCGAAGCTGAATCCCGTTATAAGAATCTTCCAGAGTCTCGCGTTGAAAGTATGGCCTTTAACAATGCTATTTCAAGCAGTGAACAGGACGCTATTTTGCGAGATTGTAATGAGAAGCTGATTTTAGAAAGGCGTCGACTGGTTGCTTTTGGTGTGACTCGTTTTTTAAACGACCCTCGGTTTTGTACCAAAGTGCTATTGGATGAAACGAGCTCTGTATTTAGGGCAAGCCTGGTTTGGCTGCACGATCAGAATTGATCTGCACGCCGTCCCGATTTAAAAAAAGTTCACTTTTTTGACACTTATATGGCCTGCTGTGGATGTTGGTCCCGCAGTCTATTTTTAGATTTTTCGCTTACATCTTGAGCGATTCTATGGATCTAGGTCCCTAATTTAAAATTTAGAGCTGGGGGCTTTTAATTTTCAGGAAAGCTGGTATCGCCACGCCTTCAGGTGTGACGAGAAGCGGCGCTAAAGGGCGGTATTAGTGACGATCTCGAATCAATTGGCGAACATCAAGCAGAATTTGGGAGATAGTGCTGAGACGATTGAATTCAGCGAAGTCTTGAAGTCTTATTCGATGAGGCATTACAGAAATCGAAGGTAAGGGAAGCTAGCAACTTTAAGTTATTAGCTTC
>Ga0163144_10016158_pt1 | contig 15315 bp, 8 predicted proteins | sample OliLak19BULKMAT1_FD_123175 | JGI IMG/M metagenome (GOLD analysis project Ga0163144, IMG submission 123175) | Freshwater microbial mat bacterial communities from Lake Vanda, McMurdo Dry Valleys, Antarctica - Oligotrophic Lake LV.19.BULKMAT1 | ecosystem: Environmental > Aquatic > Freshwater > Lake... | reverse complement strand
CCGGTTTGATCTGTACACTTTCGTCGACCGCCAGAGCGCGCTCACCATGGGCGAGTTAAGATTACGTTCCCTGCCGCAAAGGCTCCCCGAGGCCGTCCAGGCCCGCCTTCGCGCCGGCACGCCCATCTCAGATGTAACATTTGAACTCGTGCCGATGTTCTCAACCCCCTGCGACCTCTACGCCCTTGGCGTGCTGGCCGTACGCATGCTCCTGGTGGATGATAAGCGAAGCGTCCCCGTCGCCCTGGACGAAATGTTCAGCCTCGCCGCCGCCGCGGCGGCCCTGGCAGACAACGGTGAAGACTTACGTTCACGCATCGCCCGCGTCTTCGCCTCTGACCAACGCTTCGCCCAGTCCCTGGGCCCCCAGAACATCCTCGGCCCCGGCGCGGGCGATGCCAGCGGAGCCGTGCCCCCCTCCCTCTGGTACGGCACACTGGCGACTATAATTAAGATGTTCACCGGCATCGGGCCCGACAGCCAGATTCAGGACTTCGGCGATGCACCCCAAGGAGCCATCCACCGAGTCTTTGATCCCACGCTCGAAGCACTCCAAGGATTGCTCGGCTCCTGCCGTACGCTCATCGTGCCAGACCATGCCCTGACCAAGGAAGTGCGGGCAGTGCTGGAAAGCTGCGCGGCCACGCTGCGTTGACAGGCGGGTGCTAGAATCGGGTAGGAATGGTTAGAGCTCAGGAAAAGCGCAGGGTTACTTTGGAAATGTTAACTTGAAAGGAAGAAGAAGCATATGACTTTATCAAAGCGTTCAATTACACTCGCGGCAACCGTGCTGCTCGCGTTCGGCGTGGGCGGGCTTGGCGGCTGCGGGGGTTACAAGCCCAAGAAGTTCGACATCAGCATCCAGCCCCGCACAACCGACACCGTCCTGGTTGATCTCATCGCCGTGCCGAAGGACGATGTTGAAACCAAATGGATGGGCCTGGATGTGGAAAACTACTTCAGCGGCAACAACACTGTCCGCGCCAGCAATGTCGAGTTTACGAAAACTTACAAGTTTGAGGGCGGGGCGACCCAGCAGATCCAAATTAATCGTAATGACCCGATCTGGAGCAAGTGGTTCAAGACCCGCCCTGTGTTAATTGTTCTCGCGACTTCGGGTTCGCTCGCCCGCGAAGCGGCCAAAAACCCTTCGGTTCGCAAGGCACGCATCGATATGACCACTGAATATTATGATGCAGATGCGTTTACGATCACGGTGAAGGATGGCGGCATCCAGGTCGACCCGCCGCCGATGAAGAAGCCTTCTTAACAGCGAAGGCTTTCAACGTAATCATAATATAATTCCGATCGCAAGGCGGCCTTCACGGCCGCTTTTTTCATGTTACGTTGTTGAGAGCTCCAGCACGGCGACGACGTAACCCGGGCCGCGGGGGTCGAGCGATTCTCGCCCGTCGGAGCTGACCCACTCCTTGACGCGCAGCCCCGCCGCCGCTACCGTCGCCTCCAGCTCGTCTCGGGTGTAACTATACAGGACGTAGTTACTATCCACGTGACGCTCGCGGCCGAGAGAATCTGTGATCGTGAGGTGACTTACAACCCGCTCGTCGCGGTCTTGGGGGCCGGGCGCTGGAAAATATTGCACCGCCTGCACCACCCGGGTTCCATCGCGGGCCCCCTCCCAGACATCCTCGCAGGGGTCCTCGATGCCGTAAACGCACAGGCTGATGCCCACGATGTAAACGCCATCGGGAGCCAGCACGCGGGTAACTTCGCGGAGGTGCTCAACGAGCGCCGCATCGCCGGGGAGGTGGCGGATGCTGTTAATTAAATTAAAGACCACTCCCATCGGCTTTAACTTACGACCGTGCGTAAATGTTCGCATGTCCGCCACGAAAAACTCTGCGGGCGACTGCAGCTCTTTGGCCCTCGCCGCGGCGTACTGGACCATCGGCGCGAGCAGATCAAAGCCCGTGCAACTGTAACCTTTGCGTGAGAGGGCGATCAGATACCTGCCGCTGCCGCAGGCGGGCTCCAGGAATGTAAGCTGACTTGTTACTTTCATGTGCCGACGGACGATCCGCAGCAGCGCGGAGACATCGTCGCTCGTGCCGGGGGCGTGGAGGACGTCGTAGATGAACGGATCGGCGTAAAAGTCGGCTTCGGGCACAGCGGGGCAAGCGTAGGAGGCACACCTTCACGCGCGGCGTCAGTGAGTTTTCGGTCAAAGCGGATGCGGTTGTCAAAGAATCATAATATAACTTAATCAGCCCGATCCGGGAAGGTTCTTGTCGATCCAGTCGTCCTGCTTGAGAACCGAGGCGCGGTTACGTCGATCCTTGGCTTCGCTCCGACGCTGCGCGAGCTGGAAGAGCAAACCGATAAGCCCACCAGCACTAAACTCGGGGTGGCCCGGTCGCTCTTTGAGCAGCTTGATCATGAAGGGGGTGTATTTAGTTACAAGCTCATCCTCTAGGGATACGAAGAACTGGGCACTGCCCGGGTCGCCCTGCCGTCCGGCGCGGCCGACGAACTGGCGGTCAACGCGTTTGGCGCCGTGCATCTCGGTCAAGATAACGTGGAGGCCACCGGCGGCTTTGGCGGCGTCGTCGAGCTTAATATCAGTGCCTCGCCCGGCCATGTTGGTCGCTACTGTAATTGCAGCGCTGCGGTCGGCCTGATCGCGGCTGCGGCCCTGTCCCGCGCGGGCAATTACGTCGGCCTCGTCCTTATCAAAGTTAGCATTGAGTACCTGGTGGGTCAGCCCGCGGGCGGTTAAGAGCTGGCTTAACAGCTCGGAGGACGCGATAGAGCGCGTGCCAGCAAGGATTGGCCGGCCCTCATTATGCACTTCCTCGATTGAGTTCACGATCTGGGCCCACTTATCGCGCTGGGTGCGGAAGATGCGGATGCCGCCCTGGAGGCGGGCGATGGGGCGGTTGGTAGGAATTACAGTGACCGGCCGGGCGTAAGTCGCCTCCATCTCGCCGGTTGCATCGGCGACGGTGCCCGTCATGCCGCAGAGAAACGGGTACGTGCGGAAGTAACGTTGGAAGCTAAGGCGGGCGAGCGTCTCTCGATCGGCGGTTACCTCCAGGCCCTCCTTGGCCTCGACGGCCTGGTGCAGCCCGTGCTCCCAGGAACGGTCAGGCAGGAAGCGGCCTGTGTATTCATCTACAATTACAATCTTACCTTCGACGACCTGATACTGCTGCTGGTTTTGATAACAGTAGCGGGCGACCAGGGCCTGGCGGACGAGCTCCTCGCCGCGTCGGTGGGCTTTCCAAATTGCGTTGCCACCGCTGCTCAGGAGCACAGCGAACATGTGGCGAAGTCGGTCGCTGCCGCGGCGTTTGAGGTCGGCGCGGCGGCCGATGTGGTCTATCGTGAAGTCGGGGCCATCGTCGAGCTTCTGGGCCAGGACGACGGCTTCTTTGTATACCTTGGACATCTCATCTTCGCGGCGGGAGCGCGCGATGATAAGCGGAACCACGCCTTCATCAATTAAGACTGCGTCGGCTTCGTCGACCATCGCGGCTTGCAGGCCGGGGACCATCGGGCCGCGGTCGCTGGCGGGGGCCGAGGAGAACATTGCGCGGGCGGCCCAGGGTGTATGGTTACGACCCATGCGGATCTGATCGCGAAGGTAATCGGCGACGACCTGCTTGGGCGTGCAGTACACGATGTGTCTGGCGTAGATTCCGTATCGTTCGGACTGCTCGGTTTCCTGGACGACAGAGCCGACGGAGCAGAGGCAGCGGCTATAAATCGGCTGGCGGCTCACCGCGTCGCGCGCGGCGAGATAATCGTTGACGGTGAGAATGTGGAGGTGCTTATGTTGCCAGGCGATGAGGGGGGCGGCGATGGAGCCGGTAAGCGTTTTTCCCTCGCCGGTTAACATCTCGATGATCCGGCCGTGGTAAAGGCCCAGTGCGCCGGTGAGCTGCACAACATAAGCTTCTTCGCCCGTGAGGCGGCGGGCGACTTCGCGCATCGCGGCCAGGCCTCGGCAGACGGCGGTGTAATCCTGACGCCCGCGCGCGAAGATTTCGCGGGTGCGGACGATATAATCATCGAGGGCGGCTTCGGACATGCCTCTGATCTCGGGGGCCAGTTTGTCGGTGTCCTGGGCCTGACGGATGAGGGCTGAAAGATTATTCTTACGATGCTTGAGGTTGGTCCCCACGCGCGATGCGAGCATGTCCAGACCCTTGGGCAGCATGGGCCGGACTCGGCGGCTACGGATAGACTCGTAGATCGAATCGTATTGGCTGAGTGCTTGTGTCATGGAGAGTGCTGGCGTTACAACTTACAATCTAGCGCGACCTTGAAGGGTTTTCTGAATCGAGTCAACCCACTGGAACGCCCAAGGTTTGCTGGGGAGAGTGAATCGGAAGAAGACTCGCTCGCCGGGCTCGGCGCCTACACCGCTGGCGGTTGCGAAGCGGCTGATGAGTTTGGCATCTGGATTGGAAGTAATTCCAGCGGAAGTATTGGCATCGGGTGAGATATCGTTGGCGGAGCGAAAATAAGCTTTCAGCAGGGGTGCCTTTGCGACCATTCCGGAACCATCGGAGGATTCGGTCTCGAAGCCGCCGCCGCCCGCGTAACCTAATGCGGCGTGAGGAAGTTCGCGGTCGCCCGCCTGGCTTGTCCGCTCGAATGTTGCGGGAATGACGGTGCTTACGTCAGAGGCGCGACGGACTTCGACGCGGTAATCTTTGGGGTCAAGCTCGTAGATCCAGGCTTCCTGTTGAGTGAGCGTTGCGGTGGCGCGGAGCAGGTCAAGCTCTACGACCTGGCACAGGGGCTCGCCCTCGCGAACAAAGCGGCCGACATAATCATCCATCGAACGGCCCACGACGACGCCGTCCTGAGGGGCTCGGACGACGAGGAACTCTTTGCGTTCGTAGAGATAATCTAACTGTTCCCGGAGCGTCGCGGCGAACTTCGCGGCGACCTGGGCCGCGGCCTCGTTCTGTACGCGAGCTTCGCGCTCGCGGGCGGCCGCTTCAGTGAGCTGGGCCTCAACCGATGCGATCTGCGCTACGAGCTGATCGCTCTCGCAGGTTGCGATGATGTCGCCCTGGCTTACGCGCTGGCCGGGCCGCGCGTGGATCTGCTCAACAAAGGCGTCTACCCTGAAGAAGACGCCGGCTTGCTTTTCACTTTCGATGACTCCCACCGCCCGGCGATGATCGGGCATGGGAATCGCTCCGATGAGGGCAATAAGTCCGGCGGCGATTGCCGCGCTGGTGATGATGGCCCGCCCGCGATGCTCCGCGAGCCCGCCGTTGGTGAACAGCCAGTGAATAAGCTGCCCCATCGGCATGAGGAACCACATTGCTGCGGTCCAGGTTGCGAGGAAGACGCCAAGTGCGAAGAGTTTACCGACAAGATAGATGGTGATGGAAACAAAGAGGACGACGCGGTAAACAGCCGCAGCGACTCCGTAGACGATCAGCATAAGAGCTTCACTCGCGCTGGAAGTGGGCGGGGTTACCTGCCGCATCCGGTAGATATGCTTCTGTGCGAGAAACTTAAGCATGCTGAAGGACCGTTGCTGCAGGTTGGGGATCTCGAGAAAATCGCTTAGGATGTAGTAACCGTCAAAGCGCATCAATGGGTTGGCGTTGAAGAGGACCGTCGATACGCTGGCGGAGAGCATGACGTTATAACTTAACTGGTGCAGGAGGTCGCCCGGGCCGGTGTTGAGCCAGATAAACGCGCAGGCTGCGGCGACAAAGAGCTCGAAGATCATGCCGCCGGCACCTACCGCCATTCGTCGCCACTTGCTGGCGAAGGTCCAAGCGGAGGAGGCATCTACGAATGGAGCCGGGACCAGGACGAGCATCATCGCGCCAAACTCGGGGACCTGGCCGCCGAACCGCTTACAAATTACACCGTGTCCAAGTTCGTGCCAGAGCTTAATGAGCACGAACGTAACCAGCATCCACCCCCAGTTTTTGGGGGCAATCGCTGAATCGACTCCGTCGAGAAGTTGCCTGAAGTGTGGCAAGATGGCGACGCCGGCGGCGATCACAAATGCAGCCCAGAGTAGAAAGCCGATGCGGTTCAGCACCGGGCGCAACAGCGGCTCAATCCAAGTAAGGATGTGATCCGGATTAAAGAGGCGGACCTTGAAATACATCAGGCCGATGGCCTGTTGAGCGAACTTCTTTTGGAAGCGGTCGCGACCTCGAGTGAGGAGTTGTTCGGTTTCGGGCTGCGTGTCGCCGGCGAGAAGGTTGCCGGTGTAGAGCTGAGAGAGAAGTTGAATTACTTCATTTTGCGTGAGGGCCTCATCGCCGTAGCGGGTGAGGCTCAACTGCCAGACATCTTCAACACTTCGGAGGCCATCGAGCAGGCCGACAAACTCGTGACCCACGGGGCTGAGCCGAAAATAAGCATTACTTGAAGGGTCGTGGACTACGTGCCAGCGCCGGCCACGGTAATGCTGGCGGGTGATCTGAACGTGGGGCCGCAGTCGCGGGCACATGGTTCTTACGCGGTGCCAGAAGGGTGAGAATGTAGAGCGTTCAGCCATGAGTTACATTAACTTGTGCGTGGGTGTTGGGTTGGGGTTGGGTCGGCGCTGGGTCGGTGCCCTGGGTGTTACCACCATAACCAAACCCGAAGGGTGTCGAGAATACGACGGCTGGCGATCCAAGCGATGCTCTTGCGGGGTCCATCAAACTTTGCCTGCCCTTCCATTCCAGGGCGGAACCAGCTGGGGCTTGAGTTGAGCTTGCAGTGAACTTCGAACGCGTTTGAGCCGTTTGCTGCCTGCGCAAGGGGAACAATTCGTTCAACCGTGAAGGCCACGGAGAGACTGGGGTCGCTCTTGGGGCTTACCTCGCCGGTCTGGCCGAGCGCGATCATCGTAATATCCGTGTCGTCAACCCGCGCGACGACTTTCATATCTGAAAGGTCCGCGAGGTCGAAAAGTTTGTCGCCTAGCTTGATCGATGCGCCGATCTTGTCTTTTAGGTCGCCTGACGTAATCGTTCCCGCGATCGGTGAGGTCACACGACTGCGTTCGATTTGGTGCTGGAGTAACTGAGCCTTCGCCGCGGCTTGACCTCGTTTGGCCAACGCTTGCTGGGCTTCGCCGATCTTCCCGGTTTTCAGGAGTTCGTCGTTCTCTTTCTCGTACTGTAACATCAGGCTCTCCGACTCCAGTAAGGAGAGCCGCATTTCGGTGGTATCAAACTCGACGAGCATCGCATCTTTTTCGACTTTCAGCCCGGGTTCGACGCCCGGGCCGATCGCAGCAATGCGGCCGTCGAACGGGGTGGAGATCGTGCGTTTTTCGCGCGGCTGTAGTTCGGCTGGCGCGCCGATGCGATAAGTAGTGTGGAAGAGGAAGATAAACAATGTGGCGAGCATTATCAGCACGCCCACTGCTTTCCAGACTGTGTGCTTCGCGCCGACCGCCCACGCGGTGGCCCTCAACGACGAGTCCCACATGCGAGAGGGGATGGGGCGATCGTCGCTGTGACGTACGGCCAGAACCGGTGAGATAAGGTCTAATGTTGACTGGATGAGTTCTACGCCGGTGCCGTCGATTGCGCCATCGCCGCTGGATTCGATGGTAATAATACCAATTGTACGGTCGCCCCGGCTATCACCGACGCGGAGCGGGAAGGAGGCGATACGTAACTTAGAATCGCCCGCGCCGAGTTCGCGGTGGGCGTGTGTTATTGCCTGCGAGAGGACTGAATCGGCATCGGCGGGCGTGGAGGGCGGCGGATAGAGGACCGTCTGATCCTGATCCAGACACTCTTCCATCGCGTGTTCAATCTTCTGGACCATCGCCATTCGCCGGTCGAGATTCTCGGTGTCGGAGAGCGAAACGACCTTGACGGTTCGCTTACCTCCGCCAGCGCCGCGCTTGACCGCAACATTACTTCCTGATCCGTGCACCCAACCCATGGCGACGCGATCAACCGCGAGAGCGCGGCAGAGATCGTTGACGAACTGAAAGCAACACCCCTTGAAGTTTGGAGTCTGATTCACCGCAGCGAGGAGCCGGGCGGCAAGATCAAGCGAGGCGGAGGCTGCTTTGGTTTTGCGAAGCTGCTGCGATGCGGCTTGCGTGAAGACATAACCGGATATAAGCTCAACGATGGCGAGGGTGGTTTGCGCTGCTTGCTTGCTGCGTCCATCGACGGCCATCGCAACGATGCCTTGAAGCGGCAGGTTGCCGGATTCAGCTGAAGATCCGGAGTGAACCGGCACCGCTATCACTTGGGTTTTACCGGAACCGCCCTCGTACATTAAGTCATCGGAATCGGCGCCAAAGATTCCGACTTGGCGGGTGACGGCCACGGTTCGAGCCGCTCGCTTGAGTTCCGCGAGCCGGTCGATGGTGGCCTCATTGGTGCGTGCAGGGTTAAAGAGTTGGTCCATCGGCAGCGTCATGCGGCCTTGGGCGTCTATCAGATCCGGGGGGAGCGGCCAGACCACAACTGCCTTGGGCTCCGGGCCTGCGGGCGATTCGTTATTTTGCGGTGGGATGAGGAAGAAGACTGCCTGCCGCGCGCCGGTTACCTGGCCCAAGATGGAGGTGAAGCGAAGCAGGAACACGCGGTCGTCGGGAGTCGGCGATGTAAGTTCGCCGACGATTCGCTGCCACGCGGGGCTTTTAAGATTGGTGAGTTCGGTCATCGTCGGCTTCTGGCTAAGAGAAAACTACTTTTGTTGAAGGAGGGCGGCGTTTTCAGCCGCGGCAAGGTTTGCGACGACTTGGGCGGCTTGTTTCTCGAAAGCCTCGGGAGGCTTGGTGAAGCGGACATACGTCGGTTCGCCTGCGAGCAATCGCATCGGGCCTTTCGGATTTGGAACCTCCACGCGAACGCGCCTGGTTCGGCTTGCCGGATCGGCGGTGGGCGCGGCTTCGATTACTTTGCCTTCGCGAACGACCGGAGAACCGGCGAGGTCGATAAGCACCCATGCGGGATCACCGACCTTAATTGCCAACGTAATAACATCCTGGGTGGGCGCGGGTGCATCAATCCAGAGATGATCAACATTGACCAAGCGAACTACTTTATCTGTTTCGGAGGCGGAGTGGCCGACATCGAGAACGATGTTATCGACCATTCCGTCGAAGGGGGCAACGATCCGGAACTTATCAAGGCGGGCCTCAAGGCGTTCGACCTGAACCGCCTCCTGGACTTGCTCGCTCTGCGCTCTGCTGACATCGATGCGTGAAACTTCGAAGGCGAGTTTGGCCCGCTCAAGCTGCTGGTCCGAAGACCCTCCACCCGCCCTCACTTCCTGCTGAATTCCGTATTCTGTTTCGGCGAGCTCCATCTGCTTTCGGGCGCGTTGCACGGGCAAATCAGTCTCGGCTCGAATCTTTTGAAGTTTGAGCAATGCACGATCTTCAATTTCGTCGCCTTGGACGATCACTTGGCCTTGGGTTACTTCTTGCCCGCCGCGGATAAGGATTTGAGTTATCTTGGTCGGCACGGTGAAGCCCATGACGGCATCGCGGCTGGGTCGGGTGACTGCTTTGATATTTGAGAAGAGCGCGATGAGTTTGGAGTCGAGTGTGCGGATCGGTGCCGAGCCAGCGGGCGCACGTGAAGAGTCGGATCTTGTCGCGGGTGATTGCGCGTGAACGCTGGTGACGGCGACCGTCAGCATGAGGAGAGCAAGGGTGCGGATAATTTGAGTCAAGAGCGAGGGCGGGGGTCGATCACTTTGCATGGCAATATTATACGGAATAGGCGGCGGGATGGTTTGGTGGATGATCGTACTACTTTGTCGCGGGACTGATGTGCCACGTGGGCGGTGATCCGAACGAGCGAGGTTGCGTCGTGACGGCAAGGGCTGATCGGTTGATTGGGGGGTTCTAGGCCAGTGAGTGGCAACGCTGGCGGGGGCAAAATTGCCCCCGAGAGGGGGAGCGGGCGGGCCGAGAGCCCGGGTAGTCGCCACGGAAGCCGTAGCGGAGGCGAGAGTCGCGGCGACCGTGGTGGCGATAGAGAATCGTGTTGATGGGTGCGAAAGAGGGGATGCGCGGGCCGCGGGGAATGCTGAGCGCTCAGCGATTGAGGGATAGGTCGGGGTATTTGTCGGGGCATGGGTCGGGGCATGGGTTGGGGCATGGGTCGGGGTATTTGGGATGGTTGGTGCTGCGGTCATAGTTCGGAGATCCTTTCTGAGGAGCCTTGGTGGTGGGAGATGAACAGCTCACCTTCCGAAGAAAGGCGGCCTGACACACTTTGGACATGGCGATTGAGAACGACAGCACTCGAAATGCCTGTTCTAGAGGGGATTACGAGCGCAGAAATATTTTTGCGAGGGCGCGGCGAGCGACACGCAATGCGCCGCTTTTAAGCCTGCCGCACGATCAAATGAGGTGGCACGGTGTACGCTTGCGGCGATATGACACCTTCGCGGATAGATGATGTTTTTGCGGACCTGCGTGCGACTAAGCGAAAGGCGATCATTCCCTTCGTGTGCGGCGGAAGCCCCGTGGCTGATAATGGGCCTGACGCCGTTGGGAGCACCGGCCAGTTGATCCGCGCGTTGGATGAAAGCGGGGCGAACATAATTGAGGTCGGTATCCCGTTCTCAGACCCAATCGCGGATGGGCCGGTGATCGCCGCGGCGATGCATAGGGCGTTGGGGGAGGGAGCAACACCTGGCGGGGTGTTTCAGTCAGTCGCCGCGGTTCGGTCAAGTGTGAAAGCCGGGCTGGTGGCGATGATCAGCATGTCGCTGGTTCATCGAATGGGGGCGGGGCGGGGTGCAAGCATCGCGATAGGGTTTGTGTCGCTGACAAAGGAAGCGGGCTTTGACGGCTTGATCGTGCCTGATTGTCCTTTGGAGGCATCGGGCGAGTTGGCGGCGGCGGCGGCGAGCATGGGGTTAAGTTATATTCAGCTGATCTCCCCCACCACCCCAGCTGCGCGGGTGGCGGAGATTGCCAAGGCGAGTAGCGGATTTATCTACGCTATGTCACGGGTGGGGATTACAGGAATGCAGGCGACGCTGCCGGATATCGGGCCGTTGGTTGCGCGGATACGGAATGTAACTGAGCTGCCTATCGCGGTGGGGTTTGGGGTGAGCACGGCGGCGCATGTGCGGGCGGTGCATGCGCACGCGGATGGGGCCATTCTTGGCTCCGCATTGGTGAAGCGGCTGACAGCCGCGGCGGCGGAGGGAGGCGACGTGGTGCAGGCCGCGAGAGACTTTTTTCGCGAGTTGGTTGAGGGGTGAGGGTTGCGGGCACATCGCTAGATGGTGACAATCTGCCGATACTGAAACGGTTTCATGCGGGATTTGGGGAAGACGGCGCGGACTCAACCCCGAGAATAACTTGTCGGCGGCGGAATGAATCGCGTAGCGACGGCGGACAAATGGACCGCCCCTGGCATATATTTGTAAGCCCGGACCAGATAAAGAGTTGGAACGCAGTCAGACCGATATGGTATCGGTCGCGCGATGTTTATTGGTGTTGATCGCGTGACTTTGTTTTGCGTACTTCAAACCTCTTTCCTGGCGAGGGAAAACACCCATGAGCACCCTGATCAAAATGAGTAACGCCCACCCTTCAAGTTATTCTCACTTTGGTAACCAGCAGCAACAGGTTCGCGGCGATGCTCGTTTGGATGAACACTCTGGGCAGGCCGACCGCGGCGAGCGTATGGAACAGATTTTTGGCGCGGATGTGTTCAGCGAGCGCGTGATGCAGCAGCGGCTGCCGAAAGATGTGTTTAAGCGGATGCAGCTTACGATTCAGCATGGTGAGCCGCTGGATGCGGACCTGGCTGATATCGTCGCATCGGCGATGAAGGAATGGTCGCTGGACCGCGGGGCCACGCACTACACCCATTGGTTTCAGCCGCTGACCGGACTTACGGCGGAGAAGCACGATTCATTCATCGCGCCCGATGGTCGGGGCGGGGCTATTACGGAGTTTAGTGGCACGGCCCTGGTGCAGGGTGAGCCGGATGCGAGTTCGTTTCCTTCGGGCGGACTTCGAGCAACCTTCGAAGCACGCGGCTATACCGCTTGGGACTGCACCAGCCCGGTGTTCATCAATCGCAATGGTGGATCGGCAACGCTGTGCATCCCCACCGCTTTCGTATCGTGGACCGGGGTTGCGCTTGATACTAAAGTGCCGTTATTACGTTCGATGGAGGCTGTGTCAGATCAGGCGATGCGAGTTCTGCGGATCTTTGGGACCGCTACAGGGGTCACTCGGGTGATGGCGACGGCCGGGTGTGAGCAGGAGTACTTTTTAATCGATCGTGCGCATTACTTTGCGCGTGAGGATCTGCTTTCTTGCGATCGGACGCTCTTCGGCGCGAAGCCGCCCAAAGGCCAGCAGCTTGAAGATCATTACTTTGGTTCGATTCCGACGCGGGTTATTGCGTTCATGGGCGAATCAGAGCGTGAGTTATATCGGTTGGGCGTGCCGCTGAAGACACGGCACAATGAAGTGGCACCGGGGCAGTTTGAGTTCGCGCCTATCTTTGAAACGGCCAACGTGGCGAGCGATCACCAGATGCTGGTGATGGAAACACTCCGCCGGGTTGCAGCGCGGCACAACCTGGCCTGCATTCTGCACGAAAAGCCCTTTAAGGGGATTAACGGGAGTGGTAAGCATCTGAACTGGTCTATGAGCACCAATACTGGGGTTAACTTGCTTGACCCGCGAGATGACACGCATAGCAATATGCAGTTTCTGGTCTTCCTATGCGCGGTGATCCGCGCGGTTGACATGCACGCCGATCTGCTCAGGGCGAGCGTCGCTTCCGCGGCGAACGATCATCGGCTTGGGGCCAACGAAGCTCCGCCAGCAATCATCTCCATTTATCTTGGCGATATGCTTACGAATATTGTCGAACAGCTCGAAAAGGGCGGGGCGAAATCAACGATCAAGGGTGGCAAGCTGGACCTTGGCGCGAGCACGTTGCCGCAGATTCCCCGGCACACTGGTGATCGTAATCGAACGAGCCCGTTTGCGTTTACGGGCAATAAGTTTGAGTTCCGCGCGGTGGGTTCATCGCAGAGCGTGGGGTGGCCCGCGACGGTGCTGAACACTATCGTTTCGGACAGCCTTGATTACTGCGCGACGCGGCTTGAGAAGGAGCTGGGCGAGAAGTTTACTGAAGCCAAGTTACAGTCGGCGGTTCGCGGCATGCTTCAGGAGCTGGTCAAGAAGCACAAGCGGGTGCTGTTTGATGGAGATGGTTACACGAAGGACTGGCACGCTGAAGCGGCCAAGCGGGGCCTTCCGAACTTGACTGAATCGGTCGCGGCACTCTCGGTGCTTAAGGTCAAGAAGAACGTTGACTTGTTCAAGCGGTTCAATGTGCTTACCAAGCAAGAGGTTGAGAGCCGCGAGCATATCTTCCTGGAGAAGTATGTTAAGCAGGTGTTAATTGAAGCGGAGACCGCGCTGGTGATGGGTCGCACGCAGATTCTGCCCGCGGCCCTGCGGCAGCAGATCGAGCTTGCTGAGGTAGTCGCGGTGACGCGGGCTGCAGATGCCGATGAGAGTGAAGCTCGCACCGCGCTGGATGACTTTATCGGCCTGGTAAATAATCTGCGTAACGCGATCAAGACGCTTGAGGAAGCGACCACTGCGGATGAGCACGAGGGCGAGATTCACAGCCATGCCGAGCATGTTCGCGATGACATTCGCCCGGCGATGAATGCCCTGCGGGATGCGGCTGACGCTGTTGAGATGTCGGTAGCTGCTGATTTGTGGCCGCTGCCGACGTATCGGGCGATGTTGTCGATTCGGTAACGCGGGGGGTGGCGGGTGGAAGTCTTGTAAGTTACTATGAACAAAGCCCCGCGATGGCGGGGCTTTTTATTTTGGTTTTTTGAATTTTGGCGTGGCGTGGCTGGGTTTAGGTAGGATGGGAGTGAAAATGTAAGTTGGGCACCGCGGCAATGCGGGTGCGGTGTGCCGGGGGGGAGCGAACATAAGCTGCGGTGCTCTTCGGTTTGGTTGGGATCTAGAACGAAGCCCGGGCGAGTTTGCGGAAACGCTTACTTGATTCTGCGGACTTTGAGGTTGCGGAACGAGACGAGGTCGCCGTGATCCTGCAGGCAGATATGCCCGGTGGTCGTGGTGCCGTAGGTGGGCATGGTGGGCCACTTGCTCTTGACGTAAGCGGCCTTGTAGACGTCGCCCTTGGTGTCCACATCTACAACCTTAACGCCGTTGAGGAAGTATTGCGTGCGGCTGCCGACGATCAGCATGCTCGCGGTGTTCCACTCATTGGCTGGGCGAACGACATCCGCGCTGGGGCCGATGAGATCGTAGAGTGCGCCCGCGCTCCTGTTAGCTTGCTTTCCATCCTTATGTCCAACATCATCAAGAATCTGCATCTCGGCCCCGGTGCGCCAAGGAAAATCCTGATCTTCAGCGCATCGATATATTACACCGCTGTTGGCGCCGGGCGCGGCCCGCCAATCGCAGGAAAACTCAAAGTCGGCGTATTGCTCGGCGGTTGCGATGTCGCCCCCGCCGCGGCCAGCTTCGTGGGTGAGCATTCCGTCGGCGATGACCCAGCCTTCGCTGGGCATGGCGGTGCCGCGGAAAGCGCGAAGACCGAGCGGGCGGACGCCATCAAAGAGGAGCGTCCAGCCGTCGGCGACTTCTTTCTCGCTGAGTTTATTGTGAACGCGAACGTCTGACCATGTGGAGGGGAGGGTTACGTTACCTGTGGCGGCCCATTCAGCACCGCGGGCGAGAAGGGTGCGGAAGCCCGGGGAGATGACCGACTGCTTGGTGGGGGCTTGTCCTGTCCAAACATGGCCCAGCGGGGTAGCGAAGATGCGGCCTTTGCCGGCCTGAAGTGTGAAGGCCATCGGCTCGTCTTTTCCTGTGCCCTTGGAGGCGCGTGAGGACATCGCCTGAGCGAGGAGTTTATAAGGGGCATCCTTGGCCTTGGTGAGGCCGTGATATAACTCATCAGGCTGCGAGAACGAGGTGGGGAGGCCTTTGGTGATAGGGTGATTGGCATCGGAGAATGTTACATCAAAGGTATGAAACTCGCCGTGACCGGCGCCTTCGCGCCAGAGCAGCCCGAGCATTGATTCGTATTCGCCCCAACCTTTGAATGAGTTATTAGCGCTGTGGATAGCGACGACGCCCACGCCGCGTGTTTGCACGGCGGTCGTAAAGTTTTGTTCGGCCTGCGGCGGCCATCGCTTGGGTGCATCGTAATCGTTGTAGTCTATTACGAAGAGCTGATAGGCTGCGAGCGAGGTTGCATCGGCGAGCGAAGCGGCGGGGTCCTCAGTTACGTCGACGTCAAAGAGGCCCGTTGCTTCGAGCGTGTCTTCGTGGACGCGGCTGGTGAACTGCCAGTTGTGATT
>Ga0163144_10016157_pt1 | contig 15316 bp, 10 predicted proteins | sample OliLak19BULKMAT1_FD_123175 | JGI IMG/M metagenome (GOLD analysis project Ga0163144, IMG submission 123175) | Freshwater microbial mat bacterial communities from Lake Vanda, McMurdo Dry Valleys, Antarctica - Oligotrophic Lake LV.19.BULKMAT1 | ecosystem: Environmental > Aquatic > Freshwater >... | reverse complement strand
TATCTATACCCAAAATCAGATCTGGATCTGGAAATAATTAATGAACTAAAAGATAGTCCAAAACCCAATATGGCTATTGTTATTCCATAAAATTCTCCCAATGTTTGAATAAAGTGTGAGAAGGTGGGGATAGCCAGAAAATCATCCCCTTTTCCGACATACCTGTTTATTTTAGTTTTCCTGTTCCACCATAGTTGAAAACCAACCCAACCTGAAAATGCAATAAACAGCCAGGCAAATACTGCGGCGATACCCATATAATCGAACAAATTTGAATCTATAAACTTGATCAGAAAAAATATTGGGTATAATAAACAAATAATTGCAAAGGTTATATACAGCCATCGGAATGGCAACTTGAAAAATTTTCCAAAATCTATAGAATCAAAAAGGGGGGTTGCAAACTGAAAAAATTTGGTTTCTTCAAGTTGGCTCAAATCAACATTGCTTGTCGGTTTAGATACGGTTTCCTGAGCGGGGGTTTTATGATTCTGTAAAATGGAGCTTCCGCATTCAGGACAAAAGAGAGCATCGTCTTGCAGGCTAAAGCCGCAACTGGGGCAGTATATCATGGTGTTTAGTTTAACTAAATATATTAAATACTTTTAATCGGTCAGATATAATTTTGAGTTTTTTTAAGAAAATACCCCGAAAGGGTTACTGCTTTTCAATCATTGCCATTATTATTTTCTCTCCCACACCTGCTTTTGTTAATTCAGACAAGGCTTCCGCCCCCGTATCAAACCTGCACTTACTGTTCTTAATTTTCTGAATAACAACAGCTTCGGGCAGTTTCAGCTTCACCATATCTGTTACACTTTTATTAGTAAGGGTGCTGGCAGCATCGGCTTCAACATTTTTTGTTACGGCCTCCTGTGCTTTGGCTGTTTCTATGGTTGCCTTTTCCTCCACCTGTTGCATAGACTGGTTAAGCGATTTTGCCCGTTGGCAACTGGCAATAGTTTCTGAAATAATGCTGCTTGATTTTATGTTTTCCGCCTCATTTAAGTATTTGAGTGCAGAGTCATATTCATTGCGCAGCATATAGCACAGCCCGAGGTTGTAATGTGCATGGCTGGTTATTTTATCTTTTGCTTTTTCATCCTTCCTGCATTCGGTAAGGTTTTGTTTGGAGAGTTCAAAAGCCCTGTCGGTATTTCCATCGCTTAGTGCTTGGTAGGCCTGTTTCAGGTTAAAATCTTTATCATCAAAGAAATAAACCAACCTGTTTTCGTTCCAGGCTAAATACATTTTATGTACATCCCAGGCCGCCCATTTAAAAGCTTTTTCCTGTACATCAAATGTAGCAGGGAATTCGGGGTAGCCCTCATACGATTTATTGGATTGTTCTGGAGAATATTCAAATGTTTGAGCAGAAAAAATTCGGCCAGTGGCAAGGTCAACGCTTTGTACCGACAATTTAAAAAATGCCCTGGTACGGGAGATGTATCTATACACGGTATAATACTGCTTTGTCCTTGTATCCTGCCGGGTTTCTTTTTCATAAAGCTTGTTCTGGTCGGTAGCACAGCGGAGTACCTTTACAAATATCAGTATTGAGGGGCCCAATATTTTGCCAAGCGATGCTGCTTTTGTTTTGTCAACCGAACCGCTCAGCGAAAAAGAATGTTCGGCAAGAATAGTATTCAAATTTTCCCTGTCCACTACTTCAATGCCATTAGAAACAAAGTCGCTGATTAGCTCATCCACCACCTGGTCTGCGCAAGTGCCGGATGCAGGGCCAAATGCTACCTTGTTCACCTTCATGCCTATGCCTGGAGGATGCGTAAGCGAGATGGTTACTTGCGGGTTTCCCAACCGTTCAAATAGTTGGGCATTGAGACCGGTTGTAATGCTGCTAATCAGTAAAATTAAGAGCAGCAGTTTTTGGCTTTTATTTATAAAGTATTTCATGATGAAATCATTTTACCATAAGCGGATAAATAATTTACCTGGCTATTTGTTTTAAATAGGGAAAAAAATACCAAGTCTTAGTTCCAGCCCATTAGCATTGAATGGTGCTTTTTGGGTGCTTTTGCCATTTACTTCAAAGTAGAGGTTCCTGTCTTTTAGTTTTTCAAATTGCTGTACGCCATCTTCAGAAGCAGTATTACCAATAAAGGATATTTTGCTGCTACTCATACTTAACAGGTATCCGCCATACAACCGGACAAAAGATTTTTGGCCAACTGGCAGATTGAGGGAAAGGCCCGGCCTTATGCCATAATATAAATTCTGAAGAGAAACAGCCACATCTTCATAATTGCCATACCGGGTTTCATTTACTTGTATATACACACTTCCGCTGGCAGCTACTTCAAGTGTGCCGAGGTCTTTTTTATTAAATCCGACTAAGGCAGATATTTCTGGTAGCAGGCTTATTTTTTTGTTTTTACTTAAGGGGAGATTGAACCCTACTCCAATGGCAGCATCGCCCCCGATAATTTCTCCGAAATATCCCTGGCCCCTCAGTAACAGGTACGGTCGATTTAGTTTTTGAATTCCTTCATAGTCAACAGCAAGGTTTATCGCCATTTTGTTGCCTTTTAGTTCTACAAGGCTTGCAAGCACATCTGGTACAGGTGATTCATCTTCGTAAACAAAGAATATGTCATCTTTTTTGATATTTAATAATTTGGCACCGGCAGATATACCAAGCGACTGGCTGAATGATGTATGGAAAAGAAAGAAAAAGGCGGAGAGAAGGAATAATTTTTTCATGATGTGTAATTTTTAGATTGATAAAATATTTACACAACGAATTAAGCAACATTTAAACTGTGCTTAAAAATTCCGGGATATACAACCTTGTTTGGAGGATTTAGGATGGTATTAGGCCGTATCGAACCAATTTTTGCTGAAACTGGGATCGATATTTTTTGGTTACGGTAAAAGGAGAAGACACAACACTTATTTCCAAACCGCCGCTTTTGGAAATCTCTCCTTCATAATGTTCCAGGTTTATACAAGTATTATCATTGATGCGGACAAACCTGTCGTCAAGATTATTTTTATCACTTAGCAGCTTGTCCAGCGAAGCATTGGCTAAAACGGCTTCTCTTGAATACTCTGTAATGATGAGGCTTTTGTTTTTAGGTACAGATAATGAAGAGTTACCCGTGAGAATATAATAAATGGATTTCTTGGCTATTACACGGGTACGGAATTTTAATGTATCATCATTTAATTGTTCTCTTATAGACTTTAAAGGATTAATTATAACACCGTTTACGAAGACATTCTCAATCAGTTTATTTTGCAGTGGGTTTACCGGTGCAATAACCTGGCGTAAATTAAAAAGACTGATGGCACTATCAACCATGCCACTTGGTTTTGGAATGGTGCCAAACTGGGTGCCGATATAGGCAATGTCGTTAGCTGTTTCCGGGGTTAGATAGGCAGTGGTAAAAATAATTTTTATGGGATAATTATTCCGGATAATATATTCTGCAATATCCACCCCGGTTTTAGTACCCTTTAAATTAATATCCAAAAGAGCAAATTCAATTTTACTGTCTGAATGCAAAATTTTGATAGCATCCTCATAACTGCTTACGGGCATAAGGTCGGGTTTTTGAATGGCGGAATAACCTAATTGCTGTAGCAACTGTGAAAACTCTACAAAGTCAACCGGATTATCTTCCACTAATAAAACCCCTTTAGTATATGTATCAGATATTGTTTTCATTGAAAGTCAGTTTATACTCGGTTCCGTTTTTTCCATTTAGTTCAAGGCTACCGTTTAAGTTTTGTGTGGCATACGCCTTTATGTAATACATTCCTTTGCCCTGAATAATTTTTTGTTTTTCTTCCGGGAAGCCGATGCCATTATCCCTGTAGGTTATTTCATAAACAGGCTTTTGGTACAGAATGGAAATACTGATTTCAGGGTTTTCAATCCCAGCAAAAGCATGTTCAAAAGAATTGGCCATCAGTTCGTTCATATATTGAAATAAATAATCGCTTTTGTTAATCATCATATTCTCTCCGCCTGAAACAGTAAATGCTGGTGTTATTGTTAAAGAGTTATTATCACAATGATACCTGAATATATTTTCGAAGGCAGTTTTAAGGGATATAGTTGCTAATCCGTCGGATAAAAACAGGTTGCTGTACAGCATTTCGTATGTTTTAACTAAGGTCAGTGCCTTTGAAACCTGTTGCTTTGGCTGGTCTGTTTTCAGGATTTTTACAATATTTGTTTTCAGTTCCCCAAACTGGCGGGATGTTTCATGCTTTAAAATACCTGTAAGGTTTTCAACCGCTTTCTTTTCTTTAGCAATCTTTTTCTTTTGCTTATTCAATATGAAAAGGCCCCCCCCGATAAATAAGATAAGACCTGCTAAAGCCCCAATGCTAATCCAAAGTCTTTTCTTTTCTGCTTTATTCAATTGAACCTGCTGATTCTGAAGTTGAAGGCTGTCATTTATCTGGCGGGTTTTATATTTTGTTTCAAATTCCTGCAAAGCATCAGCATTCCTTTTTCGGGTAATGCTATCACCCACCAGGTTAGTTTCTTTAGCCAGGTTTTCCAGGTCGGTAAGGGTTGTGCTATTTTTTATCGTATCCTTATGATTGGGCATCTTAATGAATACGGTTTTGTCTTTAGCATAAATGTTCATCTTTTTTGTAGCGCTGTTCACTATACTATCTGCCGCTTGCCGGTCAGTTACTTTTATTTCATTTGCCTGATTAAGCATGTTGTTTGAATTTATAATCTGGTTTTTGCTTTCTTTATTGTAAAAGCCAGACAACTCCCTGTGTTTTCTTGAATTTGCTGTATCCTTTAGCTTAGTATAAAAACTGCTGGCATACATGTGGTTGATAGATAAGCCCAGTTTAAAATCCAATGCTTCATATATTTTAATGCTTTGTTGAATTAATATCAATGCGCTGTCTAGTTTGTTTTGCATTCCAAAAATACTTGACCATGCTATCAGATTGCTTGCCTGATAAAATGGCGACTTTATTTTTTTGAAATAGCTATCTGCTATCTCAAAATTGTTTTTTGCAAGGGGGAAATTAAAGCTTAGCAGGTAAGCATTTCCCAACATACCGTAGGTCTGGCCGAGCATAAACAAATTATTCTCCCTATTCAGATTGGAGAACACAGTGTCTAAACCCGAGACCGTTGTAGTTAAGTTTGAACTCTTTCCTATATACGGCAATTGATTGAGTTTACACAGCCGCATCAGCATTACATCATCATTCGAAACCCGGTACGCATTTTCATACTTTGTTATGGCCCGTTTTATTTGCAAAGTTGCCACATCAATTTGCGCTGAATTATAAATCAAAATCCCCGTATCTTTTATATTATACTGCCGGGCTATAGAAAAAGAGGAGTCAATTGCAACTTTTGCTTCTTTATAAAAGCCTTCGGTAATAAGGGCAGAGCTGCTGTGCAGGTAATAAGTATAAAGACATGAGTACGAATTATTTTCTGCTGAAATTTGTTGTAACCGGTTCAGATAATCATGGGCTGCCGGAAGCCTGCCGGTTTCTATCAGGATGTTTATAAAGTTTGAAAGCCCCTTTATTTTATCTTCTGCTAAGCTTTTTTCAGCCGTCTCCAAAGCAATCTTTGCATATTTGTATGCCTGATTATGGTCTGTTTTTAAATAGTTATTGGATAATTGGATGTTGGTTTCAATTTTCTTTGATAAGCTATTTGATTGCTGGGCATTGCTGGTATAATGCAGCATACAAAAACTACAAGCTATTAGGGAAATCAGACCTACCTTTTTCAGGCAACCGGGAAATGTGTAATGATTAAAAGATGCTGGTATTTTTTTATAGTTAATTGGTGAAATGAAGGATGCCATAAATACTTAGTATGTCAGGTAGCCCAATAAGTTTGGTTTTTAAATTTATGCTTAAAATATTAATTTCTGCAATACCCATTTTTGGCAGCAACAAAGTATTATGGGAAAAGCGAAGTAATAAAAGATTATAAATGCCAACCTTTAGCTATCAATTTTTTTCTACAATCCGGACAGAATTCTGTTTCTTCCATAAGTACATTTTTACCCATTGCATCTCTCATAAAACAAGTTTTGAGCGGACAGTGATCCACACCCTGGGTATGACCTAACTCATGTATTAGAACTTTGAATAATTGATCATCCGTATATTGTTTTAATCTGAAGTTTGAGATAACACAAGAAGGGCCGGGCATATACCCCAACCCAAAAATTCCGGAATCAGGATTAGTACCTTTTGTTGTGCTAATATCCTCGGAAGCCATACCGGCAATAACATCGTTTTCTTTCACTTTATTGGAAAGCCATCTGATTAGGCTATCAGCCCTATACCTGTTTCGGGGAGGATAAAATGCAGTTTGGGGCAATTCAACGGAAGGTAATAATTTACAATTTGAATATATACCCTTAAGCCTTTCAAGGAGGTATTTGCTTTTGGTATCCGGAAAGCCAGAAAAAGGTTGAAGATAAATAGTAATTGGTTTGGTCTTGGGTAGATTTATAGTAGTTTTCTGCTTCTTATCATTTTTTACAAGGGCCTTCGGTTTGGTAACATTTTTGGCTATTACTAAGATCCCAATCACCATTGTTAGAAGAAGTAACAGGATAAAAAAGTATGTTTTTCCCATAATGATTTTTTAAAAGAATGATGCAAATTGCCTGATTCAATTGATTTGACTAATTCATATGGTATTCCCAATTAATTTTGAAAAGTTCGCATTAAAATTTTGAATTATACAAGCTTTACCTTATTTTTCAAATTCCATCCTCAGAAAAGCTCCGGTTCTGATTACTATACCAGAAATTAAATATTAAGCCTTTTAAAGAAATCCCATTAGTAATGGCTGGCATTTCTTTAAAAGATACCGAGTAAAAATATTTTTTATTGAGTTGATGGGTAATAATTACAATAAAATATTGAGACTTTTAGGCATAAAATGTAATTTATTATGGTTGAAATCATTTTACATAATAATAATCCTCATGTTAGGGTTATTAGCAAACTCATATGCACAAATTAATTCTTACAGAAGACATTTTATCATCGCATATGATGTCTCCTCTCCATTTGTTAATGCAGAAAAATCAAACCCCAAATTCAGGCAGGCATTGATTGATTTGTTCAGTAATAAGAATACAACTGGATATGAAGAAGCTAATCAAAGCAATCTGTTGATAGAACACAATAATAAAGTGCAATTTTTCGATCCTGCACAAGATGAAATCTCTTTTTTCCATTTTAATATAGCAGATGTAGAATTTAGAGCATTGAGAAGTACTGCAAATCAACCTGAAAAAGATATAACAGAAGCGTTCAATAATATTTTTCTAAAAAATAAACAAGTTAATTGGACTGACTTTAAAAAGGGAAATACTGCAGAAGTTGATAAGTATATTACTTCCTTATTTGCTATAAACAGGTCTCCTTCCGCATTTAATTATCATGTTTCCATGTCGAATTTTGTTTACCCTCTTGTTCTTAACAAAATTGATAAAAATAAATATGCCAAAGAATACATACTAATTCTTCTGAGTGATTTCCTGAGTGGGTCAATGCAAGGTAACAAACAGGATTATAATAGAATAAAGGAAGCTTATGGTTTTTCACCTTTAGTTGACCCCCCAGCCAATACACCCCCATATTATGTAAAACATTTTTCAGATGAATTAGCGGCCAGATATTACAAAACAGATTTCTTTGATTTTTCATTTTCGGGTAGCCCAAAACCAGGAATTATTGGATTTAAGATTAAGCCACAAGCTGGAAACCTGACCCCGGAAGATATTTCGATATTTGTTGACGACGATATTAATATCCATCAAAAGGGTTACAATAGTCAGCTATTCCGGGTTTCAGGGACAAAAATAAAATTTACACATAATTCAAGTCTTAAACCGGTTGAAGTGTCCATGCAAATAATTTTGCATGGCATGGAAAAAGAGATTGTATTATTTGATCAGGTTATAGCTACTGATAAAGGTGGTGATGAATGGAAATCAGATTATACCAATAGTGGTAAATTGATGATGTTTGACTCTACAAAACTTCAATACAGCATCCCCGTTTTGAAGATAAAACTTGACTCCTTAATTGAGAAAAAAGACATTGATTATCTACAGCTTCGCTATCAATTCAAAACAAGTTATTTCGCACCTAATGCAAACCCTTTAAATTATATTTATACTGCCGAAAGGCAGTTGCCAAAATCAAATATTTCATTTTCTACAAGAACCAAAACCCTGATTATGTTGTATGGTATTCCAGCTATTATCCTACTGGCGGGTATTTTCTTCCTTATAGCTTATGGCAGACCCAGAAGGATGTTTTTCAGTATTAATGGTTACCTGGACTCCTACCAGATTATTGACTATAAAAAAGTGGGCAAATTATTGACCCCTTATAAATACTGGGACGTAAATTCCGATTACCTGCCTGTAAAGGGTGAAGTTTTTTACAAATCCAGAAAATTTCCCTTTAACTGGAACTCGCATGTCCATTTAGACTTAATTGGCGTTCAAATTCCTGAAGGATTTGATATTTATCTAAAGGAAAATCTGCAGTCAATTCGGGAATATAGCCCTGGCCATGAAATGGAATTAAAAAAAGCAAAAGATAATAGTATTAGCTTTTTTGTTTGCCTGCGCCAAAATGATATTAATGTAAAAATTACAGAACCCCAGCTAGCTAAGTTCTCAATTAAAGCTACTGTCCGGGACAGTGTTACTTTTATTAAATCTGATATTTATCAAACACTTGATTACAATTTCCATCTTGGCCCTGACTTGGGGGATGTTTGGGTGGGTCTTGACCCAGGTACAAGCGGTTCCTGTGTTGCCGTAGGTAGCCATGGGGATGATATAATCTTGGGAAAAGGTAAAAACTCAGGCACCGCAATTATCAGCTCTAAAGTAGTTTTTGATAAAACAAGAGATTTTATTTCTTCAAATGGTCATATACCTGATGAAATATACTTTACTGGAGTGTTGGCGGAAACCCGTTCTAGTGATAAAGCTCGATCCATAAGTTTCCAGTCAATAAAGAAATTATTAGGTTTTAAGAATTTAAAAGAAATTCAATTTCAAAATGGAAATTTATTATCTCTCTCAGGTAAACAGCTTTCTAGCTTATTAGTTAAAGGTTTGTACAATTTTCTAGCACAATCCATTGATACTTCCTTACCTGCAAATAAAGATTATCTTGACAATAGCCGAAATTTTGATCCACAAAGAGCGGTAGTGGCCATCCCAAACAATTTTACCATTAGTAAAATTCAGGATATAGTAGATTGTACTGCATCTCTGAACCAGTTTAAAGAAATCAGGTATGTTTATGAAGCGGAAGCAGTTCTGTTTTATTATTTATCCAATTATAAAAGATTTAATCCCAGCGAGACATCATTTGACGAAGAAACAATATTAGTTTTTGATATGGGCGGTGCTACAATAAATACAACTATTGTAAATGCCAGTAAAATAATTGAAAATAATCGGCCTGTTTATTCTATTGATTTCCTGAGTAAGATTGGATACGGAATAGGGGGAGATACTATTGATTATTGCGTGGTTAAATTTCTTTTGAGCTTTTCTAATGAATATTTAGAATTTAAGTCAGTAGATATTTCCAGCCAGACACCATCACTTGTAAATTTGGCATTTGAAATTAAAAAGCAGGTAGTTTATAATTATGAAAGTGGATACGACTATCTGATAACTGTTTTTGAGCTACAGCGATTAATCAATAGTACTTTAAAAACAAATATTGTAATTGAGGAGGATAGCAGTCTCTATAGTTTTTTTAAGAAAAATGCAAGAGGTCATTTTGAACTATTTACACAGCCTATATTCCTGGAATACATTTATAACAATATTAAAGATGCCGTTAAAGAAGTCATTGAGCTATCTGAGGCTCCAGTAAATAAAGTTATTTTTTCAGGAAGAAGTACTTTCTTTCCATTTGTAAAGGAGACTGTAAAAAAACAGTTCGAGGTAAGAAAAAAAAATCCTGCCTTTATTAATCTGGAATTTGAAGAATCAAAAACAGCAGTAGCTCAGGGTGCCTGTTGGTATGGGATTAACAAAAATGCAGTCAGGCTGAACAATTTAAAGACCAATGCTTCATTCGGGATTAAAAAAACCCTATCTGCAGATAGAACTGACGTAGAGTTTATTGAACTTGTCGAAATGGGGTGTGCTTTCGATACTTACTCAGATGAGATTGGGTCGTTTCGGGGGCATGAAAAGATTAATGATGACTTCGCCTTTGATGGAGCCAAAGTTAATTTCTACCAGATTATGGGTAAGGATGCAGACAAAATTTTGTCAGAGAACCAAAAACACAAGTTCAGTAAAATTGCTGATATACAACTTCCCCTCACTGCTACAGAAATTGCCATAAAAGTAAGCGAGGATGATGATATCGAATGTGCTGTAAGGCTGGTTTCCGACCAGGTTAAAATTGAAAAAGGAGTTGTATCAGACCAGGAAATGGAAGATGCTAATGAGGAACATTATACATGGACAGTTTAATAATCTTTCTAATCAATGTGTTTAATATGAAAAAATTAGCAATACTTGTATCAATCTTCACAATCAGTACAGGGGTCTTTTCTCAACGGTATATTCAATTGAGCAAAGACACTCTAATTGGTGATAAGAAGTTCTATAAAAATGAGATTTATGAATCCATTACAGTTGATACACAGGCACAGAAAGCCACTTACATGTTTGGCATTGAAAGTATATCGATAAATAAAAGTGGCTACATATCTGTTAAACAGTTGGCAAAAGACTATCGGGAGATGAAAGATTCTATTATTAAGAAAACTGATTCAGTCAACTATTTAATAGATGTAACGGGCTCTTATATTCCCGCAAACGATACAGTGAAATTTGTTGGCTCAAAAGGCAATGTAATGTTATTGTTTAAAAATAGAAAAGAAAGTATAAGTATAATTCAAGCTGGAGAAACTTTTAGGGTAATTATACCTAATACCCCAACCATCGTTTACAACAAATCTGAAATACCCGGGCCTGTTGTAAAGTCGGAAGAGTCGAATGATGGAACTACAGCACCTTCAAAACCCTTTTTGAAGAAGTATGCATCCCTTTTAATAACACTGTTACTTTTAATTATAGCTGGTGGTTTACTTTTTCTCAGAAAGAGAAATAGAACAGAGGGTAAAACTGAGGCCTTTAGAGTTAAATATACAGGTGGTTCTTTTAGTGAATTTGCAGAAAAAAATAACGTTGGCTTTAATGATTTCTTAAAATGGAATAAAGATAAGATTCCTAGCAGTTATAAAAAAGAAGACGATAAAAGGAAAAAACAAGAAATTCAGAAAGCCTTAAAAAACCAGGATTTTATTGTGAGATTTACAATACCAAAAGAGAATAGTATCGATATACCTTCAACTTTGGACCCTCTTTTTATTGAAAAGAAAGATAAGCCAGATGCAAATGGGGTAGATAATTTGTCAGCTAATGAAGATTCTTCTAAAATTATTAAAGCACTTATAAAATTAGAATCAACGCTCAGTAGTAAGATTGATTCTTTAAGTTTTAGCAAAGCTTCTGCGGAAGAAAGGAGTAAGCTAATTCAGGAGAAAGAATCACTAAATCAACAGCTAAAAGAACTTAAAGAAAAAAATCAGATATTAAACGATGGAAAAATCAAGCTTGAAAGCGAATTAAATAATGCAGTAGAAACGAAAACATATGCAGAAACAACAGTTAAAAAATACACAGAAAGGTTACTTTTTGTTGAATTTCTTGAAAACCATGCTAAAGTTGCTGCTGATTATTTTGTTTTGCTGCAAACGATATCTGATAAAGCTTTTGAGTTGTACAAGAAACTCGCAACAAACAACAAAAAAGATGCGACTATACTCAGCCATATCCTGACCAAATATCAATTGTCGGTACCAGCAAAATGCGGAAATTGGGAAGAAATCATCCTGGAAATAAAGAATGGCAAAACCATCTCTAAACCTGATTTAATCAGAAGTTTCAGCCAATTGCCTAATAATGATGAAAAAATCAGGACATTCCAGCATTTATTACATAAGGAGGTATTAGAGAGATATACAGGTGCCTCACTACTGCTTGCAGAGGAATTGAAGAATTTTTCAAAATTCACCGGGGAAAACACTGGGATAATTAAGGATATTGAATTATCTTTTACAGCCCTTACAAAGGAAATTGTCAATAAGGCAAAATCAGTTGGACTGGACATCAATCATGCCCCTCTATTTGAAAACTACGAACCTTATGCAAGCATAACAAGAGCGGTAAGTGAAATACGTAGTTTACCCTACACCAATATCAGGGTTGAAAAAGATTCAATTGCAGAAGTCATATCTTATGGCTTTGGAACTGAAGCGACTAAAATAATACTGGCTTAGTATGAATAATTTTTTCAACAGTTTCGGAACTTATTACAAGGAAGCACAACTTGGAACTTTTTCATTCTGGGCTTTCCCTGTGGGCACTATTATATTGATATGGATACTCGCAGTGCTTATTCCAAAATTTTTTACCCAAAGACAAAAACTAAAAACAATATTTATAATTAACAGGGCATGGATAGCTGGGCCATTGATTGTAGCGACTTTAATAATAGGGTTAATCTGTTTCTGGTGGACCAAAAATTATTTTGCAGAACATGCTTATCAATTTTCCCTATTACTCTCTCTCTTTATTGCGATGCTGATTCCTATAATTGCATTAATCAAGCTAAGAAATTATTACAGCCAAGAGGGGATAAAAGAAATTACAGATCAGCCTAAAACACCATCACAATTAGATTCTACTATTAGTTTTTTAAAGAAGGCTTTCAGAAGAAATAAATTATTTTTCCTGGTGCCTATTCTCGGATTTACGACTCTCTTTTTTGTTCTTAGTAAAGGAACAAATCTGATTTCGATAATCCTTGATAATACTCCTTCGCAAAATATTAGTTTCACTGATGCTAAAACCGCTTTAACACAAACTATATCCAAGCTGGATGAAAATAACCAGATAGTAATTACCAGCTTTTCTGATAATGCCAGTACTAAAAAAACATATGACGAAATAATCAAAACAAGTACTTACAATCCTTCAGTAGACAATTCAACGTCTTTTAGTTCAAAGAATGATGCCATCAATTACATTTCATCTTTGAATCTAACCAACGGAAAAACTGGCTCTCCCATACAAGAGGTCGTCTGGCAGAATTTTTTATTTGCAAAGCAAAATACAGGAAGCTCAACTTTCAAAAACAAAATTCTCCTTGTTATTACTGACGGTGTAGAAAATTCTATTCCTCTTGCAGCAAACAAGTTTTTTTGTGCTTCTGAAGAATTCATTAATTTTTATCCGGCTGAAAATACTTTTTTCATTGATTACTTTAACATGCAGGAGGCAACGGATGTGCAACAAAATAGCCTTTTTATGCAAAATGCCACCAACTGTGGTTATGATGTTCAAAAAGGGTACACAAAAGATGATTATAGTTTTGCTCTTGAACAGATTCTTACCGGGTTTCAAAATAATTGGTATTTAATATATTGGGTGATAGCCATTTTCTCTATCATGGCCATTATAGGGCTTTTGATTAACCCTAAAAAAATTGCTTAGAATAATGAAAAGAATATTAATTATACTTTCAATTTTAATAAGTCAACTACACTCATCTTCTCAGGAAAATATTTTTGTGATAGTGGATATTTCAAAATCTGTTAAACAGGCTGATTTAGTAAGTGCGAAACAAGCCTTACAAGATGTTTTATCGGGCAATATTCTTTCAAACGCCTATGTTGATGGTGGAAATCTACAGGACTTATTACCGTTTAAACTTAAAATGGGTGACAAAATATCACTTGTGAAATTTGGAGACCAGCAAACTACATTAGCCATCCAGCCTAGCCCTATTGTTATCCAAAATATTCCAAACGACATTTTTACACTGATAAACGGCTCTTTCCCAACAGATCCAAAAGATAATAATACATATTTCAGGTTAGCAAAAGCAAAAATTGCAGAATATGCCAACCTCAATAAAATTAAAGAGTATAAATTATACATTGTATCAGATGAAATTGATGATAATTTTTCCGGAGGCAAGCCAAATTATTCGAGTCAATATATTATGGAGCTAGCAGATGGATATAACACAACAAAAAACCCCGTAATTGAGTCCCCTCGAACAGTAGTAAAACTAAAGAACAGCTCTACACAAGGGTTCAAATTAAATTTTTTTCCAAAAGTTGATGTTTCAAAATATACCCCTCCTGGGGGAGGGATAGTTATTAATGATGACTCTGTAATTCAAATCAGAATTACGTCATACTCACAAGGAACAAAAATAAAACCGATTAAAATAAATGGGTCTAATTTAAATATAGGCTGGTCCTGCACAAACTGTCCTCAAGGTGCAAAATTTACTCTAATAGTTTCAGGTATGTCGGGCAATAAATACCGACCTAAAATTCCTATTGTATCTACTCAAGGCTATTCTTTAAATAATGTACCAGGCGGAGATTACAGAATTTCAGTGAGTGGTCAAAATTTCAGCTCCAATTCAGATACTGTATATATAACAGTGAATTCGGGTGGCGGTACCGGCTGGATTATACCTGTGCTATTATTATTAGCTGCAGGGATAGCAGGTTATTGGTTTTGGAATAAAAAAAGACAGAAAAAACTCGATGAAGACAAAGTGAATAAGCAAGATGATATTTTTTCTCCCGGAGGAAGTCAAGGGAGTTCAAATTCAAGTAACTCAGGATATTTCTAATTATGGATAACATTTTTTTTGATACAACTTATGTCAGTTTTCAGCAAATGCTGATTAAGGTGGGAGTGTTTATACTTGTAAGCATTTTCATTCTGTGGTTAATTTATTTTGCCTTAACGAAATTACTATTTAGAAAAAGTAAACAAAGAAAGGAACTAAGCCTGAAGCTTGTTTTTCTCTGGACATTGTTTGTATATTTCATTTTGTTCAATGTATACTTGTTTGTCCTTTTTTACAGAACAGGGACTGATTCATTGAATTTTTCAAGCGGTCAATTTTACCTTGGTATAATTGCACAGCTCACCATTTATATCTGCCTTATTTTATTCTTTTTTGTAAAGAGGCATAACCTAAAGAAAATTATTAACGGAAACTCTCTTAATTAAGTCATTATGGCTACACCAACAATTATTATAGGCATTGGTACTAGTGGTTTGTACACACTTGAGAATGTACAGCGTTTCTATTATGAAACCTATAAAACAAATAAGCCGGAGAATGTAGAGTATATATATATCGAAACCAATGAAAATAACTGGCCGACAGGTACTCCTATAGG
>Ga0163144_10016155_pt1 | contig 15317 bp, 5 predicted proteins | sample OliLak19BULKMAT1_FD_123175 | JGI IMG/M metagenome (GOLD analysis project Ga0163144, IMG submission 123175) | Freshwater microbial mat bacterial communities from Lake Vanda, McMurdo Dry Valleys, Antarctica - Oligotrophic Lake LV.19.BULKMAT1 | ecosystem: Environmental > Aquatic > Freshwater > Lake... | reverse complement strand
GGAGCCGATGCGAACGGCTTCTTCACCCTCAGCGACGCGGCCAATCCCACACGCCGCATCGAAGGTTTCACCACAGGGGACATGCTGCAGGCGTTCGTCAACACGCCGAACAACCTCGCCTCCGGTTGGACGCTTGAAAGCAACGGTCGCGGGCCTGCTTCCCAGGGTACGCCCGGCACGGCCACGCAGAACAGCGGCGCAGGCCCCGGCGGCGCCGAGTTTTACTTCAACGAAACCTTCGGCCTACAGGCAAACGGAAACGTCAACCACGGCGAAACCTCCAACGGAGCGCTCTTGCAGGTGCCCGGCCGACCGGACGTGATCAGCACGCAGATGGACCCCGGCACGGACGTCCGCGCCGGTGGTGTGTCGTGGATGAACACCCGTGCGGGCAGCGAAGCCAAGGCCTACCAGCTCTTCATCAGCGTCGCCCCCGGCAGCAACCCGACAGGCCCGAGCACGCAGGACGACACGTTCGGCAAGGCCAACGGCATGGGTGGCCTCGCGGGCGTCTTCGGCCTGTCTCCGGTGGAAATCGGCAACCGAATCTGGCTCGACACCGATGCCGACGGCATTCAGGACGCAAACGAGAATGGCCTGAGCGGCATCGTCGTCCAACTCCTCGACGCCGGCGGGGCGACCGTCGGCGAAGCGACCACGGATACGACCGGCAATTATTACTTCAGCTCCGCGTTGGGCCTCTCGACCAACGCCAAGAGGTTCGGGCTGACACTCGTGGAAGGTGAGACCTACGTCGTCCGCGTTCCCAACATCCGCGGTGCATCGCGTCAGGCCCTACTCAACGGTCGGGCACTGACCATCGCCAATGCCGACAGCACCTCGGGCGGCGACGAGCGGGACTCGGACGGCACGACCGTCGGGGTGAATGCCGACATCACTTACATCGCAGGCACGGCAGCTCAGAATAATCAGACGCTCGACTTCGGCTTCACCGAAGCCTACAGCCTCGGCAACCGCGTCTGGCGCGACCTCAACGACTCGGGGAGCATCGACGCGGCCGACGGGGCGACGCCCGGAATCTTCGGCGTCGTCTTACGGCTCTACCGCAATGCGGACACGACAGGCGCAGTCGCTTCGGCGACCACCGACGTGAACGGCTACTACCTGTTCGACGCCCTCCCCGCCGGCAATTACACGGTCGAAGTGGATCGCACCTCCGCAAACCTCGCCGGCCTGACGAGTTCGACGCCGCGCATTCCGGACCCGAATGCGAACACCCTCGACAGTCGCAACAACGGCGCGATGGTCGCTGCCGGCACGGTCCGCTCGGGTATCGTCACGCTGGGGCCGGGTGCCTCGGAGCCGACCGGTGAAGGCGACCTCGGCCCTGCCGGCAACGGCGCGACTCTCGACGACGCCCACAGTAATCAGCTCCTCGACTTCGGCTTCATCTCCCCGGCCGTCTACTCCCTGGGCGGCAATATCTTCTACGACTCGAACAACGACGGGAGCATTGCGGGCGAGACGCTGATCACGGGGCAAAACGTCACGCTCGTCCTCAGCGGCAACGACGCGGCAGGCAACGCGGTGAGCCGTACCGTGACGACGACGAATGGGACCTACAATTTCACGGGTTTGCCGGCGTCGGGTGTCGGTGGTTTCACGGTGACGCAGTTCAATCAGCCGACGGGTTTTCTGGATGGGAAGGACAAGGCGGGTACTCCGTTCGGGGGTACGTTGGTTGCGGCTCAGGACAAGATCACGGGGATCGTGATTGCGGCGGGTACTCCGACGGGCACGGCGGGTATCAACTACAACTTCGGCGAGTTGTTGCCGGCGAGTCTTGGAAACTTCGTGTGGTTGGACGTGAACGGTAACGGCCGTCAGGACGGCGGTGCGGAGATCGGGATCGACGGGATCTCGGTGACTTTGAGCGGTACGGACGACCTTGGGGCGGCGGTGTCGAAGGTGCTCTCGACTGCCGGCGGCGGGGCGTACAACTTCACGAATCTGCGACCGGGTTCCTATGCGGTGACGTTTGGGAACGTGTCGGGTCCGACGACGTATGTCCGTACGGTGCAGAATTCGTCCGTGGCCGCGGGTGCGACGAACAGCGACGGGAACGCGGCGACGGGTTTGACGAGCAGCGTCACTTTGGTGGCGGGCCAGAACAATCCGGACATCGATCAGGGTCTGTACCTGCCGATCAGCCTGGGCAACCGGGTCTTCTACGACGCCAACGGCGACGGTCTGCAGCAGGTCATCGAGCCGGGTCTGCCGGGGTCGAAGATCGTAGTCACGTGGTTCGGGCCGGACGGAGTTTCCGGCGGCGGCGACGATACGACCTTCCCAACGGTTACCGCCGGGACCGACGGCCTCTGGACGCTCGATAACATTCCGCCGGGCAACTACTCGGTGGTGGTCACCCCGCTGCCGGGCCTGCCGGTGTTCACGGACAGCCTCGACGACACCGTGCTGAGTCCCTTCAACCCGGTCGTCATCGCGGTGCCTTCCGGTACGACCCGCTTCGACATCGACTTCGGCTTCCGCGGCAACGCTTCGCTCGGCGACACGGTATGGCACGACATCAACAACAACGGCACTCAGGATGCAGGCGAGCCGGGGCTGCCCGCGATACCCGTGGTCCTCGTGTGGTACGGGGCCGACGGCGTCCTCGGCGGCGGCGACGATTACACCGCGACCGCGACGACCGACTCCAACGGGAAGTACCTTTTCTCCAATCTGCCTGCCGGCAATTACCGCGCGACGGTGACCACGTCGGCTCTGCCGGCGAACTTCGTGCAAACCTTCGATCTCGACGGCCTCGGTACGGCAAGTCAGGCGGATACGACACTCACCAACGCCCAAGCTCGTCGCGATGTCGACTTCGGCTATCGCGGCGTTGGGACCATCGGCGACTTGGTCTGGTACGACGTCGACGGGAACGGCGTGCAGGACAACAGCACCGTCGTCGGTTTCGAGCCTGGCATCCCCGGCGCCGTGGTGACGCTCACGTTCGGTGGGGCCGACGGCAACCTCGCCACCTCGGCGGACAACCTGACCTACACGACCACAACCGACGCCAATGGTAACTACCTCTTCCCCGGCCTCTTCACGGCGAACAACGGCACCACGACGCAAAACTACCGGGTCGTAGTCGCCCCGCCTGCCGCGTACACGACTCTCACGTTTGATGCCGACAACATCAGTACCCCGAACACCTCAGCGCTTGTGCTGACCAACGCCGCAGCGGTCAACCTGCTTCAGGACTTCGGCTACAACGGCAATGCCGGTCTGGGCAACTTCGTTTGGCTCGACGTCAACGGCAACGGCCGGCAAGACACCGGCGAAGCGGGCCTCAACGGCGTCAACATTCAACTTCTGGATGCGACCGGGAAGGTGCTCGATGTCCGCACGACCTCCTTCGACGGCACCGGTGCCTTAGGCTTTTACGAGTTCCGCAATCTCATCCCCGGCACCTACTCCGTGCTGTTCGGCAACTCGGTCGGCAACACCACGTACGTCCGCACGATTCAAAACTCTCCGGTCGCTTCGGTTTCAACCGATTCGAATGCCGACCGTGCCACCGGGAGATCTGCCCCAGTCACGCTCGCAACAAGCGAGTTCAACCCGACGCTCGATGCGGGTCTGTACCTGCTTACGTCCCTCGGCGATACGGTCTGGTACGACGTGAACCGCAACGGTTCGCAACAGCTTGGTGAACCCGGCCTGTCCGGCGTGGTGGTCGTGCTCGATGCCGCCGGCCCGGATGCAGCCTTCGGCACCGCGGACGATCTGATCGGCTCGGCGACCACGACGACCTCGGCCTCGGGCGTCTACAACTTCGCGAGCCTTGCCCCCGGCGTCTACCGCACGCGGGTAGATGCCGGCACGTTACCCAACGGGCTGACGCAGGCAACGTTCGATCTCGACGGCTTGGGGACTTTGAACCAAGCCGATGGAGTGGTCCCGAGCGGCACGCCGCGGCTCGACTTCGATTTCGGCTACGTCGGCACAGCGTCGCTGGGTGACACGGTCTGGCTCGATCTCGACCGTAACGGTTTCCAGAGCAACAACGAACCCGGCATCCCGGGCGTGCGTGTGAATCTGACCTTTGCCGGGTTCGACAACCAGTTCGGCACGGCGGATGACATTGCTTTTGCTTCGCAGACGACGGGAGCGGACGGCAAATATCTCTTCGCTGCCCTACCGACCGGCAACTTCCGCGCGGCCGTGGATGCGACAACCTTACCTCAACCCTACGTCGCCACCTTCGACCTCGACTCGGGTACGAGCAACCCGGACGCCGCGACGGCAACGACGTTGACGGTGGGCCAAGCTCGTCGGAATGTGGACTTCGGCTTCACCGGCACCGGCGCGATCGGCGACCGCATCTGGCTCGACCGCGACGGGGACGGCACGCAGGATCCCGGCGAACCGGGCCTGCCGAACATCCCCTTGAAACTCGTCTATGCCGGGCCGGACAACCTCCTGGGCAACGGCGACGATGTGACCCTCACGACGACAACCAACGCCGACGGCAACTATCTGTTCTCCGGTTTGCCGGGCGGCAAGTACTCCGTGATGCCGTTGAACATCCCGCCGGGCCTCACACTTACCGGTGACCCCGAAGGCCCGCTCGACGGCAACGCCGAGGTGCCGTTGAATCCGGGCCAAACGATCGCAACCATCGACTTCGGCTATCGCGGTGTCTCATCGATCGCCGGTCAGGTTTACATCGACACGAACAACGACGGCGTTCGCAACAACGGCGAACTGCCGATCCCCGGAACGCCGATACAACTCGTGGGTGTCGATGCCTTCAACAACACCTTCACGCTGACGACTACGACTCTCGCGGACGGCAGCTACAACTTCACGAATCTCGTGCCCGGCAACTACACCGTCACTGAGACGCAGCCCACGCTCTACGGCGACGGCATCGACGCCCTCGGCACCGTCGATGGGACGCCGAACGGCACGCTCACAAATGACCGCTTCGCTGCGATCAACCTCACGGCGGGTCAACAGGGCATCCGTTACGACTTCGGCGAAATCCCGGCCGCGATCGCCGGGTCCGTCTTCCTAGACCGGGACCGCGACGGTGTGCTCGACGCGAACGAGCCGGCGATTCCGAGTGTCGTCATCACGCTTCGCGGACCGAATGGGACCGTCGTCGGCACCACCACGACGGACGCGGCAGGCGAGTATCGTTTCGGCGATTTACCCGCCGGCGAGTACACCGTCGAGGAGTCGCAGCCGATCGGCTACGGCAACCCGCCGACCGGGCCGTTTGCTCCGAACACCCGCCCAGTGACTCTGCCGCCGGGCGGCAACCGACTGGACGAAAACTTCGCGGACACGCTCGCGGATCTTATGGGTTCCGTCTACGTCGATGCCAACAACGACGGCATCCGCCAGCCGACGGAACTTCCCATCCCGAATACGGTGGTGATACTCGTCGACACCGGCACCGGTCGCACGGTGGGTTCGACCACGACGGATGTGACCGGCGGGTTCAGCTTCATCGATCTGCCCGCGGGTACCTATCGCCTGATTGAAACCCAGCCGACGCAGTTCGACGACGGTCGCGATACGCCGGGCAACCTCGGCGGCACCGTGCCGACGACCGACATCATCGAAGGCATCACGCTGGCACCGGGATCGTCGGGCCAGGAGTATCTCTTCGGGGAACTCGCCTCCAGCCTCGGCGGCATCTCCTACTACGACCGCAACAACGACGGAAGCTTCAATGCCGGTGACCGACCGCTCGCGGGCACGATCATCACGCTTCGCAACAACGGCGTGGTGGTTGCCTCTGCGACGACCGGAGCGGACGGATCCTATCTGTTCGCGAATCTGCCTTCGGGCAACTACACGATCGCGGAAACTCAGCCCAACGGTTACGGCAACGGCCAGACGCCGTCGAACATCATTGCGGTGACGCTTCCGGTCAACGTCAACCTCACGGGCAACAACTTCGGCAACACCTACGGCAGCATCGCCGGCACGGTCTACCTCGATTACGATCTCGGCGGCGTCTACACTCCGACCGGCACGCGGCCGGACACGCCGCTCTCCGGCATCGTGGTCATGCTGCTCGACGGCAGCGGCAACGTGCTGCAGACCGCGACGACGAACACCGCGGGGAACTACGCCTTCGCCGAATTGCCCCTCGGCACCTACACGGTGATGGAAACGCAACCGCCGCTGCCGACCACGCTGACCGACGGCTTCTACGACGGTTCCGATAACCTCGGTTCCCTCGGCGGTACCCAGCCGATCAAGAACAGCCTGACGACGACCATCGGTGTCGACCCGAACAGCTTCGCAAGCCTCAACGGCACAGCGTACAACTTCGGCGAACTGCCGCCTGCCGATCCGTTCGGCTTCGTCTTCAACGACATCAACCGCAACGCCCGCTTCGATGCCGGCGACGCGCCGATTCCGAACGTGACCATCACACTCTCGGGCACGGCCTTTGCCGGGACGCAGTTCAGCCGTCCACTCACCGCCGCCGACGTGGTCGGCGGGCTCACGCGGACAACCGACGCCAACGGCCGTTGGGAGTTCGTGCCGATTCCTCCGGGCATTTATGCGATTGCGGAAACGCAGCCTGCGGGCTTCGTGGACGGGCCGGAAGAAGTGGCGGACACCAACGGCCCGGACACGGTGATCGTCGGCAACGACATCTTCTCGAACGTGGTGCTGGCACCATTCCCGATCCGTGGGCCATTCAACTTCGGCGAATTCCGGGTGCTTACCCAAGGACCGCTGGTGCCGATCGACTTCTTCCCGCCGCAGCCGGTCGTGCCGCCGACGGTCGTGGATCCGAGCAAACGGGAATTCCTGACCAGCACGCCGAGTACGCTTCCCGTCGTGCCGCCGGCCGTGGCTCCGCTATTGCCGACATCGCCGAACTTCGGAGCTTTCAGCCCGAGCGCCGGCCGCGCTCCGCAGTACCTGTCACTTTCCGAAGACACGGGCGACGGCATCATCCGCGTCATGGATTTCGGGGCCGGCGTGGAACGCTTCCGCTTCCGCCCGTTCCCGGATTACGCGGGGGGCCTACGCACCTCGACCGCGGATGTGACCGGCGACGGCATACCGGACTTCGTCGTGGTCCCGGGCTTCGGCGGCGGTCCGATCGTCCGCGTCTACGACGGCAGCACGGGTAGTGAGATCGCAACGTGGATGGCCTTCGAGCCGAGCTTCCGCGGTGGCCTCCAGATCGCCGCTGCGGACTTCAACGGCGACGGCCGGGCGGACATCATCGTTACGCCGGATGCCGGCGGCGGCCCGATCGTCCGCGGCTACGACGGCCGGACCTTTGCGGAAACGATCAACTTCTTCGCCCTGGACGACACCTTCCGCGGCGGTCTTCGCCTCGGAGCAGGCGACCTCAACAACGATAATGCCGACGACCTGCTGGTCACGGCCGGTGTGGGCGGCGGCCCCCGCGTTGCGGGCTACGACGGCCGCACGCTGATCACCACCCAGAACCGGATGTTCGGAGACTTCTTCGCTTTCGCGCCGGAACTCCGCAACGGCTTCTGGATCAGCGGCGGGGACATCAACGGCGACGGCTTCGCGGACATCGTCCTCGGTGCCGGCCTCGGTGGCGGTCCGCGCGTCGCAGTTTATTCGGGACAGTCGCTGATCGCGTCGAGCACGCCGATCACGATCGCGGACTTCTTCGGCGGCGATGTGAACAGTCGCACAGGTGCCCGCGTCAAGGCCTTGGACCTGACCAACGACGGTCGGGCCGAAGTCATCACTACCGGTGGGGCCAATGGCTTCCCGGCGGTTTACATCTACGATCCACTCACCGGCGGCCGCCTCGATGCCTTCTATGCCTTCGCGGCCCTGGAAGACCAGAGCGTCTACTTGGGGTAAGGCGAGGGGAATGGATACCGCCAAGCCCGCGTCGATCGACGCGGGCTTTTTCGTCGAATCTCAGTCTCGTGCAGCCGAGACGGCCGCACCACAATGACTCGTGCAGCCGAGACGGTCGTACCGCAAAGTAGGATTAAACTTCAGTCAGGTTGTGGTGCGGCCGTCTCGGTTGCACGGGCAGTTTACGTTCGCCGAATTTCCGAAAGTCGAACGATGTGTTCTCTTCTCTTGACAGCACAGGACGCTTCGGTATCGTTCGCGGTCGATCGGGGGATTCGATCGCAGTCTAAGGCCACGGATGGGGGAACGGGCGATGAAGCGAGCTTGGATACTCGGGGCTTGCGTTGCGCCCGCCTTTCTGAACGGCTGCTTCCCGCAGCAGACGAGCCGATCTCAGGTGGCTGAGGACGTCTCGGAACTGGATAAGATCACGACCATCGGCCGCAAGACGATCATCGGCAACGTGGAGGCGATTCCGGTCTCCGGGGTCGGCTTGGTTTACAACCTGCGCGGCACGGGCAGTCAGCCGGTGCCGGACCAATACCGCACGATGTTGGAACAATCGATCCGCCGGAAAAAGGCAACCCCAAGGAATTCCTGGACGACCCCAAGAAGGAACATTCGCTGGTGCTGGTCTCGGCGGTGATCCCGCCGGGCGCCCGCATCGGCGACAAGCTGGAAGCGGCGGTGCAGTTGCCGCCCGGCAGCCGCACGAGCAGCGTGAAGTACGGTATTTTGTTCCAGACCGAACTGCACAACCACGAACTCGCCGCGTCAACGCGGGACGCCATGTCCGCCAACGGCATCCCGCTGGGCAAGTCCCCGGTCGCTTCCGAAGGCACGCTTCTGATGGGCAACCGGTTGGCGATCGCCGAGGGGCCGCTGGTCGCCGGGCACGAGGCCAACGCAAGCAAGGACCCGGACGGCGGCATCGACCAGCCCAAGGCCGCCCGCATCTGGGACGGTGTGAAATGCCAGACGGATCGACCCTATTACTTCCTGCTCGATGATGTGAACGCGCAACCGCGGCTGGCGATGGTGATCGCCGAACGTTTGAATGCCGTGTTCCCGGCGCCGGGCGAGAAGGTGACGAAACTCGCGGATGCCAAAGTCAGCGGCAAGCCGTTGGTCGTCTGCTTCGTTCCGCCGACGTATCGGCTGAACCACACCCGCTTCCTCATGGTCGCCCGGCAGGTGCCGCTGACGCCGATCGCATCGGACTCGACATACCGGAAGCAGCTCGAAAACGATCTGCTGCGAAGCGAAACGGCCGTGACCGCCGCGATCAAGCTCGAAGCCTTGGGCATCGACAGCAGGCAGGCTCTGCGGGTCGGGCTTCAATCCGATTCGCCGTGGGTCCGTTTCGCATCCGCCGAGTCGCTCGCCTACCTCGGCCACGCCGACGGCGCGAAGGACCTGGGCGAACTGGCCGAAAAGCATCCCTCGTTCCGCCCGCAATGCCTGACGGCCTTGGCGTCGCTCGATGATGCCGTCTGCCTCGATCAACTCGCGGAATTGATGAAGAAGCCGGATGCGGCCTTGCGCTACGGAGCCTTCACCGCGCTCCGCAATGCGGACGAGAAGCACGAAGCCGTCCGCGGCAAGCACCTCAACGCCAGCTATCACCTGCACCTGGTCGCACCGGACACCGATCCGATGGTCCACATCAACACGGAACGCCGGGCGGAAATCACGATGTTCGGCAGCCGCTTCCCGATGCGGACACCGTTCTCCTTCCCCTTGGGCAAAGACTTCACCGTCTCCGCCAAGGAAGGCGAGCCGACGGTCACGATCACGCGTTTGGTCACGGACAAGAACGGCGAGCCGGGCACGGTCGTCAAGCAGACCCGCACCGATTTGGCCGAAATCATCGTCGGTCTGGGCGACCTCGGCGGCACCTATGCCGAAGCGGTCGAATTCCTCCGTCGCACTCAGAAGGCGGAAGTGACGACCACCGCCATTCACATCAACAACGCTCCGCACGGGCTGACCATCCCGCAACTCGCGATGATCGCCGTCACCGATCCGACGGTCGAGAAGGCCGACCTGGAAACCCGACGCATCGGCCGTTCCGATGTCGTCCAGGCCAGCTACGACCTGCCCAACGATGCCGACCGCGTCAAGGCCTTGCAGGTACCCGAGCCGACGCTCGCCCCCCGCACCGGCCCGGGACGGTTGTTCAAACGCGATCAATAACTGCGGCATTCGGATTGAAGACCGAAACGCAACCCGAACGCGATCGATTTGCCCATGCTGACTCGGCTCGAACTCATCGGCTTCAAGTCCTTCGCGGATCGGACGCGGTTCGACTTTGCACCGGGCATTACGGCGGTGGTCGGCCCGAATGGTTCCGGCAAGTCGAACGTCGTCGATGCGGTGCGTTGGATTCTCGGCGAACAGTCGGCCAAATCGCTCCGCGGTGCCGAGATGACCGACGTCATCTTCAACGGCAGCGCGTCCCGAAAGAGCCTCGGCATGGCCGAGGTCACGCTCAGCTTCGACAACTCCCAACGCGATTTGGACGTCGACGCGGATGACGTGACCATCACCCGCCGCGTTTATCGGGACGGGCAGGGGGAGTACCTTCTCAACGGCCGGGAAGCGCGGTTGAAGGAAATCAAGGAACTCTTCCTCGGCAGCGGGGCCGGGCATGGGGCGTACTCGGTCATCGAACAGGGCCGCGTCGATGCCCTGCTGACGGCGAGCACCAAGGATCGTCGCATCATCTTCGAGGAAGCCGCAGGCATCAGCCGTTTCAAATTGAAAAAAGCTGAGACGCTCAAGAAACTGGAACGCGTCGATGGTGACCTGGTTCGCGTTCACGATGTGCTTCGGGAACTCGAAGCCCAACTGAGCACCCTTCGCCTCTCGGCTGCGAAGGCGCAGAAACATCGGGACTATCAGGTGGAACTCAAACGGATCCGCGTGGCCGGCGGCATCCGCGACTATCGCCGATTCAGCGGACTTGCTTCGGCACAAGAAGCAGAACGAGCCTCACTGGCAACCGCGCTGGATGTCTCTGCGGGCGAATCGCCGGCGGTTGAAATCGAACTGAACCGCCGGCAACTCGAACTTGGCCGCACCGACGACGCCGCGAAACTCTTCGAGCGCCGTCGTGGGGAATTGCGCGAACGGCTCGCCTCGTTGGACAGCTCCGGTCGAGCCGAGTTCGCATCGCTTACCGAACTTGAGGAGGAACGACCGCAAGCCGGCAGGCGTCGCTTCTTGACGGAAGTGAAGCTGAGTGAAGTCTCGGTTGAAGTCGATCGGCTCGGGGTCGAGGTCGCATCCGCCCGCAATCGACTCGATGCGGAAACTGGGCGGGCCCATGAGATCGAACAGCTGTCCATCGCGGCCACCGACGCCTTGGAGCGGGTAAGTCGACGGCTCGATGCCGAACGCGGGTTGTTGTTTCATGCCGTGTCGGATGACGCAAAACGTCTGGCCGCCAAGCAGAACGCGACAGCCCAACGGGAACGGCTCCATCAGGAACAACTGCGGAAGCACCGCGAACGGGACATCCTGCGGCAGCGGCTGGAAGGTCACGCCGTCTGGCTCCAAGAACTGGGCGGCAGCGATGCCGATCTCCGATCCAAGCTGACCGCACTTCAGTTCGGCCTGCGCCGGCAGCAGACGCAACGCGATCAGTTGAATATCGAAGCCGACCAGCTTCAACCGAGGTTGGATGACCTGCGTCGGCGGCGGGCGCACCTCGCCGGTCGGGCCGAAGTGCTGAATGGCTTGGAACGGAGTCTGAACGGCTTCACCGCCGGTGTGCAGACCGTGCTGCATCGACGTACTGCGGGCGATGCCGTGCTGCGTGAATCCCTGCATGGGCTGGTTGCGGATCTGGTGCGGGCACCGCGTGGAATTGCGGCATTGGTCGACCTGGCACTGGGGGATGCGGCCCAATGCTGGGTCGCGGTCGGCCGGGCCGAGTTGGACGCGACCCTGAACCACCTCGACGCCATGCCCGGCCGCGTCGGCTTCGTGTGCGTCGATCCGCAGACTCCGTCAACGCCGCAGTTCGCGTTCAGCGAACCGCCGCCGATTCCCTTGGCGATGCTCGTCGAGTCCGACGTGCCCGGCTTGGCCGAGCGGTTGTTGGGACGGTTCTTCCTCGTTCCCGATTCCGCACGCGCGGCTACCTTGGTCCGTCGGCATCCCGGCCTGCATGCGCTGACTTCGGACGGCGAACGTTGGTCGGCTGACGGGACCGTCAGCATCGGCCCGCCGCAATCCGAAGTCGGCATCGTCTCCCGGAAAAGCGAACTGCGCGACGTCCGCGCGCAGTTGATCGCCCTTGAAGGATCGCTGTCGGATGGTGAAGCCCGCCAGGCCAAACTGCGCCGCGAAGCGGAGGCGCTGGTCGAGCCGATCCGGGAAGCCGAAGCGGCTGTCGCGGCGCTCACCGGGGAGGCCGGCACACTGCGGGAGCGGATGCAGGAACGCCACCGCACGCAGGAACGCGATTCCGAAACCCTGGCGATGCTGGAGCAGGACATCATGTTCGCAGGCGGCGAACTCGACAAGGCCGCCGACGCCGTCCGGCGAACCGAAGCGGACCACGCCCAAGCTGCGGCTGCCGTGCAGGGGTTGGAAGTGCGTATTGGATCGTTCACGGCAGAAGTGGCCGCTGCCGACCAACAGCGCACCGAACGCATGGAGGAACGTGCTGCGATCCGCGAAGCGCTGGTCCGCCTTCAGGAGCAACACGAATCCCTTCGGCGGAATCGGGACGAACGCACCGCGACACTTCACGTCCTGCGACAGGAGCGGGAGCAGCTTCGCCGTGCCGATGCCGCACTGGCCGAGAAGGCGAAGCGACTCACCTCAGCCATCCTGTCAGGCTCGTCGATGCTGCGGGAACTTCATGCGGCGTTGCAAACCGTCGATGCCGGACTTCGCGATCTCCAGCACAGACGACGCACGATTCTCGAAGCCCGCGTTCGCTGCGAGACGTTGCTGCAATCGACGCATCACCGCAGCGAAGCCGACCGCCGGGCGCTGCACCGATGCGAACTCGCGCTGCAGGACGCTTGCCGGGAACGCGATCTGGTGTTTCGCACGTTGACGGAAGAGTACGCTGTCGATCCGGACGCCTTCGTGGGTGAGCCGGATGCCGTGCCCCCGGAAGCCGCCGGCCGCATCGAGGAGTTGAGGAAGCTGACGACGAAACTCGGCGCGGTCAACCTGGAAAGCCTGGAGCAACTCGCGGTCATCGAAGCCCGCGAGCGCGACCTGCGCACTCAGTTCGATGACCTGAACCAAGGGCGGGACGCGCTCAAAAGAATCATCGACCAGATCAATGCGGACAGCCGTAAACTGTTTGCCGAAACGCTGACCGTCATCCGCGGTCACTTTCAGGAACTGTTCCGCAAACTCTTCGGCGGCGGTCAGGCGGACATCGTGCTGGAAACCCCGGACGACCCATTGGAAAGCGGCATCGAGATCACCGCCCACCCGCCCGGCAAGCAGGCCCAACGCATCAGCCTCCTCAGCGGCGGCGAACGCGCACTCACGGCCGTGGCCCTGCTTTTGGCGATCTTCCGCAGCCGGCCCAGCCCCTTCTGCCTGCTCGACGAAATCGACGCGGCGATGGACGAAGCGAACACCCAACGACTGGCGGAACTGCTCGCCGAGTTCAGCGATCGCTCGCAGTTCATCGTCATCACCCACAAGAAGCGGACGATGGCGAAGGCCGATGTGCTCCACGGTGTCACGATGCAGGAAAGCGGCGTCAGCCGTCTGATCGCCGTTCGCTTCGAGGATTGGCCGGACGACGCACCGACCGCGGCCGCGGCGTAGGCCAAGCTTTTCGTCGGAAGTCGAACGCTTCTTGAGCTAGAATCACTGAGACAATCACCACCCTGAGTTGAGGCCGGACGATGTCTCTGTTACCGCTCGACGACCGCGACGGCGTCATTTGGGTCAACGGCAAACTCACTGCCTGGCGGGACGCCAAGGTCCATGTGCTCTCCCACTCGCTGCACTACGGCAACGCCGTGTTCGAGGGAGAACGCTGCTACAACGGCAAGGTCTTCAAGCTCCGCGAACACACCCAGCGGCTGCTCGACTCGGGCACGTTGCTCGGGATGCAGATTCCGTATACGGTCGAAGAATTGGAAGACGCGACCAAACTCGTGATCCTCGAAAACGGACTCGATTCGGCCTACGTCCGGCCGATCTGTTGGCGCGGGGCCGAAGTGATCGGCGTCTCCGCAGTCGGCACCAAAGTCCACACGGCGATCGCAGCCTTCCCGTGGCCCGCCTATTACGGCGAGCACGCCATCAAGTTGAAAACAAGCCGCTGGAAGCGGCCCAGCCCGGAGAGCGCGCCCACGGCATCGAAATGTGCAGGTCTCTACGTCCTCTGCACCTTGGCCCGAGATGAAGCCATCGCTGCGGGCTATAACGACGCCTTCATGCTCGATTATCGCGGCCTCGTGGCCGAGGCGACCGGCGCGAATCTCTTTTTCCTCATGTCGGACGGCGACCTGCATACGCCGTTGGCCGATTGCTTCCTGAACGGCATCACGCGGCAAACCGTGATCGAGATCGCCCGCAGCCACAGTTTCAAGGTCCACGAACGGGCCATGCGGCCCGAAGAGATCGAGGACGCGGTCGAAGTCTTCGTCACCGGCACGGCCGTGGAAGTCACGCCGGTCGGGAAGATCGACGACCGAGATTACCCCATCGGCCCGGTCACCAAGGCGCTGCAGCGGGCCTATGGGGAACTGGTTCGCGCTTAAGGCAGGATCTGCGGATTGTCCGCCGAGGCGGGGCGGGCCGTGAGCCGTGCGGCGATCTTTAAGGTCTTGTCGCCGCGACGGATTTCGAAGTCCAGGATCGCGCCCGGTCGGCAGCTGCGGATCAAGGTGGTCACCTGATCGTAATTCTGCACGGCCGCACCGGAGACGCCAATGAACGTATCCCCCGGCATCAGTCCGACTCGCTCGGCCGCACTTCCGGGTTCCACGGACGCGATCACCATCTGACCCTGATTGACGCGGATGCCGAGAAAGCCCTTGCCGAAGGGATCTTCCTTGGGTGTCGGCACTGGGGCCAGAATCATCAGAAGCATGAGGAACCAGTCGAACATGGCCGCCACCTGAATGGAGGAGATCCGGCACGACATCGACCTTAGCCGAGTCCGCGTCGTTCCGCCATGCTCTTTTCGGGACTTCATCCGCGAGGGAAAAAGAAAATCGGATGTGGGAAAATCGGCCAAAGGTCGGGAATCCAGCGGGATTCTGCGGAAAAATTGGTCGATAAATGGAAAGTGCTCTTGTAATGTTGCAAGGAAATGTGAGACAGTCTCGACTTCACAAGTATCATTGGGGTAGAATGTGGTTTGCCGCGTTGGAGCTTGTCAAGAGGACTTGACGGCTGTATGACATCGAAAGAACAATCAACGCTCTGCGAACCCGAAGTGGTTCGTGTGCGTCGCTTGAGACGGC
>Ga0163144_10016154_pt1 | contig 15317 bp, 12 predicted proteins | sample OliLak19BULKMAT1_FD_123175 | JGI IMG/M metagenome (GOLD analysis project Ga0163144, IMG submission 123175) | Freshwater microbial mat bacterial communities from Lake Vanda, McMurdo Dry Valleys, Antarctica - Oligotrophic Lake LV.19.BULKMAT1 | ecosystem: Environmental > Aquatic > Freshwater >... | reverse complement strand
CGCGAAGACTGCGCGAGCTGCGCGACCGACTGCGGCACTTGCTCGGTGTGCGGCAACATGATGTGCGAGACCGATCCCGCGCGCGGCTTCGAGACGTGCTCGAACTGCACCCGCGACTGCGGCGCCTGCCCCGAGCGCAGCTGCTCGGACGGCCTGTTCTGCGCGTTTGGCTGCTTCGGCGGCGGTGGCATCCCGTCGATCGGCTGTCTCACCTCGTGTGTCTCGAGCGTCTGTGCCGACGGTCAGTTCTTCTTGCAGCAGGTCATCGACTGCGCAGTGGGTGCGTTCATCGACGGGACGTGCAGCGACGTCGACTGTGTGCGCCGAGAATGCGGCAGCGAAGTGATGGCCTGCCTGCGCGATCGCTGCTGAGCGGCAAGCGCATGCACGCGGCGGCTCGCGGCGGCTGAGCAGCAAGCGCCAGCACGCGGAGGCGACAGCAGCCTCCGCGTGATCGCGATCAGTCGGATTCGGAGCCCTCGGCGATCGTCTCGCCGGGGGCTTCGTTCGTCTGGATCCACATCGCCGTTTGTTTGCTCTGATAGACGAGCTTGTCGGCCTGGTGAAACTCGAACGCGTATTTCACCAGGATCCGCGTCGCGCCCTTGCGCAGCTGCGTGACTCGGCCGGTAAGCACGAGCGCATCTCCGGGGACGTGCGCGATGTTGTGAAAGCGCGCGCTCTCGATGCGCGCGCCGTAGCCGACCCAGCCCGCGGCGTGACGGAGCCCGAGCACGTAATACGCGTGCACGAATCCGACGATGCCAGTCGCGTGCACCATCAATGCGCCAGAAACATGCTGCGGATGACGCACCGGATGCACGATTTGCTCGCGGGTGATTGGCAGCTCCGCGCCGACGGGCATTCGACAAACGACGATGTGATTCTCCGCGTCGATGCGCAGGATCTCGTCGATCAGCTGGCCACCCGGGCCATAGAAGCAGTCCGCGACGAAGTCAGGGTCGAGCGCCATGGGGCGGCGGTGTAGCAGAGTGCGCGCCAGTCGCGAAGCGCGTAGCGGCTTCAGACGCCAGTCGCGAAGTGCCTAGCGGCGTCAGACGCCAGTCGCGTCGGGGCTCCAGATCAGCTTGTGCATCTGCAGCTGGAAGCGCGCCGGCAGCGCGTCCGCGAGCATCCACGCGACGACATCACGCGCGGCCGGGCCACCAAACACGCACGAGAGCAGCACGCCGCCGCAGCGGTCCGCGAGCGACTCGCTCCGGATCACGTCGCGCGCCCACTCGTAGTCTGTGCGGCTGGCGAGCACGATCTTCAGCTCGTCGCGCTTGGTCAGATGCGGCAGGTTCGCCCAACGATTGCGCGCGGACTCGCCGCTGCCCGGTGCCTTGAGGTCGACGATACGGTGTACGCGCGGATCGACGGCGGAGATGTCGCGCTCGCCGCTGGTCTCGACGAGCACGGTGCGACCCGCGTCGCATAGCTCCGCCATCAGCGGCAGTGCGCCCGGCTGCAACAGCGGCTCGCCGCCGGTGAGCTCCACCAGCGGTGTGCCCGTCGCGAGCGCCTCGCTGAGGATCTCGCTGCGCGCGCGGCGCGTGCCGCCGTAGAACGCCTGCGGCGTGTCGCACCAGGTGCAGCGCAGGTTACAGCCGGTCAGGCGAACGAAGGTACACGGCAACCCCGCGAACGAAGACTCGCCTTGGATCGAAGTGTAGATCTCGTGAACGACGAGCGTGTCTTGCTTGGCCATGGCGTGTGCACCCGCGAGCGAGCCGCGTGAGTGTAGTGTCGCGCTGCGCGTGCCGCCAACGCCGTCCCGTCTCGCTCTCGCGCACGGCTCAGCCGCTCTGCGCAACTCGCCGCGCGCGTCGGTCGACGAGGTGGCGCAGATGATCACGCTCACGCAGAGTAGCGCCGCCATGAAGAACCCTCAGCCGTCAGGAGACGCGCTCGAGGCGCGCCTCGCTGCACGCTTCGGGCTCACGTCATTTCGGCCATGGCAGCGAGAGGCGATCGACGCGCTGCTCGACGGCTCAGGGCGCGCGCTCGTCGTCGCGCCGACAGGCGGCGGCAAATCGCTGACGTATCAGTTCCCAGCGACGGAGCTCCCGGGTACGACCATCGTCGTCTCGCCGCTGATCGCGCTGATGGAAGATCAGGTCCGCGGTCTGACGGCGCGCGGTATCGCGGCGACGTATCTCGCCTCCAACGTCGACGCGGAAGAACGTCGTCGCCGCGAGCGCGCGCTGTTCGCCGGTGAGTACAAGCTGGTCTACATCGCGCCCGAGCGACTCGCGATGTCTGGCATCGTCGAGACGCTCGCGCGGCTGCGGCCTCCGCTCGTCGCGATCGACGAGGCGCACTGCATCTCGCAATGGGGCCACGACTTCCGCCCGGACTATTTGCGGCTCGGCGATGTGCTCGCGCGCCTGCGGCCACCGCGCGTGCTCGCCTGTACGGCGACGGCGACGCCTGGCGTGCGCCGCGAGATCCTCGAGAAGCTCGCGCTCGATGGGGAAGACACGGCCGTCGTATTGCGCGGTTTTGCGCGGCCGAATCTGCATCTGTCGTCGCTCGAGGTCGACTCGGCGAAGGATCGCCAGCGCGCGATGACGCAGGCGCTGCGCGAGGCCATCGGCGCCCCGACGGCGCCGACCGGCGGTGCGATCGTCTACGCAGCGACGCGCAAAGCCACCGAGCAGATGGCGGACACAGTGCGCCGTAGCGGCTACAAAGTCGCCGCCTATCACGCGGGGCTCGACCCGGAGGTGCGCGCCGGGGTGAGCCGCGTGTTCGCGGAGCGCACCGTCGATGTCGTCGTCGCCACCAACGCGTTCGGCATGGGCATCGATCGGCCGGATATCCGCACGGTGATTCACGTCAACGCGCCGGGCTCGATCGAGGCGTATTACCAAGAGGTCGGACGCGCGGGACGTGACGGAGATCCGGCGCACGGTCTGCTGCTCACCGCGTCGAGCGATCTCGGACTGCGCCGCCGTCTGCTCGAGCGCAGCGCGCCCGATGGCTCACCGCCAGACCCGGTACAGGTCGAGCGACAGTGGCGGTTGTTCCTCGATCTGATGCGCTACGTCGAGGCGGGGAGCTGCCGCCACGACTTCATCCTGCGCTACTTCGGCGACGAGCAAGAGACGCTCGGCGGCTGCGGGCACTGCGACGTCTGCGAGCGGCTCGGAGTCGGCGCCGGTGAAGCAGAAGAGCGCATATCGGAGGACGACGCGCTCGTCGTACGCAAAGCGCTCGCCGGCATCGCACGCAACCGCGGACGCAGCGGACTCAACCTCGTCGCCGACATGCTCGTCGGCGCGAGCAGCGCGCGCGTCACGCAGCTCGGACTCGACGCGCTCAGCACCTACGGCCTATTGAAGGAGCGGCCGCGGACCTGGGTGCTCGCGCTGCTGCGACGGCTGATCACCGCGGGCTTGGTCGACATCACGCCGACCGAGTTCCCGGTCCCGCTGCTCACCAAAGCCGGACACGAGACGATGATGAACGCACGTCCGGTGCGCGTGTTGCTGCCCGACGCCGACGCCGGCAGTGCGCGCGGGGTGCGCGGCAAACGCGAGCGCGCTGCGAAGAAGGTCAGCAGCAGCGAGCCGCCGCCCGGCGTCGATCAGGCGCTGTTCGAGCGGCTGCGCGAGGCGCGTCTCGGGATGGCGAAAGAGAATCGCGTGCCCGCGTACGTGGTCGCGCCCGATCGCACGCTGTTGGAGCTCGCGGCGCGACGTCCACGCACGCGCGCGGAGCTGAGCGGCATCCACGGCATGGGCCCAGCGCGCATCGACGCGTACGGCGACACTTTCATCACCGTCATCACCACCTGACTCCGTTCACCGCACTAGGCGCCGCGACCGCGCGACGCGAGTGCGGCACACGGAGGGCCTACTTCTTCAGCTCGCGCTTCAATATCTTGCCCGTCGGGCCCTTGGGCAGCGACGTCATGAACTCGACGATGCGCGGGTATTTGTAGGCGGCCACATGCTCTTTGCAGTAGGCGCTGATCTCTTCCGCGCTCACGCTGTGATCGGGTTTGAGCGCGAGGACGGCTTTGATCTCTTCGCCGTGCATCGCGTCGGGGACCCCGATCACGGCGGCCTCGAGCACTGCGGGATGGCGATAGAGGACCTCTTCGACCTCGCGCGGATAGACGTTGAAGCCGCCGCGGATGATCATGTCCTTCTTGCGATCGACGATGAAGTAATACCCGTCTTCATCGACGTGCGCGACATCACCGGTCTTGAACCAACCGTTCTTGATCGACTCAGCGGTCGCCTCGGCGTTCTTCCAATAGCCCTTCATCACGTTGTGACCCTTGATGCAGATCTCCCCGGGCACGTTGGGCTGCGTGATGGTCTGTCCGTCGTCGTCGAGCAGCTTGAACTCGCAGCCCCAGATCGGCAGTCCGATGCTGCCGGCCTTCTTCGGTCGATCGAGCACGCTGAAGCTCGCGACTGGCGACGTCTCGCTGAGGCCATAGCCCTCGAGGATGTTGACGTTGTACTTGCGATCGAAGGCGTGCATCACCTCGACCGGCATCGCTGAGCCGCCGGACACGCAATAGCGCAGCGACGTCACGTCGAACTTGGCAGCATCCGGAAAGTGCAACATCGCGAAGTACATCGTCGGCACGCCAGCAAAGAGGGTGATCTTGTGCTTCTGCACGAGGCTGAACGCCGACTGGGGATCGAAGCGCGGCAGCAGGACGAGCGAGCCGCCGCGGACGAACAGGGCATTCTGTACGGCGGTCTGACCGAAGCTGTGGAACAGCGGCAGTGTCGCCAGCGCGATATCCGATGGCGTGATCGGCAAGAGCTTCGAGCTCATGTACTCGGCGTTGTAGAACAAGTTGAAGTGCGTGAGCTCCGCGCCCTTGGCGCGACCCGTGGTGCCAGACGTATAGAGGATGACGGCAGTGTCGTCGGGCATCGTATCGGGCAGATCGGTCACCGGCTCGGCGCTGGCGATCGCGGCGGTGAAGCTCACGGCCCCATCCGGCGCGGTCACGTCCGTGGGCGCCGCCTTGGCGACGATGATCTGGCGACAGCTGCCGACGCGATCGAAGCCTGCGCGCGCCTGATCGTAGAAGCCCTCCCAGACCACGAGCGCTGCCGCCTGGCTGTCCTCGAGATGATAGGCAATCTCGTCCGGGGAGAGCAGCACGTTGAGCGGCACGACCGCGTTTCCCGCGTAGTGCGCGCCGAAGTAGGCGATCGAGAAATGCGGCACGTTGGGCAACATCAGCGCGACGTGTTCACCACGCTTGATCCCGAGCTTCGCGAGCGCACCGGCGAAGCGCTGCGCATAGGTGTGGAGTGTCGCGTAGTTGAGGGTCGCATCGCCGAGATGCAGCGCCGGGCGCTCGGGGAACTTCGAGGCGCTCGTGCGCAGGATCGTCGCGAGATTCAGGGTCATCGTCTCTCTCTCCTACCAGCGATGAAACGCTGGATGTCCCTCGGTCACCGCGACGAAGGTACCGCGACAGCTCGCGGTGATCTTGCCATTCGCGGTCAGCGTCGCTTCCACGATCGCACGGGCGCCGGTCGACTCGACGACGTGCGCAGCAAGCTCGAGCGCGACGTGCATCGGTGTCGGGCGCCGCAGCGTGACGTGAAAATCGGCGGTCACGGTGCAGGGCGGCTCGGCGAGGCCATCGCGATCCATGAGGTGAATCGAGGCCGCCCAGTTGGAGTGGCAGTCGAGCAACGCGCCGCAAATGCCGCCATTGAGCACACCGGGAAATGCGTGGTGAAACGGCTGCGGCTGCCACACCGCGACGAGGCCGCCAGTCGTGCTCTCGGCGGGTGCGCGCATCGATCGGATACGGAGCCCCTGCGCGTTCGAAGGACCGCAGCCGAAGCAGATGCTCTTTTGCGCGTACTGCTCTTGGACGCTCTGCATAGTCTGGGTCACGGAGTGCGGGTGCCGGTGACCGCGACCGTGATGCCGGCGCAGCCGCTGAAGCTGCACGAGAAGCCGTCGACGTCGACGAAGGTCGAGGTCCACGTCCCGGTGAAGGTATTGGCATCGCTGAACGTGCCCTGCAGCCTGTAGGTCTCGGTGCAGCCGCCGGCGATCTGATAGGACACATCGAATGCGCCAGCCATCGGGCCCGTCGTGCTGCTGACACCGGGCTGCGTCAGCGCGAACGAGCCGGCCATCACCGAGAGGATTCCGCCTGCATAGGTGAAACGCATCGAGCGGATGTTGTAGTTGACCATGCCGAACGCGCACATCTGCGCCGGCGGCGGCACGATGCCAAACGTGCCGTTGTAGTCGATGGGCGCCTCGGGACACATCGGGCAAGTCGCCGTGAGGTCGTCGCAGACGAAGACGCAAGTGTCGGATACGAGGTCGCAAGACTCCGTGGTGCACGGATCGCGGTCGTCGCAGTCCTGCGGTCTGATGGGCGGCTGACAGCCGAACTCAGGGTCACAGACCTCTTCGCCATTGCAGAAACTCCCGTCGTCGCAGTCCGCTGTGACGGTACACGGCATCGGCACGTAGCAGCCGGTCGCGGCGCACACCTCTCCGGTGCCCGTGCACAGCGAGTTCACCGGCGTGTTCATGCACACGTTGCCGACTGCGCACATGTCGACGGTGCAGGCGACGCTGTCGTTGCAGTCGGCGGCCGTCGAACAGCCGGTGCGCTGACAGCCCATCGTGAGATTGCAGGTCTCGCCCGCGCCGGTGCACAAGCGGTCGAGCGGCATGTGGTTGCAGATGCCGCCCACACCACACGAGTCGAACGTACACGCGATCATGTCATCGCAATCAGCGACAGCGGTGCAGCTGCCGCCAACCCGGCAGCCGACGGTCGCGCTGCATGACTCGCCGGCATCGCAGAGCGCGTCGAGCGGACTGTGCTCGCACACCCCGGACACGCTGCAGACATCGACGGTACAGTCGATCGCGTCGCCGCATTGCTCGGGCACCAGGCAGCGCATGGGGCCGTCCGTGCCCGGCCCAGAGTCGACCATGCCGCCGTCCACGCGCTGCGCGGAATCGCGCCCTCCACAGCCGAGCACGGTGAGCCCGAGGACAGTTGCGGAGATCACGACCGACGCCTCGATCACGGCGCGAATACGACTCTGACGCATGGTGGACCCTCTCATGATCGGACTCCGATCACTGCTGCGCTCATCCCGGGACAGAAGCCGCACCCGCCGCCACCGGAGAAATCCGCAGTCCACGTTCCGGTGAAGCGGTCGCTGTCGGAGAACGTTCCCTGCAGACGGTACGTGCCGCAGCCCGGCTGCACGTAGGTCACATCGAAGTCCGCGCCGGTCGGGACTGGCATTTGCGTCATCGGGAACGAACCGGCGGTGATGGTCAGTGTCGTCGCCGTCGTCGCGAAGCGAACACTGCTGATCGAGTAGGTCGCGGCGCCGCAGCCTGAGCTCTGCGCGGGTACGAACAAGAACGAGCCGGTGAAGTCGCGTGGCGCCTCGAACGGCATCGCGCCCCCGCCATCGCCGAGCGCCACTCCCGCGTCGCAGCCCGGCGCCGTCGTGCGGGTGCAGCGGTCGAGCGCGGCATCGCAAATATCGGTCGTACACGCGTTGCCATCATCGCAGTCCTCCGGCAGCGGCGTGATGCAAGCGCGCGCGTTGCAGCGCTCGGTGCCGTTGCAGAAGTCGTCGTCGTCGCAGTCCGCGTCGACGGCGCACGCACCGGTCCCGCGCGTCACGCAGCCGCGGCCGACGACGCACATCTGATCGGACGCGCACATGGCGTCGATGGGGGTGTATTCGCAGAGCGCGCTCGCTCCGCAGCCGTCGATGGTGCAGGCCTGTCCGTCGTCGCACTGCGCCGCGCTGGTGCACGTCGCGACCATCGGCATATCGGTCGTTGGCATATCCGCCATGGCGGCGTCGCGCGGGCGCGCCGGCACGACCTCCGGATCTTTCGTACAGCCGACGCCGAGGCCGGACATGGCCGAGAGCGCGGCGAAGAAGAGCGGGCGAAGGAAATAGGGGTCGGACGAAGCGGTCACAGCGCGCATACAGGCTCGACGGTAGACCCCGGCACGCCGCGACGTCAACGTCGGAGCAGCGAGGTCGCATCGGCGCGGCGTCCCTGTGGCAGAGTGCGGGCCATGGATCAGCGCGTACCGGCGGCGAGCGGAGCGACACCAACGACGAGCAGAGGCGGCCCGCTGCGTACGCTGTATCCGCCGATCGAGCCGTTCCGACGCGGGACGCTGCGTGTCGACGCGGTGCACGAGCTCTACTTCGAGGAGTCCGGCAACCCACACGGCAAGCCGGTCGTGTTCGTTCACGGCGGGCCAGGCGGCGGCACCGAGCCGCGGCAGCGACGCTTCTTCGATCCGAGCAAGTACCGTATCGTGCTGTTCGATCAGCGCGGCTGCGGCAAGAGTACGCCGCACGCGTCGCTGGTCGACAACACGACCTGGCACCTCGTCGCCGACATGGAAGCGCTGCGCGCGCACCTCGGCATCGAGCGCTGGCAGATCTTCGGCGGCTCGTGGGGCTCGACGCTCGGACTAGCGTACGCAGAGACGCATCCGGGGCACGTCAGCGAGCTCGTGCTGCGCGGCATCTTCTTGCTGCGCAAGCGCGAGATCGACTGGTTCTATCAGAGCGGCGCGAGCCGACTTTTCCCGGATGCGTGGGAGGGATTTCTCGCGCCGATCCCCGAGGCCGAGCGCGGCGATCTCCTGCATGCGTACCACCGACGTCTGACCAGCGATGACACCGTTGCGCGGCTCGCTGCGGCCAAGGCGTGGAGCATCTGGGAGGGCTCGACTAGCACGCTGCTCTCCGATCCGGCGCTGGTGAAGAAGACCGGCGAGGACGAGTTTGCGCTCGCGTTCGCGCGGATCGAGTGCCACTTCTTCGTCAACGACGGCTTCTTTCAGCGTGACGACCAGCTGCTCGCGAACGTCGGCGCGGTGCGCTCGGTCCCGGGCGTGATCGTGCAGGGACGCTACGACGTGGTGTGCCCTGCGGAGAGCGCATGGGACCTGCATCGCGCGTGGCCAGAGGCGCGGCTGCACATCGTTCCAGACGCCGGACACAGCGCGATGGAGCCTGGCATCGTCGACGCGCTGGTCGGCGCGACGGACGAGTTCGCGCGATAGGGCGAATCGGCGACGCGAGGTTGTGCGGCTCGAGAGAACGGCGGCTTCGATCTACGTCGGTGACATTCGCGCGAGCTTTTGCGCTGCGCTGCGCAGCCCGGTGGTGATCGCGTCGAACAACGCCGCCGGGAAGCCTTTGGGCAGCGCCGCGCCGACGCTGTCGATGACGGCGTGCGTGCTGCCGAGCACCTCGCCGATGATCGACTCCATGTCCGCCGCGAGGCCGCACGCCCGCGCGGTCGCGTTGAAGTGCCGGCGCTGAATCTCCGCGATGCGGTAGTGCTTGCGCGTCCCGCGGAGGGCCATCGCGAGCTTGAGCTTGTCGGGATGGAGCTGATCGTGACGCGCGCCAGCGATCGGCCACGCGGAGAGCACGTCGTAGAGCGGCGTCAATCGATAGCGCCCCTGCGCGAGCAGACGCAAGCTGAAGTTCTTGGCGTGACCGTCGGTCGCAGCGAGCATCCAGAACAGCAGCTGCGCGCGCAGCAGCGTCGCGAGATCGTCGTCGCGCGACTCGGAGCCTTGCAACACGCGCGCGATCTCGAGCACACCTGGGCCACCTTCGGACTCGTACTTCGCAGCGCTCGGCGTGCCCGTCGCCTGACACAGATCTTCTTGCGGCAGGCGCAGCCAATAGGCGCGCGAGGAGTGAAGCGCGCGATCGAAGCGCCTCACCACGAGGGCCTTCGTGGCGCCGAAGGCCATCACCTCCGAATCCGCGACGGGGACGCCATACGCAGCGAGGAGGCGCCCGCAGAGCCACTCGTTCTCGAGCGAGCTGCGCAAGTCGAGCCGCCGCCCGCCGACCAAGCCGAGCGGCAGCTTGAAGATGTGCGTCGTCGGCGTCGCGCCGTGTGGCCTGCACCAGCGCTTGCGGTGCCACGTGAGCGCCGTCTTCTCCTGTGCGCCGGCGATGGAGATGCGGAAGTCATCGTCCTCGTCGCTCGACACCGAAGGCGCCGCGACACCACGCAACATCGACTCGATCTGTGCGTCGTCGAGGCGGGTCGCATCGATGGTGGTGATCGCCTCGGGGACGGCGTCGTCCGGCAAGAACTGCAGCGCGCCCGCGCAGTCGCGGCCGATGGCTTCGAGCAGGTCGAAGGTGTCGCCAGTTCGCGTGTGAAAGCGCGCGCGGATGCGCTGCCGGATCGCGTCACTGTCGGGCAGCAGATTGTCGAAGAAGAAGCCGAGCGCCGGGCTCTTGAGCGGCTTTCCGTCGAAGTTGATCGGCAGCGAGAGCGAGAGCGGCCGGCCTTCCGGAGACGCGATCCAGTCAGCGTCGTAGGTGAACTCCATCGCTGCGCTCGCCGGAATGACCCAGCGGCCCATTCGCTGGCCGTTCGCCCAGACGCCGAGCGCGCGGCTGTGAGAGCGACGGCCCACGACTCACCACTCGACTTTCGAGGCGGAGGCGGGCGCTTTCTCCTGCAGCACGAGCTCGAGGCCGAGGAGCTTGGCGACGAGCAGCAGGCGATCGAGCGTCACGCCCGCGGGGTCGCTCTCGAGATTCGAGACGCGACTCTGTGCGACGCCGAGCTTGGTCGCGAGATCCTGCTGCGAGATGCGGCGCGCCTTGCGGCGTCCACGCAATATCTCGCCGAGCTGAGCGGGCTGGTGAATGACCTGGCGCAGTGGCGCGCTATCCGCGATTCGCATATTCCGATGATATGCATCAAACGGATAAACGCAATCTATCTGTGAAGCGGATGTTCGACCACTGCATCGGCCAACGCCGCGGCACCTCTCCGTGCGCGTCGACCGGCTACTGGAAGTTCTGCACGGCGGTCGTCGCGCCGCCGCTCGAGTAGAAGCCGCAGGCGACGCGGCTGTAGCCGCTCGACGACATGTTGATGTAGTGGCCGTGCGGGGGCGGGCCGTAGAAATCGCCCGGACCTTCGTCCCACATCTGCTGCAGGCAGCCGGAGATCGTCGACGACACGCTGCCCCAGCCGAGCCAGCCGGGGCACTCGTTCTGCGCGCTGCCGGAGCCGCAGATGCGCGCAGAGAAGCCTGCGTGGGCGCTCATCGCCATCTGGTCGTAGCTCGCGTTCATGTCGGCGCACGCCTCGCCGTCTGTCCAACGCGCGAGCGGCGGGAGGCACTGGCACTGATAGCGAAACTGGTTGATGCGCGCGACGCAGTCTGCGTGAGGATCGCCGGTGTCAGGCACCGGTGTCGGCATGCAGCCAGCGATCGGCAGCGCGAGCGGACCACCCGCGCACGCTGCGATCGTGCCCATGTCGACCGGCGGGCGCGTGCCCATGTCGACGGGCGGGCGGCCCATGTCGACCGGTGGGCGGCCGAGATCGGCAGTCGGCGTCGTGCCCAGATCCATGGGCGCGGCGCCCCCGAGATCGACCGCGGTGCCGCCCGAATCGCGCGCCGCGCCGAGATCGATGTCGACGACCGGGCCGCCACTGTCGACCTCGGGGCCGCGCCCCTCGGTGCGTGAGAGCTGCCCGGTGCAGGCGAGCGCCGGGAGCTGCAGGGCGACGATCAGCAGTGCGAGGACCGAGCGATGACGGCGGCTCATCGGGCCAGTCTGCGCCCGATGCCGGGGCACGCACAAGACGGCCCGCGGCGGCGCGTCACCGCCCGCGCGGCACGGGCGCCGCGGCGGTGCGCGGATCGTCGGGCCACGAGTGACGCGGATAGCGGCGCATCAGCTCTTTGCGGATCGCTGGATAGTGCCGTACCCAGAAGCCGGCGAGATCCGTCGTGACCTGCACGGCGCGCATGTTCGGCGCGAGCAGATGCAGCACCAGCGGGATGCGGCCGTCGAGCAGCCGCGGGCCCTCGCCGAGTCCGAAGAAGTCCTGCAGACGTGACTCGATGAACGGCGGCTTGCCCGGCTCGTATTGCACGTTGACCTGCCGACCACTGGCGAGCGTCACGCTCTTGGGTGCCAGTCGCTCGAGCCGCGCGCGCTCGCCGGGTGGCAGCTGGCTCTTGATCGTCTCGAGCAGGTTCGCGTCGCGCAGCTCGGCAAAGCTCGTGCGACCTTCACACGCTTCGCGCAGCGCCAAGGCGATCGCAGCGTCGTCGAGCGTCGGAAATCCAGGCAGCTGCTCGGCGACGAACGCGACGCGCGCACGCAGCGCGGCGAGCTGGTCGCCGTCGACGAAGCGCGCGATTCCGCCGGCAAGCGCTGCGTCGGCGAGGCACTGCGCTACTTCGGGAGTGCGCACGTTGCCCTTCTTCGACTCGTCGAGCGCGATGGCGCCGTACGCAAGACCGGTGAGCGACTCGACGCGCTCGGTCTTCGGGTCAAAGCGCGCCTCACGCACATCGCGCACGCGCTCCGGATAGAGCTCGAGCACCCAGTCGGGCTCGATGCGGCTGGCGACGCGCACACGCGTGCGACCGCGCAGCTCGTCCGCGTCTGCGGCGACGAGGAACTGCGCCTCACGCACGCCGCATGTCTCGGCCAGCGTCGCCGCGCCGCCATCGGCGAACACGATGTCTTGCGAGTTCGGGCTGACGCGCTTCGCGACGCGGTCGGGGAACGCCGCGAGCGTGGCGATGAGCAGCGCGTCTTCTTCGTCGTCGAGCGAGCGGTCTGGCTGACGCGAGACACCGAGCGCGCGCGCCAGCTGATCGCGCGCGCGCAGCGCAGACTGCGTCGCGATGGGATCGAGCTCGTGCGCGCGGAGTCGCGCTGCCGACGCGCCGAGGGCCTCGACCGCCTCGATGTCGGCGATGCGCGCGAGCAGATCGGAGTCGACGGTGGGATTGTCCTGCGCCGCTGTACCGCCGCCGCGCCCGCCGCCAAAGTTCGCGCGCGTCGCGCTGCGCACGTCGCGCTCACCGAGCAACGACGCCGCGAGGCAGCCGCGTGCACCGGCGCCGCGCTCGGCCGCCTCGATGGCGAGGCGCGCGGCGCGTGGATGTACGGGCAGCTTTTGCATGCGCTTGCCGATCGCCGTCATCGCGCCGCGCTCGTCGACCGCGCCGAGCCGCACCAGCAGCGCGTCTGCTGCAGCGAGGGCAGCAGGCAGCGGCGCTTCGAGCCACGGGAACGTCGCGAGATCTCGCTCACCGAGCGCGTGCAGCGCGAGCGCGGTCTCGGCGAGATCGAGGCGGCGGATCTCCGGCAAGTCGTGCAGCGGACGCGCGTCGAGATCCGGCTTCGTGTAGAGCCGCACGCACACCCCCGGACGCAGACGACCGGCGCGACCCGCGCGCTGCGTGGCCGACGCCTGGGCGATCTTCTTCGTCTCGAGGCGCGACATCCCGCTCCACGGCGAGTGCGCCGCGACGCGCGCGAGGCCGGAGTCGACGACGGCGACGACGCCCTCGATGGTGACGCTGCTCTCGGCGACGTTGGTCGACAGGATCACTTTGCGCCGCGGGCCGGGGCGCACTGCGCGATCTTGATCGTCGGGCGGCAGATCGCCGTGCAGCGGCACGACGTCGATCCCCTGCGCGCGGGCGAACTCGGCGAGCGCATCACTCGCGCGACGAATCTCCGCAGCGCCGGGGAGAAAGACGAGCACGTCGCCGACCAGCGCGGTCTCCGTCTGCGCGCGCAGCACGACGCGACGCACGGCGGCGGCGACCTGCAGCTCGAGGTGGCGATCGTCCGCGCGATCGAGGTGCTCGAGCGCGACGGGAAAGACGCGGCCTTCGACGCGCATCAGCTGCGCGTCGAGGAACGTCGCGACGCGCTCGGCGTCGAGCGTCGCGCTCATCGCGACCAAGCGCAGCTCGGGGCGCGCGCCCGAGAGCTGCAGGCGGCGCAAGAGCGCGAGCGCGACATCCGCGTGCAGATGCCGCTCGTGCAGCTCGTCGAGCACGACGACCGCGACGTCGCGCAGCAGCGGATCGCCGACCAGCCGACGCGCGAGGATGCCCTCGGTGACGAAGCGGATCTTCGTGCGCGCGCTCGACACATCCTCGAAGCGCACCTGCCAGCCGACGCGCTCGCCGGGCTTCTCGCCGAGCTCTTCGGCGACGCGCCGCGCTGCCATCCGCGTCGCCAATCGGCGCGGCTCGAGCACGACGATCTCACCGCGCGCGGCGAGCCCCGCGTCGAGCAGCGCGCGCGGCACACGCGTCGTCTTGCCCGCGCCAGGCTCGGCGACGAGCACGACGTTGCCGGAGCGCACCGCGTCGACGATCGCCGGAATGCGCGCGTCTATCGGCAGCGGCTGCATGCGTGGCGATTCGCTCACGGCGCTGCGCACTCGTTCGTGGCGCGCACCACGCGAGCCGTCAGTTGCGCGTCAGCTTGCGGTACTTGATGCGGTGCGGCTGCACCGACTCAACCCCGAGACGACGCTTCTTGTCTTCCTCGTAGGCCTCGAAGTTTCCTTCGAACCACTCGACGTGGCTGTCGCCCTCGAAGGCGAGGATGTGCGTCGCGATGCGGTCGAGGAACCAGCGATCGTGGGTGATGACGATGGCGCAGCCGGGGAAATCGAGCAGCGCGTCTTCGAGCGAGCGCAGCGTCTCGACGTCGAGATCGTTGGTCGGCTCGTCGAGCATCAGCACGTTGCCGCACGTCTTGACGAGCTTCGCCAAGTGCACGCGGTTGCGCTCGCCGCCAGAGAGGTTCTTCACCAGCTTCTGCTGGTCGCCGCCGCGGAAGTTGAACCAGCTGACGTATTGGCGCGTTTGCATCTCCTGCTTGCCGAGCACCATCGAGTCGACGCCGCCGCTGATCTCTTTCCACACGTTGTTGTCGCCGTTGAGCGAGTCGCGCGACTGATCGACGTAGGCGAGCCGCACGGACTCACCGAGCTTGAGGGTGCCGCTGTCGGCCTTCTCTTGTCCGGTGATCATGCGGAACAGCGTGGTCTTGCCGGCGCCGTTCGGGCCGACGATGCCGACGATGCCGTTCTTTGGAAGGCGGAAGTTCAGATTGTCGATCAGCAGCCGATCTCCGAACGACTTCGACACGCCCTCGGCCTCGATGACGACGTCGCCGAGACGCGGACCTGCGGGCAGGTAGAGCTCCGTCGGATCACGGCGCTTCTTGCTGTCTTCCGCGAGCAGCGTGTCGTACGCCTGAAGGCGCGCCTTGCTCTTCGCTTGACGCGCGCGCGGTGCAGCGCGCACCCACTCGAGCTCCTGCGTGATCTTCCGCTTGCGCGCGCTCTCTTGCTTTTCCTCGAGCGCGAGGCGTTTCTCCTTCGCCTCGAGCCACGCGGTGTAATTCCCCTTGAACGGGAACGCCTCGCCGCGATCGAGCTCGAGGATCCACTCGGCGACGTTGTCGAGGAAATATCGATCG
>Ga0163144_10016149_pt1 | contig 15320 bp, 19 predicted proteins | sample OliLak19BULKMAT1_FD_123175 | JGI IMG/M metagenome (GOLD analysis project Ga0163144, IMG submission 123175) | Freshwater microbial mat bacterial communities from Lake Vanda, McMurdo Dry Valleys, Antarctica - Oligotrophic Lake LV.19.BULKMAT1 | ecosystem: Environmental > Aquatic > Freshwater >... | reverse complement strand
GCATAAAGTGCGCAGGCGAAGGCACCCTTCCGATTGCGTGGTGAGAAGCCGACGGAGATCTCCCCGCGCGCTGCGTCTTTCTTCGCAGATTCCGTGCCCGAGAGGAGGGGTGTCGTGAGTAGGCCGAGGGCGATGGTACTGGCAGCGAGGAGTTTCATGAAATCTCAAGATTGGACGAATTTCAGCTGAGGCAAGGTGCCTTGGCACCGAGGATAGCGTGCATTTCCAGAGTTGGCGCTGGCGCTCGCCTCTCGGCCGCCCATAATGGGCGCCCAATGGCGCGCGACCTCACGGCACTTGGCTACCGCCGCATCGTGATCCTCTTGGTCAGCTTGGTGATCGTTCCAACCTTCCTCATGTTGGCGGTGGGGGTCGGCCTATTGCTGCTGGGTGAGGTGCAAGCGAACCTTTTGATGGGGATTTTGGTAGTGGCTCTGAGCGGGGCGGCTACCACGGGCGTCATCTTAGTCTGGGTGTTTGTGAGGCGGGAAGCGAATCTGTCAAGGCTTCAGAGCGATTTCGTCTCGAAGGTATCGCATGAGCTCAAGACACCGCTCACTTCGATTCGGCTGTTTGCGGAAACGCTGGAACTCCGACGCGGTGATGTGGAGGCAGAGGACAAATGCATTCGGGGGCTCGGTCGAGAGAGCGCACGGTTGCAGGGTCTCATCGATCGGCTGCTGGATTGGGGCCGCATGGAGAGCGGCCGTCGCGAGTACGTGATGCGCGAAACAGATCTCCGGACAGTGATGGGGGCGGCGCTCGAGGCATTTGAGTCCGTCCGGGCGGGCCGTGAAGTGGAACTCAATGTGGATTTGCCGCCCGAGTCGATCACGGTAGACGCCGATCGTGGGGCGATCGAGGACGCGCTCTTTAATTTGCTCACGAATTCCTACAAGTATGGCGGCAGGCCGCCGAAGGTGGGCCTCAGTGTGAAGGTCGACGGGCGCTTCGTACGTATCTCGGTTTCAGACAATGGTTTTGGGATCCCGCACACGGAGCACCAGCGCATCTTTCAGAAGTTTTACCGCGTGGATGATCGCCTCAGCCGCGAGCGTGAGGGATCGGGGCTTGGGCTGGCAATCGTCAAACACGTCATGAAGGCTCACCGTGGCCGCGTGGAGGTTCAAAGCTCCCCGGGGCAAGGTAGCGTTTTTTCATTGGTTTTCCCGTTGCGCGCCGTTTAGGCTCACGCCGTGCCGCTTCCTTCCGCTTCAGGCCAAGTGCGCTGGCGAAACATTGTCAGCGGTGCGCGGATCTTGGTGGTGGAGGACGACGAAAGCATCGCGCTCGGTCTGCAGTTGAATTTGGAGGCCGAGGGATTCGAGGTAGAGGTGGCGATGGATGGCGAGCGCGGCCTCGAACTGGCGGACGGTGGCAAGCATGATCTTTTGATATTGGACGTGATGTTGCCCAGGATGAATGGCTTCGAAGTGCTTCGCGAGCTGCGAAATGGTGGGCACCTTTTGCCCGTGATCATGCTGAGCGCGCGCGGGGCCGAAATGGATAAGGTGATGGGTCTTGAATTGGGCGCCGAGGATTACATCACCAAGCCGTTTGGCCTCGCAGAGTTGCTGGCGCGCGTGCGAGCCGTCTTGCGGCGCGATAATCTGCAGCGTCAGCGCGCAGAAGGCCCGCAACTAGCTGGCGATCTGCAGATCGATCCTGGCAGTCGGCAGGTGCACCGAGACGCGGCATTGATCTCGCTCACCGCCACCGAGTTTGATGTGCTGTGGTGCCTGGTAGAAGCGAACGGAAACGTGCTCACGCGCGAGGATATTTTATCCAAAGTTTGGGGTCCGGGACACCATGGGACGCTCCGAACAATCGATAACTTCATGCTTCAGTTGCGTAACAAGCTCGAACGGGATCCGGCGAATCCTCGCCATCTTTTGACAGTCCGTGGGGCGGGCTACCGCTTCAAGGCTTGATTTTCGCGAGATTTGCGGGGGCTTACCAGCCGGAGCAGCGGTGCTAGGCTCGGCGCCACTGTGGATCAAAACCTCCTGCGCTCGTATTTCAGCACCGTCTATGAGTTGCCCAGCGAGGGCGGCATTCTGCGAGTATCTCTCGAAGGAGAAACCAAGGACCCTCAAGCACTCCCGGCTCTTTTGCGTGAGAATTTTGCGATCCTAACCGCCTATAATCCGAGGAGCATGTTGCTGCCCAGGCGCGTGAACGAAGCGCGCCAGCAAGTCTTGCGGGATCTCTTGGTGCTGGGCTGCTATCGCGTGGAGCAGTGTGTGGGGTATGAGGAAGAGCCTGAAGGCGTCTGGCGGGAGCCCGGTTGGCTCGCACATGGCATGCCGCGCGAAGAAGCGATCCTGTATGGGCAAGCCTTCCGGCAAAATACGGTCCTTTATTGTAGAGATTCCCGACCCGAGCTGATCGTGACCGACCCAACTTGCGACAACGTGGGCCAGACCTATCTAGGCAACTGGCGCGTACGTCAATGAAATCGACAAATCACTCCAAGGAAATGCATGCGCAATCAATTTGACGACGAAGATCAGCCTCAAACCGATCCAGCGGACGCCGTCGCACAAGCCGCGGAGATGTTTCGCCGGAATGCGGGCAGGTTCGTGCCCATCGTTGGCCTGCTCGGATTAGCGCTCGTCGCCTGGCTCGGGACGTTCACGGTCGCCCCTGGTGAGCAGGCGGTGATTCGCACGTTTGGCCGAGAATCCGGCAAGCGAGGTCCAGGGCTGCATTTCGTTTTCCCGTTTGTTCAGCGTTACGACAAGGTCAACGTTGAGAAAATTCAGCAGGTGGAGGTCGGCTTTCGGGGCGAGGAGCGCGTGCCGCTTGAAGCCTTGATGTTAACTGGGGACGAGAATATTGTCGAAGCGCAGATGATCGTTCAGTTCAAGATTAAGGATCCGAGCTTGTACTTATTTCGGATGGATGATGCCGAAGGCACACTGCGCTCAACCGCGCAAGTGTCGCTCAGGAGCATGGTGGGGCGCACCAGCATTGATGAAGTGATCACGACGGGTCGCGAAGATGTGCAACGCGAGACGCAGCTCTTAATGCAGCGTTTGATGGATCAATACCAGAGTGGAATTCAGATCACGGAGATCAAGCTGCAAGCAGTGGATGCTCCGGACGAAGTGCGCGATGCCTTTCACGATGTAGTGCGCGCGCGGGAAGAGAAAGAGAAGCTCATCAATCAGGCCCGGGGGTATCAGGAAGATTTGATCCCGAAGGCGCGCGGTGAAGCGCGCGAAATCGAGCGCCAAGCTGAAGGCTACAAGCAGGAGCGGGTGCTCAAGGCCAACGGTGACGCAGCTAAGTTCTCAGCAACCTTGGCCGAATACTCGAAAGCCGAGAAGGTCACCCGCCAGCGCATGTACTTGGAGACGATGGAGCGCGTACTGGGAAGCCTTAAAAACAAGGTGATAGTGGATCGGGAGCTAGGCAGATCGACGTTGCCGCTGCTTCCTCTCGGGGCTCAAGGTCTGGCGTCACTGCCGGCAGTGGGAGGCGCAAAGTGAGCAAAAAATCAATTGGGTTGGCGCTGCTGCTGGCGCTCGTTTTCGTTGGCTGGTCGAGCTTCTTCGTGGTCGATGAACGCGAACTCTCGATTGTCGTCGAGTTCGGTGAATGGAAGCGCAGCGTGGCGCGCCCCGGCCTGCAATTTAAGTTGCCCTGGCAGACCGTGTACACGGTTGAGAGCCGAGTCTTAAGTAGCGATACGCCGCCCGCGGAATACCTCACGCTCGATAAGAAGCGTTTGGTGGCGGACCCAGTAACGCGCTGGAGGATAACCGATCCTTTGCAGTTCTACCAACGGGTGAACGACGAAGTGGGCGCCAAGGCCCGCATCGATGCGATCGTGAACAGTGAGATGCGCCGTGAATTTGCGGGTCGCAATTTCGGTGAAATCATTGGCAATGCGCGCGAGCCCTTGATGCTGCGGGTGACCGAAGAAGCGCGCAAGCAGACCCGGACGTTCGGAATCCACGTGGTGGACATTCGCATCAAACGCGCCGACCTGCCCAAAGAGGTTCAAGAGAGCGTCTTTCAGCGTATGCGCGCTGAGCGCGACCGGGTGGCGAAGCGCTATCGCTCAGAAGGTTCTGAAGAGGCTTCCAAGATCCGAGCCGATACGGACAAGGAAAAGACCATCCTGCTGGCAGGTGCTTATGAAGCCTCGCAGCGCTTGCGCGGGGACGGCGACGCCGAGAGCATCAAGATCTACGCGAACGCCTTCAATGTGGACCCAGAATTTTACGCTTTCATGCGGAGCCTCGAAACGTACGAAAAAGCTATCGGCACTGACACCAGTATGGCGCTTTCCACCGGTTCCGAGTTCTTTCGCTACTTCAACCAACAACAAAAATAGACGGTATACTGGGCGTCCGTGGGCATTTTCGCACGCCTCAGTGTCCTTCTGTTGCTCGGCTGCCTGACGGGCCTTTGGTGCTCCTCCAAGGTTGCCGTGCGCCTGGGAATGGATCTGGGAGCCCAGTTGGGTAGCTCGGTGCAGAGCCTACGCGAGCTCGTTCGGAGTCCTGATGGCTCTTCGCCGGAAGTCGAAATGGGGGAGGCCGAAGTGGATGAGGAAACCGAAAATACGGACTCAGGGCCGATTCAGGCAGGCGCGCTTTCCGGCAAGAAGGTCAAACGCCGGGTTCGTGAACCCGCCAACGTTCCAGCTCCTAAGAAGCTGGAAGCGACCTTTCAGGTACCGGCGTCTCAGGTGCTTGCGCTGGCGAATGCGGGCAGGCGCCCCGTCGGCCAGCCTATTCACGCTTCATCGCGTCATCCCTCCGGAATCCTTATTTCTGGCTTATCTGGGCTTGGGCTGCCGTTGAACAACGGAGATGTGCTGACGCACGTTGCGGGTCAACACGTGCGAACTGTTGGGGACGTCGTGGGGCTGGTGTTGGCACTCCGGGGGCGCAAGGCGTCAACGATTTTTGGAATATTCTGGCGCGAAGGCAAAGCCTTCGGGGTCTCGGTGGAGCAGCCATATCTAGCCACCTAATGCGAGGGCTGCCCTTCAGCTCCCATGCCTTGACATGCGTCAGGCCCGGCCCCAAAGCTCTGGTCATGAAAACACTCACCACTCTTGGGGTCCTCGGAATCATGTTTGCTGTATCGGGCGTCGCGCACGCGGCTCCCTCCTTCTCGCCTTCACCCGACACGGCCTGCGATGGCGGCAAGAAAAAGAAGAAGGGCGAAGAGCCCGCTCCTGTGCCCGCTCCAGAGCCTCCGACGACGCTCGTTCCGGGCGCATGAGTTGACGCCGGGGCCCTTCGGCATCCAAATGGGCGCTTCATGCCGCGCATTGTGAATTGTATTAAATTGGGTCGTGAAGCTGAGGGCTTGGAGAAGCCGCCGTTCAAGGGCCCAATGGGCCAGAAGCTGTTTGAGAATGTCTCCAAGCAGGCTTGGAGTGCTTGGCTGGAGCACTCCAAGATGCTGATCAATGAATACCGTTTGGATCTCACCAGCGAGAACGGCCAAAAGGTATGGATGACGGAGCTTGAGAAGTACTTCTGGGGCGAAGGTTCCGAGCTTCCGCCAGAATTCAAATCCGGCAGCTAGTCGCGGCGGATCGGGGACGGTATTCTCGCGGACATCGAAAGAGGTGTTCGCAGTGTCAGAATCTGAAGCTCAGGGATTAGGAACGGGCGGCGCTTTAGCGGTGGTGCCCAGCATCAACGTGGCTGGCTGCTCCGACGTGGGGAAGGTGCGCGCGCACAACGAAGACGCCTACCTGATAGCAACCTTGCAGCGCTCCATGGCCGTCCACGATAGCAGCCTGTCTGATGCTGCGAATCGTTGGTTTGCAAGCAACGGGCTCGGCACGCTGTTGGTTGTGGCAGACGGTATGGGTGGCCACGATAAGGGCGATGTCGCCAGCCAAATGGCGGTGCGGACGATCGCCGACTACGCACTCAACGTGATGCCCTGGGTGACGCAGCAGGCCAATCCGCAACCCCAGGGGTTTCAAGGCAACCACGAGACACTGACCGGCATTCGTACCCAGCTATCGAATGCCGTCCTAACAGGGGACGCCAATATTCGGCAGGCCTCAAGCGGCACCGAGTCAACGCTTAAGATGGGCACCACGCTCACCTTAGCCTATGTGATCTGGCCGCGCTTGTATGTGGTTCACGTGGGCGATAGCCGTTGTTATCTGTATCGCTTGGGGCAGCTTTCGCGCCTCACCAAAGACCACACCTTGGCACAGCAGATCATGGATCAAGGCTATCCTGGCGTGGATGCTTCCTCGCATTTGCACGATATGCTCTGGAATTCGCTCGGAGGCAGCGATGAGCTCCCCAGCCCCCAAGCGTTGCGTTATGATCTTTGTCAAGGAGATGTGCTGGTGTTGTGTTCGGATGGGCTCACCAAGCACGTGGACGAAGCCCAGCTCCTAGCAACGCTGGCCACGCGAGCGGCACCCAAGGATTTGTGTCGTAGCCTAGTCGATCAGGCCAACGCCGCAGGTGGCACCGACAACGTGACGGTCGTGATTGCCCAAGTGGAGCTTCGTTGATGTCTGCGCGCACCTTATCGATCACCGATGAGCTTCACGGCTATCTGTTAACCCACACGTTGCGCGAGCCGCCCGTATTGGCTCGCTTGCGCCAGGAAACGCAGAAGTTGGCCAATGCCGGGATGCAGATCTCACCTGAGCAGGGTCAATTCATGCGGCTTTTGATGGAGGTGTTGGGCGCTCGCAACTGTCTGGAGGTGGGCGTATTCACCGGATATAGCGCCCTCAGCGTCGCTTTGGCCTTGCCCGCTGATGGAAAGCTTATCGCGTGCGATGTGAATGAAGCGTGGACGAGCGTTGGGCGCCGCTATTGGGAGGAAGCTGGCGTCGCGCATAAGATTGAGTTGCGCTTGGCGCCAGCCGCCGAAACGCTGGAGTCGCTCATGAGCGCGGGCCGAGCGGGCACGTTTGATTTCGCCTTCATCGATGCGGATAAGTCCAATTACGGCATCTACTACGAAAAGTGCCTGCAGCTGCTGCGTCCGGGAGGCCTGATTGCCATCGATAATGCGCTCTGGGGCGGCAGGGTCGCAGACAGCGGCGATATGTCCCCGGATACGCGTGCCATCGCGGCTTTGAATGATCACGTGCACGCAGATGAGCGCGTCAATATGAGCCTGCTCACGATTGGTGATGGCTTACTTTTGGCACGCAAACGCTGAGCGATTTCAGTCGCGCCTCGCCCTAACGGGCGCGCGCCATGTGCTCGCCGAAGGCCCGTCTCCCGGCATCGCGCCCCGTCCCCGGCATCGCCCCGTCGCTGCGCAGGTCGCTGCGGGACGGACACGACCGGGATAGGGTTGCGGGGCCGCGCGGCGGGAGCGCTAGGTGAGCTGCCCTTTTCGTTCCTCGGAAGATAGTAAGCATGCTAGCATGCTTACTACCTCGTGTTCGACTTTGAGATGGCTGTCACGGACAAGTGGCATCGGGCTTTCTTAGGCGAAACCCCTGATCGCTACGCCCGTCGAAGCTCTTAGCTCACCCGTTCGACTCGGAAGCGCTTGCCCTTGATCCGACCCTCGCTCAAGCTTTGTAGCGCGCGCTCGCTCGCGCTCTTCTTGACCGCGACGTAGGCGAAGCGCTCGTGGATTTCAATTTTGCCGACGTCCTCTCCGCTGAGCCCACCGGCCTCGCCGGTTAAAGCGCCTAAAATATCGCCCGGGCGGAGCTTGTCGTTGCGACCGCCGGATAGGCGCAGCGTGTCCATGCTGGCCTCGCGACCGAGTCCGGCGCCGGGCTTGACGTTGGCGGCACTCTTTTCTCCGTGCTGGGTGGGAGTCAGTCGAGCGCCCAGGTAGTGCTCGATGGCGTCGAGCCTGGCTTGTTCGCTGGGAGCGCAAAGTGAGACCGCAACTCCGGCTTTGCCCGCGCGCCCCGTGCGACCCACGCGATGCAAATAGAGCTCTGCCTGTGCCGGCAACTCGAAGTTCACAACCACATCCAGCTTGTCTAGGTCAATGCCGCGGGCCGCTACATCCGTCGCCACGAGGACGCGCGTGCTGCCGTTTCGGAACTTCGCCATCACGCGATCGCGATCGCGCTGCTCAAGATCTCCGTGTAGGCTAGCGACACTGACGCCCGCGGCACTCAGCGCAGCTTCGATTTTTGCGACATTTAGCTTGAGGTTGGCGAAAACCAGCGCTGACTCATGAGGATATTGTTGAAGCGTGGCGATCAGCGCCTGCGGCTTCTGCTCGGATGCCACGTGAACCACCCACTGACGAATGTCCGGAAGCTGTTCCGGCTGATCGATGCGAATCTGCAAAGGATCACGTTGGTGTTTGCCACTGAGATCCTGCATCGAGGCTGGAAAGGTAGCCGAGAAAAAAATGGTCTGTCGTGACGGCGGAAGCGCTTTGAGTATCTTCGTCATGTCGGCTTGAAAACCCATGTCCAACATGCGGTCTGCCTCGTCGAGCACGACCGTGGCCACGTGATGTACCTTGAGTGTCCGGCGTCGCAGATGGTCGAGCACGCGTCCCGGAGTTCCGATGGCTACGTGAACGCCTTTCTCGAGCGTCGTCGTTTGGTCACGCAGGGCCTGTCCACCGGCAAGCACAGCTATCGATAGGCCTGGCAAGTTTCGCCCCAGCTTGCGAAAGTCGCGTGCGATTTGAGCGCACAGCTCACGCGTAGGACAGAGCACGATAGCGCGGAGATCGCGCGTTTCCAAACTGAGCCGCTGCAAAAGGGGGAGCGCGAAGGCGGCGGTTTTGCCGCTACCAGTCTTGGACTGCCCCACGACATCTCTGCCTGAGAGGATTGCTGGGATTGCTGCGGCTTGAATCGGCGTGAGTTGCTCGAAGCCGAGCTCCTCCACGACACTCAGCAGCGGAGGCGAGAGCTCGAGTGCGTTGAAGTCCATTTCAGGAGGCATAGCCCCGAACGTAGCTTTCTAGCTAGCGCGCCAAGCTCACGCAAGAACGGTCGGCACAGCGGAATGCCTGCTCCAACGCTAAATAGTCCCAGCGTTCGATAACACAGCGCGCACCACCGGCCGTAGTGTGCCGGATCAGATTGATGGAATTCGGGATGCCATCCCGCACCCGGCTCGACAGGGCCGTGCCAGCTTGCACCACCCAGCCACCCTCTGGTGCCAGCTCCGACGGGAGCTGAACCACGTACGGCACGTGAATGTGCCCTCCCAGGATAAGGTCGACTCCCGCCCGAGACCAGGCACGCACGGCTTTCGCGTGACCGTGCAGCAGATTGTGGACATCGTCGGCACGCACGACGTGAACCGGTTGGTGCGTTACAACGATGCGCAGCTGAGCAGCTTTTGCCTGTCGCAATCGAGCTGAAATGCGTTCAATCTGCGCGTCCGAAACCTCGCCGTCCACGTGTCGTTGGCGGCGGGTCGTGTTGACGCAGACGACGAGCAAGGATTCGCTGTCGTGTTCGGGTTCCAGCTCCTCGCCGAACGCACGGCAGAAGTTGGCATACGGGTGAAAGAGACGCGCGAATGGGTTGAAAAGAGGGATATCGTGGTTGCCTGGTATCACCAAAGTGCGCGGGACGTCGAGACCGTCCACGAAGCGTTTCGCCTCGGCGAACTCGCCCCGCCGAGCGCGCTGGGTGATGTCTCCCGAGAGCACGGCAACGTCGGGTTTCTCGCGTTGAATCAACTCGAGAAGCGCCAGCACTACCAGCGGCTGTTCCGTGCCGAAGTGCGGATCGGAGATCTGCACCAGAACGCTCATCAGCCCTCAGTCGTCTGAGAGGCAGGAACCAACAAGTTCAGCGGCCTTCTCGCGACTCGAAAATTGAGCGGAGGCGCCATCAAGTGCACCTCGCCGTCAACGGCGAGCTTCATCCTCCGCCGGCCCGTGCCATGCATGGGGCGCACCACCAGCTCGCGAAAGGCGAAGTCGCGGACACCGCTGGCCTCTCCAAGCTTGCCGGCCGCTCCGCGCAACGCCAGACCGAGCATCCCGAAAGGACTCACCGGCGCAACCATCACAGCCGCCAAGCGTCGGTGTTGCACCGCTTCGGCCTCAGGCAATCCAACTTGCTCCAGCTGCAGAGGATTGTTGCCGATGAACAACGTCGGCGTGTGCACGATCTCCCTCTGATGATCGTGCACGATCTCGAGCGCCAGCTGGTGGCGCCAATGGGCCAGCGTCGTGAGCCCCGCCCAGATGGCGACGGCTTGGTACCGACCGTACTGAGCTTTGAACCTTTCTCGGTCTTCAAGGATCCTGGGATAGAGCCCTAGGCCTGCGTTGACCAGAAAAATCCGATCGTTCACCTCCCCCACCTGAATCGGCTTAATGCGAGCTGAGAGCAATGCTTCGGTGGCTCCCCGAACATCGGAGGGGATCCCGTGGGTGCGACTCGAATAATTGAAAGTGCCTTGCGGAATGATCCCGAAGGGCCGCCCTTCCAGAAGCGTAGCCTGAGCAACCGTGTTGATAGTGCCATCTCCCCCCGCCGCCACCACAGCTCCTCCGCGAGCGGTTGCCGCCTCCTCGGCGCGTCGAGCGATAGTCGGCAATTCTTTCGGATCCTCAACGAGAAAAAACTCATGCTCGCGCCCAGCGGCGGCTAGCACGCCCTCTATCTGTGCGAGTGCTTCATCCGTGTCGCCTGAGCCTGAAGCCCGATTGCAGACAACAAACAGAGGTGTATCCGAGGTGATCATTGAATTGCCGAGTCAAGCACAGTGGATGAACCGGCGCGAGACAAACGCGCCAAGCTGAAGGCATAAGGCGGGACACAAAAATGCCCCACCGGGGCGCATGTGTAACGCGCCCGCGAGGCCTCGAGAGCGGGAAGCTAGAAGCTTGCGACACTTTCTCCGCAAGCCTCTAGCTCCTATGAAGTGCGCGCGGCCCAACCCTCACACGAAGCGCGCACCAGATACTATCGATTGGCCTTTTGGCGCGCTTCGCCTTTTACCTCTTTGAGCTTACCTTCAGCCTGCATTTGCTCGTTGTCTATCACCGCGCCGACGCGATTCTTGATGGCGCCAGAGAACTCTTCCACCTTGCCTTTGGTGCGTTCGGCTGACTTTGCCGCCTGCTCTTTGGCTGCACCCTTCGTTTCTTTTACTTTGCCTTCGGCTTGCATCTGCTCATTGCCAATGAGCTTTCCCACGGCGCCTTTGACTTTCCCGCCCAGCTTTTCAGCCACGCCTTCGCTTCGTCGACTTGCATTGTTCATGAGTCTCTCCTCATTTCAGGTAATCGTTGAATGGTTGCGAGTGAGTGACAGTGATCCCTGTCGCTAGGGACATGCTGAGCAACTTCTGTGCCCGCGAGCTGTTCCACCTGATCTCAAATGCTCCTGGAGCGAGGCCTGGGCCAATCTGGATCAGTCCATTCCGTTTGAGTCTCCCAGATACCTGTATCGGCCTCGAACTCAAACGGCCCATCGTAGAGCTCATAGCCTTTCGCCCAGGAGGGTGGAGCAGGAATAGTCACCCTCTCTGATCCATCAGAAACTCGCCTTGCCGCGTACGCGAGCATGATGGCGGCGCTCCCAATGGCAACCCCCATCACTCCCATCATCATCGACTTGCTTTTCATAGGAATCTCCTTTTGGCTCACACCTTCGACAGCCCACCTTGCAACGCACGTGCCCACCGGCCCAGGAGCTCGTTAGAACGGCACGTTGCTTGCTCCAAGCAGAAGATGGTCGACGCCATTGGCTGGCTCAGCTCGCTCATTCTTCTCGCAACAATTTTGGCACAGGTCCGAAAACAATGGCGAGATCCAGCTAAAGCCGGTGTGACCAAATGGTTGTTTATCGGACAAACTGCCGCATCCCTTGGCTTCACCGTCTACAGCGCGCTGCTCGGAAACTGGGTGTTCACCGTGACGAATGCACTCCTACTCTTGGCCGGAGTCGCCGGGGCATGGATCGCGCTGTCCCACCCTCACCAGCCATCGAATTCGCGGGTACCCGCTGGGCAAAGTTAAGGCACACCCGGGTTGCGAAGCGCCAGAGCCCGGAACGCCCCCGCGTCCGGTCCGACCGCCGACAGAAGCACTCCCTCCTTAAGCTCAGGGTGTTGGCGTGATCGTCTGCTTGCCCGCGGCAAGCTCCTTCACCTGGGGCTCCGTCAGCGGATCGCCATAGATGCGAACGTCGTCAACCATGCCTACGAATCCATCGCCATCTTTGAAGCCGATCGAAAATGAAGCGGTGCTGTTGCACGGAGACGACCCACGCATCTGTGCGGGGCCCGCCACACCGTTCACGTAGATGGTCTGGGTGTTGGCTGCCCCGTTTTGAACAATGGCAATGTGCTGCCAGGCGCCTAGCACCACCGCGGCTCCGCGCACGGGAATACCCCCAGTCGCAGTGTCCTGCCCGTTCGATTCAAAAGACCACTTCTCATCCGGAGCGATCGCGATGCCGCAGTAACCTTGGTTTCCAGTGCCGCCTGGATTGTTTGCGATGAGCGAGCCCCATTTTTCCACGGTTGCGGGGAGCGACTCCGGGTTGGCCCACGCCGAAATCGTGAAGCTGCTGGCGTCGTCCGGCCACGTCATCGCTGGAGTAGCTGGGATCTCAACCGTGGCCAATCCGTCAAACTTCAGTGCTGCGTTGGAGAAGCCCTTGATTGCGGCCGGCACTGAGCTGGCCACGAGGGGCTTTGCGACGCCGTACGTTGCCATGTTCATCATTCCGGAAGCATCGGCAGGCGCGCCGTTGGTGCTCGCTTCGTCCAACTTGAGCCAGAGCAGGAGGCCTGACTGTTCGCCTCCGCCGGGAGCGCCTCCGCCTCCGTCGACTTCCGCGGACGCCTTGCTCGCTGAGCAGCCCACGGACGAGATGGAGAGCAACCCAGCAGCCCCTTGTAGAACCAAGGCAAACGGGAAAATAACTTTGGGCAAGGACGTACGGAAAGGCCGTGCTGAGGATATCATTTGTATTCTCCGAAAAAAATAAAGCCTGTGGAGAACGTTGAACCACATCAACGCGCCCACAACATTCGCTTGCATTCTATCGGTACCAATCAGCGCCTGTCACTCACCATCTTGTATCGTGGATCCGCTTTTTGTGTGATGACGCGCGTCTCAAGCACCAAACGGCCAGCGCATCGCAAACTAAGACAATCGAACTGCCATCGGCCTGAAGCAACAGCATGCCAAATTGCGCGATGGCGCCGCGCCGGGATGGGCGTCGGGAATTCTACCGTCTGCAAAATACATCACCAGCTTCCGGCTTCGAATGGGACCGCAAGATCCCTGCTCAATTACCGCCGCGAATGACGTAGAGGAACGCAGGGTAGGTTGCGTAGCCGTTCCCCGTATCGCTGAAGGTTTTCCAGCTCGTGCACATTGTAGAAACCAGAAAAATGCTGCAACCGCCCTGGCTGTTGAGCATTACCCGGAGCCAGATCACCCAGAGCTTGGTCTCGCTAGGCTCGACCGAAAGGGCCGCCCAGCCCCAAGCCTGCTGGTTGACGGAGCGCTTCGCGCATCCGAACTCGCTGGCGTTTCGCTTCGGCGGCGCGAAATTCGTGCGACGCTGACGCGAGCGCCGCTAGAGCAAAACCCGAACGGGGCGTGCGCGATATGCAACGGGGTGCAAATTGCAGCGTGGCATAGGTCGTCGCAGGTTACCCGATTGCCCAAATGCTCCTTGAAAACGGCTTGGCACGGCGGATGCTTCGAGGTGGGGGACGAAGGGATAAACAATGCCGACGGTTACTTGCCAAAACTGCTCCGACGTTCGCATCAGGTTATCCTGGTGCCGAGCGTGCACAGATTCTAGTGGTGCTGACATGCTCGAAGATGGAGGTCTAAAATGACCCATCCCGATGAATCTGTTGATGAGGCGGACACCATCCCCCCGCTTTCTGCGGGCTACCGTGCGTTGGTGGCGGACGATGATACTCAGATGCGAGAGTTGGTGGTGGGGCTCCTTGAAATGGATGGCTTTAGCGTCACGCAAGCCAAATCCGGGGACGAAATGATCCAGGTCCTGCAAAGAGAGAGTTTTGCTGAATTCCCGGACGAAGCTTTTGACATTATCGTCACCGACCTTCGTATGCCGGGCGCATCTGGGCTCGAAGTGCTCAGTCGCTTGCGGATCGTTGGTTGTGCCACACCCGTGATCATGGTGACAGCTTTCCCGGATGAAACGGTCAGGAGAGAAGCGGGGTTGCTCAATAGCATGCTGCTGGCCAAGCCATTTGCGCTCGAGTCGCTGCGCTACGCCGTGCACTTCTACACGAAGCTGAGCCGCCGGCATTCAAGGAGCTGAGCCGAAGAGGTCTTCGACGATCTTGCACGGGACGCAGGCGTTTCAGCACCTACCGTCAAGAGTTGGCTCAGCGTCCTTGAAGACGGTCTTGAAACTCGTTCACCCCGATCACCTAAATCGTTCAAAACGGCTTATCAAGAGCCCGAAGCTCTATTTTTTGGACACGGGCTTGGCGGCGTTTCTCGCAGGTTGGAAGACAGGTGAGCTGCTAGGGCTCGGACCTTTAGACAGAGTCAAGTCGTGTCGCTGGCAGTAACAGGAAGCCAAGCCGTCACAGACGAATGGCGTGCGGTGCCGCCGCGGCGTTTGGAGCTGACCGAATAGGCGAGACGGCAAGCTGCCCGGCTGGCTTTTAGTGCTCAAAACAATGACCTTGGGCTTTGGCATTGTGCTTTGTGGCGCTGGAATCATGGTCAGCGCATCGAGCGTTTAAACCGAAACTCGAAAAGTGAAAGAATCTTGAACATGGACCATCATCGGCCTCAATCTCATTTCCTGCCCGAGACCAATTGGATGAACGACCCCAACGGTCCGTGCTTCTTCGACGGCCGTTATCACATGTTTTATCAGTACAATCCAAATGGCGCGTTCTGGGGCAGCATGCACTGGGGTCATGCTTCGAGCGCTGATCTTGTTCATTGGATGCATGAGCCCATCGCGCTTGCGCCAGACCAACCCTACGACAAAGATGGCGTGTACAGTGGGTGTTGCGTGATCCACAACGGCCTTCCACACATTTTGTACACGGGCACACAGCCTGAAACGCAATGCATGGCGGTCAGTAAAGACAACCTGCAAACCTGGGAGAAAGTTGGCGAGAATCCCATCATCCCAGAATCGCCCGCAGCACCAGAAAAATCGCAGCTCACCGGCTTTCGTGATCCCTACGTCTGGCGGGAAGAGGGAGCTTGGACGATGGTGATTGGTTCAGGCTACAAGAATATCGGCGGCACCGCGCTCGTCTACCGCTCATCTGACCTCAAGGTGTGGGAATACATCGGACCACTCTGCGTCGGAAACTCGCTTGTGAACGGCGAAATATGGGAGTGTCCCAATTTTTTCAAAGTTGGAAAAAAGCATCTGCTGGTGATCT
>Ga0163144_10016148_pt1 | contig 15320 bp, 13 predicted proteins | sample OliLak19BULKMAT1_FD_123175 | JGI IMG/M metagenome (GOLD analysis project Ga0163144, IMG submission 123175) | Freshwater microbial mat bacterial communities from Lake Vanda, McMurdo Dry Valleys, Antarctica - Oligotrophic Lake LV.19.BULKMAT1 | ecosystem: Environmental > Aquatic > Freshwater >... | reverse complement strand
GAAAGAGAAAGAGAAAGAGAGCGCGATCGAGAGCGCGAACTTAGCGCGCCGCCGAGGATGAAAGGCGGCTCGACAATTTCTGGCTCTGGCGGATCTGAAAAATTTCCATCTGCCCGTAGCATTCCTCCCGGCACTGGTAAGAATTTGCCTCCACTTCCTGGAGGGGGAAAACTTCCCAACGAAAAAGAAAAACTTCGAATGGATTTCGTTCAGGTCGATATCGAAGAAGTTGTAAAGTATTTTGCAGAACGACTGCAAAGACGCTTCATTTACGATCCCTCCTTGCTGAGTGGAAAAATCACAATTATTTCACCTACAGAAGTGACCCTTCGCGAAGCTTGGGGAGCGTTTTTGTCGGCGCTTGAAGTGCGAGGGTATATTGTGTTTCCCGCTGGAGAATTCTTGAAACTCGAAAAAGCTGCAAATGCTCGAAAGTCAGCGGTTCCAGTGATCACCGGCGACACCCCAAACGACGACTCATTCGTTACACGAATTGTCACTCTACAATTCTTATCGGTGAATGATATCAGGCAAGCCGTCCGAAACCTTTTGTCTCGAACCGCTGGAGATGTCATCGAACACGCCCCCACGAATACGCTCATTATCAGCGACTACGCCTATAATATTCGCCGCATTGTTCGCATTCTCAATATTCTCGACGTCGAAGGATTCCAAGAGCAGATTGCTGTCATTGCACTAAAGAATGCGTCGGCCGCTGACGTTGCTCGAAAGGTCACAGAATTCTTTCCGTCGAATAGTCAGTCTGGAACGATGAGCCGAATTCGCAGCCGAAGTTCGACGGGCGTTCCTGCCGCACCGCTAGGAGTTGGTGGTGGATCCAATGCTCAAAGTGTTGTTCAAAAAGTCGTGCCGGATGAGCGCACGAACTCCTTGATTATTTTGGGTTCCGAGCGAGGCATCGAGCAAGTTAGAAAATTCGTTGAGCAAGTGGATGTTCCCGTAGAGGGTGGTGGCGGACAAATTCATGTCTATCATTTGCAAAACGTAAAGGCCGAAGATATTTCGCAGACTTTAAGTGCTCTGGCAAATGGACAAAAATCAGGCCGCTCATCGACTGGCGCAGTGCCTCCCAATTTTCCTGGCGCGCCTTCACCATCTGCGTCGAGCGCCGTTCAGACCGCTACGCTCCTGAACGGCGATGTTAAAATTACCGCGGACCTACCAACCAATGCTCTGGTGATTCAAGCATCTCCACGAGACTTCGATGTTCTTAAGTCTATTATTCAAAAACTCGACATTCGCAGACGACAGGTATTCATCGAATCAGTGATTCTGGAAGCAACTGTGGGTCGCAAGTCTGAATTTGGTACTCAAGCCGCTGGCCCTTTTTCCAGAACGGGCGTCTTGGGACAAGATGCGAATGCTGCGGATGGCACAAAGAAAGTGGAATCGGCTGGAATATTCTCATTGGGAAATTTGGCGCAGTCGATCGACGGACTCCTCTCCAGACCAGATCAACTCACTGGTCTTGCACTTGGCTTTCGATCCGGGGGAACATTTGATATCACAACTGACGACGGCAAGGGCGGAACCATTTCACGCAAGGTCCCTCTCCTATCGGCTGTCATCAAATTGGCTTCGACGTCGGAAAATTTAAACGTCCTTTCAACACCTCATGTTTTGGCGACTGCCAATGAAGAAGCGACGATCTCCATCGGAGCGGAAGTACCGCAAATTACCAACTCAACCACCACCGAAGGTGGCGCGGTCACCCGAAGCTTTACTCGTCTGCGAGTGGCGACTGAACTGAACATTACACCGCAAATTAATGCCGACGATTACCTCACGCTGAAAATTAAGCAGAAGGTAAATTCCGTGGGCACTGTGAGTGTGGATGGTCAGTACAATACGATTAATCGTGAAGCCACCACCACGGCGATCGTGAAGGACCAGCAAACCATCGTTATCGGTGGACTCATGGAAGACCGTCGCACCGTCACGGAAAGCAAAGTTCCCTTTCTGGGAGATATCCCGATTTTGGGTTGGCTCTTTAAGTCTCGAAATTCAAAAGTGGATAAAGTGAATCTCATGCTCTTTCTCACTCCCCATATCATTCGAGATACGGCTGATATGAATGACCAATTCTTTAAAAAACTTCAGGAGCGTGAGAAGTTCTTGAAAGTCATTGGCATGAAAGAACAGGACGGAGTTCCTATTTCGGGTCTCACGGATGAACAGCTCAAGCTTTTGGACAAAGAATATGTAAAGAGCCTCAAGCTGAATAAATTTACTCCTCGACCTCTGGATAATACACCGGCCACTTCGACAATTCCCGAGGGACAGATTGGGATTCCAAGTCCCTCCAATCCTTCGGAGGATTCCCGAGTGATTGACCCTACGATCATTGCTCCCCCGGCAGAGCCAAAGGTTGAATCCGTGCCAGAGCTCCCTAAACAGGATTCACCTCTTGAAGATAGTCCTCCAGATGAAATGGAAGTTCCAAAGCTCTCACCGATTAAATCTTCGATCGAGCTAAAGAAGAAAGCGGGCTGATGTCGACCACAAGAGACACAAGTCAAATCACTCAAGTTTTGAGTGCTGGTGAACGAGATCGCTTGCGCGAATCCTTTGTAGAGAGGAATTTAAAGTTCGAAAGTCCCGAAGAGATGGAACTCGGGGCCTTACTCATAAAGCTTGGATTAGTGGAAGAACCCCGTCTTCTTGAAGCTGTGAAAGAGCAAGAGGAATCGGGCTTTGCTCGAAGGCTCGGCGAGATCCTCATTGATAAGAAAATTATCACCGAAGCTCAACTTCTTGAAATTTTGGCGAAGCAATTGGGAATGCCATTCGTCAAAGCGATCAATGATCGGGACATTCCCGAAGAGCTGATAAAAAAAGTCCCCACTCGATTCGCCAAAAAATTCAGTCTCCTTCCTATCGCTTTTAAAGACGAATCGGTCGTTGTGGTCACGTCGGATCCGCTGAATACCACGATCCTCGATGACGTTCGAATTCTTCTTGAGCGACCCATCACCATAGCGGTGTCTACATCTCAGACTATTATGGAGGCCATCAACCGCTCCTATGATCGAGCCTCCACAGCAGATTCGGCGATTGAAGATATTGATTCGAATGTTATTGATGACACAGCACTTACGGAACCTGTTGACCTTATGGATTCCGAAGATGAAGCGCCCATTATTCGGCTGGTGAACTCACTCATGTTTCGAGCGGTTAAAGAACGCGCGAGTGATATTCACGTCGAGCCCTATGAGCGCGAAGTTTCTGTCCGCTTCCGAATTGATGGCAATCTTTACGATATTTTGAAAATTCCAAAGAGGCTTCAAAATTCTGTCAGCTCTCGAATCAAACTCTTAGGTGGACTCAATATTGCTGAGAAACGTTTGCCTCAAGACGGACGCATCCGAATTAAAATTGCCGGTAAAGACGTCGACCTCCGACTCTCAACAGTGCCAACAGCGCATGGAGAGCGGATTGTGCTTCGATTGCTTGATAAGAGCTCAGTGGTTCTTGATTTGACGAGTCTTGGCTTCGATGCGGCCATGCTCAAGAAAATGGAAGAGCTGATTACAAAGCCTTTCGGAATTATTTTAATCACAGGACCAACGGGTTCCGGAAAAACAACGACTCTCTATGCGGCTCTCACTCGAATCAACAAAGAAGATATCAACATTATTACGGTTGAAGATCCTATCGAATACCAGCTCGCTGGCATTGGTCAGATTCAAGTGAATGACAAAGTAGGCCTGACTTTTGCAAACGGCCTGCGTTCCATTCTTCGTCAAGATCCTGATGTCGTGCTCATCGGAGAAATTCGAGATCGTGAAACCGCGGAGATCGCGGTTCAAGCTTCACTCACCGGCCACCTCGTGCTCTCGTCCATCCATACCAACGATGCATGTTCATCGGTCACTCGCCTTGTGGATATGGGAGTAGAGCCATTTCTGGTTTCTACTTCGTTGATTGGAATCGTCGCTCAGCGCCTTGTTCGAAGGGTATGCCCGACTTGTCGATCCCCCCACCAAGCAACTCAAGATCAACTTTCACGACTTGGACTCGACAAAATTCCATCTCAAGCCACTGTATACTCGGCCAAGGGTTGCGAAGCTTGTTATCATACGGGCTATAAGGGACGAGTGGGAATTTATGAGCTACTTCCTATCGATGATGATCTTCGTTCGGTTATTTTAAAAGCTCCGGATGCTGTGAGTCTTCGAAATGCCGCTATTGCTCGGGGATTTAAGCCCATGCGATACGACGGGCTTCGAAAAATCCTCTTGGGTGTCACGACGATTGAAGAAGTCCTTGCCACTACTCAAGAAGATTCTCGGATTGAAACCTGAAAAGCCTTCCGGTCTCGACTTATCGCGAATTTCTTCGCTAAACTAAATCCATGCCGCAGTACGAATACCAGGGAATCACCGCCACCGGAAAATCTATTAAAGGCTCTGTCATTACTGATTCTGTAAATGCAGCTAAAGTTCAGCTTCGTCGCGACGGTATTTACCCTTCATCCTTGCGTGAGATGAGTGATGTGGCGGGAGTTCAGTCCAAGAGTTCCCTAGGTTTTTCAAATTATTTCAAGCGGGTCACAACCGAAGATTTGGCGCTCATGACCAGACAACTAGCCACGCTGATCGGTGCACATATTCCACTGATCGAGGCACTCAGTGCGCTCACCGATCAGATTGAGAATCCCAAACTGAAAGCTGCTGTGGCTCAAGTTAAATCGGATGTAAATGAAGGAGCGCCTTTTCACCGTGCCCTTTCACGATTCGAAGATGTCTTTACCGATATCTACGTCAATATGGTGAGCGCGGGTGAAGCGTCTGGAACCTTGGAGATCGTCCTTCAGCGTCTCGCAGATTTTTTGGAGTATCAAGATCGCCTAAAGAAAAAGATAGCATCTGCGTTGGCCTACCCCATTCTTATGATCGTCGTGGGCTTTGCGGCCATGCTGATTATTTTTACAAAAGTCATTCCACAAATTGCGAGTGTGTTTACCGAGAACAAGCAAACCCTTCCCGTTCTCACCGAGATCATGCTGGCGATCTCGAACTTTCTGGTGAGTTGGTGGTGGGCAGTCTTGATTGTGATCGCCGTTGTTTTTGAATCCATCCGCCGATATCTCAAAACCCAGTCTGGATCTCGATGGTGGGATCAGTTCAAACTTCGTCTGCCTGTTTTTGGGGGCCTCGTTCGAATGATTGCGGTTTCGAGATTCACAAAAACTTTAGGAACCATGCTTCGCTCAGGAATTCCATTGTTAACGAGTTTGGGTGTTGTCAAAAATGTCGTCGATAATTTCGTCATCAAGCGGGCCATTGACCAAGCCACAACGGATTTGACAGAAGGCGCCAATATTTCGGATCCACTGAAGCGTAGCGGTCAGTTTCCGCCTCTCGTCACTCATATGATTGCCGTTGGCGAAAGGACGGGAGAACTCGAAGAAATGCTCGAGAAGGTTTCGGAGCACTATGAGTATCAGGTCAACTCCAAAGTTCAAACTCTCACCTCACTCTTAGAGCCCATCATGATCTTTCTATTAGCGGGGATGGTCTTGGTGATCGTTCTTTCGGTCATTTTACCAATGCTTGAAATTAATAATGCCGCCTTGTAGTAATGAATCTATGAAACTTAAGAATAAGTCCTCGGGCTTTACGTTGATCGAACTTTTGGCTGTTCTAACTATCTTGGCAATCGTTGTAGGAATTGCGGCGCCTGCGATCTGGAATCAGGTCAAAAAAGGAAAGGTCAATGCTGCCAAAGTGCAGATCAATGGGCTTGAGCAATCACTCAGTTCATTCCAAATGGATTGCGGATTTTTTCCCACGACTGAACAAGGAATGGCCGCTCTCTTAGGTGTGCCCACGATTGGACGTTCGTGTAAGAATTACGATACGTCTGGGTATCTCAAACAAAAATCCATTCCGCTTGATCCTTGGAACAAGGAGTTCGGCTATGTATCGCCAGGGCAAAACAATCCAGGATCCTATGATCTCTCTTCAGCAGGTCCTGATGGAACCTCTGGCAACGAAGACGATATCACGAATTGGCAGTAAAGAATTTGCGAGCACAGAGCAGATCTCGGGCATTTACCTTACTTGAAATTTTAGCAGTTCTCTTGCTCATCGCGATTGGCTTCGGTGTGGCATTCGGCGCTTTCTCGGGAAAAAAGGCGAGCCTCAAGCGAGCTTCTCAGCAACTGACCCAAGATATTCAAGGCCTTTACATTCGATCCATTGAGCAGACGAAAATTTACAGACTTTCATTCGATCGCGATGAACGTCACAAGTATCTGATCGAAGAATATCGACCGCCCATGAAGAAGCCCAAGGAAGATGATCGGGAGGCGATGGAGAAATGGGAAGATTATCAGCGAGAGATCGATGCACTTTCAGGTGACGAGCGAAAGAAAAGAACGAGAATGGATCGCGGCACTTTTAAGGCCATGAAAGAAAGGATACTCCCTACTCCTGTTCAAATAGAAAAGGTTTTGACGTCTCGAATGGAGGACAAAGAGGGAGCTCAGAAAATCACTTCTATTGTTTTTATGCCAACAGGTGAGATGGATCAGGCACTCATCATTCTCAAAGTCGATGAAAGTCTCATTTATTCTCTCAAAACCAATCCACTCACGGGGAAGGTCCATCTGATTTTATCTGAAGTCACTGAACAAGAGTGGAAAAAAGAGACTCAACCCGAGTAAACTAGCTCTCAGTGGCTAGCCGATTGAATTCTCAACATCTTCGTCGATCCAGCCAGGGTTTTACCCTGATGGAAGTTATTTTTTCGCTTTTAATTTTGGCCATTGGGATCATGGGGATCTTGCAGGGTCAATCGGGGGCTACTCATGTGGCTCTTCGTTCTGAAGCGATGGCACAGGCACTTTTTCTGGCAGAAGAAAAAATGACTGAGATCGAGATTGAGCTCCGAACTAAAACCTTTGTGGGTTTAGCCGAAGAAGAGAAGGGCGAATACAAAGAGGAGAAGCTCAAGGACTTTAAGTGGAGTCGAAAACTCGAAAAAGTTGATCTCGGATGCTTTATTCCTAAACAGCTTTCAGAGGGGTCAGCCGCAGAGCCCGGACAGGAGCAGGCTCCCTCGGCGGCGCAGGGTTATTTTGCACTTGTTGAGAAAGTTTTTGAAAATGCAGTTCGAAAAATTAAAGTCACGGTCGAGTGGGTCGATGGAAATAAAACAAAATCTGTGGAGCTGACGCAACTCTATGTACGCTTTCAAGATCTCCCGCAGAATTGAATTTGCCAAGGCTCGAGGCTTCACGCTCCTCGAGATTATTGCTGCGATTGGCCTCTTCGCTGTCATGACTCTCGGAGTGGTTTCGAGCCTTCAAGAAATGAATCGACTGACCCTTAAGTTAAAAACACGACAAGCTTCGGTATTTAGTGGAGTGCTTGCGATGGCTCGCTTGGAGCGGGATCTCGCCCTCGCCTACAACGAAAGGATGCAGCGAAGTCAGAGCTTCTTTAAAGGCAAAGAAGTTTCAAATGGATATGAACTGAGCTTTACAACTTTCGATTCGCCTGTACGCACGCTGATCGCGCGGCGGAGCCCAGGGATTTTGGCCATCCGCTATTATTTGGAAAAAGAAGATGATGGATCGCTTACACTTATTCGATCTGAAGCACCTTTCAACAATTTTGAAAGACTCGACGTGATGAAGGGGCAGACGATTGCTTCTGGAATCTTGCGTTTCGAAATGGAGTTCTACAACGCTCAAGCTGACCAGTGGACTAAAGAATGGGATTCAGCAGCGGCTACTCATAGTGGGCTTTTTCCAAAGGCGGTTAAAATCATTATAGAATCGGTTGATCGAGATTCACCACAGGCCGATTGGAAAAGAAAATCTCTTAGATTTGAAACCAAAGTGCTGATTTTGAACGAAATTGAGGATCGATGAAAAAGACCAATCAAAGGAACGGCATCGCGCTTTTCATTCTACTCACTTCACTTGTCATTCTTTCACTGGGGCTGAAAGAAATTTTGGTGATTACCGGACTTCAGGCAGATCGAGTTCGATACCACTACTACCGGACTCAGGCGATTTATCTTGCTCGATCCGCCCAAAGCCTCGCTCGCTTCTTTCTTCTTTATGATTTGCAGATCGACAATCAGGTCCTGAAGGCCGAAGCAACCGACGGCCCGAACGATATATGGGCCAACCCCATTCCATTTCCCGTTCCATCTGAAGCGCTTCAACTAATGTCGAGTCAAATGGCGGAAGGCGCGGGACTCAGCAAAGCCTCGAATGACGCCAATAAAGATGAAGCCCCACCGATTGACGAAGCCTTGGCAAAAAAATGTGGGGACTTCTTTAATGACTTCCCGGGTAACGCAGTCAGTCAAGCGACTGAACTCTCAGGCAGAATTAATCTGAACGATTTGGGAAATGAGCATGTGTTTGCGAGTTTGGTGGAGCTCTTGCAGGCCTCTCCTGAGTTTCTGCAGTCGCTCACATCGAAGGGGATCAGGCCCTTAGAACTCGCTCGCCAAATTCGAGACTATATGGACACCAATGACATCGAAGACGAAACACAGGCCAAAGAAGACGAGGCCTATCGCTCCGATCAGCTCGAATACGGTCCCAAGAACAGGCCGTTTACAAATCTCGATGAACTTAAAATGGTGCCTGGCGTCGACGATGAAATTTATGAGTATTTATCGCCCTTTATCAGCGGCGTTTATCTTGCCCATGCTGGCAACATAGCTAAAATTAACTTAAACACTGTGACTAAAGAAGTTTTTCAATCTCTCCTTCGAAATACAAGCGATCCAGCGCAGATCGCTGAGAATTTTATCAAGGACCGTGTGGAAAATGAGCGGGCCTATACCACTAAGAATTATCAGAAAATCCTCGAAGATAATTTTGGTTTGGACAAAGATAAGATTCGCCCAGCACCTCCCCTTGTAGGTACTTCCAATATCTTTAGGATTGAGACCGAGGCCACTGTCAATAATGTCTCAATTGTATTTGAGGGAGTTATGGGCCGAGGTCTTAAGAAACCACGTGATCCCTTTGCGACCCAAAGGATTTCTCCATGAAGTGGATCATTTTGGATTTTGGTACTCATGAAACGAAGGCTCTCAAAGTTGAGATGGACGCCAATCGCTTGGAAATTTTGGATTTTGCTGACTGGCCAAGCCGCCCAGATTATTTTAAAGGACTAGGATTTCCAGAATCAACAGCCTGGTCTGCCGCGACGATTCAACTGAATGAGTTGGATTGGCTCAATCCCGAAGAAGAAGTTTATGTTTCTGCGGCACTACCATCGGCCTATCTTGAAACTCGCTATCTTAAGTTTCCATTCCGAGACGAAAAAAAAATCGAAAAAGTTTTGACGTTCGAGCTCGAAGCTCAACTTCCATTTGATATTGAAGATTTACTCCTGCGCCATCGAGTACTGGAAGGTGAAGGTCTTCAAGCGGGAAAAAAAGAAACTGTCGTTCTCTGTTTTTCATATAAACGCGATCAAATTAAAACATTCGAGACAGAGCTGCGAAAATTCCAAATCTCAATGCCGCCGCTCACGGCCGAAATCCTCGCGCTTTCTTCTTTGCGCCAGGCCATCACCACGGAGCCCGTCTTCGCGCTGCTCGAATGCGGGCACTCGAAGTCTCAGCTTCTTTTATTGCAGCGCGCAGGGGGCATACTCGCCAGCCGAACTTTCTTGTGGGGCGGTGAAAGGATTATTCAGAATATTGCCTCTGAGCATTCGCTCGATTTTGCAAAAGCTGAGGAGGCGTTCTGGCAGTATCAGCCTAGCAGTGACCCTCTGAAGATCGGGGACTCACTGGATCAATCGATCCATCAGTTCGTTCTTGAGCTGCGACAAACTCTGAAGGGCCTCAGCGCTCAGCATATTGAGCTACCTAAACCTCTTCCGGTTTTTGTGGTGGGAGGTCTTTCAAAAACTCCTGACTTCCTTCAAAAAATTGAAAAGGGACTCGGCGCAGACTTGCCCGCTTCGGTTCGACCTTTCCCACTGGACAGTCTCCTCGCCCGTGGAATTCACGGAGCCAATAGACTTGCTGATCCCGAAAAAGCGATTACCGTTTTGTCGATTGCTCTGTCTCAACTTCGGCAGCATCGAGGAAAGATTCCAGCATTTTCTGAATCTGGATTTCAGTTCCAACAGAATCTGAAGAAGCTTAAGTCGAGTTCCTTTAGCATTCTCAGAAAAGTCGCTCTTCTGTTGATCGCCCCGTTTCTCTATTCACTCTTTCAGTTCTACTTTCAAGAGAAGGAAAGCAGGGTCATCATCGCGAGCCTCACAGAAACCCTAGGGAAAACAGGTCTTAAGGTGGGTGAAATTAGTTCCACAGACGAGATCGTCAAACGACTAAAGAAAGAACGCGCCGCCAATCGACAAAAAATTGACCAGCTCGCTGAAGATCAAAATTCACCTCTCGTAGTTCTTACAGATATCTCAAATCGCATCTCCACTAATTTGAAAATTGACGTGAAGGACTTTAAAGTCAGCACGTCGCTCATTTCTGTGACTGCCGAAACAACATCTGCTGAAGCAGCCGATGCGATCGTGAAATCTCTTAAGGAACTTTACCCTTCAATTAAGATGGGAGCTCTCACTGCTTGCGGTAGTAAGGCCGATTGTAAATCCGTCACTTTTGAAATCGAGAGAGAGATCGAATGACAAAGCTCTCACAAATTTGGCGCGAAAAGATTCTGGAACCCTTTGAAGAATTACAAGAACGTGCTCGGCAGCAGTGGCTCACTTTGGCGCCTCGCGAGCGATTAATCGTTTCTGTTCTGGCCAGTACGATGGTTCTGCTTTTGTCGATTCTCATCATTAAAGAAGCATTTACATTTTTTTCTCATCACGAGAATCAGGTTTCTGAAAGTCTTATTAATATCGGCGAAATTCAAGCCCTGGCCTCCGAACTTTCAAAGCAAAGAAGTGATCTTGTTCGCTACGAACGCCTCCGAAACAGAAGAGACAAAGATTTTAAACTTACAACTTTTCTAGAGTCCGAAGCTCAGAAATTTAGCGTGGTCATCGATAAAATGAATCCCACGAAGGCCCGCACCACAGAAAAAGATCCCTCGGAGGACTGGGTTGAACTGAAGCTTGGAAGTAATTCAAATCTGGACTCCGTTCTTAAATTTTTTCAAGGAGTCGAGGAGCCGCTGGGCCTTCGAGTTGTGGAACTGGCTATTAAACCTCAGTTCACCGATCCTACAAAACTCGAAGTAACTGCAACCATTGCGGCAAAGAAAGAGATCTGATGTGGCAGAAAGTCAAAGTTCTATTGAAGTATGCGGGAGCAGGATTTGCGCTCTTTAGTATCTTCTTGTTTTTGACGTTTCCATTCCAGCGTCTCGGCCCCAAGATCTCTTCGGGCCTTGAAACGCTCTTCAGCTCATTTACCGGTGGCCGCACCACGTGCAGCATCCAGAGCTTTGACTTCCATTTTCCCTTAGGAGTGGAGTGGGAGCACCTCAGCTGCTCAGATACTTTTGGCAACGTCCTTGTTAATCTAGGCAAGACATCGGCCACTCTGCTCCCTGGATATCAGAAAGTTTCGGGAGTGCTCGAAGGCGGAAGCTTTCTCATTAAATCCAATGCAGGAATTCGCTCGGCCCCCTCATTTGTCGAAGGCACGATGAACGATGTTGCACTCAAGAATCTTTCGCCGCTTATTTCCTCGCTGATTTCACGCGTGAGTCCTGCCATTAGAGATCTCAAAATCGAGGGTAGCTTGCAGGGAAACTTCGAAATCCCTCTGCAGTCACTTGCCACGAAACCCGGATCTATCGATATCACTATTAAGAATTTCAAGCTCCCTCAACAGTCGACGCTGAATCTCATAGGGCTCAAAGACTTGCCGTTTTCTAAAGCGACGATCAAAGCCACTTCGTCGGCAGGAAAATTGACTATCTCAGATATTTCATTCATCTCAGATCACCTGTCTGGAAAAGTGGAAGGGAGCATGGATTTGAACGACGATTTGGCACTCTCCACACCTAATCTCAGTCTCAAATGGAATGTTCAAAAGTCGGATGCTCTACTTAGCACACCTGTGGGAAGTTTTTTGGCGAGCTCCCCGTGTCCAAGTCCTGATTCTCAGGGCTTTTGCTCCAGGCGAGTGACGCGGATGCAGGACTTTAAACTCAGTCCTTTCTAAGTCATTTCTAAGTCATTTCAAGGTCTGACCTCCGAAATCTTGCAGTAACTCGGCAAATACTCTAAGAGGGCGCCCCTATGTCACATCCCAAGCTCTCTATCGATATTTCGTTTCAAAAGGCTCCTATTGGTAGCGTTCAGTTCGAGAAGACGCTGCTTAGAATTGGCCGTGCTCCTCATTCAGATATTCAACTTTCGGATCCCACGATTTCTGAAGATCATTTGATTCTTCGCTACAAAGATAATCAGTGGCATTTCGAAGACGTCTCAAAAAATGGAACAAGATTCGAAAATTCTGAATCAATACCTTCACGGATGAAGCTCGAAAAGCCGCTCACTCTTAAAATAGGCCGTCTTTATGAACTTCGATTCTCGACCACACCACTTCTTGCAGCTCCAAAGCAGAAAACACTTCTCAACTCTCAGACTGCTACACAGTTATTGAAAATAACGGATGACCAGATTTGTTTGGCGCAGGCCCGTCTCGTCCAGCGTATGCCCGAGGGGCAGGAGAAAGCTCGAATACTAGATGCATCTGGACTCAGTTTAGGTTCGCATCCAGGCAATGACTGGATTTTGGAATCAAAGTCCGTTTCTCAATTTCATGCTCGAATCGATTTCACTCAGAACCAGTTTGTGCTGACAGATCTGGAATCAACAAATGGAACATCAGTGAATGGACTGAAAGTTTCCCGAGCTCCACTTACATCTTCAACAGAGATTTGCCTCGGTGATCAAACTTTTTCATTTGAAATGGAGGTCAAAGAGATCTCCATACGTCCGAAATCAGAGAATGAGTTTATGGGAATGCTCACAAAATCAGAAAAAATGAAAAAACTTTTTTCAATTTGTGAAGTGGTCGGGCCAACCGATGCTCCCGTTTTTATTCAAGGAGAAACGGGAACTGGAAAAGAGCTCACCGCCAAAGCAATCCACGATCTATCGCAAAGATTCAACGGACCCTTTGTGGCTCTCAACTGTGCGGCACTTCCGAAGGAACTCATAGAGTCCGAGCTCTTTGGTCATGAAAAGGGGGCTTTCACCGGCGCTCAAGCCACTCGAATTGGAGCCTTTGAATCGGCCCATGGTGGGAGTCTATTCCTCGATGAAGTTGCAGAGCTTGATTTGAGTCTCCAGGCAAAGCTTCTGCGCGCTCTCGAAAGCGGGGAAATTAAACGGGTAGGATCTAACAAAACTACTATTGTTTCAGTACGTATAATTTCTGCCACAAACAAAGATTTAACCAATGAAGTACACGCAAATCGATTCCGCGAAGATCTGTTTTTTAGACTCCATGTTGTGCCTCTATCCCTGCCTCCCCTACGCGATCGAAAAGAAGATATTGAAATTCTTGTTCCCAATATTTTGAGAAAACTCGGCCTCAAGTACAGTCTTCATCCAGATGCTCTAGTTGCACTGAGTCGACATAATTTTCCTGGCAATATTCGAGAGCTCAAAAATATTCTTCAGCGCGCCGCTATTGAATATGAAGTCAATCTGAATGCTCGAACTCGAAAATCAGAACTTAATTTGAATCACTTTAGATTCTTAGACGAGCTAAAGTTCTATCAACCCGTGAAATCTGCGGTACAAAAAAATGAACGAGACTCCATGCTTTCTGCGCTAGAAGAAGCCCGCTTCAATCAATCAATCGCAGCACGAAAATTGGGAATTCCCATTAGTACATTTCACGATCGAATGAGGCGCTATGGAATTGAAAGGGATCGACAGGCTAATCAGGCCTCAGTAGCTTGAATGAATGAGCGAGCTCAGTCTTTTTCAGTCCATTCGTGAACGCCGAACGACCAAGGATTTTGACGGATCCAGAATTGATCGTTCGCAAATTGAAATTCTCTTGGACCTTGCCAACTTAGCCCCCAATCATCGGCTCAATTATCCCTGGCGGTTCTTTGTTTTACTTCAGGCTGCTATCCCAGGATTTCTTGAAAAAATTAAGCCTCAGCTTTCGGACACGGAGCGAACATTAAGCCAAAAATATTTTGATAAGCTGCCCAAAGCGGGTGCCGTTATTTTTGTGGGCACGCTCAAGAATTCAGATCCCCTTGTCCAAGGTGAAAATCTGGCCGCAGTGAGTGCGGCGATTCAGAATATGCTCTTGGCCGCCACTTCCCAGGGAGTCTCGAGTTTTTGGAGCACCGGCAAGTTTTTCAGCCTCCCGACGACGTTAAAAATGATCGGATGGAGCGAAGACCTCAATTTTGTCGGGAGTATTTGGCTGGGCAAGGCCTCCAAAGCTGAATCTAAACCTCGCCGACCAGTTTCAGACTTTACAACTTGGGTTTCCTCCTAAATTTGTCTAGAGCTTGAGGTCTAAGGGTGAATTTTTGGGATTAAGTTAAAGGATGCGTATGCGTTTTCTTTTGGCTTTTTTGTTATCTATGTTTGTCGGATTAGTCGTGTTTTCGACCTTTGCTGATTCTATTCGCGTTGTAGCAACTAAGAACCCCTATGATCGAAGGACCCAGCTTGGTCTCTGGGAGCAGTGGTGGCTAAGTCGAGTTGAAGTTGGAGTTGGAGGTGAAACTAGATATAGGGTTCGTGGTCACCTTGTTACCGATCTGAGTACTGGGGAGCGATGGAATCCAGAAACTGGGCGGGTCTCAGTTCTGATTCGCCGCTTAGACTTATCTGCCGTTGGGGACCCGGTGGATCTGGGGCGACCGTGCTCAGATAGCATTTCGAACGTGAAATGAATCGACGGTTTTCGTAAGCGCCTGATATCTTAGGCGAACGTATGAAAATTCATGAATATCAAGCAAAAAATTTGTTGAAGGATTTTGGCGTGCCAGTGGCAGAAGGCGCCGTTGTCACGGACCTCTCTCAAGTCGAATCGGCCTACAAAGGTCTTCAATCTCCGGTTGTGGCTGTGAAAGCTCAAATTCACGCCGGCGGTCGAGGAAAAGGAGGCGGAGTCAAAATTGCAAAATCCCTCGAGGAGGCAAAAACATTTGCCTCGCAAATTTTGGGAATGCAACTCGTCACGCATCAGACCGGCCCGAAAGGTCAAAAGGTTCGAACTCTTTATATAGAGCAAGGAACCAAGATCGGCCGCGAAATGTATTTGGCGGTTTTAATGGACCGCGAATCCAGCCAGTTAACTTTAATTGCCGCCGCTGAAGGCGGAATGGATATCGAAGAACTCGCTCACAAAAG
>Ga0163144_10016143_pt1 | contig 15323 bp, 14 predicted proteins | sample OliLak19BULKMAT1_FD_123175 | JGI IMG/M metagenome (GOLD analysis project Ga0163144, IMG submission 123175) | Freshwater microbial mat bacterial communities from Lake Vanda, McMurdo Dry Valleys, Antarctica - Oligotrophic Lake LV.19.BULKMAT1 | ecosystem: Environmental > Aquatic > Freshwater >... | reverse complement strand
TGAAATCCACCGCCGTAATTGTCACCGGTATCCTCCTGGCAGGCCAGGCCCACGGACAGAACACCCCACCAGCGCCGGGCGCGATTCCCGCACCGGCTGCTGCCGCGACCAACAAGGCACCGGCCCTGATACCGCCTCCGCCGCGCAGCACCGCCGGCCCTGTCCCTTCAGTCAACCCGACAGTGACGTTGCCGCAGGCCACCGCCACACCACCGGCATTCCCCACACCGCCCGCCTTTCCGAGTCGTCTCGGATCGAACACGAACCTTGCGACCGCGTTGACCAACGCCCTGCCGGCTGGAGGGACGAACAGGATGTCGGCGCAGCAGATCGTCGCGGCTGCGGCGGAACGCGCCCGCGCCCGGGCCGCCACCAACAATCCTCCGTCGACGCTGGTTCCACCAACCACGGCCGGAGCCATCGCGGCGACTGCGGCAACCGACGGATCCGCCAGCGCCGCCAGCCGCCAGGAAGGCACGTCCAAAGAAGAGGCCATCTACGAATACAAGCTGGCGGGCGGAACTCTCGAGATCCTGATCGCCGAATACATCCAGCTCGTCCGGAAGATTCCCCTCCGCTCGGGTCCCGGCGCTCCGACCAAGGTTGACGGTGAATTGAAGGTGCCTTTCGCCACGCCTCCCGGGGTCAAGCTGACCAAGTCCGAAGCCATCATCTACCTCGAGACCATCCTGGGGATGAACGGAATCTCCCTCGTGCCCATCGGCGAGAAGTTCGTGAAGATCGTGCCCGAAGCTTCGGTCGCCTCATCCGCCCCCGAATTCTCCAAGCTGACGGCCGATCAAATCCCTTCGTCCGGCAACATCATCCAGCACGTCGTGCAGTTGAAATATGCGCTGATATCGGACGTCGTCTCGGCGATCACCCCGTTCGCCAAGACCCCGGCCAGCGTCGTCCAGATTCCCAGCACCCAGACGCTCATCCTCCGCGACTACGCGGAAAACGTGAAGCGCATGCTGGAAGTGATCGAGAAGGTCGACCAGGTCGTCCCGATCGAGGTCAAACCCGAGGTGATCCCGATCAAATATGCCCTCGCAGGCGACATCCAGAATGTCCTCGGCTCCCTCACGCCCAGCGGGGCCGGAGCGACCGTCGGTCAAAGCCGCAGCAGCACCCTGGGGCGTCCCGCAGGTTCGACAGGGGGCATTGGCGGCGCGGGAGGGTTCGGGGCACAGGGAGGCCTTGGAGCCAGTCGCCTTGGAGCAACGTCCGGCGGTGGCGCCAGTCCGTTCGCAGCGGCAGGCGGCGCGGGCGCGGCCGGAACGGCCTTCAACAGCCGCATCAACAACATCATCGCCCGTGCTTCCGGCCAGGGGGAATTCCAGATCCTCGGCTCCGTCAAGATCATCGCCGACGAACGGACCAACTCGCTCCTCGTCTTCGCGACCGACCAGGACATGGTCATGATCAAGTCGATCATCGAGAAGCTGGACGTCGTCCTCGCGCAGGTGCTGATCGAGTCGATCATTCTGGAAGTGTCCACCAACGACAGCCTCAACTACGGCGTGAGTGCCGGACAACCCAGGACGCAGAACGGCAAGCTGAGCAGCTTCGGCGGAATGAACAACGGCCAGACCTTCCCGAACTTGGCGACGAATGCGCTCTCAGCCATCAATCCGCTCCAACCTGGATTCAGCTATTTCGGCCAATGGGGCAATGACCTCGATGTCGCCGTCACCGCCATCGCCAAGAACGGAACCGTCAACGTCCTCTCCCGTCCCCGCGTCCAGACCTCCCACGCTGTTCCCGCCACTCTCAAGATCGGCAATACCGTCCCTTATGTGACGGGCACTTTTTTCGGTGGAGGAAACATCGGAGGGCAATCGTCGTCGCAGTATCAGCAGACATTCGTCGGTATCGACCTGCAGGTCACACCGCTGATCAACCCGGACGGGCTCGTCGTCATGGACATCGTGCAGGACATTCAGCAACTCGGCACCCCGACCCAGATCGACGGCAACAACGTCCCCACGACCACGCAGCGGGCGGCCAGCGCCAAGGTCGCCGTCCGCGACCGCGAGACGATCATCCTCGGCGGCTTCATGTCCAAACAGTCGACCAAGACGAAATCAGGCGTGCCGTTCCTCAAGGACATCCCCGGTCTCGGAGCCTTGTTCCGGAGCACGGGCAACGACGGCCAACAGGTAGAGCTCATGGTCCTGATCCGTCCGACGGTGCTTCCGACTCCCGAAGCCGCAGCCCTCGAAGCAGCGGACCAGCGCGACAAGATGCCCGGCATCAAGCGTGCGGAACTCGAAACCCGCGAGGAGGAGCGTCAGCGCGAGAAGGCCGTGGAGAGGGAGATGCGGAAGAAGCTCGGGTTGAAGAGCGGCGGCTGATCCGCAAAAAAAAGAATCCGTGGTCGGAGCGACAGGATTTGAACCTGCGACGTCTTGCTCCCAAAGCAAGTGCTCTACCAGGCTGAGCTACGCTCCGTTTTCCACGGGCAGACAGTATTGGTGTCCCTCCGGCTCGTAGCAATGCTTTCTTCCGCCCGAATCGTCTCTTTACCGGAAACCGCGTGTTGCTAGGTTCGCCCCATGTCGAAAACTCCGGACGATGGTCCGAAGAAAAAAATCAACCTCCGCACGCCCGATGTGATGGAGGCCGTCCAGGCCCAGGTCGTCCTGCACTACCGCAGCGAACTCGTGGAGCGCATCCGTGCCAGTGGCGGCGTCCTGAGCGCCGACGGATTGACCATCAAACTCGCGAAGGAATTCGGCTTCTGCTACGGCGTCGAACGAGCCATCGACCTCGCCTATGCCGCCCGCAAGGTATTCCCCGAGCCCAAACGCGTTTTCCTGCTCGGCGAGATCATCCACAACCCCGAGGTCAACGACCAGATCCGGGGCATGGGCATCGTCAGCGTGAAGCCCAAACCTTCGCCCGAGGAAATTGCCCACATTACCGCCGAAGACGTCGTGATCATACCGGCCTTCGGCACCGAGGTTTCAACCCGCCGGGCCCTTGAGGAGAAGGGTTGCCAACTCGTCGACACCACCTGCGGCGACGTCATGAGCGTATGGAAACGCGTGCGGCAGTATTCGAAGGAGAGCGTCACCAGCATCATCCACGGCAAGGCCAAGCACGAGGAGACCAAGGCCACCACCAGCCAGGCGACGGCCTACGGCGCGGGTCACTATCTCGTGGTCTTCACGCTCGAGGAGACCGACTACGTCTGCGACTACATCCTCAATGGCGGCAACAAGGACGACTTCCTGGCCCGGTTCAAGGGAGCCTACTCCGCCGGCTTTGATCCCGATCTTCATCTGAATGCCGTGGGCGTCGCCAACCAGACCACGATGCTCCGCGGCGAGACCGAGGAAGTGCAGCGTCGCTTCAAGGCCGCGATGGCCAAGAAGCACGGCGACGCCAAGCTCGCGGACCATTTCCGTTTTTTCGATACGATCTGCGGCGCCACGCAGGAACGTCAGGACGCACTGGAAAAGATGCTCTGCCAACCGATGAACCTCCTGCTCGTCATCGGCGGCTACAATTCCTCCAACACGTCGCATCTTGCCGAGATGGGAGAAAAGGTTTTGCCCACATACTTCATCAAGAACGCCGCCATGATGGAATCGGCCGCACTGATCCGGCATTGGAACCAGCACACGAACCAGGAGGTCGAAACACCCAACTGGTTTCCCGCGTCGAGTCCGCTGACCATCGGCATCACCGCCGGTGCATCCTGCCCGAACAACCTGATCGAGGACACCATCCGCCGCCTCTTCCAGCTCAAGGGAGTCGCGGTGGAATCCCTCCTCGGAAGCAACTAAGCAACCATGCCTTGCTCCCGAGCCGAACTCGAACAGCGTGAGCGCAGCAACCTCGCGTCCTTCGCGCAGTTCAGCGCCGAGACCCGCGGCCGCCAGCACAAGGAGGAGCCGCCCGAGTGGCGCACCCAATACCAGCGCGACCGCGACCGCGTGATCCATTCCCGCGCCTTCCGCCGGCTGGAATACAAGACGCAGGTTTTCCTAAACGGCTCCGGCGACCATCTCCGGACCCGCCTGACCCACACGATGGAAGTGGCGGCCATCTCGAGGAACATCGCCCGGGCACTCCGCCTCAACGAGGACCTGGTCGAGACCATCGCCCTCGCCCACGATCTAGGCCACTCACCGTTCGGCCACAAGGGAGAGGAAGTGCTTCACCGGATGATGCTGGGGCACGGTGGCTTCGAGCACAATCGGCAGTCCCTGCGGGTCGTAGAACTGCTCGAACAGAAGTATCCCGGATTCGCCGGGCTCAACGTCTCCTGGGAGGTCCGTGAGGGCTTGGCCAAACACGAGACCGCTTACGACAAACCCGGCAAGAAACTCGGTTTCACCGCCAAAAACTCGGGGCTTGAAGCCCAGGTCGCCAACCTCGCCGACGAAGTCACCTACTACAGCCACGACCTCGACGACGGCCTGGAATCCGGCCTGCTTTCCGAAAAGCAGCTCCTCAAAAATGTCGGCATCTGGAACCAGGCCTCGCGGGAAGTGAAACGCCTCCACGGCGAACTGGCCGACGAATGCCGGATCTACTTCACGATCCGTTGTCTCATCGACAGCCAGGTGAAGGACGTGGTCGAAACGACCGAACAACGCATCGCCGACGCCAAGGTGACCTCCGCCGACGATGTGCGCCGACAGCCCAAGGCCCTCGTCCACTACAGCGAGAAGCGCCATCGGCAGAACCTGGAGCTGCGGGAATTCCTCTACACGAACCTCTACTACAACCCAGTTGTCCACGAACCGAACCTACGGGCCGTCCGGATGCTGGAGGAGCTCTTCAAATACTTCCTCGCCCATCCGGCCGAAATCGGCGAACAGGCCAAGAAACGCGTCCGAAAGGACGGACTACACCGTTCGGTCTGTGATTATCTGGCCGGCTTCACGGATCGCTACGCCGTGCAGGAATATCACCGCCTATTCAGCGTGAGAATCTGACCATCGGTGGCAGGCGAACCGCATCAGTTGGTTTTCTGAATTGCAGCGGCCTCGGCCAACTCCTAGCGTCCCTCTGTCCTTCCTGTGCACGGGTAGCTCAATTGGATAGAGCGTCGGTCTCCGAAGCCGAAGGTTGTGGGTTCGACCCCCGCCCCGTGCACCACTTGTCCTCGGCTTTTTAAGGCTCCCTAAATTTTGGGGACACTTTCCCATCGTTTTCGCCAAGAATCGGACCAAATCCAAGGTCATCCGACGAGGCATTGACTCCGTCAAAATCTACACGGCTTCCAACCAGACCCACGGATTCTGATCCATTTAATTTGCGGTCTCGTTTCGCAAGCTCGATGGCCGCCGCACAAACGGCCGTTTTCAGCTGACGCGACCTCGCCAAACTGCGCCGTTGGATTGGCTGCCATGAGCTCGCCTAGTCAGATCGAGGACACTTTCACCCCGACAAACAGCGATGGCAGCAACCCGCCGGGTCCGTTGAAGCTACCCGAGACAGGCGGCACGTCGGCGGGATGGCGACTGACGGCTACCGCGATGTGATCAGCCCCGGTCATCAGGCCGGAGGTGCTGTCGAATCCCTTCCAGCCGACTCCGGGCAGGTAGACCTCAGACCAGGCGTGGGTCGAGCCGCCGCCCGTCTCGGTGCCGGGACAGTGCAGGTAGCCGCTCACAAAATGCGCCCCCAAGCCAAGCACCCGGCAAGCCTCGATGAACAGGGTCGCGAAGTCACGGCACGAGCCGCTGCGTTTCCGCAACGTTTCGCCGGGCGACTGCACACCTGGCATCTCGCGCACCTGGTATAGAAAGCTGTTCGCAATCGCCTTGTTCATGCTGAAAAGAAGGTCGAACGTCTTGATGGTTTGCGGTGCACACCGGAACTGGGACACCCATTGTATCACCACCGGAACATCCGCCGGGTAGCAGGCGGTCTGGTAAGGCAGGAGGTTCGCGACCTCGGAGGCGTCGTAGGCGAATGGGTAATTCACGGCCTGCGGGCTGAGGAGGAAATCCATCGGGGCCTCGTCAAAGTGCTGGATGATCACCTCGTTCGCGATCTGCAGCGTGGCCGACATCAGGTGAAAATCAGCCACGCAGACGGAATTGCCGTAGACGTCGCGATGCCACTTCATCTGGCATCCAGGGGTGATGTTCAGGCGGGCCGATTCAATCCGGATGTCGTGACCCTCGCGCGGGCGAAGCAGCATTTTATGGGGCAATAGCTGCACCATGGTGCCAAACTGATAGGTCGTCAGGTGTTCGATACGCAAACGGCGCATAGGGCAGTTGGTTGGATCGAGCCGGAATGTGCAACCTCGTGCGGAGGATTATTTAAGGCCCGAACACCGCTCCCCATGCTGACCGAGATCTGGATTGTCATCGAAGACTGCTACGGAATTTTCGATAACCGCCAGCGCCGCCAGCCTTCCCTCGGCGACACTCAGGCAAGAATCCCGGTTTTCCTGTCTGCTTCAGTGTAGGTCGCACGTCCGATAGTCGGACCCGGGTGCGGAACTTGTCTGAATATTGTCAGGAACATCTTCCAGTCAGGTGCCAGAAACCGCTCAAGAAGATTGCATCGATTCAAGGCGCCAAGCTGAAAGACATCCGAAGCGAACCCGCTGATTGGTTCTGAGAGTTCATCCTCAGCCCAGTGCACCAATTCGTTCCCCACAAATCCAACCGCTGGACAAAACGCAAACGTTTCATGGCGGCATTGCCGCAGGTTTTTGACTTCGCCAGGCTGAAGGGAGTTATCTAGATCCAATGAAACTTAGGCTCCGCGACAACTCACTTCGGCTGCGGCTTGATCGGAAAGAAGTGGCCGCGTTGGCCCTGGCGAGATCGGCTGAATGCCGCACTGCCGTTTCCCCGGATCAACCGTTGGTTTACCGGGTGGTGCTTTCAGCGGAAGCGCAAGAACCGCAGGCGTCGTTCGATGGAGGCGTGATCGTCGTCCTGATTCCAGAAGCCGCCGGCCGGCGTTGGGCCGAGTCGGACGACGTCGGAATCTACGCGACGACGACGTGGGGGTTGCGCCTGACGATTGAGAAGGATTTCCGTTGTCTGGACGCGGGCTCACGCGACGAGGACGAATCCCATTCCTACGACCACCCAGAAGCCGAATCAGGCCGAAGCTGCTGACCCACCCCCGGCCATGACTTCAACGAGGCCCCTTCTCCTGACCCTTTGGCTGGTGGTGTCCGCTATCACCGGTCACTCGGCCACCATTAGGGTCTTCGCGGCATCGAGCGTGGCGGATGCGCTCAAGGAGATTACGACCGCTTACCAGAGTGAGTCTGGCGACAAAATCGCTTTCAACTTTGCAGGCTCCAACGTCCTTGCCCGCCAGATCGAGGAAGGCGCCCCGGCCGATGTGTTCGTCTCTGCAGACGAGATCCGGATGGATCAACTTGAGAAGGCCGGCCGTATCGTCTCCGAGACCCGAACCAACCTTCTCGGCAATTCCCTCGTCGTCGTCACGGCGCGCGACAGCCATTTGCGAATCCAAACCATCGAGGAACTTTCGTCGAACACCGTGAAACGAATCGCCGTCGCCGATCCGAAAGCAGTGCCAGCCGGGCTTTACACGCGGAACCACCTGACCAAGCTTGGCCTGTGGTCCGCCGTCGAACCGAAGGTGGTTCCGACGGACGATGCCCGCGCCGCACTGGCTGCTGTGGAGTCGGGCAACATCGAGGTCGGCATCGTCTACAAAACCGACGCCGCCCTCTCAAAGAAGGTGCAGGTCGCCCTGGAGATCCCGGCAAGTTCGGGTCCGTCGATTCGGTATCCGGTTGCCGTGGTGAAGGGTTCCAAGGAATCCAACGCCGCCATTCGCTTCCTTCGGCATCTCCAGTCCGATACGGCCGCGAAAGTGTTTCGCAAGCACGGGTTCCTAGTGTTGCCTTGAGCGCGAATGAGTGCCGACGACTGGCAGTTGATCTGGTTCACCGCGTGGGTTTCAGCGCTGAGCGTGATCCTGATTCTGCCGCCCGGTTTGGCGCTGGCCTGGCTTCTCGCGCGGAAACAATGGCGCGGGAAATCTCTAGTCGAAACAATCGTATCGCTGCCCCTCGTGCTTCCACCGGTCGCGACAGGTCTGATCCTCCTAAAACTTTTCGGCCGTCGCGGTCCGATCGGGGGATTTCTCCACGCCTCGTTCGGCATCGACGTCGCGTTTACTTGGATCGGGGTCGTGCTTGCGTTGGCGGTCATGTCCTTCCCCTTGCTCGTTCGTTCGGCCCGGGTGGCTTTTGAGGAAGTCGATCCGCACCAGGAGGAGATCGCCTCGATGCTGGGCGCGTCGGCCTGGCGGGTGTTTCTGACGGTGACGCTTCCACTCGCGGCGCGAGGTGTCGCTGGCGGACTGATGCTGGCTTTTGCGCGGGCACTGGGCGAGTTCGGCGCGACGATCATGCTGGCGGGAAACATTCCTGGAATGACTTCCACACTTTCCCTCTCGATCTATCAGGCGGTCCAAACCGGCGACGACAGCCGGGCATATGCGCTGTTGGGCGTGTCGGTGATTCTCGCATTCGGTTCCCTGTGGCTGAACGAACGTCTGCTGCGTCGGAAGAATTCGGCCTCCTGAGACCGTTCGCTGCTGCAGACTCTTCCGACGAAACTCTCATGGTGTTAACGGCTAGCTTACGTATCGTTTCGCCATCACTCGCGTAACCGATTACATCGGCCGGTGTCATCCTCAGCAACTCCTCGAGCCTCGAACCTCATTCCAACGATGAACTTCTCCGACTCCATCCTCCTGAACGGACACGACCGTCGCCGCTTCCTCAGCCGCATGGCAACCGCCGCAGCGTTCACCTCGGTTCCGGGAGCGTTTGCCGAAGCGTTGACCCGCACGCCGAAGATGACCGAGGGGCCCTTCTATCCGGACAAGCTCCCCCTCGACACCGACAACGATCTCATCGTCATCAACGAAGCCACGACGCCCGCCGTCGGGGAGATCACCTACGTAAGCGGCCGCATCCTCGATGCGAACGGCGACCCGATCCGCAACGCCGTCGTTGAAATCTGGCAGTGCGACAATAACGGCGCCTACCTCCACAGCGGCACGGGCAATAAGGACAAGGCCGACAAGAAATTCCAGGGCTTCGGTCGCTTCGTCACAGGGTCGACCGGCGAATACCTGTTCCGCACGATTAAACCCGTCCCCTATCCCGGTCGCTCGCCGCACATCCACTACAAGGTCAAGCAAGGCGGGAAGGAACTTCTGGTCACGCAGCTTTTCATCAAGGGCCATCCCGGCAACGAGAAGGACGGCATCTGGAAGGGCATCAAGGATCCCAAGGCACAGGCCAACGTCACCGTCGACTTCGCCCCGCTCAAGGGCGCCAAGGCCGGCGAATTGGCCGCGAAGTTTGACCTTGTTCTTGGAATGACTCCGACTGCCTGATCCCTTTGTTCGGCGCTACCACCAACCTATTACTGCCATGAAGAAGCTCCTCGGATTCCTTGTCGCTCTGTCGATCGTCGCCTCCTCCGTCCACGCCCAGGACTGGGCCAAGGCGCGTTTGGAGAAATCCCCACGCCACCTCGAATGGGTCACCATCAAGCACGGCAACCGCGAGGTGAAATGCTGGGTCGCCTATCCCGAGTCCAAGGAGAAGACCACGGCAGTCGTCCTCATCCACGAGATATTCGGGCTCTCCGATTGGATGCGCGGGATGGCCGACCAGTTGGCCGAAGCGGGCTACATCGTCATCGCGCCCGACCTGCTATGGGGCACCGGCCCCAACGGCGGCGGCACCGAATCCCTTGGCGGCGCCGACGGCGCACGAGGCAAGATCGGTTCGCTTCCGCCAGACCAGATCACAGCCGACCTCAACGCCGCCGTCGACTACGTGAAGAAACTTCCCGCCTGTAACGGCAAGGTCGCCGTGGGCGGATTCTGTTGGGGCGGCAGCCAGACCTTCCGCTTCGTCACCAACAACAAGGACGTGAAGGCTGGCTTCGCCTTCTACGGTTCCGGCACCGACAAGCCCGAGGAAGTCGCCCGTATCCAGGTGCCCGTCTACGGGTTCTACGGCGGCAACGACGCCCGGGTGAACGCCACCATCCCCAAGTCCACCGAGCTGATGAAAGCCGCCGGCAAGACCTACGAACCAGTCATCTACGACGGCGCCGGCCACGGCTTCATGCGCGCCGGTGAAGATCCCGCCGGCACCGCCGACAACAAGAAGGCCCGCGAGGACGGATGGAAACGTTGGAAAGACCTGCTCAAGAAACTTTGATCTGCGGGATCACCCGGGCGTCCCTCGTCAAAGTGCTTCCGACCTGGACTCCCCGAGCAGCGAATCCAAATCCAACGTCCGCGTGAACATCGCGAGTTCACCCGACGCGGTGCGGGGCCACTGTTCCGGCGGACGATCCCAATAGAGCTCCACGCCGTTTTGGTCGGGATCACGCAAATACAAAGCCTCGCTCACGCCGTGGTCCGCGGCTCCGTCGAGCTCTACTCCGGCCGCCATCAATCGGCGCAAGGCATCGGCCACGTCGGCCCGCGTCGGGTAAGCGATCGCGAGATGGTAGAGCCCGGTCCGTCCGGCCGGCGGAGGAGGCGCTCCGGCACTTTCCCACGTGTTCAGTCCTATATGTGGTGGTGGTATCCGCCAGCCGACAGAAAGGCGGCTTGGTTTCCGACGCGTTGCGTCACGATAAATCCCAACACGTCCCGGTAAAAGCCCAAGGCTCGATCCAAGTCAGCAACCTTGAGACACACGTGGCCGATTCAGACGCCGGGATAGATGTGTCTTATGGAGATCATAGTGTATACGACGGACCAATCCCGGCCCAGCCGCGGAAGGGCTCGAGCGAGGCGGACGCGGCAAGACAAAAATCCTCTTGCTGTCATGGTCTAAGAAGCCGGATCCGTCCATCTACCGGCCTCATTCTGAGTCCACAGACACACAACATTTTCCGTCTCTCCATGGTGAGCCTGGTCTCGTTCATCTTCGGCTACCGCGTGGCGTTCGACGAGGGCGAGGCCGCCTTCGGCAATCCGTTTCAGTTCCTGTTCCTAAAAGGCGTCGGAGCCGCGCCGCAGCCGGACTACGCGCCCACCATCCCGCACCAGACCTTCATGGTTCTACCAGATGATGTTCGCCATCATCACGCCAGGGCTCATCACCGGAGCGTTTGCCGAGCGGATCAAGTTCAGCACGTATGTCGCGCTGATGATCGGTTGGGTGACGATCGTCTATTTTCCGCTGGCTCACATGGTCTAGGGCAAGGGTGGATTCTTCAACTGGGCCCTCGGCGGAAGCGTTCCCGTGCTGGATTTCGCCGGAGGAACCGTCGTGCACATCAGTTCGGGCGCCGCGGCGCTCGTTTGCGCGGTCGTCCTCGGTCCGCGCCGCGGTTTTCCGAAGGAACCGATGCTCCCTCACAACGTGGTGCTAAGCCTAATCGGCACCGGCCTCCTGTGGGTCGGCTGGTTTGGATTCAACGCCGGCAGCGCCCTTTCCAGCGGCAGCCTTGCGACGAGCGCATTTGCCGCCACCCACTTTGCCGGCGCCGCCGGCGGTCTCGCGTGGGCCGTCACCGAATGGCTTGAGAAAGGAAAACCGAGCGTCCTTGGCGCCGCCTCGGGAATGGTCGCCGGCTTGGCGACGATCACGCCGGCTTCGGGTTTCGTAAGCGTCCCGTCGGCCGTCATCATCGGTCTATGCAGCGGAATTGCGTGCTACATGGCGGTCACAAGACTGAAGGCTGCGTGCCAATACGACGACTCGCTCGACGTGTTCGGCGTGCACTGCGTCGGCAGCATCCAAGGGATGCTTCTCCTTGGGTTTCTCGCCAGCGCCGAGGTGAATCCACTCATCGCCTCCACATTCCAGAAAAACGGCACTGCCATCTCGCTCGTCGGAGGGACTGGTCAGTTTGGGAACCAATTGATCGGGGTCGTAGTCACGTTCGTGTTCAGCAGCGTAGTGACGTTCATTCTCCTCAAGGTGATCAACGCCACGATCGGCCTGCGGGTCGATGCGGAGGCGGAACACACCGGGCTCGATCTCAGCCAACACGGCGAAAACGCCTACAAAGAATGACGAAGCTCCCGGGCTGAAGCCCGGCCACTGCGGGCAATACCGCCGCTGGAAAAACCCATCATCAACACCTGTTTTGGCCCCCGGCCGGCGGGTCACGGCGCTCGATGAGTCGAAGTTGCTTGGCCGGATCCCAGTCCAACGGCGCGGCGATTCCTTTGCTCGTCCACTTCATCCCGCTCTCTTTCCAGCCCGTCCGCCATGCGGTAAAGGAATGTCCTCCGTCGGCATCGGATACGCCAAACTGGAAACCGCACGAGGGACAAATCTCGTAGGATCCGCCACCACTGCGGGACAACGGCGCCTCGGTGAGATTCGGGAAACCGCAGGCTGGACACACGTGGTTCATCGGAACTTGAGATCCTCCGGCTTCACGTTTCGACCGGGTTGACGTTCGTAGTAGTCGGCGCTTCCCGGCTTGAAGAACGTCTTCGTCGTGCCGTTTCGGCTGTAGGCAGCGAACGACCGTGACTTGGGGTCGAAGACACGAAGGACTCCCTCGTCGTCGACTTTCATCAGCAAGGCCCCGGACTTGGCGCGTTGCAGAAACTCCCAAGCGAGCCGGGCGTAGTCTTCGGGGCTCTTGGCGTTGAAATCGCCGCCGTGGCGTTCGAAGTGATCCTGGAGCGACGCGATCTGCCCCCATGATTCCCGGGCGGAAGGAGTGGATGCGACGGGCTCGCTCCGGATTTTCCAGGGAGCCTTCTTTTCTGCCGCGCTCGTCGATGTGCCTGGATCCAGCCCGACAGTGACAAACGAGTTCGTCGCCAGCGGAAATCGGGCGGTTCCAGCGGTAAAATGATAGCGCGTGCCCGCCTGGAGGCCCGACAAGGCAACCCGATGTTGACTCCCCAGTTCACCATCCAGCTTCTGGGACATCTGCGCCGGATTCGACCCGAAGTAGACCCGGCTGCCCGTGGCGACGTCGGTGGTCCAACGGATCACCGCGTTTGTGCTAGTGATCGCCTCAACGACCGGCCCGGAAACCAGCGCCGCCGCCCAAAGCTGCAAAGGCTGGCCCAAAACGGCCACTAGCACCAACAGGCGGAGAAGGGTCGAGGCCATGAGATCGTGGGGGCACCGGGTCACCGCTGCCGCTTTTCAACCGCCGAGATCCTCGTGGAAGTGATCGGCCATCAGGCCGGATCAGCCGGCGCCTCAGGCGCTGAAGCATCAGGCGCGGGCGGATTTTTGGCAGCCTCGAGCTTTTGCCGACGCTTCTCTTCCTTCTTGGCTTTTTTGTCCAATTCCTTGCGTCGCTTCTCGAACTGATAGTTAGGCTTTTGCATTCTGTTAGCGGAAGCTTGTCAGCTGGACTCACTGGACGCGAGCGGCGATTTTTTTGCCTTAAAAATACCCGAAGCAGTCAACGTCCTAACGTGTTTGCCGCGTAAGGGATTCCCATCGCCGCGAGCCCGATCGGAATCCATTTTTCAGTTCCCGTTCACCTGCGCCTTGAGTCACCGGCAGTTGATGGCCTTTTCAACCAGATCCAACGGGAATCAAAAATATTGGTCGGATACTTCGAATCCGAGGCGTGAGTCACGGATTTGGAGCGAGTGCAGGCGCCGCGCAAGAATCTCTTCGGCGGCGATAACCCAGACGATCGCGGCAGCGTCCCCTGCCCGCTGGGACAAGACGAAGCGCGACTGGTTCGCAACGCTCGACAAGTGGATGGAGGCGACTTCACCAAAGGACGCCTCCTCCGCCAATGCAGGCGCGGGCTGGCGCACGGTGCGCTTCAATTCCCCTTTCGCCCCCCGCGATTCCAGTCGACGCCCTTTCCACCTGGCCCACGAAGAGTTCGCTTGGACAGGCCGACCTCCATTGGTCACGGTCGTCGCAGGGGAATCCAACTAGGCTCGCTCGCTAGCCAATTGGCTTGGCCCAAGGGGAATTCGCCGGGACGATCTGATCATCGCGATGGGATAGCCGCTGGGTAAGCCCTAGTTCAGCGATCTCCGAACCATTTCACCGACCAGTTACGCCTATCGGACCGGGTTCTTTCCCAAGCGCCTGAATCTTGTATCCCAGACCATATCGCCGGAAGGCAGACGTCCGGTAGGTCGCAGACCAGCCAGGCTCCCGATTTTCGTCCGCCTTGCCTTGCCGCCGGGGATTGCCGTTAATCCTTCCCTGTCGACCGCTCCGATAGCTCAAATGGATAGAGCAGGCGTTTCCTAAACGTCATATCCAGGTTCAATTCCTGGTCGGAGCACCACCTTCGATTCCTTTCATTCATCTTTTGGCCGCGCCGTTGTTTCCCAAATGAACCTGTCTTTCCGCACCAAGCTGCTTCTCTGCATGATGATCGTCGTCGTGGGTGTGACGACGGCGACGATCATCCTGACGCAGGACCGGGTCCGTGAAACGTATCGGCTCCTGTTCGAGGAGGAATTTACCAACGACCTGGAGTTCGCGGCCGACCAACAGGCCACCCGCCTCGCGACGCTCAAGGACCAGAGCGACAAGCTCGCGATCGATCCCAAGTTCATCGACGCGCTCGTCAAGGGAGACGGTCTCGCTCTCTTCCGCCAGATGGGCGAAGAAGCCGGGATCCCAGTCCGTGATCCACGGCCGCTCCAACGCCTCTGGCGCGGTGGGTTCGGGGCCTCCAGCGGCCGCGGCGGCGGAATGTTGGGGGACCCGACTGGACCAGGAATCCCAGGGAACCCCGGCAATCCAGGAGGATCCAAAGGCGTTCCTGGAGGAGGACAACATGCCTTCCAAAACCAAAAGGGAGGGGGTGGACCAGGCGGACCGGGCGGCCGCCGTGGAGACATGTTCGTCCGGTTCATCGGCGCTAACGGACAGATTATCGGCACGAATAATCCGGTCATCAACCAGGCGAAAGCCCGCGTGAAAAATCAGGGCGAGCTAGATCCAATCATCAAATCCATTCCCTCCCTAAAAGATCAGCAGGTCGCTTTCTTGGCCTTGGGCGACACGACCAACAATCCGATCCGGGAAATCCTCATCACCCCCGTTTTTACCGTGGCGGACCGAAAATATGCCGGTGCCATCGTGATGGGCACCGTGCTCGATCTCGGCGAGCGCTCGTTGTTCACCCGTCGTGAGAAGGTTCGCAGCGGAATACTTCTCGATGGCGAGGTCTACTCGCAGTTCATCGGCCGGTCCACGGCGACCAACCTCGCGGGAATCGTGGCCAAAGACCTGCCGAAGCCCGGCGTCCTGCCGTTGCTGCAAGTCGACGGAGAACCGCACCACATGGTCTACCGCGAACTCAATCCTGGCTCACCCTTTGGCAAGGCCTACCAGGTCGGCCTGTTCCCGATGG
>Ga0163144_10016142_pt1 | contig 15323 bp, 7 predicted proteins | sample OliLak19BULKMAT1_FD_123175 | JGI IMG/M metagenome (GOLD analysis project Ga0163144, IMG submission 123175) | Freshwater microbial mat bacterial communities from Lake Vanda, McMurdo Dry Valleys, Antarctica - Oligotrophic Lake LV.19.BULKMAT1 | ecosystem: Environmental > Aquatic > Freshwater > Lake... | reverse complement strand
TTTATTATTAAAATCAAAGCCCACAGTTCCTCCTTCACAGGCAATATCCAATTCACTCAATGGTTTTCCGATATGGATTATTAAAGGCTGAATACCTTCCACTGAAGAATTACCATCCAACTGCTCGACACCACATTCATTGGTGATACTGATTGTTAAATCATACACACAATCAAAGCAAAGATTTCTGGCACAACCGTTCTCAAACCGCCCTGCATTTACTTTGTAATCAAAATAATAATATCCTTCTTTTTCTACCGGTAACACCTGAAAAGAAGCTAAGGTATTCTCTCCATAAAGCGTGTCATTGGATGAGAGTAAATCAAATGTGGTAGCAACTGAATTAAGGGAACTTAAGGCCATCGTATTTGCAGTATTATCTCCTGCAAGTGCTGTGGCAATGGTTTTACCTGCAAGGTTGGTATAGGAAATACTTACCTGACCATTTGGGTCAACAACCATCTGCTTCTGATAATGTTCCGAATATCCCACATCATTTCCAAACAAAGGATCTAATTCCTCTTTAAATGCTGTGGCATAAATATACTGGGTTTCGTGACCGCCTCCAATCTGATGGGTAGGCCCAACCCCGCCTTGCCGCCGTACCCTGTTTGTTGGGTCAGGTAAATATTCGGTTTTTGTATAAACATACCCAAAGGCGTGAGGAATATACTGATTATTACCATACCCAGTATTACTTGCGTTGGTGATTAATGGATTGGCAGAGCTATAATATTTTCCTGCCCCTGAGGAGGAATCTAATCGAGGGTTAGGTAGGGTGCAAAACGATACATCATTCAAATAATCCTTTGGTCTTAATATGGTATCGGTGCCTCTTACTTTGTTGAAATCTATGTGGTATTTTAATTTTTTATCAAAGGCTGGTACAGGAAGTACGGCTATAGTTTGCCTGTTTTGATGGTCATAATAAAAATCACCCACAATGGCCATAGTATCTGTATTATTTCGGGTCACGGTTTGCCTTCCTCTGAATAATCCATCCATATAGGTTACAACTTCTTTTTTTAAACCTTGTTCTGCAAAGGTGGTTATCAATTGCCAATTTAATTTGGTCTCATGTACTTTTGTACCGTCTATTTCAACAAAATCAACATCTTCATCATACGCGGTTCCTGATGTAACTAATATATCAGGGTTAAAGTCTCTATTACTCCAAGGACCAACTATTTTGTGGTCAAAATGTTTTCCAGCTTTTGTAGTAGCTCTTACACGGCATATCAAATACCCTTTATCAAAAATATTACTAATCCTGTAATTATTTTGTTTTACACTTACCCTTGTTGTATTATCTGTCATATCTATATAAACATTGGCAGGGCTTGTTCCGTTATCTATGTTATCTTGATACATCCATTCCAAATCGTATTCCTCTGCTCCATTTACCGTATTCCAAGTAATGATGAGGTCTCCTGTTGAATCATGCTTTACAATAGATACCATTGTTGGAGGGTTTACCATATCAATTGTTCTGTAACGTTCAATTTCCATTTCGAGAGTTAATTTAATAAACGGACTGTTTATAATATCATCAACCATGGTAATCTCTACACTGGTTTCATAAGAGTCTTCAAAATCATAAGTGGCTGCATCTGTTATAAACTTACCCGAATTTTGATCATAATTTACAGTTAAAGTAATGGTATCGGTGGTGGATGCTCCTGTTCCGCTTTTTTTGGTGATAAGTGCTTTTATGGTAAACGAAAAAGTAGTACTCAAACATTCCGAAATATTATCATGATTAATTTCCAACCTGAGTCTATTGGTAGCGCGGTAAAGCTGAAATAAATTGAGTTGACCATTGACGGAGTAATAATCTCTAACCTCTATAATACTGTCTTGATGAACGGAGCTACCTGATATTGTTTTCTTTAAAACAGGCTCTATGCCTGCTTTTACAATGTTTATACTCCCACTAAAAAGAATTAGCAACAAGACTGACCCTATGGGAAAAACCCATTTTAAAATCCTAAATCTATTTAACTTTTTTTTCATACTAGATTTATAAGCAACATCTTTATTGTTTATTATTCCCCAATGGGAGGCATTATTTTTTTGTGAAGTCTTGATAAAGTTTTTCATATTAATCCAAGTTGTTAAAGAGTTCGTACTTTGAATATTTAGGGCTCAGTACCCAGTGTTTTCCTTTTTTTGTAAGGATGTTTGAAGTTTTAAAAACCTCACTTGATATTTCTGACTTCCAAACATTTGAAAAGTTGATTCTAATTGCAGGTTTGTCCTTTTTTGTATTGCTTAATTTTGGATAAATAGAAATTTGTTCTGGCACTTTATTGATATAATCCGCCTTCACCACTGCCAAGCCATCCCACTGCTTACCCAAAACATGCCATTCCTTTTTGCCACTTAGAGTACTCGGTATTTCAGTAACCTTTTCTATAGCATCACTCATATCTTTGGCATCCATCACAAACAGATTGTTAGCAGGTTTGGGGTCATCTAAAAAGATGAGTTTATCTTTTTCCAAAATAGTGAGCGAATATTGCGTGTTGGAAATGACCAAATAGTCTTCATTTTTTATCAAAAACTCATTGTTGCTTCGTTTATAATATCCAACGGTTGATTGAGATTTCTCACCCTGATACTGGGTTATTTTGAAATCAAAAGAAACATTGTTGTTTTTCATAAAATCATCCATAAACGAAACGTATTCGGTTTTAGGGTTGGGTGTGACTAAAGCTGCACTTAAAAATAAAATACTTGCTATTTTCATGATTCGGTTTATTATTTGGTTTTGCTTTATTTAGTTCCTTTAATAGAAGATTTTGTTTCTTTAATAGTCACAATTCCGCGCTCTGTCTCCCGTTTCAAGCGGGCTAAGTTGCCTTCTAGGTCATATTCATAAAATGAAGCGTAATTGTTTTCATCCAAATCAGCCATTAACCTCAGCGTGAGTGGATCATAAGCGTAGGATTTCATATTTCCGGCCACAGGATGAACCCGTATATCATCAAACCAAGTGCAGTTATTCTCGTTGGATATTAATTTAAAACTTATTGAAGCTATATCTTTTGGAATTTTAAAACGTCCTTCAATGCGCTGCCATCCGTCAATGATTAATCCGGTGGCTTTTAAATGATAGATGGTTGTGACACCTCCTTTTACAACTTCAACTTTAATTTCCGGATTTATATAAGTGGTATCAAGAGGACTCACTGAATCTTTAACCCAAGCACCAAGTATGTAATAGCCTGAATCGGGTAAAAAAGTGCCAATACAATCTGTTTTTGATTTGTTATAATAACTCGCTTCTTCCTTTGCAAATGATTCACTTGCAGTATCAGGCCAAGTGATATCAAGCGTATGAACATGGTCTTTCTTTACTCTAAGTGAAGTTTTACCACTGTGTTTGGTTGTTTTGTCCAAGGTGGCATTCGGGTCTAGGTTTATCATGAAGCTAAAATGTCCTTTTTCACAATCAATAAAGCCACTTTCATCCTCAAAACTTTCGTATCCAATTTGTCTGTATCTGGCATTGGAGGCCACTGCAAGTGGTAATGTATGCCTGAATCCATAAACAGCCGATGAATAAATATTCAAAGCATTTTTATTTTCCAATTCTGGGCCATGAGGGCTATATATTGTTACTTCATTGGTCCAAACCCATTTAGAATTGCTTTTATCTCCTTCATAGTATGAACCTGTTGCCTCACTGATAGAGCCATTCTTTTTCCAGAAATTGGTGTATTGATTGTCGTCATAATGACCATCTCGTTTTGATAATACTTTAGAAGATTGGTATTTTCTATCGGCTGAAAAGGCATAATCTTTTACCTTGCGCCAATTGCCTTTGAGGCCAGTTTTGTATGGGTTGATGATTGACTGAAATGGAAGTTCTTCGCAAATACTGTAACATGAAATAAAATCCAAACACTCATTAAACCCAGTTAATTCAACTTCGGTTGAATCAGTAAGTTTTGCAGTGATTTTAAATTGGTGATTTAGACTTGTGGACCCATTCAACAGGTAATTTGTAAATAAAGATGGATTCTTAAATCTTGCTATACTATTAAATGAGATAGCATTTGGTGCGAAGAAACTAAATTTCAAATCCGTATTGTTACAACCGCATAAATCATCATATAATGCAAAAACCAAAACAAAACTGCTCAAGGTATCAGAATTAAATACCTGAGAGATTCTATTTACATTTTCATTACTATTATAAAAGCTTAATTGATTCAATTTTTGGTATTTGGCTTGACATTTAACCTTATATTGGTTATAAAAAAAGTTAGAACTACTGTAAATTGAAGAAGCGTCACTAAAGCTGACACTTGGAGTGTGAGTATTTGGTAATAAGTTAAGTGCAATGTTTAATCCTTTATAAAAATCAAGATTACTACTATCACAAACTTCCGTTCTTACACCAATCTCATAACAGTTAACTTTCCAATTATCGCTGTATTCAACAGCCGAAGAATTGAGGATACTGTCAAATTGAAGAATACCACTTTTTATTGGATTTTTCAGGGTTGTAACGGACCCAACGGGCGTGCTTTGCATATTCCGCCTTCCACTTCGGGTTATTTTAACAGTATAGTGATTAGTATCTATAACATCTAAAATAGGGTTACCGTATTGATTAATAAAGTTAATAATATTATCACTTCCTAAATAGGCATAACCTACCTCAGGATCACCTTGCTCAAATTCTTTATAAATCAAACATTCATCGCCTCCAATTAAATAAGTGTTCAGGTTGCCTCCACTGAGTTTAGGTATCCCTGAAACAAAATTAACCCCTGAAATAACCAAACCTGTATTTTTATAAGCTTGTCCCATGCCTTTGTCATAAGCCCAATGAGTTGGATAAGTAAAGTTATAAATATTATCATGGAATTCATTTTGAACCGAGGTCAGCAGCACTGCGCCTGTTTCATAATCGTAAAGTAAGTTTTCAGTTACAATTGAAGCATTTTCCTGATAGGCTAAAGTCTTTTTTAAGATACCGATTCGATTGACATGCTTCACAACCACTGCACTTTGAAAGATGCGTTCTTCCTGTTTAGGTATAATAAATAAGGTAAGGATTGGTACTACTATTGGTCCAATGCTAAAAATATCTGTATTGAATTGAGCATTAGACGTCAGGGTTTTGGATGTTGATTCTCGTACATCTGAATAAAAATCTACAGTTACCCCAAATTCCGCATCTTCTAGCGTCCCATTGTTTTTAATCGTCTTCACTTTATTATCCAACATTTTTGGATTACTGGGTTCAAAGGCATAAATATTATCACTTCCAGACACTCTACTTCCAAAACGGTTAAAAATTATTTGGCCTTTGGGTTTGCCATGCATATCATTAGTCTCAATTAAACATCCCTGACTTACCGTAGTATGATAAATTTTCTTCTCAAAAGATGGGCCGAAAATGGGTTCTATTTTGTCCTTGTCAATTACACTTGCTGCCACTTTAAAAGGAAAATCTTTAGCAGTATAAAATGTATTTAAGGTATATCCAGTTTGTTGCTTTAGGATACCACTTGGAATTAGGGGAATTATTTTTATTTCAGAGTACCCAACAACAGGTGCGGGTGAATAATTTTCTCCAAGGGGTTCATCGTTGGAATGAATTATATCCACTGACCATTTTAAATCTTCTATTGTGGAGGTTGGCATCCTAAATGGGTTTTCATCTGAGCCAATACCAGGCTCGTAAGCGGCAACGCCTGAGCTTATAGTTCGGTTCATAATAGTGTCTCTTGTCTGATAAATATATTCCTGCCCATAAGTTTGGTTTTCTGCCCCCTTATCATCGCTCATAGCTGCCCAATCATCATTCATGGTAATACGTTTTACCCGCTGTCCACCACCGTATTTTATGCCATCGGGATCGAGCATTCTTACCCATGACTTGTTCAATTTTACATTTGAACCAAAGCCTTGGTTAAATAAATAGTTTTCGAGTCCACCGGAAAATATTTTACTTATTTTACTAAAAGCAGTGGCCATTGTAGTTATAACTTTTTTGTTTTTCCCTTCATCATAGTTTCGGTTTTTGTCAGATAGGGGGTGCAGTTGATAAGGCACTTGATCCCTGATGAATTGCCAAATACCTTTAGCTAAAGGATTTACTAATTTCTTAGGGTCATTGTCTTCCTTTTTTGTTTTGATGGCTTTTGACTCCATATAAAGATACCCCGATAACCCATCATCAGTAACGCCGCATTTGCTTGGATCTATCTTGGCGTAAAGTTTCACAAATTCATAACTTTCATTATTTGCACTATTTGCGGATCTGGAAACCTGAGCCAACAGATCAAATTGAAATTCAGTTATATCATCAATATACTGCTTTCGAAATTCTTCATCTTTTTGACCTCCTGTGATTTGTTTATCTAATTTGAAATAGATATACTGAATTGGTTTTTTTTTATCAATCGCAAAAAGAGTACTAACAAGGTGAGCTTTGCCTAAATCGGGTTCTTTTGAAAAGCCTTCGAGTTGAAACATGTGCATGGCTTTTTTATCCTGAACGAATGCATAGTCATCCGCTTCGTATGTAATTTGAATTTTTCCACCACTGGGTAATACTATTTCATTGAGACACCAAGCTGAGGCATATAAATCGGCAGAATCTTTAATTTGCGAGGTATAGGGATATTCGGCATTGTTAGGTTTGCCGCTCATATCCATTGTTCCCGAATTGGGTTTAAAAGTTCCCCAGCGATCATTCCCTTTTAAATTGTAATATGGATTATGGCTTGAATAATTAAAAGTATATGGGCTAAGTCTCCCTTTATTTGATCTTCCATAGGTAAAATAAAGAGATTTTAAGGTTAGCTTTCCGTGATTGATGTTATCAGTTCCACTGCTCCAATCATTATTTTCTACATTTTTACATAGGCTGTAATCGTACACAAAGTGAACTGTCTTAATTGGATATGCAGAAGTCCCATGGGCTTTATAATCGTTTTTGGCGTAAAGCGTCATTTTTTTAAGCATATAGGATTGCATGGCATTATTTCTGCCTCCATTGGAATCGTTTACGCCATACCCATCCTTTCTAGCTTCTAATTCAAACACTGCAATATGGTTCTTACCTTCCACTTCACGTAAGTGCCATACTTCCTTTTCACCATACAAATAAGATGCCTTATCATCCAAGGTGCTAGATTTAATACCCTCCTGATGATTAGCACGTCTTAAAAGATAAGGGACACGCCATTTAAAATTCTCATGAACTCTTTGATAACTAAATTTAGTGGCATTTCCTAAGTCATCATCGGTAATGCCATCATTGGTTACGTCAACAAAATCCGGAGATAAAACTCCAGTTAATAGAAAGGAATGGGAATAAGCTGGTGTTTTTTTGCAAGAATAATAGTTATCTGTACCTTTGGAATTATTAGTTGAATTATCACCCGTTTGGTACTCAACTTGACCTGAACTTACTATTATATTTGCCGCTGAAGCCCCAATCCCTGTCGGGGTTATTGCAAATGTGGCTTCTATCGAGAGATTATTATAGGCAGGTATTCCATATACAAACCTTTGTCCATCTTCGCCAGTAACGGTGATTTCAGATAAATGATGACCTTTTTTATTTTCGTCAGTTCTACTGATAGATATCGCATCGGCAGGTGCGCCAGGGTTATCCATTGAAACATTCATAGTGAAGATATTTTTATCTAAACCAATTATCTGAGCTTCATCTGCATTGAGATAGGATATTAATTTATTTCGTTTTTCTCTAACGTTATAAGTAAGTTTATTCGAACTCGTATTGCTTATCTGTAAATTATAAGAATTGGGGTTGTTTAAGGAGTTATAATCTGCTAAACCAGAAGCCAGATAGCTTAAGCCACTAACTGGGTACACTAAATTTTTATTACCAATTACTCCTAAAGTCCCCGTTTTTAAAGGTGAACTTTCTCCCATCATTTTAAAATACCCTGGCTCATAATCTATAGCACCATTGGAAGCGGTGGCTGTAAAGTTCAATTTGTCTTTTAGAGGATTGTCTGTTTCCCACATCCCGCTATAGGTCTTGTTAAAAATCATACTCAAGTTTACGCCGAATTTATAACCTGCGCCGGCACCCAATTCGAGCCCAAGACTTGATTGAATTAACTTCTTCTTGTTGCTGTTTTTTGTGAAATTTTGTTCTTTCCTATCATCATGAAACATAGGGAAATCATTTCTGTAAGTTCTGAATGAGCCACCCATTCCCTGAGCACTGACCGAAAAGATATCATAAGTACCAACAGGGAGTGGTAAATTGGCTGCTGTTTCAATAAAAGGAATATCCTTTTCTCTGTTAAAATCCAAGAGCACATCGGTATCTTCCTTTTTTTCTGCGAATAAGTATCCATAAGCCTTTTTAGCCTGTATATCTCCATCATAATGGGTCATGCTAACACTTCCGTTTACAGATGTTTTTACATGGAATCCAATAACCTCTTTACCAAAACCGAGACTAAAACTAACACCATCGCTTCTACTTCCGCCGCTTATATTCGGGCTATGGGTTTGAGTTCCAAACGTTTGATTTGATCCCATTATTTCTGAAGAAGTGTTGCTTTGAAAATCGTTATCAATATGACTTTGCGAACAGGACATATTCATTCCAGTATTTAATGATTTTAATCCTCCTCGTGAATTGTATCCAAGTGAAGCACTGATTCCAGTCCCTTCTTCTGCTTGAGTTTCAATATTCTTACCATTTTGTTCTGCACTTACATTTATATCACCACTAAATCCATCACTCGAACTAAAATTTAAACCCAAACCAACGTTTAGCAGATTAGTATTACCAAACCCTATACTAGGATCAATTCCAAAATCAAAACCAAAACCTCTGTAATTATTCATGTGAAGTCCTGCACTTACGTTTAGTTTTGTTGGACTATTTTTAGCATTAAACCCAAAAATTTCAGGCTTTAAACCAACTCCAAGTGTATAAGTACTGTTGGTTTTCATCTTTGTTTGTGACTTGATTTCATCGCCACTAAAATCATCAGGTATGCCTCTCATATTTCTATTAATAACCCCAGGGTTTAAGTTCCAGCCCAAACCAACCCAAGAAGCCTCTTGATCCATAGTAACACCGCCAGCGTAAGAAAGATTTAAAGGGTATCCGTCCACATCCATCAAAGGGATATTGTAATTAAAGTCGCCTGTAAACAAATCGACCATATCGCTGCTGCTCACAGGTGAAAAGGACTGAACTTCGGGTTGTGACGGCCCACCTGTTAATGCGAATGCGGATAAAGGAGATACGATTTCTCCAACCATTACTGCAATAAGAAAAAAGGCAATTCTTTTGGATTGTTTAGCTAATATTTTCATAACTGAATTTTGGGTACGTGTAAGGTTTTAATTTTTTTAATATCAAATATCAAAGGTTTCTCTGCAAACAGCGGGGCTTTGATTATTATTTTATCAGGATTTAAGTCCTTTCTATTTTCAAAAGCAAAAAGGACATTTTCACAAGGTTTAACATTGGCGTTTCTTTCATAATGGTGTATTATTGGATAGATGGTGTCCTTATTTTCTGTTAACAGAACACAATGTTGATTAAAGGAATTCATTAAATAATTTATTCTCGCTTGATATGCCGCTGATTTATTATCTATAAGCACAGAATCTAAATTACAGAGGGTTAGTTTGAAATTTAATGTCGAATCAGACTGTTCCTTTATTTTTTTAAAATCAGTTTCGATGCCTGAAAATACATAGCGCAGAGCAATATAGTCTGGTGGTAAATATTGCAATTCAAAAGAATAATTATTTGCTGTTTGCTTTTTTACAAATCCGTTTTTAGGATTATTGATATAAGTTGTGAATTCCATGGGTGTCAAAGATTCTCCACACCCAGTAAAGGTTAAACTCAAAAAAAGAAAACAGTAATAAAAATATCTCATATTCTGGCTTAGTCTAAAGGCAAAAATTTCATTTTATAGGTTTCAGTACCACTCGAAAAGTCAATATTCAAGAACTTCTCATTCTCTAAATTGAGTCCTGTTATCGGTATTTCCCATGAATTTTCACCCAAACTAAAAGGTAAAGTGCCTTGTCTTAATATCATTCCATCGCTTGGGTTACTAATTTTATAGGTCATCACCCCCGGAATTTTTTCTGAAACATACATCACTCTAAGAACCAATCGGGCAGGATGAATATCATCTTTCACTTCATTAAGTTTCACAAAGACTTTGGGAACAATTATTTTTTTAGGCTCTTTTAATTTAAACTCCCACACCTCAGAACTTACCAAATAATTTCTACCGATATACGCATCCACTTTCCAATAATAACTTACGCCTAGCTCCAATTCAGGAATGGTTGAAGGTAAATTGGTATTCGTCAAAGGTGTCTCTATTACCGCCGCAGGTCTTTGATTGAGAATCATGCTCTTGGGTTTATTTTCCCTGTTTTCATACAAAGACATTTTGTAATTTATATTTTTATCCAAACCTGCTGGCAAAGGTGCTATCCAATTTAGAATTGGATTTTTTTCTTCAAGCTCTGCTTTATCAAAAGGGTATGCCAATAATAGCGGCGTTGGAAATTCAATGGTATAATTCTCACAGAGCTGACCATCAAGCAAGGATAGTTGATTTGCCGCTTCAAAAAGGTTATAACATACCTTGTATTTACCGGGCAATAAGCCGTTAGTGGTTTCATCAGCCTCCTTTAGATCCTCCCTAACCCATTGCATTAGATTGATTTGAGCTGAAAGGTCATAAAAATCAGTTCCTTTGGTTAATACAAAAGATTGTGATTCTATCGTAATAACCTTTTCATCAAAATAAGTGAGGGTTGCCACCAATTTTGCCTTATTATAATCGGCATATCCATTGGTGATAATGACTTTCATCAGATCTTTGGCATGCACATAATAAGGATCTGTACTCATTAGCTGAATCGTTAATTGAGAATTAGCTTCTATTACAAAGCCAAGTAAACAAACCAAAAGTGTCATTTTTTTCATATTCATTTATTTTTAAAAACTAAAATTCATACTTAACCTGCCAATATAGGAAAGGCGACTTTCTTTGGACTTCTGCCCCCCAGATTCCAACCAAATCACCCCTTTACCAAAATTTTGTTTTATTCCCACCAAGTATTGATGTTGAGAAATATAATAATTGGCTTTGGCGTAACCTAAATTCATTGTCAGAATAGATTTTTTGGACAAACCGTATTCTAAAATTAGCTTTAGCGAAAGTTGATTGAGTGAATCATTGTTGTGATGTCCCTTACCAAAATTGTAATTAAAAGAGGCTTTGTTATTTTTCGAGTTGGCCACGTTTAGGCAATAAAAATAGTTCCTGCTTATAAAATCGGGAACCAATCCATCTTGAGATTTTGTCCAGAAACCAAGATTTTGGACAATCAAATACCGTTTGATTCTCTTTTTATGAATGGCCATAAGGTTTAAAACATTGGTTTGAATTCGATATACCTGAGTTTGAATATCATAAAATTCAGAGCGGGTTTGAATGGGAAGATATGAAAGGGAGAAATTGGCTCCTTTTGCAAAGTTCGAATTCATTCTCAAGGTAAAGGTTTGAGTATGAAAGCTCCTGATTGCGTTCTTACTAAAATTAGTACGAATGCCAGCATTTATTTTTAGTTTATTCTTAGAAATACTTTGATAATATTCCAATTGTATTTTTAGTGGCCCAGCAATAAAATAGGGGTTGCCAGGGCTTCTGTAATTAGCAGAACTTTTGTCCGTTAATAATTTAAGACCAGCTTTGGAAGAAAAAGGGATTTGTAAAGAAATATTGGTAGCATACCCTGAATTAAGAGTTGATTTTGGGGTGTTTTCAATTCTTGTAATGCTGTAATCGAATGATTTAGCAAATTCACCACCCAATACAATACCTTTTTTGGTTGAATAACTAAGATTAGTAAATGGAATCATATAAACAGTATTCCCCTGTATCACATTTTTGTAGCAACTAAAAAGGCCAAGGTCATAGGTAAAGTATTTTATTCTTCGCCTTTGTTTGAAAGCTATGTATTCAGATTTAAAATTTGATTGATTCGTATTTGATTCCGGAATCGTTGATAGTTTTCCTAATGAAATTGTGGTGCTGGCGGAGTCATTTCCAAACTCTAGCAATATTCCCTTGGCTGGTACGCCATTAAAAACACTTTCAGAAAAATACGGGTTTATTCTACCAATCTGAATGCTCCTTGGAAGTTTGATTTTTTTACCCACCATTTCTTGAATTTTTGCCTTAGGATTCTTTATGATTTGTACCAAAGTTTTGATTTCCTTTTCTATCTTTTTTATAGAATCCTGCATTCCAGTTAATTGGTTTTTATACTTCCTACTGTCCGACTTTATCTTTTCGATTTCTTTTAAAAGACTGTCTGCCTTTTGCCAATTCTTATTTTTTGCTACTTTTTGTAGGGAATCCCTGTATTTATCTTGATATTCTTGCTTTTTTAAATCTAAATCCTTTTGATTGGGTATATGAGTTGTTTTTATTTTTGACTCATATTTATTCAAACTATCCTGAACCCCTTTATCCATCTTGTTCTTGAGATTTGAAAGTGTGTCCTTAAGTTTTGATTTAAGTTGGGATTGCAAGCTGCTAATCATCGAATCATTAAATTTAAATTTTGATTTTAAACCGTTTTTTTGATTCTCAAAGTCGCGTTTGTAATACAAAAGTTTTCTGTTCTGTTTATCGAATTTTTGTTGGGCTTTGTTTTTTTGATCCTGAACCAGTAAATCCATATCAAAGCTAAATCTCAAATAATTCTCATGATAGGTATTTTGGTTTTCGGTACTGTAAAAACCTTGAACTTTTAATGGAATAAATCCAAAGCCAATGATACCTGATTCTAGGCTTAACCGGGTGTATGAGGCCTGTGATGCTGAATATAACTGAGGTTGTTGGCTATACTGACTCTCAATCCTAATGTTGGTCTTGGTAAGATTAAGTAAAGAGAATGATTTGTAGTAAAGAGAATGATTTTCTAAATTAAACGCTTTTTGTGCGTTGCTAACAACTGCAATATGCAGCATTGATACTATGAAAATCCATTTATTCAAAAGGTTGTGATTTTAGGTTGTTAAATATTTGTATCTAATTGCTCATTTGAATTTTGTTATTGTTAGTTCTGGCTAAAATATTTATCAACTCATAAAAGAAAGAAAGTCATAGAGTACTTGAAATGATTTTCTTTTATCCCAATCAGGGGTCTATAACACAATAATTAGCTTAAGTCAAAGGTGAAAAAAAAAACGATATATCAATCATCTGTTTTTAGCAATTTTTACTATTTGACGTAATAATGACATTTGTGCAGATTCTAAAAGATGTCATATCGAGGCCTGTTTATTGAAATTTGATGAATTACGAATGGAAGTATATGCCAATAAAGATCTTATTTTACTGACATCTTCAACAGTAGCCTGCGGATTAAAGGTATTAATTTACACCCTCATCAATACCTCAAATACCCTATCCGTTTCTTGATCAAAAAACGAATCAGAATAGTTTACATATTTATAAAACTCCTTACTATTAGCTGCATGGCCACTAACTTTTCTAACCAATGATTCTGGCATTCCTAAAATCAGCATCGTGGTAATAGCAGTTCTTCGCATAACATGGCTCGAAATATGGTCGCAAAAACGATAGATTGTGCCTTCTGCCGTTTAATATCTTTTCTTACTCCCCTTTTGCTTCTGATTTTACCTGTTTCATCTGTCCACTCAGCCAATAATGCTATTTTCTTTAAATTCTTGTTGAAATTTACCAAGGTAATTGGAGGCAGCAACGATTTTTGCTTACCTCTATATTTTTTCAAAATAACCTCCACATATTGAGGTATTTTTATTCGAGTAAATGTGTTGGTCTTTTTCGATTTATTGACGATATAAATACTCTCACCTATCCTTTCAATATTTATTTTACGTAAGCCTAGTAAGTCAGAAAATCGCAATCTAATGGCACATCCTATCACAAAAATATCTTTTATAACCTTAAGATTTTTTGAAAGCTTGCCTTCAAATTCTTTGTCATGAATCAAAAATTTCAGTTGATGTTGATTGAGCACTATTACAGGTATATCTTCTTTTCGGGCATAAAAATCCTTGTAAAACAATCCCATTTCGTAGCCTTTAGAGGTGATTGAGTAAAGAATAGCTGTTCTTAAAACTTTAATATGCGCCCCAACAGTATTATCCACTTGACCAATAGAATACAGAAATCCAGTAAATTTGAGATAGAAATTTTTATAATGTTGCTTTTCTTTTAAAAACCCAAGCTTTGTATAGGTGTATCTTATATTAAAAAGCCATTGCTTCTGGCTGTTTTCTTCAAATTTCTTTAAATTTACTAAAAGTGATTTGTAGTTTTGAATTGTAGTGGCCGAAATTATTGCTCCGTTTTTTTGGAGCCGCTTTCCTCTTTGCGATTCCCAAATAAATTTTTCTACTAAACTTACAATCGGTAAATATTCATTTTTTCTTTTCATTTTTTAATCTATTTTTGACCTAAATAACACAAAACATTCAATTTTCAATGACTTTTCTTAGTACCGCTATCCCTTGTATAGCAAGACACAGAGGCATGAAGGATTACCCTTCATTCGGAAGTGTAATGATTGGAAGGGAATTTGTGGCGGATACGGTTGATAAATATAGGTTTGGGTTTAGTGGGAAGGAAAAGGATAATGAGACTTATGGGGATGGTAATGCTTTGGATTTTGGTGCAAGGATTTTAGATACAAGATTAGGCAGGTGGCTAGGTGTTGACCCATTACAGTCAGAGTATCCAAGTCTAAGTACATATAATTATTGTGCTAATAATCCTATATATTTTATTGACCCTGATGGCAAGAAAATATTAGTACATTACATTGATGAACAAGGCAAATCTCAGGCATACGAATACAGCTCTAAGCAAGCTATGCCTAATAACAAGTTTGTTCAAGAAACTGTTAATGCTTTAAATTATGCCAGTCAATCTAAAACAGGCAAAAGAGAAGTTGATAAAGCAGTAAATACAAGCAGAACACTTAATGTGCATGAGATTATTGATGGGAGCGAACAACAACAAGGCCCTAATATATTAATAGTTATTCCAACAGAGGAGGGCGCAGCAGACCCAATTGTAAAAGATAATAACGGAGAACCTATTACACCTGATTTTTTATCTTGGTCTCCTTACACCAAAAATGAGGTTTTAGATAATAATGGAAATGGAACAGGGCAAACTCAATCAGCAGCATTGATGCTTGTGCATGAAGTAAAGCATTGGAATGGGGCAGTAAAAAATCTTTGGGGCAGCATAAGAAGATTATTAACC
>Ga0163144_10016141_pt1 | contig 15324 bp, 10 predicted proteins | sample OliLak19BULKMAT1_FD_123175 | JGI IMG/M metagenome (GOLD analysis project Ga0163144, IMG submission 123175) | Freshwater microbial mat bacterial communities from Lake Vanda, McMurdo Dry Valleys, Antarctica - Oligotrophic Lake LV.19.BULKMAT1 | ecosystem: Environmental > Aquatic > Freshwater >... | reverse complement strand
TCACGCCACCGCGTCGGCGCTCTGCCTTTGCAGGATGGCCATGGCGCGTGCGATGGTGCCGCGCAACTGGCGCCGGTCGACGATCATGTCGATGGCGCCCTTCTGGATCAGGAACTCGCTGCGCTGAAAGCCTTCCGGCAGCTTCTCGCGCACCGTGTTCTCGATCACGCGCGGCCCGGCGAAGCCGATCAGCGCTTTCGGCTCGGCGATGACGACGTCCCCCATGAAGGCGAAGCCGGCCGACACGCCGCCCATCGTCGGGTCGGTGAGCACGCTGATGTACGGCAGGCCGGCCTTGGCCAGCCGCGTCAATGAGGCATTGGTCTTGGCCATCTGCATCAGGCTGAGCAGGCCTTCCTGCATGCGTGCGCCGCCGGTGGCGGTGAAGCAGATGAACGGCACCTTCTGTTCGATGGCGGTGTGCACGCCGCGCACGAAGCGCTCACCGACCACCGAACCCATCGAGCCACCCATGAATTCGAACTCGAAGCAGGCGGTGACGACCGGGATGGTGTGCACCGCGCCGCCGATGACGATCAGCGCGTCGGTCTCGCCGGTGGCTTCGAGCGCGTCACGCAGGCGCTCGGGGTACTTCTTGCTGTCCTTGAATTTCAGTGCGTCGACTGGCACCACCTCCTGGCCGATCTCGTAGCGGCCTTCGGCATCGAGGAAAGCATCGAGCCGGGCGCGCGCACCGATGCGGTGGTGGTGGTCGCACTTCGGGCAGACGTTCTGGTTCTGGTCCAGGTCGGTCTTGTAGAGCACCGTCTCGCAGGCCGGACACTTGATCCACAAACCCTCGGGCACCGTGCGGCGCTCGCTCGGGTCAGTCGGCTGGATCTTCGGTGGCAACAGTTTCTCGAGCCAGCTCATCGTCGAAGTCCTTCATCGAGTGCAGCGCGGATCTCGGCGATGAACGCCGCGGCCGCAGGGGCCAGAGTATCGCGCGTTTGCTTTTCCATCAGTTGAACCAGCGCCGAACCGATGACCACCGCATCGGCGTTGCGCGCCACGGTGCGGGCAGTGGCCGCATCGCGAATGCCGAAGCCCACGCCCAGCGGCACGTTCACGTGCGCGCGAATGCGCGGCAGCGCGAGCGCCACTGCGTCGGTGTCGAGGTGGCCCGCGCCCGTCACACCCTTCAGCGACACGTAGTAGACGTAACCGCTGGCGATACGGCCGACGTCCTTCATGCGCTGCTCGGTGGACGTAGGTGCCAGCAGGAAGATCGGGTCCAGATGCACCGCCTTCAATGCGGCCGCGAACTCTTCGGCTTCTTCGGGCGGGTAGTCGACCACCAGCACGCCGTCGACGCCGGCCGCCTGGGCATCGGCGATGAACCGCGGAATGCCGTAACGCTCGATCGGGTTGGCATAACCCATCAGCACGATCGGCGTGGTGGCATTGCGCTGGCGAAAACCGCGCACGAAGCCCAGCACTTGCGGCATGCCGATGCCCTTGGCCAGCGCGCGTTCCGAGGCCTTCTGGATCACCGGTCCGTCGGCAATCGGGTCGGAGAACGGCACGCCGAGCTCGATGATGTCGGCGCCGGCTTCGGCCATCGCGAGCATCACTTCGACGGTGGCGTCGGGCTGCGGATCGCCCGCGCAGAGGTAGGGGATCAGGGCGGTTCGACTTTGCGCCTTCAGCGCGGCAAAGGCGGGTGCGATGCGACTCATCGCTTCACCGCCTGGCCCTTGCACGACGGCCGGCAGTAGAACTCCGCGCCCGACAGGTCGGCCACGGTGCCGATGTCCTTGTCGCCACGGCCCGAGAGGTTCACCAGCAGGTGCTGGTCGCTCTTCATCGTCGCGGCCAGCTGCATCGCATACGCCACCGCATGGCTCGACTCGAGCGCGGGAATGATGCCCTCGGTGCGGCACAGGCGGTGAAAGGCGACGAGCGCCTCGTCGTCGGTGATGCCGACGTACTCGGCGCGGCCGATGTCCTTCAGGTGTGCATGCTCGGGGCCCACGCCGGGGTAGTCCAGGCCGGCGGAGATCGAATGCGTCTCGGTGATCTGGCCGTTCGCGTCTTGCAGCAGGTAGGTGCGGTTGCCGTGCAGCACCCCCGGCGAGCCGGCGATCAGCGAAGCCGAGTGCTTGCCCGACGCGAGGCCCAGACCGGCGGCCTCGACCCCGATCAGGCGCACGGCTTCGTGCGCGATGTAGGGGTAGAACATCCCCATCGCGTTGCTGCCGCCGCCGACGCAGGCAATCACCGCGTCGGGCTGCCGGCCCTCGCCGATCAGCTCGGGCATCTGCATCAGGCACTCGTCGCCGATCACGCGCTGGAAGTCGCGCACCATCATCGGGTACGGGTGCGGCCCGGCCACCGTGCCGATGATGTAGAAGGTGTCTTCGACGTTGGTGACCCAGTCGCGCAGCGCTTCGTTTAGCGCGTCCTTCAGCGTGCGCGAGCCGCTCTCCACCGGCACCACCCTCGCGCCGAGCAGGTGCATGCGGTAGACGTTGGGCGACTGGCGCTTGACGTCCTCACTGCCCATGTAGACCACGCACTCCATGCCGTAGCGCGCTGCGATGGTCGCGGTGGCCACGCCATGCTGCCCGGCGCCGGTCTCGGCAATCACGCGCGGCTTGCCCATGCGCCGTGCCAGCAGGGCCTGGCCGATGGTGTTGTTGATCTTGTGCGCGCCGGTGTGGTTCAGGTCTTCGCGCTTGAGGTAGATCTGTGCGCCGCCCACCTCGCGCGAAAGTCTCGCCGCGTGGTACACCGGGCTCGGCCGGCCCACGAAGTGCTTGAGCTCGCGCTTGTACTCGGCGACGAAATCCGCATCGTGGCGGTAGTGCGCATAGGCGGCCTTCAGCTCGTCGAGCGCATGGGTCAGCGTCTCGGCGACGAAGCTGCCGCCATAGGGCCCGAAGTGCCCGCGGGCGTCGGGTTGTTGGTAATCCAGCATGTCAGGTTTCTCGGTTCAGGTGCACCGCCAGGCGCGCATCGGCTTGGCGGACTGCTTGGCAGAACCGGCGCATCAGCTCGGCATCCTTGATGCCCTTGCCGACTTCGACGCCGGAGCTCACGTCAACGGCAAACGGCCGTGCGTGCAGCACCCCATCGGTCACGTTTGCAGGACTCAACCCACCAGACAAAACGAGGCGAGAGCGTACGTCGTGCGGCAGATCTGCAGCGATGAGCGACCAATCGAACACCTTGCCGCCACCGCCCCAACCTTCGACGGGCGCGTCGAGCAGCAGGGCCTGGGCGTTGGAGAAACGAAACGCGAAGTCTAGCAAATCGAGCTCGGGCGTCATCCGCGCAGCGCGCAGGAAGGGCCTTCCTGCCGCCCCACATTCGGCAGGCGTCTCGTCGCCATGGAACTGCAGCACGGCCTGCGGCAGCGCCTGCGTGGCCGCATCCACCTCGGCCTGCTGCGCATTGACGAACAACAGCACCGGCGTCACGAAGGCGGGCAGCCCGCGCGCCAGGCCGACCGCGCGCTTCAGATCGACCGCGCGTGGACTGGCCGGGTAGAGCACGAAGCCAATGGCATCGGCACCTGCTTCGACAGCGGCCGCCACGTCGGCTTCGCGTGTCAGGCCGCAGATCTTGATCCGGGTTCGCGCGTTGTGGCGGGCAGCGCCCTCGGACACGGTCTCAGGCAGCGAGCCAGTCGAAGGCGGCGGTGTGTTGCGGAAGAGCATGCCGGGCATCGTAGTACGGGCCGGCGAAGTACAGGCCGGCGGCGTCGAAGGTGGGCGCGGCCGCGTCACGGTTGCGCGCGGTCAGAACCTCGGCGAGCCAGGCGGCCGGCCGGGCGCCCTGGCCCACGGCCAGCAGGCAGCCCATGATGTTGCGCACCATGTGGTGCAGGAAAGCGCTGCCGTCGAAGTCGAAGTGCCAATAGGCGCCCTGGCGCGCGATGCCGATGCGGTGCAGCCGCTTGACCGGCGAACGCGCCTGGCAGGCAGCACTGCGAAAGGACGTGAAATCGTGTTCGCCGAGCAGCGCTGCAGCCGCCCCGCGCATCGCCTGGCCATCGAGCGGGCGGAACACCCAGCCCACCAGTCCGGTCTCGAGCGACGGCCGCACCGGCGATTCGAGCAGCGTGTAGCGGTAGCGGCGGCCCAGCGCGCTGAAGCGCGCATGGAAGTCGTCGGCCACCGGCCGGCACCACTGCAGCGCGATGTCGTCGGGCAGGTAGCGGTTGGTGCCGCGCAGCCACGACACTGGCGCGCGCTCGACGGGCGCGTCGACGTGCACGACCTGGTTCAGGGCGTGCACGCCGGCATCGGTGCGGCCTGCGCAAGTGGTGGCGACTCGGCAACCCGCAAAGGCCGTGAGTGCAGCCTCGACCCGGTCCTGAACCGTGCGGCCGTCGGGCTGGCTCTGCCAGCCGTGGTAGGCAACCCCGCGGTAGGCGATGCCGAGCGCCAGGCGCCGACCCGGCGCCGCGGCGCTGTCAGGCACGGCCGTCGGACATGGAACGTCAGCCCAGGCTGTCGAGCAGGCTCTGCGCGCGGGCCTTCAACGGGCCGTCGGCCTTGCCGACCACCTCTTCGAGCAGGTCGCGTGCGCCTTCCATGTCGCCGATCTGCCGAAACTCTTCGGCCAGATCGAGCTTGCGCACCAGCGGGTCCGAAGGGTCGCCGGCGAAGGCGGGCGCGTCGTCCAGGGCGGCCGGCATCGACGAGTAGTCGAGCGCGGGTTCCGCAGGTGCCTTGCTGCCGGCGTTGCCCAGGTCGAGCGAGAGATCGCCGAAGTCATAGGCCGGCGGGGCACTGGTGGGCGCGCTCGCCGCAGAAGTTGCCGGGGCAGGGGCCGGGGCCAGGTCAGGCAGCTCGAAGGCGGGCAGCTCGAAACTGCCGTCGTCACCCAAGGGCTGCCCAGGCTTGTCTTGTGCAGAAAGCGGCTCCAGCGGTTGGGTGCGGTCGAGCGGCTTGGCTGGCGGCGCGGGGGGCGCAACCACGTCGAGATCGAGGTCCAGGTCGTCCGCACTCGGCTGCTCCGGCGTCTTGGGCTCGTACAGGTCGAAGTTGGACGGCGACGGCAGCACCGACTGCGGCATCGTGCTGGCACCCAGTGCCTCGACGACCGCCGTGGTACCGCCCGCGGCACCCGCGCTCGGGCGGCCGCCCGGCGCGTACATCGGGTTCTCGGGGTCGATCTGTTGGCCGAGTTCCTGCGTCTTGTGCCACTCGTCGCCCTCGCCTTGCGTCAGCCCGAAGAGCTGGGTCGCGAGCAGCTCGTACCCCTTGGTGTCGCGCCGCTTGGCATACACCTCGAGCAGCTTGGTGCGGATGGCCAGGCGATCCGGGCTGCTGCGCATCGCCTCCTTCAGGATCTCCTCGGCCTGCAGATCGCGGCCGTAAGCCAGGTACACGTCGGCTTCGGCGACCGGATCGACGTCGCCGATCGCATCGAGCTGGCTCAGCGAATAGCTCATCGACGACGACGCGCCCGAGGCATCGCGCGTGTCGATGCGCTGCCCGCCACTGGCGCCGAAGAACGAGTCGGGCTGCAGGCGGCTTTCCAGGAACGACGTTTCGCCGCTCTCGGAGCGCGCGCGGCTGCGCCAGCGGTAGACGCCCAGGCCCGCCAGCAAGGCCAGCACGATGCCGGCGCCGGGCAGCACGAAGGGGTTGTCGAGCAGGGCGGCCATCGGACTGCTGTCGTCGGCCGCGGGTACCGCCGGCGGCTTGGCGGCCACCGTGGGCCGGGCCGCAGACGTCGCGGCCGGACTCGGCGCGGCCGAAGCGGACGTGGTGGGCGCCGGTGCCGGCACCGGTGCGGGGGCGGCTGCCGGAGCCGGGGACGTGGGGAGCGCCGCTGGCGGCGGCGCTGCAGCAACGATCACCGGCGCGGGTGCGGGTGCCGGGCTGACGGTCGTGGGCGCCAGTGCGGCGGCCGTTGCCGGGGCCGTCGGCGGCGCCGAGCCCGGGGGCAACGCCTTGCCGGCCCCGTCCTGGAGCTTCTTCAAGTCTTCGAGGTTGCGTGCCAGCTCGGCCTTGCGCGCGGCCTGTTCGCGGCTTTGCGTGTCCTTCGAGACGCTGGCCTCGGCGCCGGCCCGGGCGGCACCTTGTGACAGGGTCAGGCGATCCGGGCTCGCCGGCGCGGCCTTGCGGTCGTCGACCTGGGCCTGGACCGTGCCGGCGGCCTGGCGCGCCGGCTCGTTGGTGCGCACGGCTGGCGCGCCACTGGCCAGGCGTTGGCGGTAGGCGCCAAAGTCGGCGCTCTGGGCCTGGATCGTCTGGCGCGCCTCGGGGGACGGCGTCTGGCGCGCGGCCTCGGCAGTCGGCACCGACAACAACGAACCCGACTTCATGCGGTTCATGTTGTTTTCGATGAAGGCCTGCGGATTGCTGCGCCACAGTGCCACCAGCATCTGGTCGAGCGAAACGCCCTCGCGCAGCGTGCGCTGGGCCACGCGCGACAGGGTGTCGCCATCGCGCACACGGTATTCGTCGACACCCGAGCCTGCCGTCGCACGGGCGGCAGGGGCCGGCGCGGGTGTGGGCGCCGGGGCGGCGGCGCGCGGTGCGGCAGTCGCGGGAGGCGATGAAGGCGCAGCAGCGGAAGGCGCGGCGGGTGCGGCCGCGCGCGGGGCTGGCGTCGGTGCTGCGGAGATGACCGGAGCCACCGGTGCTGGTGGCGCCGCCGGTGCAGCCGCCCGAGCCGTCGGCGGGTCGAGCAGCAGGGTGTATTCGCGCACCAGGCGGCCGCTGGACCAGGTGAGCTCCAGGATCACGTCGACGAAGGGCTCCTGGACCACGCGATCACTGGCCACGCGCAGGTAGGGGCGGCCGTCGGCGCGCCGTGCCAGGCTCACCTGGGTGCCGGCCAGGATGCTGCTGTAATCGACGCCGGCTGCGCGGTAGGCCTCGGCCGGGGCCACCCGCACGCGCAGCGAAGCGGCTTCCTCCGGCGTGATGCTGGTGACGTCGATCTCGGCGCGCAGGCTTTCGCCGAGCGCCGACTGCACGGCCATGCGGCCGAGGCCGAGGCCCCAGCTCGGCGCGCTTGGCAGCGACAGCGCGGCAGCGGCCAGCGCGGTAAGAGCAAAGCCCGAGCGGGCACCGCGGGGGTTCGTGAGCAGTTGATTCAAGGCGCCTCCCAATGGCCGGCAGCGAACCAGGATTGTCCGCTGCCTATCCGACGATGCATGCAGGCTTCAGACCGCGCTTTCACGCGCTCGCAATCCCCGAGGCATGGGTCGAAAAACGACAACAGTAACAAGCATATAGGGTGCCAAGCTCATGCAAAGTGTCAGGTGATCGGGAAAGCGCTACCGCAAGGCCGTCGGCGTGAACTTGTTGTCATGTGGCAACGCGCTGCGGCCCGAGCGGCCTCTGGCTCAACTGTCGAGCAGGATGCGCAGCATCCGGCGCAGCGGCTCGGCCGCGCCCCACAGCAACTGATCGCCGATCGTGAACGCACCCAGGTACTCGGGGCCCATAGCGAGCTTGCGCACGCGCCCGACCGGGATCGTCATCGTGCCGGTCACGGCCACCGGCGTCAGCTCTGCCAGCGTGGCCTCGCGCGTGTTCGGTACGAGGCGGACCCAATCGTTGTCCTGCGCGATCAGCGCTTGCAGGTCGGCCAGCGGCACGTCGCGCTTCAACTTGAACGTGAGCGACTGGCTGTGGCAGCGCATCGCACCGACCCGCACGCAGGTGGAGTCGACCGGGATCTGCGTGGCATGGCCGAGGATCTTGTTCGTCTCGGCCATGCCCTTCCATTCTTCCTTGGAGGTGCCGTTGTCGAGGTCCTTGTCGATCCAGGGGATCAGCGATCCGCCCAGCGGCACCCCGAAGTGCGCGGTCTGCTGCGCGTCGAGGCCACGCTGCGCTTGCAGGAAGGCGCGGTCGATGTCGAGGATGGCGCTGGCCGGATCGTCGAGCAGCGGCTTCACCGCGGCGTTCAGCATGCCGTATTGCGTCAGCAACTCGCGCATGTGCTGTGCGCCGCCGCCCGAGGCGGCCTGGTAGGTCTGGGTGGTCATCCACTCCACCAGGCCCGCCTTGTACAGCGCACCGACACCCATCAGCATGCAGCTCACGGTGCAATTGCCGCCGATCCAGTTGCGGCCGCCCTGCGCCAGCGCTTTCCTGATCACCGGCAGGTTGACCGGGTCGAGCACGATCACCGCGTCGTCGTCCATGCGCAGTGTGGACGCGGCATCGATCCAGTGCCCGCCCCAACCGGCCGCGCGCAACTTGGGGAACACCTCGGCGGTGTAGTCGCCGCCTTGCGTGCTGAGGAGGATGTCGCAGCGCTTCAACGCGTCGACGTCGAAGGCATCGAAGAGCCGGGTCTCGTTCTTGGCCAGTGACGCGAGCGACGCTGGCACGCCGGCACCGGCGTTCGAAGTCGAGAAGAACGTCGGCTCGATCAGCGCGAAGTCGCCCTCGGCCTGCATGCGTTCGAGCAGCACGGATCCCACCATGCCGCGCCAACCGATCAATCCCACGAGTGCCATTGGAGTGCTGCCTGTTTCATCGATCCGGACCCGCCTTTGCCCCGGCTCGCATCGCCGGGTCCGTGGGGCGAGACGATCCGAGAGCGGCTAGCTCCGGGTGATGCCGGTGATGTCTTTAGTGCCCGCGCCGCCGAGCGCCGCCACCACGGCGTCGCCCATTTCGCGCGTGCCGACCTTGCGCGTGCCTTCGCTCCAGATGTCGCCGGTGCGCAGGCCGGCAGACAGCACGGCCTTCACCGCCGACTCGATGCGGTCGGCGTGGTCGGCTTGGTCGAGCGAATAGCGAAGCATCATGGCGGCAGACAGGATTGTAGCCAGCGGGTTGGCCACGCCCTTGCCGGCGATGTCGGGTGCGCTGCCGTGGCTGGGCTCGTACAGGCCCTTGTTGGCCTTGTCCAGCGAGGCCGAAGGCAGCATGCCGATCGAGCCGGTCAGCATCGCCGCCTCGTCGGACAGGATGTCGCCGAACATGTTGCCGGTGACGACCACGTCGAACGCCTTCGGCGCCTTGACCAGCTGCATCGCCGCGTTGTCGACGTACATGTGCTCCAGCGTCACATCGGGGTACTGCGCATGCACCTCGATGACGGTGTCCTTCCAGAACTGGAAGGTCTCGAGCACGTTGGACTTGTCGACACTCGTCACCTTCTTGCTGCGCCGCCGCGCGGCCTGGAAGGCGACATGCGCGATGCGCTCGATCTCCGGGCGGCTGTAGCGCATCGTGTCGTACGCTTCCTCGGCGCCGGGGAAATTGCCGTCGGTGGCCACGCGGCGTCCGCGCGGCTGGCCGAAGTAGATGTCGCCGGTGAGCTCGCGGATGATCAGGATGTCCAGGCCCGCCACCAGCTCGGGCTTCAGGCTCGACGCATGCGTGAGCTGCTCGTAGCAGATGGCCGGGCGGAAGTTGGCGAACAGGCCGAGCTGCTTGCGCAAGCCGAGGATCGCCTGTTCCGGCCGCAGTTCGCGCGGCAGCTTGTCGTACTTCCAGTCGCCGACGGCGCCGAACAGCACCGCGTCGGCCGCCTTGGCCAGCGCCAGCGTCGCCTGCGGCAGCGGATGCCCGTGGGCTTCGTAGGCGGCGCCGCCCACGGGTGCCGTCTCCAGCTCGAACGGCAGCTCGAGCGCCTGTAGCACCCGCACCGCCTCGGCGACGATTTCGGTGCCGATGCCGTCACCGGGCAGGACTGCGATCTTCATGGGGGCGTCCTCAGAGCGGTCGGTGGGCCAGCCACGGCATGCGCGCCAGGCGCTCGGCTTCGAAGGCGCGGATCTTGTCGGCATGGCGCAGCGTCAGGCCGATGTCGTCCCAGCCGTTGAGCAGGCACTGCTTGCGGAAGTCCTGCACCTCGAACGCCAGCTCGGCGCCGTCGGGCTTGACGATGACCTGCCGAGGCAGGTCGATCGTCAGCGCGTAACCCGGAAAAGCGGCCACCTCGTCGAAGAGCCGCGCCACTTCCTGCTCGGGCAGCACCACAGGCAACAGCCCGTTCTTGAAGCAGTTGTTGAAGAAGATGTCGGCGAAGCTCGGCGCGATCAGTGCGCGGAAACCATATTGGTCGAGCGCCCAGGGCGCGTGCTCGCGGCTCGAGCCGCAGCCGAAGTTCTTGCGCGCCAGCAGCACCGAGGCGCCCTTGTAGCGCGGCTGGATCAACACGAAATCCGGGTTGGGCTTGGGCAGCGCCGGGACCTCGCCCGGCTCGCCACGATCGAGGTAGCGCCATTCGTCGAACAGGTTGGGGCCGAAGCCCGAGCGCTTGATCGACTTCAGAAACTGCTTCGGGATGATCGCGTCGGTGTCGACGTTGGCGCGGTCGATCGGTGCGACCAGGCCCTTGTGCACGGTGAAGGCTTGCATGGGGTGTTCGGTGCGAAGACTCAGGCGATGCGGCGCACGTCGACGAAGTGGCATTCGATCGCGGCGGCAGCTGCCATCGCCGGGCTCACGAGATGCGTGCGTCCGCCAGCACCCTGCCGGCCCTCGAAATTGCGGTTGCTGGTCGAGGCGCAGCGCTCCCCGGGCTCGAGCCGGTCGGCGTTCATCGCCAGGCACATCGAACAGCCCGGCTCGCGCCAGTCGAACCCGGCCGCCTTGAAGACTTCGTGCAGGCCCTCGCGCTCGGCCTGGGCCTTCACGAGGCCCGAGCCCGGCACCACCATCGCCAGCTTGACGCTCGAGGCGACGCGGCGCCCGAGGCGCCTGACAACCGCCGCCGCTTCGCGCAAGTCTTCGATGCGGCTGTTGGTGCAGGAGCCGATGAAGACCTTGTCGATGCGGATGTCGGTGATCGCCTTGTTCGGCTCCAGGCCCATGTAGGCGAGCGCGCGCTCGATGCCTTCGCGGCGGCCGGCGTCGCTCTCGCGCTCGGGATCGGGCACCCGGCCTTCGATCGAGACCACCATCTCCGGGCTCGTGCCCCAGGTCACCTGCGGCGTCAATTGAGATGCGTCGATCTCGACAACGCGGTCCCAGTGCGCATCGGCGTCAGACTGCAGCGTGCGCCAGTAGGCGATCGCATGCTGCAACTCCACCCCGGTCGGCGTGAACGGCCGCCCTTGCACATACTGGATCGTCTTGTCGTCAACGGCCACCAGCCCCGCGCGCGCGCCGGCCTCGATGGCCATGTTGCACACCGTCATCCGGCCTTCCATGCTGAGCGCGCGGATCGCGCTGCCGCCGAACTCGATCGTTGAGCCCGTGCCGCCGGCCGTGCCGATCTTGCCGATGATGGCCAGCACGATGTCCTTGGCGGTGCAGCCGCGCGGGAGTGTGCCTTCGACCTTGACCAGCAGGTTCTTGGCCTTCCTCGTCAGCAGGGTCTGCGTGGCCATCACGTGTTCGACCTCGCTGGTGCCGATGCCGTGCGCCAGCGCACCGAAGGCGCCGTGGGTGGAGGTGTGCGAATCGCCGCAGACGACGGTCATGCCCGGCAACGTGGCGCCCTGCTCGGGGCCGATCACGTGGACGATGCCCTGGCGCTTGTCGAGGAACGGGAAGTAGGCCGCGGCGCCGAAGGCCTTGATGTTGGCGTCGAGCGTGACGATCTGCTGCTTGCTCACCGGGTCGGCGATGCCGTCGTAGCCTTCTTCCCAGTGATCGGTCGGCGTGTTGTGGTCGGCCGTGGCGACGATCGAACTCGTGCGCCAGACCTTGCGCCCGGCCAGCCGCAGCCCTTCGAAGGCCTGCGGGCTCGTCACCTCGTGCACCAGGTGGCGGTCGATGTAGAGCACGGTCGTGCCGTCGTCTTCGCTGTGGACGGCGTGCTCGTCCCAGAGCTTGTCGTAGAGGGTTCTTGCGGTCATGGTTCTCACCTGAGAGCGCCAATTGTCGCGCATCCGACGCCCCGCTTCGCTCGATGGACGGCACCTAAACTGCTGCCCTAAACGCAGCCCACGATCCGACGCCGATGCCACCCAACCCCGTGCTGCCACAAGACAGCGACCGCTCGGCGTTGTTCGAAGCACTGGCGTTCTGGCAAGCGCCGCTGACCACCACGCAATGGATCGACGTGCTGGCCGCGGCCACGCTGCGCACCGAGCGCGGCAGCGGCTTTCACAACGCCGAAGTGCGTCGCCTGCTCGACGAGCTGGCCGAACGCGGCCTGGCCTCGCGCGACGACCGCGGACGCTGGAGCGCGCAGCGCGAAGCCGGCTGGCAACGCTTTCGCGACATCGTGCTCGACGAGCACCGCCGCGACTTCTGGTGGAGCGCCTGGCGCACTCGCCACCAATTCGACAAAACCTGGCGGCTGGAGATGTTCGACAGCGCCACCTTCGCCGGCGCCATGCGCGTGGTGATTCACTGCGGGCGCAGCGCCGACAGCTTCAACCACCTGACCCGGCTGATCGGACCCAGTTCGTTCGGTTTGCAGGCCTTGCGCGAAGCGATGCTGGCGCCCTTCGACGCCGACTTGCTCGACCGGCTCGACCCTGCCTTCGCCAACGGCCTGGCGGCGAACCTGCTGACCACGCTGGGGGGCGATGCCGACGTCGGCATCGTGCCCTTGCTCGACTGGCTGCTCGCGCGCGCCCGGCTCGCCCCCGCGTCGGTGCCCGAACACCTGCATTACCGGCTGGCCGAAACCCTGCTCTTTCGCGAACAGTTCAGCGCCGCACGCGATTTGCTGGCGCGCCTGCCGACACCCGAATCGCAATCCCTGGTCGCGGCCACCGCGATTGCCGAAGGCCGCTACACCGAAGGCAACGCCGCCTTCGAAGCGGCGCTGAAAGCGCTGGCCGCCGCGACCGGCAAACGCAAGAACCTGCTGCCGCCGTCGATCGCCTGGCTTCACGCGATGGCGATGCTGGCGCAGCCCGAACCCGCCGCCTGGGTCAAGGCACGCAAATTCGCCGCCGCCGAATCGGGCAAGCGCGAGGCGCTGCCCTTCACCTTCTGGGGCCTGTGGCAGTCGGCCATCGACCAGCGTCTGGGCGACTCGCCGATCAATGCTTCGCACTTCCAGCTCGCGCGCAAGCCCGGCAACAGCAGCCATGCGCTCGAACAACTGCAGCATCTGCTGCTGGCCGCCTGGCTGCGCATCGAGCCCGGCCCACGCAGCGCGCGCGAGCGCTTGCAGGAACACGCCGCCTTTCTCGAAACCCGCCTGCGCAACGCCGGCCTGCATTGGCTGGCGCGGCTGGCGCGGCGCGCAGCAGCGCAACTGCTCGGCGAGACGCCAGGGGCCGAAGACGCCGCGATGCCGTTCTTCATCGGCGCGGCGCAAGACCGCTGGCGCGAGGCGCTGGCGTCGATCGTTGCGCTGGGCAACGGCCCGGCGGGCAAGCGCGATGCCGGCGCGGCGGGTGATCGCCTGATCTGGACCGTGATCGTCGACGCCAAGAGCTTTCGCATCGTGTCCATCGAAGCGCTCGAACAGAAGGCCAGCACACGCGGCCTGGGCAAGGCCAAGCCGGTCACCCTGGCCACGCTCATCAAGCGCAAGGACCTGCCGACGCACGACGCCGCCGTGCTGCGCGCGGTGCTGCGTGAGGATTTCGGCAACCGCCCCTTCCTCGACATCGCGCTGGCCGCGGCCGCACTCGTGCGCCACCCGCATGTGGCTTGGGCCGAGGAGCCGCAACGTTTCATCGACGTGGTCGAGGCCCTGCCGGCGCTCGAAGTGATGACGCGCGGCGATCAGATCGGCTTTCGCCTGGTCGACCCGCTGCTCGCACCGCAGAGCAAGGTCGACGACGACAGCGACCTCTACAACTACGTCTCGCCGCGCCTGCAGCAGTCCACCGACCGCGCACACCAGACTCTGCTGGTACCCGACGGCGCCGAGCGCGCACGCCTGGTGCGCAGCACACCGGCGCAACTGCGTGTGGCCGAGCTGGTGACACAGGGCTGGCAGGTGCCGGCCTCGGAGAAGACCGAGCTCGACGCCGCCCTGCGCGTGCTGGCCACGCACTTCCAGATCGCCAGCGACGCCGAAGCGGGCCACGAAGTTCCGGCCAGCGACACCTTGCGCGCCGAGCTCACGCCGCGCGGCAGCGGCCTCGAGTTGAAGCTGGTTGCCGCACCCTTCGGCGACTTCGGCCCGCGCTTGGCGCCCGGTGTTGGGCGCGAGCGTGTGACCACCGTGCACCAGGGCGCCACGCTGTTCACCAAGCGCCAGCTCGACGGCGAGCGCGCGCGACTGCTGGCCTTGACCGAAGCGGTGAATTGCCTCGACGACGGCGTGCACGCCTGGTCGCTCGACGAGCCAGAACAGGCATTGGCCGTGGTCGAAGGCTTGGCCGGGCTCGCGCCGGGCATCGTCAGCGAATGGCCCAAGGGCAAGCCGCTGCGTGTGCGGCCTGTGGCGGCGCAAGCCGTGAAGCTGAACGTCGCCAGCCGCGGCGACTGGCTCGAGATCGATGGCGAACTCGCGCTCGACGACGGCGAGGTGCTGCGCCTGCGCTCGCTGCTCGACCTGGTGCAGGCGGGCAAGAGCCGTTATGTCGCGCTGGCCAGCGGCGACTTCCTCGCCCTCAGCGATGGCTTGCGCCAGCAGCTTGCCGATCTGAACGCCGTGGTGCAGCCCCACAAACAAGGCCAGCGCGTGAGCAGCATTGCCGCACTGGCCTGGGCCGAACAGGCTGGCGAGTTGCGGCTCGAGGGCGATGCCGCGTGGCGCAAACGCAGTGACGCGTGGGCGGCAGCCCAGACCCGCCGCTTCGAGGTGCCCGGCAGCTTGCAGGCTGAGCTGCGCGACTACCAGCAAGCGGGTTACCGCTGGCTGATGCGCCTGGCCGCGAGCGGCTTCGGCGCCTGCCTGGCCGACGACATGGGCCTGGGCAAGACCTTGATGACCCTGGCCGTGATGCTCGAACGCGCCGCCGGTGGCGCGGCCCTGGTGGTGGCCCCAACCTCCGTGTGCAGCAACTGGCTGAGTGAGGCCGCGCGCTTCGCGCCCTCGCTCGACGTCCAGCTGTACGGCGATGTGGGCGACGTCGGCGAATTCGGCGAAGCGGCCGATGGCGATGGGGGTGATGGCAGCGAGGACGGGGCCATCGCCGCCGCTGCGCAATCCGAGGGCAGCGATGCGCCCGCCCGCGACAGCGCCCGGCTGGCGGCGCGACGCCGCCAGGTGCGCGCGCTCGGCCCCGGCCAGGTGCTGGTCTGCTCCTATGCGCTGCTGCAGATCGACGCGGACCTGCTCGTCGGCCGCGAGTGGCACACGGCGGTACTCGACGAAGCGCAGGCGATCAAGAACGCGGCCACGCGGCGCGCCAAGGCCGCGTCGCGCATCGAGGCCGGCTTTCGGATCGCGCTCACCGGCACGCCGATCGAGAACCGGCTCGGCGAGTTGTGGTCGATCATGGGCTTCGCCAACCCCGGCCTGCTCGGCAGCGCCGAACAGTTCAACCAGCGTTTTGCCGGCCCGATCGAACGTGACGGCGATGCC
>Ga0163144_10016140_pt1 | contig 15325 bp, 12 predicted proteins | sample OliLak19BULKMAT1_FD_123175 | JGI IMG/M metagenome (GOLD analysis project Ga0163144, IMG submission 123175) | Freshwater microbial mat bacterial communities from Lake Vanda, McMurdo Dry Valleys, Antarctica - Oligotrophic Lake LV.19.BULKMAT1 | ecosystem: Environmental > Aquatic > Freshwater >... | reverse complement strand
GCCATGCCGAGGCCGACGACGGAGACCTTCGAGAGGTTGGCGTCGTGCGTTACTTCGCCGCCGAGCTCGCGGGCCGCTTCGCCGACCGTCTTCAGGGCCACCGGCAGATCGCTTTCCAGCACAGTGAACGCGATGTCGGCGACGCCGGCGGCGCCGATATTCTGGACGATCATGTCGACCGCGATGTTCACCGTCGCCAGCCGCGAGAAAATGCGGTGCATCGTTCCCGGCTTGTCGGGAACGCCGGTAAGGGAAATGCGGGCTTCGTTCTTCGTCAGGGCGCAGCCGCTCACGGCGCGGTCGCTGCTCTCGGGCAAATTGCCGATAATCGATCCCGGCTCGTCGCTGAAGCTCGCGCTGTTGCGAACATGGATCGGCACGTCAAACTTCTTGCCGAACTCGATCGACCGGCTGTGCATCACGCCGGCGCCGAGGCTGGCAAGTTCCAGCATCTCGTCGTGGCTCACCCGCTCCATCTTGCGAGCCGAGGGGACGATCCGCGGGTCGGTGGTGAAGACGCCGTCGACGTCGGTGTAAATCTCGCACGAGTCGGCCCGCAGCACGGCGGCCAATGCGACCGCGGTCGTATCGCTGCCGCCGCGGCCAAGCGTGGTGATGTTGAAATCTTCGTCGACCCCCTGGAAGCCGGCGGCGATGACGATATGGCCGGCGTCGAGATGCTTCTTCATCCGGTCGGCGGAAATCGACTGGATGCGGGCCTTCGTGTGGGAGCTGTCGGTCTTGATGCCGATCTGGCCGCCGGTGAGGCTCACCGCCTGGCCGCCGAGGGCGTGGATCGCCATCGCCATCAGCGCGACGCTGACTTGCTCGCCCGTCGAGAGGAGCATGTCCATCTCGCGCGCCGGCGGCTGCTCGGTGATCTGGCGAGCGAGGTCGACCAGCACGTCGGTCTGCTTCCCCATGGCGCTAACGACCATCACCACCTGATGGCCCTGCTGCTGCGCACGGATCGCCTTGCGGGCGGCGCCCATGATCTTTTCACTGGTGGCAACGCTAGTACCGCCGAACTTCTGCACGATGAGCGACATGTGTTTTATTTGAACCTTTGGGGATTAACCGCCAAGGACGCCAAGGACGCTAAGGGAAGACAGAGTCAGGGATTCACCACGACGACACGGCGGACACGACGTTCATACAAATAGAAAAACGATTGCTTCATAAGACTCCAGACGATCACTTTCTCAGATCTTTCGTCGTGTCCGTCGTGGTTCAATTCCTCCTACTGCATTCCCTTGGCGTCCTTGGCGTCCTTGGCGGTTCAAATTCTTTCACTTCTTGATAAACCATTCCATCGCACGCCAGCCTTCGTCGAAGGCGAGCGACGACTTTGCGGCGTTCGTGTCGCCGTAGCTGGTGAACTGATCGGGGACGATGCCCGTGCCAGCCATGGCGACGGGAACGTCGCCGTGGGTGTGGGTCTTCGTCCGGACGAACGTCGGGTGATCGGGCGAGATCATCACGCGATAGTCGCCGCGGGCTTTGAGGGCCTCGACCAACGGAGCGACGACGTGGCGGTCGATCTCTTCGATCGCCTTCACCTTCCCCTGCACGTCCCCTTCGTGGGAGGCCTCGTCGGGGGCTTCGATGTGAACGCAAATCAGGTCGACGTCGTTGAGCGCCTCGATCGCGGCGCGGCCCTTCGCGGCGTAGTCGGTATCGGTGTAGCCGGTGGCGCCTTCGACCTCGATTCGCTTCCAGCCAACCAGCGTCGCCAAGCCGCGGAGCAAGTCGACCGCGGTGATCATCGCGCCATGCACGCCGTAGGCGAGGTCGAAGCGTTCGAGCGTCGGCGCCCGCCCGAGGCCCCACAGCCAGACGTTGGTGGCCGGGAGCTTGCCGTAACCCTGACGGACGACGTTGACCGGGTGATCCTTGAACAGTTCGACCGACTTCTCCATGAGCGAGACGAGGACGTCGCTGCCCGGGCCGCGGGGGAAATCCTCGGTGATCGACTTGTCGGTGAGGTCATGCGGCGGCGTGGCTCGCGTCTCCATGCTGAACGGAGCGGCCAAGCTGACGCCGCGCCAGATCATCAGGTTCCGGTAGCTGACGCCGGGAACGAAGTGTAGTACTTGGCTCAACTCGGTATCGGCGGTGACATACTCCTGCATCGTCGCGAGGAGCTTGATCGCTTCCTCGGTGCTGATGTGGTCGGCCGTGAAGTCGCGCATGACCTGGTCTTCAACGGTGACCAGATTGCAACGGACCGCCCAATCTTCGGCGCCGAGCTCGATCCCCTGCGCCGCGGCCTCGATTGGCGCCCGGCCCGTAAAGTTCTTCAGCGGGTCGTAACCGAGCAGGCTCATGTTGCCAACTTCGGAACCAGCAGGCAGCACCTTCGGCGTATGGCAAGCGCGCGCGATCACGCCAGCGGCGACAAGCGCGTCCATGGCCGGCGTGTGAGCCGCTTCCAACGGCGTCTTGCCCCCCAGCGATTCTTGCGGTTCGTCGGCGGCGCCGTCGGGGATGATGATCGCGTATTTCATAATCAGCTCAGCCCTAGATTCTGGCTATGCAAAGTGAGGCGTGGAAACAACTACGAGGAAAAGCCAGAACAAATTAGCTCAAGTGAACCGCATGCGTTGAAATTCAACTTGAGATGGCGGTATCGAACTTCTGAATCGAGACAACCTTGGCTCACGTGCAAATGGATCCAAGGCGAGTCAACTATTTCAAACGATCCATCAAATGGCTCCGTCGGCTGCAACACTTCTGCTTCTTGCCATTTGAATGCAACGACATCTTGGAATAACACACTTACAGGACGTTCCTGCCAATCTACGAATCGCAGTCGCAGAGTTTGGTCATTGCCATATTCCAAACCGGTGACTACTCCGTCGGAAGTACTGAATTCATTCTCCATTGGCGAGTTAGTCTCTCACCCACATGCGTACAGTTTCGCCCCGCACAGCGGGGAGTTTGTCGATCGCTTCGCACGCGCGGGCGGCGGCGCCTTCGCTCGCTTCGTGGGTCATGATCACCAGCGGCACGACCCCTTCCGTTTCGAGCGGTTCGTGCTGCAGCACCGAGGCGATCGAAATGTAGTGGGCGCCCAGCGCCGCGGTCACCTGGGCCAGCACGCCGGGGTGATCCTGGACCATCACGCGAAGGTAAAACTTCGCCCGGGCGGCGTCGTTCGGGGCGGCCGTCACGCGGGCCTTGCGGTTCGACCAGAGTTCCAGCGTGCGGAATGTGATCGCCGTCCGGCCGACGGCCATGTCGATCATGTCGGCGACGACCGCCGAGGCGGTTGGCATCTGCCCGGCGCCTTGGCCATGGAAGAACAACGGGCCCACGGCGTCGCCTTCGACGCGAATCGCGTTGAACGGCCCCGGCACCTGAGCCAGCGGGCTGCGAGCGCGAACCAGCGCCGGCGACACGTCGAGTTCCAGCGTGTCGTCGACCAGATCCGCCGTAGCGAGCAGCTTGATCCGGTAGCCCATCTCTTTGGCGTAGCGCACGTCGGCGACGTCGATCTTGTCGATGCCGACCCGCGGGATCTCCTTCCAATCGACGCGTGCGCCGAAGGCGAGGTGGGCCAGGATCGCGAGCTTCTGGGCGGCGTCGCTCCCGTCAACATCCATCGCGGGATCGGCCTCGGCGTAGCCAAGCCGCTGGGCTTCCTTCAGGACTTCAGCATAGGAGGCCCCTTCGTCGTGCATCTTCGACAAAATAAAATTGCTCGTGCCGTTCAGGATGCCGTGGAGCGACATGATCTGATTGGCGGAGAGGCACTGGCTGATGTTGGCGATGATCGGCACGCCGCCGGCAACGGAGGCTTCGAAGGCGATCGAGCGCCCCAGTTCGCGGGCGCGGTCGAACAGCTCCGGCCCATGCTCGGCCAGCAGCGCCTTGTTCGCGGTCACCACGTCTTTGCCGCTCTTGAGCAGTTGCAGCATGATCGTCCGCGCCGGCTCCAGCCCGCCGACCAGGTGAGCGACGACCTTGATCTCGGGGTCGTTGATCACATCCTCCACGTCGTCGGTCAGCACCCCCGCGGGGAGTTCGCAGTCGCGGGCCTTTTTCAGGTCGCGGACCACCGCTTTTTCCAGCCACAGAATCCGGCCGGCGTGGCGGGCCGTGCGGTCGCCATGGTCGAGCAGCAGGCGGGCGACGCCGCTGCCGACAGTGCCGAGGCCGATGATGGCGACTTTGGTTTTTTCCATGTGCGGAAGGCTACTTAATGCGAGCGATTGGATTTACCACGACGACACGGCGGTCACGACGACAATGCGGAATACGGGGAGATTTAACCACGAAATAGACGAAAGGAACGAAAGTAGAACCGCAGAATTTGCACCGCTAATGAACGCTGATGTTCGCTAATAAAAATCAAATCCTTGATACTGGAACCTTCCTACTACCCCCAATTCCCATTAGCGCCTATCAGCGTTCATTAGCGGTGCAATCTTTGATATCCGCTCACGACTTTCCAGTTCCTATTCTTCTTTCGTGCTTTTCGTCTATTTCGTGGTTAAATCGAATTCACAGACCCCTCGAAGGGATTGCCAATCAATGCCTGTCGTCGTGTCCGTCGCGTCGTCGTGGTTCAACCTGAATTGGCGAGCCCTTGGGGGTCGCGTTCGGGTCGAAACAAGCACGACATGGTAAATCGTGGGGTGCGCAAACGTCAACGGGCGACATGGTTTGCGCCGCTTGGCGGGGGGGGTAGAATCGGTGGTCTTGGCGGGTGAAGTATGCGCTCGCCGGGGCCGGGACGGCCCGGCTCGCTTAGTGGTAGACCTCCTTCATTCTCACTGCACGCGACGAAAACTCTCGAAATGCCACGCTATAACCCTGCTGCGATCGAACCGAAGTGGCAAGCCTACTGGGAGCAGCACGCGACCTTCGCGGCGCCGACGATGCCCGCGGGCGAGAAGCTCTACGTCCTCGACATGTTCCCCTACCCCAGTGGCGACGGCCTCCATGTCGGCCACCCCGAGGGGTACACGGCGACCGACATCGTCTGCCGGGCCGCCCGCATGCAGGGGAAGAGCGTCGTCCATCCGATGGGGTTCGACAGTTTTGGCCTCCCCGCCGAAGAGCACGCCATTAAGACGGGCGTCCACCCGCGGATCCAGACCGAAAAGAACATCTCGACGTTCCGGCGGCAGCTGAAGAGTTTGGGGTTCAGCTACGACTGGGGTCGCGAAATCGCCACGACCGACGTGGCGTACTTCAAATGGACGCAGTGGATCTTTCTGCAGATCTACGACACCTGGTTCGATGCGGAACTGCAGAAAGGTCGGCCGATCAGCGAGCTGCCGATTCCTGCCGACGTGTCAGCCGCCGGAGCGGGAGCAGTGCGTGATTACCAAGATGAACGTCGGCTCGCGTTCCAGAGCGAGGCCCCGGTCAACTGGTGCCCTGCCCTCGGCACCGTGCTGGCCAACGAAGAAGTGATCGACGGCAAGAGCGAGCGCGGCAGCCATCCGGTGGTGCGGATGCCGTTACGGCAATGGATGCTCCGCATCACCGCCTACGCTGACCGCCTAGAGAATGACCTCGAAGGGCTCGATTGGCACGACGGGATCAAGGCGCTGCAACGCAACTGGATCGGCCGCAGCACTGGGGCCGAAGTCTACTTCACGCTCCCCGGGGTCCAAGACGTTCTCGTTCCTGATGAGGAGGGGACGACCGAATCACTCTTCGTCACGACTGAGATTCGCGTCGAAGAGAGCCTCGACATCTACACCACGCGACCCGACACGCTGTTCGGCGCCACCTACATGGTGATCTCGCCGGAACACCCGCTGATTGATCGCCTCACAAAGAACGAAGAAGCGGCCAAGGTCCAAGCCTACCGCGAGCAGGCTGCCCGCAAGAGCGACCTGGAGCGGACGGAGCTTTCTAAGGAAAAGACCGGCGTCTTCACCGGCAGCTACGCCGTGAATCCGGTGAACGAAGAGCACGTCCCCATCTGGGTCGCCGACTACGTCCTCGCCACTTACGGCACCGGCGCCATCATGGCCGTGCCAGCACATGACGAGCGCGACTTCGAATTCGCGAAGCAGTTCGGCCTGCCAATCAAAGCGGTCGTCGATCCCGGCGATGTGCTGCCGCCCGCGGAGCGGAACGAGGTTCTCGACGGCCGCCGCTTCTTCGGTGGCGAGGGCGTGGCCGTCAACTCCGGCAAGTACAACGGGCTCCCCACCGCGGAATTCAAGCGCAAGATCATCGCCGACCTTGAAGAACGAGAAGTCGGCCGCGAGGCGGTCAACTACAAGCTCCGCGACTGGCTCTTCAGCCGGCAGCGCTTCTGGGGCGAGCCCTTCCCAATCCTCCACGAACTCGACGCCGCCGGCAATAAAACGGGCCGCGTCCGCGCCGTCCCTGAAGATCAACTCCCGGTCGACTTGCCTCACCTCGACGATTTCAAGCCACACGGCCGCCCCGAGCCGCCGCTCGACAAGGCACCGGACGAATGGCTCTACCCCGTCATCGACGGCGTGAAGTACAAGCGCGAGACGAACACGATGCCGCAGTGGGCCGGCAGCTGCTGGTACTACCTGCGGTTTCTTGATCCGACGAACGCCCAGGCGCCGATTGACCCCGCGATCGAAAAGGCATGGATGCCGGTCGACCTCTACATCGGCGGCGCCGAGCATGCGGTTCTTCATCTCCTCTACGCACGGTTCTGGCATAAAGTCCTCTATGACCGCGGCGTCGTGAGCACTGTTGAGCCGTTCCAGAAGCTCGTCAACCAAGGCATGATCCTCGGCGAGAACAACGAGAAGATGTCGAAGAGTCGGGGCAACGTCATCAATCCCGACGAAGTCGTGAAGGAATATGGCGCCGACGCGCTGCGACTCTACGAGATGTTCATGGGCCCGCTCGAAGCGACGAAGCCCTGGAGCATGGAAGGGGTGAACGGCGTTTACAACTTCCTCGGTCGTGCGTGGCGGATGATCGTCGATGATCGGGCGGAGGAGATGGCCCTCAGCCCCGCGCTGACCGACGACGCCCCCAACGCCGACGAGTTACGCATCCTTCACAAAACGATCAAAGCGGTGACCGAAGACGTCGCGAAGCTCTCCTTCAACACGGCGATCGCGCGGATGATGGAGTTCACCAACTTCTTCACCAAGCAAGAACGCCGCCCGCGGACCTGCATGGAGCCATTCGTCCTGCTGCTGGCGCCGTTCGCTCCCCACATGGCGGAAGAATTGTGGCAACTCCTGGGGCATGGCAAGACGCTCGCCTACGAGCCCTGGCCGAAGTTCGACGACGCATTGATTGCGGAATCAACGGTCGAGTTGGCGGTGCAAGTGAACGGCAAAGTTCGCGGCAAGATCACGGTCGCGGCTGACGCCGATGAGAAAACGATCCTCGCCGCGGCCAAGGCGGAACCGAAAGTGGCGGAGCAACTCGCCGGGAAGACCATTGTTCAGGAAAAGGTCGTTCCCGGGCGGTTAGTAATCTTCGCGGTGAAATAGTCGACTACCCTTTTCAAACCAAAGAATTGAACCGCCAAGGACGCCAAGAGCGCCAAGGTAAATCAAGTAGATTGAACCACGACGACACAACGGACACGACGAAGGGATGGTATATGCTCAGGATAACGTGATTTTGCTCCATCCATCTTCTGCATTTCTCGTCGTGATCGTCGTGCCGTCGTGGTTCAATACAATCCTCTCTTGGCGTTCTTCCTTGGCGCTCTTGGCGTCCTTGGCGGTTAATAAGCAATTCATCGAAGGATCTCTCCCATGAACAATGCGGTGGCAGTCGTACTAGGCGGCGGACAGGGAACGCGGTTGCAGCCGCTCACGAACTTTCGGTCGAAGCCGGCCGTGCCGCTTGCCGGTAAGTACCGCCTCATCGACATCCCGATTTCGAACTGCCTCAACAGCGGCATCAATCGGATCTACGTCCTCACGCAGTTCCTGTCGGTGAGCCTCCACCGCCACATCCGCGGTACGTACCGCTTCGACAACTTCAGCGGCGGCTTCGTCGAAATCCTCGCGGCCCAGCAGACGATGGCCGAAGGGACCGGTTGGTACCAGGGGACCGCCGACGCCGTGCGGAAGCACTTGCGTTACTTCACGCAGCTCGGCGTCGACTACGTCGTGATCCTGTCGGGCGATCAGCTCTACCGGATGGATCTCGCCGCGATGATCCAGACGCACATTGACTCGAAGGCCGACATCACGATCGCCGCGAAGCCAGTCCACGCCCACGAAGCGGCCGCCATGGGAATCATGCGGGTTGATCACTCCGGCCAGGTCGAGGGCTTCGTCGAGAAGCCGAAGACCGAAGAGCAAATCGCGCCGGTCCGGATGGATCCGGGTTGGATCGACGCCCGCGGCGTCGGCAGCGGCGGGCGCGACTGCTTGGCGAGCATGGGCATCTACGTCTTTAGCGCCAAAGTACTCGCCGAGATGCTCGCCGAGGACAACCATCAGGACTTCGGCCGCGAAGTTTTCCCGCACGCCATTGGCACGCGTCGCGTGCAGGTTCACCTCTTCGACGGCTACTGGGAAGACATCGGCACGATCGGTTCGTTTTACGAGGCGAACCTGCAACTCGCCCAGCCGAATCCGCCGTTCGATTTGAACGACGGCAGCGCCCCAATCTATACGCGGCCGCGGTTCTTGCCGCCGTCGCGAATCGACGGGGCGATGATCACCGGCAGCCTCATCTCCGACGGCTGCATTATCGAGCCAGGGGCGCGAATCGAAAATAGCGTCATCGGCCTCCGCTGCCGCATCGGCCGCGACGTGACGATTCGGAATTCAATCCTCATGGGCGCCGACTTCTATGAATCGCCAGAAGCGGTGGCGGCAAGCGACTTCGCCGACGAGCCCCCGATGGGGATCGGCGCCGGCGCCGTCATCGAGGGGGCGATCATCGACAAAAACTGCCGCGTCGGCCAGCGGGTCCGGATCATCAATGACGCCCAGTTGGACGACGGGGCGAACGATTGTTGCGTCATCCGCGACGGAATTATCGTCGTCGGGAAGGACACGATTCTCCCCCCCGATTGGTACTTTGAAAGCAGCAAAAAGCCGGCGGAACCGGCCTAAACGGCAAAGCCGCACCCGATTCGCGGGGAAGGGACTTGCCCGCGGCAGAGAGTTCGCGACGATTCCTATGCCGGATCGCGTTCGATCGCCATACTACAGATTCGCTGAGTGAGCCAACTTGCCCCGGTAGGGGCGGGATACTTGGAGTTTAGATTGATGACTTGTTTTCGTGCGTTGCGAGTTTCGTTCCGTCTATTGGCCGTGGTCGCTCTCGCAGGTTGGTGCGGTAGCGCCTCGCTTCATCCGGCGTTTGCCCAAGAAGCCGCAGCCGCCGATGCGACGAAAGCCCCGCCCGAGGCGGTCTACCTTGACGAGCCGACGCCCTCGCCGGAGCCGACCGTCGCCCAAGAGGGGCCCGTCAAGGAACCCTACGACGATGGCAAGGTCCGCGTTGAACGCAACGTTCGCTTGCTTTCCGACAATCAGTACGTCAACCACGGCAAGTACACCGAATACTATCGCAACGGCCAAAAATTCGCCGAAGGCAACTTCGACGGCGGCGTCCATGACGGTCCCTGGAGCTACTGGCACGACAATGGCCAGCTGGCGAAGACGGTGACTTTCAAGAAGGGCGCTCCGGAGGGAGCGTGGGAGACGTTCCGCGCGGATGGAAGTCTTCAGGCGAAGAAGGCTTACAAAACTGGAAAACGCGACGGCACTTGGATCACCTACTACGAGGATGGCAAAACGCTGAAGATTGAGCAGAGCTTTATCGACGGCAAGCTCTCGGGCCCGCGCAAAACGTATTACGCGAGCGGCAAAACCCACCAGGAAGCTGGATTTTCTGACGGTCTTCTCGACGGCAAAATGACTGAATGGGACGAAGCGGGTCGAAAGTTGGCCGAGGCGACGTTCGAAAAGGGGATGCTCAACGGGACGCTGGTTCGCTGGGGCGCCGACGGCAGTTCGAGCGAGCAGAACTATCGCGAGAATAAGTTGATTCCGCCCGGCACGAGCGGCGAGGAACCAGCGGCCATAACGCCGAAAGCTCAAGAACAACCTCGCTTGATCAACTCCGGAAAGTAGCTCAGACTTGCGTCTCGCGACTGTCATTTGAAGATTAATCACCTGAGATCGACGATGCTTCCTCAGTCTGCGCCCGGTCTAGCCCACGTCGTTTTCTTCACGCTCAAAGATCAATCGCCCGCTTCGCGCCAGGCGTTCGTCGCCGCGTGCGACAAGTACCTCACCGACCATCCGGGAACGGTCCACTACAGCGCCGGCGTCCGCGAGCCCTCGTATCAGCGCCCGGTCAACGACCAGGAATTCGACGTGGCGCTCGTCGTCGTTTTCGACAGCAAGGAAGCGCACGACCAGTACCAAGTCGCTCCGCGGCACAAAGAGTTCATCGCCGAACAATCGGTGAATTGGTCGAAGGTCCGCGTCTTCGACGCCTTGGCTTGATCACGCTGACGGCGGCGCCGTTCGGGCGGAACTTGAGTCTTTTTCGCCCCTCCGGCGGACGGCGGGCCGTACGCTATAATTGTGCTGGCATTCTGCCCGCGCAGTTCCCCGGCCGATTCCCCGCAGTCCCATGCCCGATCCCGTCGTTTACCTCCCTGAACACTTCATCAACCGCGAGTTGAGTTGGCTGGAGTTCAACGCGCGGGTGTTGGAGGAAGCGCAGGACCCCTCCAACCCGCTGCTCGAGCGGGTGAAGTTTCTCTCGATCTTCAGTTCGAACCTCGATGAGTTCTTTATGGTCCGCGTGGCGGGCCTTCGCGAACAAGCGTTCGGCGGCGTAGCGCCTCAAGACGCCGGGGCCGACGGGCTCGACGCGCTGACGCTGCTGCAACGGATCTGGCAGCGCACCCGCGAGTTGGTCGAACAGCAGTATCGCTGCTGGAACAAGGCGATTCTGCCGGCGCTCGTCGAACAGCAAATCTTGCTGCTCAAAGAAAGCGACTTCGACAAGGCGCAGCGCAAGATCGTCGACGAATTCTTTCGCCAGCGCGCGTTCCCGATTCTCACGCCGATGGCGATCGACCCCAGCCATCCGAGTCCGCGGTTTCACAATCGCGGACTTTACCTCGCCGCGCTGTTGCAGCGCACCAGCGGACTCGGCCCGGCAGAACTATTCGCCGTGGTCCAATTGCCGCAAGTGTTGCCGCGCTTCATCGACGTCGGCGGGCCGCACGAAAACAAGTTCGTGCTGCTCGAAGACATCATCGCTTGCAAGCTGTCGGAACTCTTCGGCGGCTACGAGAGCGCCCATCAGGCGACGTTCCGGCTCACCCGCGACATGGACGTCGACATGCTGGAGCAAGAGTCGGACGAAATGCTGCGGGCGATCGAAGCGCGGCTCCGGGCGCGCCAGCACTCCGAAGCGGTCCGGCTCGAAGTTCACAAGGAAATGAGCCGCAACCTGCTCGAAACGCTCATCGGCGAGGAGCAGTTGCAGGAGAACTTCTTCATCGAGGGAGAAAAATACTCCGAGGTCTACCGCGTCGACGGCATGCTCGACATGACGGCGCTCAACGAACTGGCCCGCCTCTTGGGGAAGGACGCCCTGCGCGACGCGCCGTTCACGCCGCGGCAGCCGCTCGGCATGAAGCGGGGGGACAACCTGTTTGCCGAGATCGCCGATCGCGACGTGCTGCTGCACCATCCGTTCGATTCGTTCGATCCGGTGGTCGACTTTATCCAAAGCGCCGCCGAAGATCCGCACGTCCTCGCCATCAAGCAGACGCTCTACCGCACCAGCGGTGACAGTCCGATCGTCAAATCGCTCATCCAAGCGGCCGAGAACGGCAAGCACGTCACGGCGCTCGTGGAGCTGAAAGCCCGCTTCGACGAGGCGAATAACATCAGCTGGTCGCGACAGATGGAACGAGCCGGGGTCCACGTCGTCTACGGCTTCATGGACCTGAAGACCCACTGCAAGCTCGCCATGGTCGTGCGGCAAGAAGGGACGAAGGTTCGTCGCTACGTCCACCTTGGCACCGGCAACTACAACCCGGCGACCGCGCGACTCTACACCGACATGGCGTTGTTCACGTCAAACAAGGTGATGGCCGACGACTGCACGGCGCTCTTCAACTTTCTCACTGGCTATTCGCAGGGCCACGAGTGGAAGAAGCTGGTGATCGCGCCCACCGACCTCCATCGCCGCACGATCGAACTCATCAATGAGCAAACGGCGCGCGCCGTCGAGGGAAAGAGCGCCCGCGTCTTCGCCAAGCTCAATTCCCTGGTCGACGGCGAAACGATCGAGGCCCTCTACCAGGCGAGCCAGGCGGGCGTGCCAATCGACCTAGTCATCCGCGGCATCTGCTGCCTGCGACCAGGGCTGCCCGGCATTTCCGAAAACATCCGCGTCCGCAGCATCGTCGATCGCTTCCTCGAACATAGTCGCATCATGGTGTTCGGCGAGGCGGGCAAGGAACAGATCTACCTGAGTAGCGCCGACTGGATGCCGCGCAACTTCGAACGCCGCGTTGAGGTGATGTTCCCCGTCGAAGCGCCGGAACTGAAACGGAGGATCTGCGACGAGATTATTCCGGTCTACCTCCGCGATAACTGCCGCGCTCGCGTATTGATGCCCGATGGCTCGTACGTTCGCGCTGCGGCATGGCATGACGAACCGGAACATCGCGCCCAGCGCGAGTTGTTAGCGGCGAGCAGCGGCATCGCGCTCACGAAGACGCCGTCGAGTTCCACGGACGGCGATGGCGCCGGCAAGTCGAAACATGCTGGCGGCCACAAATCGAAGCAGGGGGCGTGACCGACGCAGAAGCCGCTCGTCGGCTCACTAACCCGAAAATCTGCAAAGTCATTTCAATTGAAGCGCCCAAGACGCCGAGGGAAGATCACTCACCACCCAGACTCCAAGGCACTAAGAAAGCACCAAGAAATCAATGGTGAAGAAGCAGTGATCGACGATTCCGAAGTTCACTTCCCGTCCTCTGCTTCGAGTTCTTCTTGGTGTCTTCGTGCCTTGGTGGTTAAGCATTGAAACACGCCGATTGGCGGTTAATCTTGGAACTTTGCCGTTCTCCTGACTCACTACCCAGCGTCCTTGCGACCGCTAAAATGGGGCTTTCCCCGCGAGCCCAGCGCCGCCGACCCCTCCGAGCACCACGCCTTTTCATTCATGGCTGAAGACTATTACGCAACGCTTGGCGTCGCCCGCGGCGCCTCGGCTGAGGAGATCAAAAAGGCGTACCGCAAGCTCGCGCGCGAGAATCATCCCGACCTTCACCCCGACGACCCGAAGGCGAAGGAGAAGTTTCAGCAAGTGCAGAGCGCTTTCGACGTGCTGAACGACCCCAAGAAGCGGGAGATGTTCGACCGCTACGGCAGCGCCTACGAATCGATGGGGGGGGGCGGACCTCAAGGCGGGCGTCCCTGGCCCGGCGCCGGCGGTGGACGAGGCGGCGAAGCGCACGAAGTCAACCTGGAAGATCTCTTCGGCGGCGGTGGGGGAGGAGGAGGCTTCGCCGACCTCTTCAAACAGTTCGGCAATCGCGGGAGTCGCGGCGGCAATCGTCGCGCCATGCCCGAAGAAGGCGCCGATCTGGAGCATGAGCTCTCGATTCCCTTCGCCAGCGCCGTGTTGGGCGGCGAAGCGCAGATCGCCGTGCAGCGCGGCGACGGCCGCACCGAGACGATCCGCGTTAAAATTCCCGCCGGCATCGAGGACGGCAAAAAAATCCGCCTCCGCGGCCAAGGCGAACCAGGAGCCAACGGCGGTCAGGCGGGCGATATTTTGATCCGCGTCGCCATCGCGCCCCACCCTCATTTCCGCCGGTTCGGCAAACGGCTCGAAGTCTCCGTGCCGATCACCCTCGCCGAAGCAATCGCCGGCGGCAAGATCGACGTTCCGACGCCGCATGGCACAATCACGCTGACCGTGCCGCCGGGATCCTCAAGCGGTCGCAAGCTGCGCGTGAAAGGGCAGGGGGTGAAAGCTGGTTCCGGCGAGCCAGGCGACCTGTTCGCGGAACTCGAAATCGTGATGCCGAACCGCCTCAGCGATGAAGACCGCCAGCAACTCGCGGAGATTGCGCAGCGTTACGACGAGAATCCCCGCACGGAGCTGCGGTGGTGATTTATTCGGCCAACATCCCAGCAGTTTCCGCTTGGGCACTGCTCGCCGAGGCCGCGAAGGTGGATAAGCTCTCGCCGCCGGCTAGCGCGGCCGTGCTGATGGCCTTGCTGGGAATTGCACTGCTGGGCCTGTTGATCGTCGTCGTGATCTTGCTGGGCGGCAATTGGGTCCGTAAGCAAGGCAACTTCCGCCGCGGGCCTTCGGTGCCGCCCGATCGTTCTCCCATTCCCCGCCGCACGACCGACGGCTCTTTGCCCGCCAGCGACGAGACCAACGCCCCGACTCAAGCCGGGATCGACACGGTCCGTGAACGGCCGAACCGCGACGAAACGATCAGCTAAGTGAGCGACTTCCCCTTTCACCGATCGCGCAGGTTGCTGAAGAAGGTCGAGTTCGATCGCGTCTTTGCCCGCCGCCGCTCGCAGGGGGACGGCATGCTGATTCTCTACGCCTGCGAAAACGACCTCCCCCATTCGCGCATCGGCCTGGTCGTCTCGCGCAAGGCGGGCAACGCCGTCGTTCGCAATCGTTGGAAGCGCTGCTTGCGCGAAGCCTTTCGGCTTGCCCAGCAAGAGCTTCCGGTGGGGCTCGACCTAGTCGCCTTGCCCCGCGCGGGCGCGACGCCGACGATGCCGCGGGTCCAACAATCGCTCCGCACCTTGTCCGAACGTCTCGCCCGCCAGCTACGCTAGCAATCTGCCATGGTGAAACTTTGGCAACGATTGATCGCCGTCCCCAGCTGGCTGCTGATCGCGGCGGTGCGCTGCTATCAACTGGGAATCAGTCCCTTCATTGGCCCTCGCTGCCGCTTCCAACCAACTTGCAGTCAATACTTCATCGAAGCAGTGCGAAAGTACGGCGCCCTCCGCGGCAGCTGGCGCGGCTTCCGCCGTATCGCCCGCTGCCACCCCTGGGGCGGCAGCGGCTACGATCCCCCGTAAGGGCCCTGACGGGCGATGCTAGGTGCTGGATGCTAGCGAGAAAACTATCCAGCATCTAGCAACAAGCATCCAGCATCTGGGCTTCAGCCCCACGATTCTCTTGACCCTTCTCGCCAGCATCCCTACCCTCCGCGGCCTCTCGGTCTGGTATCGAGGCTGCGCGCAGGGCTGCGCGCAGCGACCTGTCGGAGCTACTCCCATGTCGAAGCGATCACGCCGCAGTCAATTCATCTCCCGACGCATGGTGCTACAGGCGGCCGCCGCCTGCCTGGCGCCGTCGCTGACGATCG
>Ga0163144_10016139_pt1 | contig 15326 bp, 16 predicted proteins | sample OliLak19BULKMAT1_FD_123175 | JGI IMG/M metagenome (GOLD analysis project Ga0163144, IMG submission 123175) | Freshwater microbial mat bacterial communities from Lake Vanda, McMurdo Dry Valleys, Antarctica - Oligotrophic Lake LV.19.BULKMAT1 | ecosystem: Environmental > Aquatic > Freshwater >... | reverse complement strand
GCGGTAATGATGCCGGCAATCGGCGGGAATCCACTCGCCTTGGAGATCGCGAGGCATAGCGGCAAAGCGATGAGGAAGACGAGAAACCCCGAGAAGGCATCGCTCTTGAGAAATGCAAACAACCCAGGCGTTGGCGTGGTGGGCTTTTGGGATGTGGTGGCGGCCATTGAGGCTCTCCAATACGGAAGGTCGATCGGTGGTGAAGGGTCGCATGCCGCTCGAGCATGTGTGCACACACCAGAGCGCGAAAAGGCCGTACTCGTGCCGGCGGTGGGGGCACCGATACCGGCGGCGAAGCATGGTTCCTGGCCGCAGCAGGATCGTGCGGCCAACGCCACATGAACCGGCTCAGGCCGGCGGGCCACGAACCTGCTGCAGCGCTCGAAAGAGCGGGCTATCGACGGAGCGCGACAGCTCGATGATGGTGGACAGGGACGGGGTGTTGGATAACGCCGTCATGAAATCGAGGCACGCGAGGTCGAAAACCTCGACGTCGTCATCGAACTCGACTTTCTCGGTCGGCGACTCGGTTTCAGCCTCGTAGGCTTGGGTGGCCGTGTCGTATGTCTCGGGTGCGAGGAGCCCAACGCCGACCCGCCCTGCGAAGAACAAAGCCACAAGGAGGCAGAGTGCTTCGGCGATCAGACCGCGGGCAGCGGATGACGGGCACTTCGACAACCCCGAGCGACCCATGTCACGGCGTGACTGCATGGCCAGCATAAGACCTGAGTGGGATCGCGGGCACCACGACGAGTCAATTCGCCGGGGGTAATCCATATGGCCAAGAGTCTAACGTGCCAGCAGGAACGGCGGCAACCGTCACTTTTATGACAATACCGTGACATTCGCCGCCGTCACGCTTCGCCAATCCGAGCCGACCTGAATCCGGCGTGGCTGAAGAGCCCGTCATCCCTGGTCCCGTTACACTCGTTCGAGCTTGGTGATTCGACCGGTGCCGACCCACTCGGCCACGATGATGTCACCATTCGGGGCGAAGCAGGCGTCGTGGGGATGCACGAACTGCCCGTCGATCCACTGGTCGGGCTTCGTGCGAAGCCCCTTGATCTCGTCGAGCCGCTCAACGGCGCGACCAAGACGGGCCACCACTTTGTTGTCGCCGTCGAGGAGCGTGACGCAGGCCTTCAGCTCCGGCACGAGCATGAGGTTCTTCCAGGTGTCGATATTGGCCGGCAGGCCGAAGCCGCGGATCGTCTCCTGGTATTTTCCGTCGAGCGAGAGGACTTGGAGCGTGTCGTGGGCCCGATCGGTGACGACGATCGTGGGCTCGCGACCGGGACGACGGTCGACCCACAGGCCGTGGGCCGTGTTGAAGGTTCCCTCGCCGTCGCCTGCACCGCCGAAGCACGACTGCCACGTCGCGGCGGCGTCATAGCGGTGGATTTTGTAGGAGCCGTATCCATCGGCCAGGAGAAACTCAGGAGCCTTCGAGGTGTCGTCGTCGAGGAATGCGATGTTGGTCGGCAGAAAGCCCTTGCGGTTCCACGATCGCGCCGTGGAGATGTCTTCGCCGGGGGCGTACGCACCCGACTCCATCGGAGCCTTGCGGTACCAGACGGTTTCACCGTCGAGCGTGAGCTTCGCAAAGCACTTCGCTTGCTGGTAGGCACAGACGTAGAGAAACTCATCGGCGCCCTCGCGGCGGACCTCGATGCCGTGGCCACCTCCCTGGAATTGACTCCCGAAGGCCCGGATGAATTTTCCTGCCGGATCGAAAACAAAAATGGATGGATGGTCTTTCTGTTGCTGTTTTCCCTCGTGGATCACATAGAGATTGCCCGCTGCATCAAGGGCCACGCCGTGGGTTGTCTGCCACGTGAACCGATCGGGAAGCTGTGGGAAGTGGTGCTGCGCGCGAAAGGTGTGTTCACCCTCGCCGACGATCGTTTCGGCCGCGAGCCGACGGCTGTGGGACAGCGCCGGACGCGCCATCGCGGCGGCCGTGAGGGCCGCGACCCCGGTGGCGAACGACCGGCGAGAGAAGCCACGGTGATCAGTCGAGGGGCTGGGGTGTCGCATGATGGAAGTGTCTCGCGGGCGCGTGCTGAAACGATTGTGTGGCTGACAGAAACATCCGATCGCAGCATTGTGGCTGATCGAGCGGCATGCGTGCCAGTGGGTGTGTCTGTGGCCCTATGCGACAGCCGGGCGAAGGCACTACCTTGAGACGACGATGTGATGGGATTGACCGCGTTTCCCGAGAGCCGTTTCTATGAACCATGGCCAGCCGTTGCGATCTCTTGCCCCGTGCCCGTTCGCTGTCGTGGTCGCGCTATCCGTCGGGATTCTCGGGGCTGTCGCGCATGGGGCGAGGGCCGAGGCAACGACCGCGGCCGACGTGATCGTCTACGGCTCGACCCCTGGCGGGTTCTGCGCGGCCATCGCCGCGGCCCGTGAGGGAGCGAGTGTGATCCTTATCGAACCGACCAACCATGTCGGCGGCATGAACACTGGGGGCTTGAGTCACTGCGATTCCAATCAGATGACCCGTGAAACGCTGATGGGCCTCTTCGACGAATGGCATACACGGGTCGTGAAGGACTACACCGATCGAGGGCTTCCCGCTCCCTATGCACCGGCAGTCAAGGACCAGGCGAAGTGGACGTTCGAGCCCCATGTTGCCATGCGGGTGACGATGCAGATGCTCGACCAGGCAGGGGTAAAGGTTCTGACCGAGCGCTCTCTCGAGTCGATCACCAAGGACGGCGCTCGGATCACATCGCTCGTGACGGACAACGGCAGTTTCACCGGCACGGTTTTTGTCGACGGCACCTATGAGGGCGACCTCATGGCCGCGGCTGGGGTGGCATGGACGATCGGCCGGGAGGGCCGGGCCGACTACGGCGAACCGCTCGCCGGCAAGCACTACCCCAAGCCAAAGATGGAGATGAGCGGTGTCGATGCCGCCGGCAGTCTCTTGCCGTTGGTCACGACCGACGATGGCGGCCCGGAAGACGCCGGCGACGCGAACATCATGACCTACAGCTTTCGGCTCTGTCTGACGAAAGACCCAACGAACCGCGTGCCCATGCCAGCGCCCGACCACTACGACCCGGCGCGTTTTGAAATCATTCGCCGATTTATCAAGGCCGGGGGCTCACCCGGGCAGGTCGGCTTCGATCAATACCCGCTGCCGGGAGGCAAGCTCGACGGCAACAACTCGATCGGACGGCAGTTCTCGATCGGGCTCGTGGGTGGCGGTCTCGAATGGCACACCGCCGACAAGGCCGGCCGACAGAAGATATGGAAGGCTCACCAGCAGTACACGCTGGAGCTCTGCCACTTCCTGGCCCACGACCCGTCGATTCCGCCCAAGCAGCGGGCGGAATATGCCGCTCTCGGCCTGTGCAAAGACGAGTTCGTCGATCACGGGCATTTTCCACCCGCGCTCTATGTCCGCGAATCACGGCGGATGAAGGGGCTCTCTGTCATCAGCCAGAAAGACATTCTCGACGATCCCGTGAAGGACGATGCGATCGCCATTTCGTCGTTTCCCATCGACTCGCATGACTGCCAGCGGATCGCCCTCGAGGGAGGTGGCGTCATCAATGAGGGGACAATTTTCCCGGTGCGGAAAGGGAATCGCGGATACGCGTATCACGTGCCCTACCGCGCGATCCTGCCGGAACCCACCCAGTGCACCAACCTCCTGGTGCCGGTCGCCCTGTCGTGTACCCACGTCGGAATCTCGTCGCTCCGCATCGAAGGGGCATGGATGGTGATCGGGCAATCCGCGGGCGTCGCGGCGGCGCTTGCCGCCAGGGAGGGCGTCACCGTGCAGGCGCTCCCATACGCTTCGCTTCGCGAGCGACTGCTGGCCCAGGGGCAGGTGCTCGACCTTCCATGAATTGAGGTCGTCATCGGGCCGCGCCAGTGGCTATAAGAAGGTCGCTCTCCAGGTCGCCGAGTGAGTCACGCGCGGCCGACGAAGGCATCTCCCTTTTCGATAGGCTCGACACCGGCGACCGACGCATGCCTGGCAGCCCGCTCGATGGTGCAGTTTCGTCACGGCTGCCGCCGGGAGTGGCTGGCCATGTGGAGACGCTGCTCGGACGGCAGCCTGTCGAGGTCCGTGTCGTCCGGCCGCGCCGCTCGAAGCTCGGCGACCATCGTCCGCCGCAGCGGGGCGTGCGGGTCCATCGGATCACGATCAACGACGATCTCAATCCCTATGCCTTCCTTACGACACTCCTCCACGAGGTCGCCCACGCGTCTACCTGGGAGCGGTACCGTGACCATCGGCGTCGCGGAGTGCGGCCCCACGGTTCCGAGTGGCAGGCAGAATTTGGAGCCGTGCTCCGTCCTCTCGTAGGGCGGGGCGTTCTGCCGAGCGTTGTGGAAGCGGCGCTCGCGAAGTCACTCGAGGCACCTGCCGCGACGACGTGCAGTGACCGCGGGCTGGTCTTGGCCCTCGCCCAGTTCGATACCGCGAGGCCTGGGCATGTCCGCGTCGAGGACCTTCCCGAGCGGTCTGTCTTTCGCGGGCCAAACGGCGTGGTCTTCCGTGCCGGTCGGCGGCTCCGCACCCGTCGACAGTGTTTTGAGCTTCGCACCGGACGGGAGTACCGGGTGCATGGCCTCGCGCTGGTCGAGGCAATGACCGCATTCGTTGACGCGCCACGGCGGCGGTCGCGGTGATGAGCCGGGTGGCTGGCAAAGGATGTCCTCGCGGACCATGATGGGTCGATCGTCCATGCCGCGCTTCGAGGTGGTTCCATGACCGCTCCCACATGCCCGCTCACCGGCCCCCAGGTGGTCGATCTCTATTTCATGGAGCATCGGGCCAAGCTCATCGACGTGGCTGCGTTCCTCGATCGCCTCGATCGTACTGTCGCGCCTGGCGGCCACGCCGACGTCCGCGTGCGGGCCCTGCTGCGAGCCATTCCACTGCTCGTCGATGGCCACGGTGATCGGGCACAGCGAATTCTCGAACTGCTGAGCGACCACACGACAGCCCCGATCCCCGCGGCACACACCCAGGCCGCTCTCGGCGCCGATCCCGCCACGAACTACTGAGCTCGCCTCCAGCCATGCCCTACATCGATCCCCACGTCCACATGGTGAGCCGGACCACCGACGACTACGCGCGGATGGCCGAGGCTGGCTGCATTGCCGTCACTGAGCCCGCCTTCTGGGCCGGCTTCGATCGCTCCTCGCCCGCGGGCTTCTTCGACTACTTCCGCCAGCTCACCGAAACCGAACCCAAGCGGGCAGCCCGCTACGGGATCGCTCACTACTGCTGGCTCTGCATCAATCCCAAGGAGGCGGAGGATATCGGATTTGCTCGCGAGGTCATCAGCCTTGTGCCCGAGTTTCTGGACAGGCCCAACGTCCTCGGGATCGGCGAGATCGGCCTCAACAAGAACAGCCGCAACGAGCTGGTGATTCTGGAGGAGCAGATCGCGCTGGCGAAGCGGTTCGACCGGCTCATTCTCGTCCACACGCCCCACTTGGAAGACAAACTCAAGGGAACGCGGCTCATCATGGACGCCCTGAAGAACGCCGGCGTCGATCCGGGCCGCGTCCTTATCGACCACGTGGAAGAGCACACCGTGGCCGCGGTTCTCGATCGTGGCTACTGGGCCGGCATGACGCTCTACCCCGACAGCAAGTGCACGCCGCAGCGAGCGGTCGACATCATCGAGCAATTCGGCAACGAGCGCATCTGGATCAACTCGGCTGGCGATTGGGGCCAGAGTGATCCGCTCTCGGTGCCGAAATGCCATGTCGAGATGCGCCGCCGCGGGCACGGCGCCGATCTCGTGGCGAAGATCAGCCTCGAAAACCCGCTGGCGTTCCTCGGCCAATGCCCCGGCTTCCGGCCGCTCGGGTAACTTGGGCACAGGCGACTCACGTGCCAGCCTGCGGGCATGCCATCGAGTCCACCACGCTCAAGAACCACGGAAACTGAACATGCTGGCTCCTGCGATTCCGTCTGATGAAACCGAACGGCTTGCCGATCTCCATGCCCTCGAGCTGCTCGACACGCCTGCCGAGGAGCGATTCGACCGGATCGTGCGACTGGCAGCGGCCATGTTCGACGTGCCGATCGCCTACATCGCCCTGGTCGATTCCGACCGGCAGTGGTTCAAGTCGAAGTGTGGGCTCACGTCCGACGAGACCGGCCGCGAGGTCTCGTTCTGCGGTCACGCGATCCTCCAGAACGAGACGCTCATCGTTCCCGACGCGCTCGAGGACGACCGCTTCGCCGACAATCCACTCGTGGTGGGCGATCCCTTCATTCGCTTCTACGCCGGACACCCGCTGGCCGGCCGCGCGGGCAAGAACGTCGGCACGCTGTGCCTCGCCGATCATGAGCCTCGCACGCTTGGCTCTCGCGAGCTCACGGCGCTCCGCAACCTCGCCGGAGTGGCCGAACGCGAAATCGGCCTCGTCGATCTGGTCCGCACGCAGCGAGATCTCCTCGAGGCCCGGGAAGAACTTGCGATCACGCAGCGGCGGCTCGTTCGCGAGCTCGCCGATGCCGCAGCCTTCTTGCGTTCGGTTGTGCCGGAGCCGGTCGTGTCGCTGGCCATGTCCTCGTCTCACCGCCTGATCGCGTGCTGCGAGCTCGGCGGCGACATGCTCGGGGCGCTGCCGCTCGATGGCATCGGCCGCCGCACGGCCCTCTATCTGCTCGATGTGTCGGGGCACGGCGTGGGCGCGTCGCTCCTCTCGGTCACCGTGGGCAACATCCTGCGGAGCCAGAGCCTGCCGGGCATCGACTTCGCTCGGCCGGGCGACGTGCTCGCGGCGCTCAATGCGTCGTTTCCGATGGAACGCACCGATGGCAAGTTCTTCACGGCCTGGTACGGAGTCTACGACGCGAAGGACCGGAGCCTGTGTTATGCGTCGGCCGGTCACCATCCGGCGCTGCTTGTGCCACCCGCGGGACCATCGCAGCAGCTTGGTGGAACGGGGCCGCTCATCGGGTTCTTCCCAGAGGCCACGTTTGCCGAGGCGAGCGCTGAGGTTGCCCCCGGCAGCATGCTCTATCTCTTCAGCGATGGCGGCTTTGAGGTGGCCGACCTGGGCGGCGCGCTCCTTGGCTACGACGCCTTCGCAGACATCGTGACCAGCATCGCGCGAGATCCGGCGACAGCGCCGCCGCATTCAGCAGACGACCGCCTCGATGCCATCACGGCGAGGGTCTTGCACTTCGCAGGGGGCACGCTGGACGACGACTTCGGCCTCCTCGAAGCCGTGTTCACCTGAACGACTGCCAGGATTCTCTGCAGCATGGTGGCCGGCCGTAGCGGGAACTACTTGCGCTGCTGGTCGCCCTGGTTCGCGGCGTTGCGAAGCAGCGTTTCGCCCTCGCGGACGACGGCGCCGGCCACGTTCTGGACCTTTTGCTTGTCGATCGAAACCTGGATCTGGCCGTTGTTCTGCGTGATGTGGATCGCGCCGGCCACAACGAGGCCGCCAACCAAGAAGCCGAGCAGAATGAGGGTGCGCATGGTGGGAATGTCCTTTCGGTGGAATCGGCGATCGTCGTGGACCACGGGCCGCCGATGCCGCGGAAAGTCGCAGCCTCACCTCAGGAGCACAAGCCCGATTTGCGCCGTGAATTATCGCTGGACGGAACGAGCGGGAGTGGAGTCTGCGGCCCGCTGGTGCCGCCGGCGCACGGTGTTGCCGTAGACATGCATCGGGCGGTACGGCCGCTCGGTGATCGGCGTTGACTTGATGTCCTCACGGGCGTCGCCAAACGTGACGATCCGCGGGTCGAATCCGGTGGTACGAGCGTCCGCCGGGAGCGGTGCGACGGTTGCGACTATGACGGCCATAACGGCCACGAGCATGATGGTACGCATGAGTGTGGGAGTCGTTGGAGTTGAGAGTTCTGGGCATGAGCCAGCCTCGTTCGACATCGGCCAAAAACCCCCGCACCTTGCAGCCCGCCGCACGACCGCCGCCGTTTCGGCAGAAGTGCTACGGCCAGAACGACCCGGCTGTCGGCAGGCGGCTCTCGGGGCACGGATCGGCCGCCCGCGCGTGAAGCACGGTGTATATTGTCTGTCATTCGCCACACCCCACTGAGGGTCGGACCATGAAAGCCGCTCGGCGCGGACGGGCTGGAGCAGCGTTCACGCTCGCGGTGCTTGCGGTCGCGACGGTCGCCATTGCCGGGCCACCCGACGAGCCCTGGGCCCGCTGGCGCGGTGCCGACGGTGCCGGGCAGGGGGGCGACGCCCACTTTCCCGATGCCTGGACCGAGGCTGATTGGGCATGGGCGGTCGACCTGCCGGGCACTGGGAATGCGTCGCCGGTGGTATGGCAGGGCCACATCTACACGGCATCGTCCGACCCCGACGCTCACCTTCGGATTGTCACGTGCCACGCCCTTGCCGACGGGCGGCTGCTCTGGAAACGGGAATTCCCAGGGCCGATCGACCCCCATCACACGCAGAATAGTTCAGCCTCGGGCTCGGTGGCCGTAGACGAGCTGGGCATCTATTGGATGTGGGGCACGCTGGAGCGCACGCGGGTGGAGGCGCTCGACCACGATGGGCGACCTCGCTGGCATGTCGACCTTGGCACCTTCGAAGCCCAGCACGGTTTTGCAGCGACGCCTGCCGTCTGCCGTGATCTCCTCATCGTGCCCGATGATCAGGATGCATCGAGCTGCGTGCTCGGCCTCGATGCAGCGAGTGGCCGCGAGCGGTGGCGGCTCGACCGCGAGCCTGCGAAGGCGGGCTATTCCACGCCGCTCGTCGTTGATGATGGGAGCGCCTCGCCTCGTGTGATCCTCACGAGTATGGCCCACGGTGTCACGGCGGTGGACGGTGCCACGGGAAAAGTTCTCTGGGAACAGCGTTGCCTTCCGAAGCGAGCCGTCTCCTCGCCGATCATCGCTGGTGATCTCGTGATCGGCACCAGCGGCGACGGCGGTGGCGACAACACGCTCGTGGCGGTGCGGCCTCCCATTGGAAACATTGAGCCGGACGTGGCCTACACGCTCGACCGAAGCATCGCGCCGTATGTGCCGACGCCCCTCCATGTGGACGGCCTCGTCTACCTCTGGGGCGATCGCGGCGTCGTGACCTGCATCCGGCCCGCGACGGGCGAGACGGTTTGGCGAGGCCGCGCGGGGGGCACCTACTACGCGTCCCCTATCGCCGTCGGGGGCACCGTGCGCAACGTGTCGGTGGATGGCGAGGCGGTGGCGATCAGAGCGGGGGAAGTCTTCGAGATCCTCGGCCGCACCGATCTTGGCGAACCCTGCCGAGCCACGCCCGCGGTCGTCGGCACGCGGATGGTCTTTCGCACCGTGGGCCGCCTCATGGCGATCGATGCCATTCCGTGACGGGGCTGTCCTCCCCTTGCGGGCAGGGTTCCAACCAGCGACGTGCAGGACACGCGGGTCAGACCGTATGATGGTTGCCGGTGCGGGTGTGACCCGCCGACCTGATCGGCATGATCGTGAGGAGGATCGATGCACGCGCAGCGAGCCAGGGTGAGAAGTGATCGTCGTTCACGGGGGCCCATGCGTGGGCTCGTGACAGTTTTTTGCGGAGGGCTCCTCCTGTTCGCGGAGGCCCGCGAAGCGACAGCCGATCCTGGCGCGGAGCTGCGGCAGGCGGCCGCTGGCTACGTTGAGGCGTTTCGGAAGGCCGACGCCGTAGCGCTCGCCGACCAATGGACGGAGCGAGCGACGCTCGAAGAGGGAGACGATCTGATCGAGGGACGCGACGCTATCGTGGCCGCGCTCGTGGCGAGGCGCAACCAGCATCCTGAGGGAACGCTCGAGGTCGAGGTCGCCGACATCGATCTCCTCGCGGAGCCGCTCGCCCGTGTTTCGGGTGTCATTCGTTTCACACCGCGGCCTGGCGAAAAGCCTTTCAGGTCGCGGTTCACCAGCCTGCGAGTCCGCGAAGGCACCACATGGCGCATCGCAGAGTCGACCCTCGAGCCCGAGCAGGAGGCCGTGCTCGACGAGCTCGATTGGATTATGGGCACCTGGAAGGCGGCGGGCGCCGCGCGACCGGACGGCACGAAGACCGAGTTTGAAATCACATACGACAAGCCGCTGGGTGACGCTGTCATCGTGGGCCGCGCGCGGTATCAGCGGGCCGGAGGGCCGGAGGTGACCGCGCTCGAGGTCATTCACGCCGACCGTGACGGCGGGCTCGTTCGGAGTTGGGTTTTTGACTCGACCGGCGCGGTGGCCGAGGGGGTCATCGAGTCGGACGGTACGACGTTTCACAAATCGATGGTCGGTACACCTGCCGAAGGCGTCGATGGGAATGTCGCGAGGTGGGTGCAGGTGATGGCGCCAACAGGTGACGGCCGCTGCACCGTGCACGCGATCGAACGATCCATTGACGACGTGGCCATGCCCGACGGTGAGCCATTCCATCTCAGAAAAGTCGGCGGTCGTTGATTCCATCCCATTTCCTTGTCGCTTCTGGAACCCTTCCTATGAACCCGGCATCGCGTGCCTCTTGTCTGGTCGTGTCTGGTGCAAGCTTGCTGAGGGCTGACGTGTGGCGGCCGATCGTGGCCTGCGCCCTCGCCGTTGTCATCGTTCTCGGGAGCGGCCCAGCATGGTCGCACGGTGGTGGCCGCGGTGGCGGCGGTGGTGGCCGCGGCGGCGGGGGCGGCGGGGGCGGCATGCGTGGCGGCGGCGGTGGAGGTGGCGGCGGCGGCGGCGGGATGCGCGGAGGCCCTGGCGGCGGTGGCGCGGGCAGGATGCCCGGCGGCGGTCGTGATCTTGGCGGTGGCGCCGGAGCGCCGCGAGACTTGGGCGGGGGCCGTGGCATGGGCGGTGGTCTCGATGGCCGCGCCGGAGCTGGAGCGGGCGGCGCCGGTGCTGGGCGACTCGATGGCGCAGGACGTCTCGATGGTGGCGGAGGTCGTGGTCTCGACGGCGCAGGTCGTGGTCTCGACGGCGCTGGAGGTCGTGGTCTCGATGGCGCAGGTCGTGGTCTCGATGGCGCTGGTCGTGGTCTCGATGGCGCTGGTCGTGGTCTCGATGGCGCTGGAGGTCGTGGTCTCGACGGCGCAGGTCGTGGTCTCGACGGCGCTGGAGGTCGTGGTCTCGACGGCGCTGGGCGTGGTCTCGATGGCGCTGGTCACTTCGCCGGTGCTGGCAACGTCTCGCGTGCCGACTTCCAGCGGATCGCGAACCAAGGCGTTGCCGGTGCGGGGCGCGGTGCCGTGAAGCCGTATTCGCGGTCGACGCTTGCCAACCGGGCGGACGGCATTCGAAACAATTTTCATAACGGCGACTGGCATGGGGGCCGAGGCTGGTATGGCAATCACTTCCGCTCATGGTGGCCAGGCGGATGGTGGGGTGGTTTCGGCTGGGGCATGGTCGCTGGCCTCGGCTGGGGTGATCTCGCCGGCTGGGGTGGCTACGCCGCATACCCGGTCGCGTACGACTACGGCACGACGGTTTCCTACGAGGACGATGGCGTCTATGTGCAGGGAGAAAACGTCGGATCGGCCGCGGAGTATGCCCAGCAAGCATCCGACCTAGCCTCGCAGGGCGCGTCGGCCGACGTGGGCGACGATGCCCAGTGGCGGCCGCTCGGCGTGTATGCGCTGGCCCGCGATGGCGAAACGAATCCGAGCATCTTCATGAGCCTTGCCATCGACAAGGACGGCCTGCTGCGCGGCAACTACTACGACGCCGTGTCGGATACGACGACCAACATGGCTGGCAAGGTCGACAAGAAGTCTCAGAAAGCCGCATGGACGATTGGCGACAAGAAGACGCCGGTTTATGAGGCGGGCCTAGCCAATCTCACGAAGGATCAGACGACGATTCTTGTCCATCGTGATGGCGGCAAAGTCGAGCAGTTGCTCCTCGTGCGGGTGGACGACCAGGTCGCCGCAGCGGACGCGGCTGGTGGGGGCAAGCCCGCGGCCAACGCGGCCCCATGATGGCCGCGCGGCCTATCTCGGCACGGCGAAGACCGGGGCCAGAGGCGGTGACGTTGCTCCGGTTCCCTGGGCTTGGGCCCGACGCCGCCATATGGCTCTCCGAGCAGGGATCCCTCGTCGTTGCGCTGCCGATCAAGATTGCTGGCGGCTCCGGCGGCCCGCTCCGCATCATCGCCCGCCCCTGAGGGCAAGCGGCGCCGAGGATGGCAACACATGATCGCGTTTTCCAGCATCGTGGCGTGTACGCGGGAACCGATCAGCCGTAGACGCGCCGCCGCGGACGAACGATACTGGGAGGGCGGGGGCAAGCCCGGCAGGGACCAGCGATGTCCATTCGAGTCGATCCATTCACGAATGATCGGTGGGTCGATAGCTGCGTCGGAAAGTATCGCATCACGGCGCGTCTGGGCCAGGGCGGCATGGGCGTGGTCTACGCTGCCGTCGATACGCTCCTCGAGCGCGAGGTCGCACTCAAGCTGCTCCCCGATGCCGTGGCCGATGACCCGGTGGCAGCCATGCAGTTCCTGCTCGAAGCCAAGGCTGCGGCGCGGCTGAGCCATCCCAACGTCGTGGGCATCTACGACGTCGGGCAGATCGACGATGCACGATTCATCGCGATGGAACTGGTGCGGGGAGTCAGTGTCCAGGAGTCTCTCCGCACCCGCGGGGCTTTCGACTGGCGGACCGCCACGCGGATCGCGAGCCAAGTCTGTCACGGCCTCGCGGCGGCGCACATGGCCCACTTGATTCACCGTGACATCAAGCCAGCGAATGTTCTCCTAGCCGACGACGGCGCGGTCAAGCTGGCCGATTTCGGGGTCGCGAAGCGGATCGACCAGACACTCGGGTCGCTACGAGCCGGCGTGATCGTCGGCACCCCCGACTTCATGAGTCCTGAGCAGTGCCGAAGCGACGAGCTCGACGAGTGCAGCGACATCTACTCCCTCGGTGCGACCTACCACACGATGCTGACGGGCCAGCCACCGTTTACGGCGGCGTCACCCGTGCAGGTCATGTTCGCCCACTGCGCGAAGGAGGCCCCTGATCCACGGGAGGTCAACTCCGACATTCCGGAGGGGTGTGCAGCCATCGTTCGCCGAGCGCTGGCCAAGGATCGAAACAGCCGTTTCCGTTCGGCGGCCGACATGGCGGCTGCGCTCGAAGCGGTTCTGGATGGAACCGATCGCGTCGAGCACGCTGCTGAAACCGTCACATGCCTCGCCGTCGAGCGTCCGCTGGCCGTCACTTCGCGGGCCGCGGACGGCCAGCGTTTCGTGGCCATAGCGCCGAGAAGCCGTAGTCGTCGCCATGCGTGGGCGACAGTCCTCGCGATCCTGGCCGCTTCCGGTGCGAGCGCGGCATGGCAATGGCAGGCTGATAAGCCTCCCGTCATTTCAACTGGCCCAACGCTCGTATCGGCTGGCCAAGGCGTCCTTGCGGATCGCCAGCCCGCGCCCGAACCCATCGGCCTGTTCCAGCTCGACTCGCCCGGCACGATCCTCGCGGTATCTGCCGACGAGCAGTGGCTGGCCGTTGGCGGGAGGGAGGGGGATGTGGGTTTTCGGGTGCTAAATCTGGACACTGGCGCACCCATCGCCGAGCGGCGGTTTCGCCTGCCGCGCGGTCGCAGCCATCAAGAGGTGACTGCGCTGGAGTTCGCGCCCAGCGGCACGTGGCTGGCCGTCGCCGTGCAGTCGAGTGACGGAGGTGAGCTTGCTATCTGGAACCTGGCACACGAGCAGCATCCTCCGAGGGTGATGGCCCTCGGGTCGTCGATCGTCTCTGGGCTCGACTTTTCACCCGATGAAACGATGCTGGCAGCGGCCTGTAACGACAATGCCTCGGGCACGTCGAGCCTGCTGACCTGGACCTGTCCGACCTGGAAACAGTCCACAGCGATTCCGCTGCGCGATGCTCCGGCGTCGTGGGTCTCGTTCTCGTCGTCTCAGCCTGGTCAGCTAGCCTTCGCGGCTGGTCAGAACGTCTTCCTTCAGGGCATGGAGTCACCATTAACTCCAGAAATCCTGGAGTCATTGTTGTCCGAAAACCACGGGGCGTGTGCCAGCGAATCCGATCTCTTGGCGGTGGTAGTCATGCACTACCTCCGGCTTCGCTGGATCGACGGAAAGACACCGCCACAGCTGCTCGAAGTGCCGTCTGGCAATGCAGGATGCGTCGCGGTGTCTCGCGATGGGGCCTGGGTCGCCGTGGGAGGTGGCACCGAACGAGGCGGCTTGGTCACCCTCTACGACACTGGCGATCTTCGGCACCCGATCGTCGTGCGCGGTCATACGGCCCGGGTGTCAGCCGTAGCCTTTCTGCCCCGCCGCAGGCTTCTGGCCACCACCGGCCTTGACCATACCGTTCGGCTGTGGTCGCTCGATGACATCGCTCCGACAGCCCAAGGGAATGGGCGATGAGGACGACGCCACCGCGATTCGGTGAAACACGTCCATTTCTGGACGACATCTCTACGCGGTGGGCAATCGTCGGCGATCCGATTCAGTTCGTGATGCGGTACGCGCCGGCGATCGAGAGGTATCTTCACGCGATTGTTCGCGACCCTTCGGTGGCCGAGGAGATCATCCAGGATTTCGTGGTCAAGATGCTCGACCGGCGATTCGACCGTGCCGCTCCTGGCGGCGGGCGGTTTCGAAGCTACCTCAAGCAGGCGATCCGAAACGCCGTGCGAGAACACTTTCGAAGGCGACGGCCCGAGTCGTTGCCGGACGACATGCTTGCCGAATACGCTGTCGATGCCGCTGCCGACTCGGCCGCCGAACGTGCGTGGGCAGACGAGTGGCGATCCTGCCTCCTCGAGCGGGCGTGGCAGAGCCTGGAGCTGCGCCAACGACGAAGCCCGGGGGCGCGCTATTTCGAGGCGCTGCGGGCGACGGCAGACCACCCCGAGCTCGCTTCGACCGCCCTGGCCGCGCTCCTCTCCGACCGCTGCGGCCGACCGGTTTCCGCAGCCACATGTCGGCAGTGGCTTAGCCGCGGACGCCGGCTGATGGCCGAGTGTGTCTGGGACGAGACGGCGGCGACGCTCGAGCACCCTCACCCGGCCGACGTCCGTGACGAGTTGGCGAGCCTGGGCCTCATGGAATTCGTGCGGGGATACCTCCCCGACCATGCCGGCTAGCCGCCTGCCGGTCCCCGCTTCCGGAAAAACTTTTGGGGCGCGTCACAAATCGGCCGCTCGCGCATGGAGGAGATAGCGACACCCCCGACAGTCGGGCGGTCTCGCCCCGTCTCCCCCGTGTGCGAACCGCAGCTATGACCATCCCCATCCGGCTGATTGCCGCCCTGGTGCTCGTGCCCTCGATGTCGTCGGCTGCCCAGGCCGGTCTCATCTTCAACCTCACGAATTCGGGCACAGCGACCGCCCCGATGATGGCTGGGTTCACGGAGGCCTG
>Ga0163144_10016137_pt1 | contig 15327 bp, 12 predicted proteins | sample OliLak19BULKMAT1_FD_123175 | JGI IMG/M metagenome (GOLD analysis project Ga0163144, IMG submission 123175) | Freshwater microbial mat bacterial communities from Lake Vanda, McMurdo Dry Valleys, Antarctica - Oligotrophic Lake LV.19.BULKMAT1 | ecosystem: Environmental > Aquatic > Freshwater >... | reverse complement strand
GCATCCCCTCGCCGCCGGGGAGACGGTGGTGGTGAATCTCCGGCCGGGCACTGATTTGCCGGATTCTGATTACGTTGCCGTGGACCAGGGCCGTGTAATCCGGATTCTCCGGCGGATCGCCTATGACATCGAGGAACTGGCCCGCAGCCGACGGGTGACGGACCTGTCCAGCCGTGAAAACGACGCCGACCCGCGCGTGCGGCTGCGGCGCCGCATGGCGGAGCCGCCCATCGAAATCTCCAGACGTGGGACGAGCATCCGCCAAAGCCGCCAAGCCTGGGAGGATTACGAGTCCCGCCTGCGGAGGGCCGGGCTCCCGATCCTCCCGAACCCCTATCGTCATCTCGACCGTTCAGAGAACTGAACGGCTTAAACCTGTTTCCGGTTCCAATGCTCCTCGGACCCCTGGAAAGCAGAAGCTGCTTCAGGTCGTCATGCTGCGTGAATTTTGCATGCAGCACTTTCCGCATCCGATCAAATTTGATCTGAGACCAGTCAGACACGATATCCCACGTATAGAGACCCTGGGCCGCCATGGCCACTAGTCCCGGAGTTGGCGCGCTAAGAATCCATTCCCGGACCTCTTCTTTTCGTGCCTTTCCGGCTTGATAAGCATGCTCGGCCGTTGGGTAATCTCGTCCCTCGAAAACGATCGCTCTACGATAGAGATTGCTGAACGGCCCGTAAGGCTTTTCATTCGCCCTGTAGAATTTGGCCTCCTTCGCCGAGACAGGAGGTTTTGGATCATGCGCAGATTTCCGTGTCCTGCTGGCGGCCACTTTCTTCATTGGGAGTTCTCCTTTGGGGGCAATCGTCTCGTATTTCGTATTGGATATTTAAGACCTTGCAATGGTTGAGTATGAGCACTTCAACCAAGTTCGTGACACTTCGACGATCAAAGGTCCTGCAGCGGCTCCCATATTGCCTCAAATCTGACCGCAACACGCTGGTGAATATGGTTGTTATCTCTCAACGGAGGTTTTCGGGCCATTGTGATGCAGTCCGAGCATTCACCCGAATTCCAAAAGCAGCGTTCGTGGCGCCTGAAGCAAAAGTTCCCGGGAATAGCCCCGACCAAACCGCGGAGGGATTATCATCGGCCCGGCGGAATATTTTATGTCGAGCCCGCAACGCTGAGCATTTGGACCGCGACTGCGGCTATCACCTGTGCGATCAGCCGATCTGCCTGTTGGCCAGCTTCGCTTTGCCCCTCGGGGGAGATTCGCCCAAGTTGCTCCCAGGTTGGCCGGAATTCATTTCGAGCGGCGCGGAGAAGCCGCTCCCGATCTTGTACAGACATGGGCCGAATAGAACTGATCAGCACTCGAAACTCGGCGGAACTCTTGGCGGTGGCGGCCACACGCCCAGGGATACCGGCACGGACGAACCGTACGAGGTCTGCGTCGGTGAAGCACTGGTGCTCCAGTGGGCCGTAAGAGGCCCGGACAAACTGACGCTGGGTACGTTGAATATATGTCAGCAGCACGTTGGGCTGGACAGCGGCGCGAGCGTCTTTTCGGTCGGGACTATCAGCGGACTGGGCGAAGATGGATACCGCTAGCAGAATAGTGCTGAGGCCTAAAGCTACTGGATTCATGTTATTTCTCCTGTTTATTCCCCGCCCGGCCGGGCACAACCCGCGGTACCGCGCTAGGGGGGAGTAGGGTGATTCCCTTCGATTGCGACCCATCGAACATCCGAAAGCTGGCGGCTTGAGCCCGGCTGAACCAAGCTACCCAACGCCCTTCTCGCTCACGCCAATCCCGCCGCCACGGGACAAACAGCGCAGTAACGGTCGCCCCCGGAAACGGCAACACCGAGGATGGCGGACCGTCCCGTTTGAGCCCGTCACTATCCTGGATCAAATCAGAAAAAATTAATAGGTAGCGGGCGCTTGCCCCAGGGTGCAAGCGCGTAGCCGCGTACGCAAAGGCATCGTCGAGCGGCGTTGTCGACTGAGGCGAAGGCCTCACCGTTGGAAGATACTTGAGAACAAGATTCTTCTGCTGCTCGACTTCGCCCCAAATTGCTGACAAATTGATTTGGCGCTGTTTCCAAACCTTCATATCGACCGCAATTGAGAGCGTCTGCGGTGGAATGGAGGGCATTCGGCATTCCACGGGGACATTTGCTTTTTCATCGAACGGCCCGCCCACCTGCACAATGACAAATTCATCGCCGGGCCCGAGGGCGGTGACGACCTCCGACAATTTCTTCCGTGCGTCGGAGATGCTACCGAATGAACCGGAACAATCCCACAAGGCAACGATGCAGCGGGCACCGCCAGTCGCGGTCATGGCTGGCGGTGAACTGGCGGACCATTGCGTAGGGGAATCCAGCTGCAGTGGGGTGACCGCGCATCCCATAAAACAAAGCGCCACGACGCAGAGTAGGACCACTTCCAAGCGTTGTCGATAGGTAGACATATGAACCTAGTTCCTTTCGGTCCGCTCGTTCGATATGGGGGGAATACTGGTGACGCCAGTTCTATCCGGCGTGGCGGGAGCCAGATTGCTCATGTGGGGCTGCTGCAAATTCAGCTCTGCGGACCGCTTTCGCAGGTCGGCCTGCCGTTCCATCTCTCGTTTGATGTTCTGGTGTTCCAACTCGTTCTGTTCATCCTGCCGTCGGGCTGTCGCCAGTTCTGCCTGGTGCCTTTGTTCGGCAGTGGCGATGTTACGCTCCAGACGGGCGCGATCGATCTCACGTTCGCGCTCCATCCGGCGGACTCGGCGGGCTGCCCCTTCTAATGTCCACGGGAAGATCGAGCGAACACCAGCGGCCAGTTTCGCGCGGAAACCAATAATAGTCGCGAAGAGCCCGTCAATAGCGTCGCACGCGGGTTGCCGCAGGCCGATAATAATCTCTGCGCAAGCAATCGTTAAAAGCAACAAAACAAAAAGTGGAGAGCAGAGAACCCACACGATCTCTCCCTGGCTGTAAGCGGCAACGCCCCAGGCAGTGAGAGCACCCGCCGCAGCAACGAAGAAGGCGATCAGCGCACTGAGCGCCGGAATACCGCGGATTCCGGCTAAAGTTGTAGCCCCAAGTCCAGCCACAAGACTCGGCACAGGAGATTCCTGGACGCCCCCAACGACGACATTCCCCCGGCTGATTTCGGGGACACTGGCGTGCCTAAGCATCTCTTCAACTTCCGTGATCTCCTTCGCGCGCTGCCATGCCAAGGCGCTCTGGGCCAGAGCGAGAACAAGCATCACCACGAAAACGGCCATACGCGCCCAACCCCGATTGCTGCGATGAACCAGGTAGCCTAATGCGCCCGTGAGAAGGACGATACCAAGCGCTAAAGGCCGAGGAGAGATCTCCGCCGGCCAGACGACGTGGAGAGTGTCACATAACACCTGATAATCTGCAACCGTCACTACTACACAGACGGCCAGCAGTGCAAGTTGAAGCACCGCCCCAATCTGATTCTGCGGGGCCATCTGCGAAAGCCATCCATGCAAACGCCCGGCAGCATGATTAGCCGGAGCCGCAATGGCTGCTGCGGCCCCAGCCAACAACGATACGCCGGAAATCAACGCGGAACGCACGGCACCAGCGCCAAGGATCAACAATGCGAGAGTTACATAGATTAGCTCTCGTTCTACAATATTGAACATGCGGTCCTCCTTGATACGACTATGCGAAGCGAGTGCTGCGCAAACATGCATGCACTACAAGTGATAGGGCACGGGCGCATGGGATCACTGCCAAACTTTGGGCTCGCTTACACGCCAGCGCCGACACTGACGTGATGCGGGAAAGCTATGGAACATTTGACCTGATGCAATTCTATCTCCACTGACAACGCACCACCTATTACTTTAGTTTTAATCGTTTACGCAAAAGCGTGTCTGAGATTAAATGCTCAACACGTCCATTGGAACACGTCAGCCACTAGTAGTACTCCACTGGATAGCACTGTCAGCGAATCCACAATTTGGAAGATACAACTTTCCGTTCTGATGCAACCCAAAGTGATCCGTGTTCCAGAGCGTTATACAAGGGCGTTATGCTACCTGATCGTGCGTGGTGGAGCAGTTTGTGTGTCGAAGCCGGGAAAGTTAAGTTAGATTCTTCGATGGCCTGCCCCAAGGAAGATCTCGTCGGAGAAGAACAACAAATGGTCGATAGCGTTCCGCCACAGTGTTGTTGGGCCAGGAGGTAAGATTCCATCCATACCGCCGGTTATTGAAGCTGCACTCCAATCCAAGCTTTTGGCATACATGACGGAACTCTTCACGATGGTAGTACCCGTCAGGTCCGCAGCCGCCGCTCAGCCCCCACTCATAGAGTATCCCGTGCGCTGCCTCGTGGAGCAGAGTGTGAAGCAATTCCGGCGGATCAGCAAAAAGATGTGGGGCGATCGCAACCTCGTGGCCTTGCCCACTCACGCTGGCGCGCCACACGCACTTCGCAAAATGGCCTCGCAAGCCCTCTCTCGCGTTCGCTCCCAAGACAACAATAACGGCCTCTGGAACGCATGGGTGTAACGACCGAAGCTTGCTCCACGCCCGCTCCAAGCAGTTTACGGCCCCAGAGCCGCGTCCGGAGATATCGCTACGAGGATTTGGCATTCTTAGGCAGCTTATCACGATTGTGGATGATCCATACTAGTTGTGGATCATCCACACGATACGGAACTCCACATATGGCCGGCATAACGAATATGCAGTGGCACGGTGAGTGCCGTTTCGAGGCAAAACCACGCTTCGCCTGCTACTTAGGGTGTTTCAGGAAACCGGCGGAACCAAGCTTTGTTAGAAATTGAAAAACAATAGCGCGCCGCAGACCTGTCGCCGTCTCCATTTCCTTGTCTTCCGGATAGCGTCCCAGTTGATACTCTAGCTCAAGGATTCTACAAAAATCTGTTAGGCGCTTCTCGATGTGTTTTAGAGGCTTGGGCTTTTTGCCAGTGAGTGAGTCTTCGGCTAAGTTCTCAAGTCTCTCCCACTCTCCCTCTTCCCTGCGCAGCCTCGCCTTGACTAAGTCGCGTGGGTCGGGGATCGCTAAGAGCGGCGGCTCGAAAAACTCCGGCTGGGTTACTATTTCCAACCACTCCAACAATCCTTTTCCGCGGGCCAGCACCGTCTCAAACAAGCTGCTGGTGGTTTGATTGGTGCTTCCCGGCTGCTGTGCTAACGCCCCGACAAGCCCGACCAGGGTCCGCAGTGCTCGGACGTTACCATCCCAGTCGATCTCATTCTTAACAGTACGGTCGACGAGGTTTCGGAGATGCGCTGGTACAAGCTTACGGCTTCCAATGCCGGCGTCTCGCCACAACTGCATAGCGATCGGTGAAATATCAGCGGGACGATTGGCGAGGCCGGCTAATGTGATTACCCTGTCCTCACACCGGTACAACAAATCCGACCGAAGATTCCTTGTCCGCAAGAGTTCCTTGACTTCAACATTGGTCGCGAAGATCAACCACGCGTCTGTCGCACGCATCCCAAAACCCGGTTTGTGAATATTATCACGGATAAACTGCTCATTTTTCGTTATCTCCCGAAGAGCCCGTTCATCGTAATCGCCGCTTTCTTTCGCGAAATCTTTGTGTGGGCGTTCGATGTCTCCAGGCATATTGTATCGGTGGTAGACAAAGTCCCTGTCAGCGAGCATTCGTAAGAGTTGTGCTTGGACAATAACGGGTGCGCTGTCAATCTCGTCTAGAAACACCGCCCCGTTCTTATGTATTTCCAGGATGCCTCGCCTTCCCAATACGCCGGTGTACACACCAGGGCTTTGACCGAACAATTGACCTAGAGCAGCAGTTGGGTCTCCCGCAAGCCAGGAGCAGTTTTCCGCGCCCATGTCCCATTTGCTGCTGCGGGGGCTAAGCCGAAACAGATTTTGAGCGACCTCTTCCTTTCCTGATCCAGTCGGCCCGAAAATAATGACGGGGCTACTGTGACCTGGTGCGCCTGCTTGTCCCCCATCATTACTGGCGGGTAGTGACCCTCCTTGCCGGCGATGAACTCTTTCCGCCTGTTGCCATAGTGGCTTCCAATCCCGCGAGGAGTCGCTAACTCCCTCAGCTATCTTCTTGATCTGCTGCCGCACACGCCGTAGGTTTTTGCTAAAACCCAGCATGTTAGGTGTGGTCCGCAGTTCCTGCAGGCGGTCTGCAATGTCACCACGATGAAATCGCTTCAACGAGAAGATTCGATCCGGCTCGATGGGGTCGGAACGCTCTCTAACGTCTTTTCGCATTCGTTCCGCATCTTCACAGACAAGCCAGAAGTACTGATGATCAACAGCGACAGCCCAATCGCACCTGGCTTCTATCTTGCGAAGTAAATCAAACCATAAAAGAAGAGCGGAATTTGGCCCGAATACTACGAATGGGTTCCCGCTATATAAATAAGGAGTGAGTGAGTCGGCGTTCTGTCTATGTTCACGAAGAATACCATCAAACTGACCTGTTACTCTCTTTAACCCATCTCTCCAATCGGCAAACGGTATTGGATTGATCGGCTCCTCTGTCAAGGTCGTTGATTCAACTGAGTGCGATATCAGTTGTACCAAGTCGACCACAATCGATAAGATATTGCTATCTTCCTGCAATCGCCGATTCCTCCTCCTTGATGCGGTCTAACACTTGAAGTAAAGTCTCCTGCAGACGCGGACGTGTTTTTGTCTCTTCTACCACTACTCGATCATTTCTAGCACTTCCGGTCGTCACGTCCTTAACAAAGCGATAGCCTTCATCCGTCTCAATATAGTCACTCCAAATAACAAAAAACGAGCTTTTGGTGCGATCCAGTATCGCCTTGTAAACCGTCTCTCCTTTTAACTTTAATTCCGAGTTCTCGCTAACAAAAAGATCCAGTACAACTATGTCAGGAGATCTCTTCCCGGCACCAGGCATCTCGAAATTCTCTATCTGAACGATCTCCGCGCCGGGCACACTAGAGAGAGTGGCCGCCTTCGCATTCTTCATATCGTCTTTCTGATCTTCAATTATCCAGACCGTCATTTTTCCTCTTCTTAGACCAGAATGGTCATTTCCATGACAATGTTACCACCTTCGATAGTGCATTGCAGCTGACTATCAAACGCGGATAAATGCAAATCACGAATCAACTTTAAGCCCTCCGACTGGATGTTATTGCTTTCTCCATTCAGTACCTGCAGTTGATTCTGCGTGAGTGTTCCAGGGCTGACTATTTTAACGCGGGCTTCCCCATTCGAACGGGTGAGATGAACGAACACCGTCCCCTCCGAGGCAGAGCTATAGCGATGACAATTGAAGAACCATTCCTCGAGTTCTTGCAGGAGTACGGCCGTCCATCTCAGGAGAATTAAGGGTGGGGTAGGGTAGCTAGGTCTCTGCATCAGAGCGGATACACCGCCAGTGTATGCGTGATGGTGGTGCATGGACATTTCCCAAGCTTTGGACACGACCTCTTCGAAGTGTGAGGAGATCGTGTCGCCGTTAATCTCATCTTCGACCAAACGTGCCACATGCTTGCTAAAGTGCAGATACCTCAGTTGAGCAATCGCCCTCGAAGAGAACATCCCACCGGCGTTAGCAATGGTTTTGAGAAGATTTGTGGCGAGCCCATGGTGACTGCTCTTTCGCGATAAAATCAACATGTGAATGTGCCTGTGCTGTTTGGTAATGGCCTCATCCTGTAGTTTCTTTGTTTTTCGTTTATCGATGCGGTGCCAGCCATAGGCTACAGAAAGGACGAGTATAGGTATGACAAGAGGCGAGAGTAGCGTCCGATGCCGATAAAGCCAATACATGTCCCCGTTAATCAATTTCTCGAGAGATTCGATCGCGGCTTTTGCATTGTCTTCTTCACCTATAGCGATTTGCCGCCATACTCTTAGGAGGCTCTCTTGAACTTGCCGAGACTCAACGTTTGTGGGCCACGATTCAACGTCTGGGTATGAAAGCGGTCCACTAAGTACCTGCACTAGATCTGTTTTGAACGATTGCAACTGTTCGAGAGAATCGGTGTCTGTTAATGCTGAAAACATATCTTCGATTCCAAATGTCTGTTGCCCGCGGTGGTCTCTGCGGCCGGAGGGCAGATGACCAGCAGTTCCGAGCATCTTATTGAAATCCTCGTTCGAGGAAAGGAATCGCGCTAGTTCGCGATCGGTCGTTATCTGGGGAGAGTCGTCATCCTTGGACGTAGACGGAGTTTTGACGACCACAAGATCGCTGCCGCCATGAAATGTAGCGGGGGGCACACCGATACCAGCATAGTCCCAGAATCTCAGGGGTTCCACTCCTTCTGGGAGATTCTTAGGTTTCCGGTCCTCAAAATCCTTTTTCCATCTGCTTATAAAGCCCAGCGGTTCGATTACGGCCCGATACCGCCCCTCTAAGAAAGCTCGAGACGAGTCATCGTGAGAAATTTCTGGAAAGTAGATTAAACCACGTTTTTCTGCTGCACCTGTTTTAAGCGTCGAGCGACTTGCGAGCAATAGCGGTGCCGCTAAACTCTCTTTGCTGGTTAAGGAAATCTTTCTGCCGAAGAAAGTTTTTGGGAAGACGTCTCCCTGCTTCGTGTCGGGTCTTCGCCTAACGCTCGCGAGAGGGAAGAAGTCGTACAATAGATTAAGGCTCAAACCGATTGGCAAACAAATCTCGTCGCCTGGCGGAGTACCGTTTTCAAATGTAGTTAGGAGTTCGCCCCAGTTTCTGGTACTCAGACTCAGCGGTTCAGTTGTCGCCACTGGAACGTACGGCTTGCGCTTCCAATAGAAAATGACCCGGACGTCGTGCAGGAAAGACAGGGCGGCGCGTGGAGTCCCGCCGATTGTTCTCAGTGGGAGGCCCCCTTGCAAATCCTTCTCCTCGAACGAAGCCAGAAGGCCGAGGCTTTCAAGACGAGCGGACCAAGTAGTTCCAATTTGCGATACGTCCGGTCGAGGTGTGGCTGGCGTGTGTGATAGATTCTCAAGCAGGTTAAAAGCCTTGTCCCACGTGACAAATCGAACCGCGACGGTTAGATTGTCACTTTTTTTCAATGCCGCAAAGGATTCGAGTGCTTTGAGGGTTTCGGTCTGACTTGAGACGATTTGAAACATCCTCATGCCGAAAATGGGGTCGCTGCCCTCCTCCGCACTCGCGAGTGGCTGTTCAAAATTCAGGATGCGAACATTCTTCTCCTTATAAGCTTTACGGAGGTCTTCCCTTTTGAGAGGAAGTTCGTTAGGCGGGACATTCTGCGGAGGACCCGCGTTCTCAGATGGCATGAGCCAAATAGTGACGGTGTTGCCGCGGTGCTTGCTCGGGACTTGTGCGGATGGAGTTCTCGTCGCGATAATAATCAACACAACGATGCGAACAATATGATCGGTGGTCAAAATCATAACGCGAGTGAGAGCAATCTGATTCATTTTCGAATTATATTCAGATCTTTTTGATAGACGCGAATCCAATCTATTTCAAAGACGCCCGGGAATCTGGTTGTATCGTCCGGGAACCCCGGCCATTCACCACCAACGGCTAGATTGAGCAATAAGAATGCCGCGCGGTTAAAAACCCAGTTCGCCCCGGCTGGTAAGTGTTTTGGTTCTACGGTATGGTAGGGCTTGTTATCTACATAGTATGAAATCCGATCCGGGGTCCAGTCGACCGCGTATGTGTGAAAACCGTCCCCGAACGACTTCCCGTCAGCCAGTTTGTAGTTCCCGGATAGCGCTTCCTTGCCAGCATATCCGGGCCCGTGGACCGTGCCATAGGTCGTGTCTGGCGTTTTGCCGATATACTCCATGATGTCTATCTCGCTGCAATTGGGCCACTCCTCTTGTGGGAAGGTGTTGCCGAGCATCCAGAGGGCGGGCCAGAGGCCCTGGCCTTTGGGGACACGAAGGCGGCTGACGACCCTAATGTATTTTGCCTCAAACTTTCCCTTAGTTTTCAGGCGTGCCGAGGTAAAGGTTCCGCCAGATCCCTTCACCGCGCGGATCTGCAGGTGGCCTTTCCCGTCGTGGCGAGCGTTCTCGGCACGGTCCGTGTAGACTTGGAGTTCCCGATTGCCCCAGCCGCCGCCTCCGAGGTCGTAGCCCCATTTTGAAGGGTCGGGCCTGGTACCCCTCGGAGCGTTAAATTCATCGCTCCAAATAAGCCGTTCCTGGGCAAAGATGGGAAGGCTGAAAATGCTCCAGAAGGCAAGCTTTAAAAATATGCTCATGAAAGCCGTGGTCCTCTCCAATTGGTACTGTGTCACGTGACAAAAAGCTAGCGAAAGGAAATAGTTGTCGGATTGGCCTCAGTACCATCCACTGTTAAGGCGAGTGTCACCGTGCCTCGTCCGCGAAGGGTTAGAGGGAGTGGGCCCAAATTGATCTGGTCTAAGCCATCAAATTGCGGTTGGGCTCCGAGGAACTGAACATCTACTTGTTCTCCCCCCAATGAAGCGTTTACCGTGCGGCGATTTCTGAGGCCTGTACCGTAAAGGATGAGGTACGCCGAGCCAGTGGCAGGCATCGCCACAGGGCGGGGGTCGAAAAGCCCTGTGGCCACGTTCGCAACAAATAGGGGTTGCTCATCTGACTGGCCCGTCAGCGAATACGTCGCGAGTGAACCGGCGGGTGCGCCCCGGCCGTCGCCGTTCGCGGTGAAGATGCCTGGAGCGACGGCTGAAATCTGAAGTGGGAATGCTTTCGGTGCATAACCTATGCGATTCAGGATGAGCACCGTGTCCGATGACGGCGGAACGTCGGGTACGAGGACGTTGACTTGATTCGGGGACGTGAAATATACTTTGGCGACCGTCTCACGAATGGTACCCCGTAAGACAGCGCTAATCCCGTCGAGCGCCGATACTGGTGGACCGTTAACCTGCTGCATTCGGCCGGCAAGATCCAGCCCAAAGATGGAAACAATCGAAAACGGACTAGACCCAGACCGCTGTGACGCTGCGTTCACGACGGCTTTGATTTCGTTTTTGCATCGTTGATTGGCTTTGCGGTCAATCAGCTCATGAAATTCCGATTGAAGCAGTATCTTATCTGTGAAAACAACTTCGTCGATCATAGAGCCTGTTCGCGGGCAAGAGCCGACACCGCCGATGCGCCATGATGCGGAGACGTCTTGAATTACCATCGGTCGACGATTTACCCGAGCGCCGTTGACGTAGAATTCGGCGACGCCGCCACTGACGGTCAAGGCAAGGTGACTCCACGCATTCATCGCGATGGTGGAAGCCGGGAAGCCGTTTGGACTTATTGTCAGTTGCAATTCAGAGGGGGAAGAAGAGCAGCCAGCCCCGCGGCCCATGATGTACTGGAGGGGGGCAGGATCGGTTCGCCGGAACCATAGGTCGATTGTAAAGTCTTTGGACGGAGTAAAGTTGAACCAGTTGCTTTGCGGCAACAAGAGCGAACCAGCTAAGAAGTTGAAGGCTTGGTCCGAGACGCCAGGAACATATTGCACGTCGCCTTCGACTGATGATGGAGTCGCGTTCGCGTTTTCACGAGGGTGGGAGTCGGCGGTCCACCACGCCCTAGTAGACTGGTCCGCAACTTGGCATTGACGCGACCCAACCTTGACGAAGCGCGCGTTTCGAAGATAGACGGTGAGGGGGCCAGAGTCGTCAAAAACCACTTGAAGCGCAACGTATATCTGCCTCAGATTCATGCCCGGGAAACGCGAGAACGAGACCGACTTCACCTGCCACTCGCGCGTGAGTTGGACATACTCTTTTGGCTCGCTGCCGTCATCGGGTGCCAGATTATCCTTTACGCCCACCTGGACTGTTCTACCCGTCACGTCAGCTCGAATCTCGAACTCAAGCGTGTCAAAAGCGCTCGCGTCGAGACCAGGTCGGCGAATGTCAACTGGCGGGCCAAAGGTGATGAACATTGCACCCCACTGGCCGCCCGGGTAGGACAACCGAAGGTGGCCCTCCTCGGCAAAAAGCCAATCGCGCCTCGCCGCATTGGTGTCAATACCGAGGTCAAACGGTGGAAACAACTTACCGCCGGAAAGAATTAGCTGGTATGGCTTGGCCGCAGTGCTTTGCGCAAACGCACTTACGCAGACGAGGCCAGCGAGCGTGAGGGGAATGATAAGTCGTTTCATGGGAATTCTCAGGTCTTCTTTAGTTGGACTACGCTAAGTCGGGCGGGGCACCGAGCCAGTAAGGGTTTACCGGGTCACCCGGAGCAGAGCAAAGGGCGGCCCACGCTGTCGCGCCGACATGCAGCCGGTTGAAGTAAAGCCACGGGGAGCCCTCTGTGCAACGATCGAGTTTCTTGTCTGGATCTTCCTGGTAAAAGCTAAAAAGATCAAAACCAGTATCTAGGCCGTCGCCAGAGGACGCAGGAATCCCGCCCGAGGGGTCTTGATACTCAGCGAGTAGGCGAAGAATATCTTGCCATTCCGCTCTTATCCCCAGCGCCCGGTACGCGGCACCGACTTGAGAGGTCCCTTCCATCCAGATAAAATTCCCGTAACAAGTGCCATTACTCGCGCGAAAGCCAAAGCCGCGGACGCCGAAAGGAGAATCAACTTTGTGGTGTTCCTCCACATATTCAAGACCTCTTTTATATTTTTCCGTCTCACCGCGAAGCGCAAGAACGGCCCAAGGGTGGACGTCAAGGGGTATGTGGAAGTGACTACCGTCTGCTTCGCGCGGCGGGAACGAATCGTCTTCCCAAGTGCCAGCCAAGAAGTAACGGCCCCCGCCTTCGCGCCAAGCGCGCTCGATGAAGGCAGCCGCGTGCCGCGCGGCCTCGAGGTACTTGACGGCGTTCGTGGTCGCGTATAAGCGCCGGAATAGCGGGACCAAGTCTAATTGATGTTCGACACTTGTGTACTTTCGGCGGCACATACCCCAGGGACCATACTCATTCGTCGCACAGGCGATTGTCGCGCCCGCAGCTCGCTGATTTTCCCAACCTTCCAGCCCGGGGAGGAATCCAGCATTCGGATGCTGGTCGTCCTTGCAATGCTCGATTATCCAATCCGCGAGCTGCCTCGCCCCCGCGAAGGATCGGGAATCACCTCGGATATCAGCATGCGCAAGTAACGCTAGAGCAACCCATGCCAAATTACCGGTGTTGACCGAAACGGAATAGTGATCTTCATAGAACTGTTTGTCCTCAACGGACCAATAGCCCGGGAGCCGCGCGAAGCGAGCGCCGCCCGGGGCCGGCACCGAAAGTAACTCCCCGGCCGTGTACGCGTTTCTCAAAACGCCGGACAGTGCACGATCATTGGCCATAGCAAGCAAAAAGGCCTCCGCGATTAGGTCCGCGCGCTTAAACTCACCGGCAACGAGGAACACTTTGAGCGCGAGCGCATTGTCATACGCGAAGGCCGTCGTTGTCAGCCGCCTGTCCAAATCGTACGCCGCGCCAGCGACGGCCTTTTCTTTCGGGCTCAGGGGAGCATCTACGGGCGGCAAGGCGGGCCGGCGCAACGAGTAACTCGGAATGAAGCGCGGCTCGGCCAAGTATTGACTCGTCTGGAACTCGATGGAGTCCAGGAGAAAGGTCTGGCGAGACCCACCAGAACACACCCAGCCGAAGCCGGTAATAACATTCCGCATGCGCGAATCGGGCGGCAAGGCGAGCCGAAAGCGAGACCAGTTTGTCGACAGCCCGCTAACATGAAGAGTTTGCTTGGCGGGCTCGCCGTCCACGCCGAAGCAGAAAAACTCTACTGTTACAGGGGTATCGATCGCCCGGGCGCGAAAAGTGATTTCGGTGGCCCCGCTAACATCGAGGCCAAGCCCTGGGAAATCCCCCCCATTTGTAGCGATGCCCGAGCCGATCGAAACGCCCCGGTTGAACACCCACCCACCAAACGCCCCCGGAACGGATGTGTCCCACTTACATAGGATGCATGTTGTACCCTGTGCACCTGGGTCCGAATAGTTCTCGTCCATGTCCAAAACGTACATTGCCGCTCCCTCCGGGATCTTGGCACGATTCGGAAAGCGATTGGCCGGGTGATTCAGCCCACGGAAAACAGCGACGGTACGATTAGCGTCGTCCATACGTTCGGCCAGATAACGCACGCAATTCTGGAAGAGTCCGGAGCCGGGTTGTGCATCGGCGAGACCATAGCTTGAGGCGCCGCAGAGCGCGAGGAACTGGCGTCTGTTCATGACGATACTCCTAAACACGAATCTCTAAGGCATGTGGCGGGCCATGCTATCAGGGTCTTGTGCCGATTGCAATCACGTGCAAACGAACTCGCAATGTCGGCTTGATGGGTTGCGGTGATAATAAGGCACTTGACGTCAGTAGTTAATAGGAATTAGGAAAATGGAACTGCGATTAGCGACTCTTCGCGCCGCCGGAGGCATTCCAGGCTTTTTCTTGAATGGGAGGTCCAATGGATCTTTTTTGGTTCCATTGGACCTCCAGTGAAGGCGGTTTGCTTTATTGGCTTTCAGATGCAGTATCGGGATCGGGTGTCATCTCAAGAACTTCATTTTCAAAGGCCAACGGACTTTCGCGTGGACTGAAAGGACCCCGTTTGAATTTCACGCGTCCCACTTCGGGCCTCATCAGACCGCCCGCCGCCGCCCCAATAGAGTGCCAAGCGGCTGACTTACGGCGCGGCCTAGCTTCTAAGGACTCGCCGACAAAACGGAGTGCGGCGGCAGAGGCCTTCCTGACATGAGGGTGCCGCCGCACCCTTTGCCGGCTAGCTAGGCTGATCAGTGACCGGCAGATACATTTATTTCTGAATTGTATTTAAAAATATCCCCACTGCCCCCGCCGTGCTGAGCGGAATTGCGAGGTCTGGAAGCTCCCCGAAGTTGAAGTCGCCTACAGCTTCAACATTTCCAATGCCGGCGAGATTGAAATCAAACCGACTCGGCAGTTTGCCCGTCCCATCCCCGCTCAGCAGCGTAAGCGTATCAAGGCTAACGGCTGCGACATCAAGGTGCCCATCTTTGTCAAAGTCTGCCACAAAAACTCTAGACATACCCGCCCCCACAGGGAATTCAATTGCGGGAGCAGACTTTCCGCCCTCAGCCCCCAAGCCCACACTTACGTGCCCCCCGGCAAGAACACTAACGATATCTGGAAAGCCGTCCTGATTCAAGTCGGCCACACTCATGCTTACGGGGCTCACCCCCACAGGCAGCAGACTGGGCAGGCCAAAAGCCCCTTTGCCATCACCCAGTAAAACCGAAACGCTATTCGCAGCCGCGTCGGCCACAACTAAGTCGGCGTGTTGGTCCCTATTCATATCCGCCACCACAATCGCATTTGCGCGGGACCCTGCGGACACATATGCGGCACCCGTGTCAACGAGCACGGCATTAGCAAAAGACCCATCACCTTTCCCCAGATGGATACCCACGGCTCCGGAGTCGAGTGAGCCGACGGCAAGAT
>Ga0163144_10016134_pt1 | contig 15328 bp, 7 predicted proteins | sample OliLak19BULKMAT1_FD_123175 | JGI IMG/M metagenome (GOLD analysis project Ga0163144, IMG submission 123175) | Freshwater microbial mat bacterial communities from Lake Vanda, McMurdo Dry Valleys, Antarctica - Oligotrophic Lake LV.19.BULKMAT1 | ecosystem: Environmental > Aquatic > Freshwater > Lake... | reverse complement strand
GTATTGCAAGTAGTCCAAAGATACAGCAGATTGAAACTTTTGATTGAATATTTGCCTCACGTCATTAGAAATATTCAACGAAACTGGCTCAGACACCACTTGTTCAGTTTCCGATTTTTATATTTCAGATTTTAAACGTTTATAAACGTAACTAATCGTTTAACATACGGCTCTTCAATGTCCCCTACCGATAGTTGCAGCATGGAACAACTCGAACTAAAGCCACTCTTTCATCGCGAAATGTCTTGCATATCGATTCGCGGTTACGTGAACGCAGAGGTTGCTCGGATAATTCAGGACGCCACTATAGCAGCACTCATCAATGCTGGGATATCCTCTATTCTCCAGCGACCCTTGAAATGCTTAAAGCCGCCTTGTCCCCAGTCACTAAACTGTCAGTTCCCGAATTGTTTTGTCGACAACCTTCTTGTCTAAAGGAGTTCACATCGCCAGAAGGATATTCAGAATGTCTAATTCGCCTGCGATATAGCGAAAGTACCCGCATTACATATCAGACCCAAATGCGAAAATTTATCGAATATCTTTCACCTAATTCAATTGCCACTATTACAAAGTCCGTGATTGATCGATATATGATTTATTTGATCGAGGAAAAAGGTGTTTCAATCTCTACGCAGAACACTGCAATTAATACAATTAAATTTTACCTAGAAAAAGTGCACAAAGGCGAGCCCACCCTTTACTATGTCAACCAGGCCAGCTCATTTTCGCTGTCGCAAAAATAGGCAGGGCTATGATAGCCGGATAAAATGAATGGATTGGCTGGTTTTCTCATTTCACAAAGTACGTTACGTAGTATTCGTTACGTAAAGTTCGTAATATTGATTGAGACTCCAAAATTCTATTGTCTGCTATATAGCACCAATCTTGTGTCTTAAGCCATACCAGATACTTCTCAATCTGAGATACTGCATAGTATGGAAGGTTGAGCAATTTAATTTGTTTGCCTTCTGGTGTAGTTGCTTTTGTGATTGATACTGCTCCGGCATAAATCCGAACGGCTATAGCATGAGGTGCGGCATCCATGAATAAGTGCAATGACCGAAGTTTCCCCTCACTACCTGATTTCACTTCAACAGGAATGAGATTGCCACTTTTCAAGATCTTTCTGTGAATCTCCATTCGACACTGCAAGAAGTTAGGGTATTCTTGATCTATTTTAGCCACAAAGCTAGGGTAAAATAAGGCATATTTTGAAGCAGAATCGGGGTAAAAGAATCTGTTAGTTTTCTGTACAAATCAATCCTTTACGATTTATAGCAGGATGCGGGATCTATTCATTTTCCGCAGCGCAACAAAAATCAAAATAACTGTATCGCTTACATATTTTGGCACGCCCGCCTGAACGGCCAGGCAGGGATCACGTCATGGCAGGAGGGTGAGGCAATAATTGCTTTTACTTCTTCCTTCCCACGGTGCTAGCTTCGCGTTGCTTAAGCGTTGGGTATTCAATGATTACGGCAGCATCTTCTATCCCTTTTTGCATAAGCTAGCAGAGAAATATTTCACCTGCGCGATGTGTACCTGTTCAACGCTGGACGATTTCTTCACTTCATGTACAACGCTAAACGCATTTTTTTTAAGAGCCTATTTTGTTCCCCCTCGCAAGAAAATGTTTTGCCAACGCTCGAGTCGCAAGTCGTGAGTTATTTTACTTTTCATGGGAGTAACTCCTACATCAATTATCAAGAAATATTTCCGGGTGGTAACTTAGTGGCCATACTAGAGATATATATAGGAAATGGAGTTGCTTATAAACACGTTGGCATTTTAAAAGACCCAACAGAATGAATAGAAAATTTCAAATATTATTTCTACTGACAAACTTTGTTTTGACAATCAATGATTTCAAAGAACAATGTTAAAGAACATCAAAACGCTGGTGACCCGGGTTATAAAATTTTAATTTCAGTTTTTCATTACGATATGAAAATAGTTCACAGTTTTTGGTCCAAGCCATTTTATGAAAGACCTTCGACCAGCGAGAAAAGGAAATTTCTTCTTACCAGTTTTGCATTCAGTTGTCTACAAGCAAGGAAATTTTATGATAACGTTGAATTAGTTACAGATAAGAAGGGCAAGGACTTATTGATGGAGGAATTGGGACTGCCCTACACGCAATGCCGCACTATCCTGGATGACGTTAATGAATATGAAACAGACATCTTTTCCGTTGGAAAAATCTATGCCTATGCAAATCAGACCGAACCGTTTCTCCACATTGATGGTGACCTGTTTATTTGGGAGAAATTCAATGACACGGTTGAACATTCGCCGTTAACTGTCTTGCATCCAGAGGGCTATCCACTGTATAGTGGCGGTTATATTCCAATTGTTGAAGACATCAAACTAAAGTTCAAGTATGTACCTGAGTGTTTACAAAATTTACCATCCGCAAAAGATATTATTGCTGTCAATGCGGCAATAATGGGTGGTACTGATACGTCCTTCTATCGACGATTTGGAGAAGAGGTGTTTCGATTTATTGATAGCAATCCAGAAAGAAAATTAATGGATCCACCGTGGTCATTTCCGGTAGTATTTGAGCAATTGCTATATTATTATTTAGTCGAAGATAAGTCAGACATAAATTTCTACCTAGCAGAGTCTGCTAAGTTGTATTCTTTTTCTGATACTCCGGACAAAAATAAGGTCGTTCATGCAAGAAGTGATCAACGAACTTTTGCTGTTCTAAGAGCACTTTACAACAATATGCAACTGAACTATCCCGAATACAATTATAGAATTTTGAATCTGGCAAAAACGATGTCCATGTGAACTAGGCAACGAACACTTCTCAACTTATGCATAAATCCCCCTTAGTAAAGAATGCGATCGAAATTGGTGACGTTTTTTTGAGATCAGTTGACACCAATTGGTTAAGTAGCGTCGCTTCCAAGTCTGGAAAAATGAGTATGACTTTGGATGGTTGTATTCATGCTGAAAGTTTGGTCGGGGGATCTGCCGGAATGAATTTATTTTTTAAAGAGCTTTATGATGTCAATAAATCAGATGAATATCTGAAAGCCATTGATGTTTTGGTTCAGAGGTTGTTGGTTCAGATGAAGTCATTTCCTATTGACCACTACGGCTTTTATGTAGGCAGAATGGGAGTAATCTTCAGTATGTTGGAGTCGATGCAAGTGTTGAATAAAGAACTTGCTTTGAATGACGTTGTATTTCCTTGGAAGACGCGTATAGAGCGATATTTAGATTCTGATTTTGTGGATGACTCACTATACTCGGGAAGAGCCGGTACTCTTCTCGTTCTATTTCGACTATTTCAGCGTTATGAATCTGAATGGATTTCTGAACTTTTGGATTTAGCAATAAAAAAAGTTATTCGGAGAGGATATCTGGAGAATGGGACGATTTCTTGGAATCGTTCAAAGAACTCTATTAAGGGACTCACCGGGTGGGGTCACGGAAGTGCGGGTATCGGATTTGTTTTTTTAGAATTGGGTTATGAACTCCATAGTCAACCATTAAAAGAATTGGCTGAGATGGCTTTCGCTTATGAAGACCAATATTGGAATGAAGAAAAGTTGAACTGGGCAGACTTAGAAAAGAAATCTGACGGTGCCGAAGACTTTAATTGCCATCGGGAGGCTTTCAAAAGTAACGATTCAAACTTTTTCGCTCCTAATTTTGAGAATTATTCATGGGAAAGTGGACTGACGGGAATTGCGCTTTCGCGGACGCGCGCATTTGAATTAACCTCACAGGAGAAATATAAAGCAGTTACCATTCGTGCAGCAGAGAGAATATCTGAACTTCATTTTTCATCCCCCCTTGAATTGTGGGCACAAACTACGTTGTTAACCCGCGCTGCATCCATTTTACCTGAAGGAGTTTATGATCGGACAGTCCATCGAATTACGAATCAGGCTTCACTACTTCATGTTAATCATCAGCGCAAAGCCTTGGGAAGAAGTGATTTAATGTACTTGGGAAATTTATGGTTGAATTTACATAAGAGACAAGAGTACAGATCATTTCTATTTCCATCTCGATTTGTAAATACTAACGGAGAGGTTGATTCCAATTCGACAATGATCTTGACGGGATTGGAAATTGCGTCTGTGGAATCTGTCTTCCCACGGACGTTAAAAATAATACAGAGATATAGGCCAAACGATCAGTGCTCGTTTAGAATGGGAAGTAGTGGGGTAGAGTCATTTGCTAATGAAATAGAAACCTCAGTTGATCAGAATCTTTCTTCAGATGAATCGGATGAAATCTTATCGATGTGTAGATTGGAGTATAGAAAGTGGAAAATGATTTCAACCATTGCCAATAATGCATTGTTACAGCAACAAGAAATTTATCATTGGGAATCTTGCAATAACGTTCTAAAACTTCCGGATGAAGAGTTGTTTAGAATTAAGTTCAGTTTGTCCAAGGAGATTGTGTTATCATTAGAATATTTCAGAGATAACCAACGAATTAATTTAAAAGAGTCGTATGAGCCTCATGTTATAGGAATGCTCTTCAAGAATTATTTCAAAGGTGTGTATATGTTGATTCCGTGCAGTGAATTAACTGTTAACATGATCAGCATAGAATTGTATCAGGCACTGGTGCTAAGTGAATTTCATGAGCCCGTTTCAATGGATGAGGTGTCAGACCGGCTAATGAATTTTCTAAATATTCAAACTGATGAAACCAGGCAATTCATAATGGGTAAGCTGGTGGTTGAGATGGAGGATTTTTTTTACCGGTTTATGCGCGATCGTTTTAATCTGGTATTGAAGGACTGTGTTAATATGGGTGTTTTGGTTCCGGTTTGGGATCAATAGATAGCATGTGCCTATTGTGCTGTAGCAAACTTAACTTACTGAATACATTGGATGTGCAGGATAAACAGATGACTCTTTTTTGTCTTCCCTATGCAGGGGGCAGCAAATACTCTTATAGGGAGTTTGAACGTGTGGCTCCATCGTTTCTAAAAATCGTTACCATGGAATATCCGGGCAGAGGTGGCCGATCAGAGGAGCGTTTGTGTACCAGTATTCCTGATTTGCTGGAAGATTTGTACGAGCAGATTCTACCATCACTCTCCGCTGGTAGTTATGCACTTTACGGGCATAGTATGGGGGGATTGATTGCTTACCTTCTAACGCAGAAAATTGTCAGACATGGTGAAACGGAGCCACAACATTTGTTTGTGACTGGCACAAGGGGACCACTTTCGCAGTCAAACGATGATCGGAAGATTTACCGTCTCAATGAAAAGGATTTTGTTGAAGAATTAAGAAAATTAAAAGGGTGTCCTGAGGAGATATTAAATGATCCCGATGTGTTTGAATACTTTGCCCCAATTCTAAGAGCTGATTTTCAGGCAATCGAAACCTTCAAATATAATGCATCAGCCCCGGTACCTGTTGCGATGACAGTTATAACCGGTACTGAAGAAGACTTAGACGAAGATGATATTCTTCAGTGGCGATTTGAAACCAGCTCAACACTTGTTTTTAAGAAGTTTCCGGGTCACCATTTTTTTATTTTTCAATATCCTCTTGAGATAATAAGATTAGTGGCGCATACGCTGTTTTACAAAAATGCAATCGATATATAATGACTGATAATAGATATTACCTTAAACCGAATGTAGTTATTGAACCACTTATCGACTCATGGTATGCCTGGAGCCATTTGATATCACCGGCCACTCATGCAATGAATCTTTTAGGGAGACAATTTCCAATCATGGACTCCTATATAGCGGCTCCCGATACCCACGCAGAAGCGGTTTTGAACCCTCGTTTACGAGGCGGACCATTCATCGATTTTGGAGGTATTCGCGCCTCGGAAGTTGCAACGCTGCGTGATAAAACAGAAAAGGATCGAGCCAAGTTGATTCAATTTTGTCATGCAATTCAGGAACTTGATCGACTCCTTGCTGTTGAAGCGACTGGCTTCGGTTTGGAATCACTCTATCCAAAAATCCCAGATCCATTAAAGGGCTTTGTTGAGTTATACTATGATCGCAACAACCATGCAAATTTTCGTTTTTTTGAGCCACTCTTGTATGCAAGCGAGTACTACGATAAAACTGCCCAAACGATTGCGTTATGGTTAACAAATAATGATCAGCGTCCGTTTTGTCTCAGCACTCCACGTCTGAGTCAGGAACATGTTCTCCATTTGAATATTCCCTTCGATAACTTGGGGATTGATGCTCTTTCCGCTATGAAGCGACACCCGCAACCTTTGCCCTACATTCGTAATTTGTTGGGAATTGGAGAAGCAGAAGAGACACTTTTCGATTCGTTTTTTTCCACTGAACCTCCTCCACAGTATAGGCAATATGTCGGAGACAAGATCAGGATGAGATATTTTGGGCATGCTTGCATCCTGGTGGAAACAAAAGATGTGTGTATTCTGGTTGATCCGTTGATTAGTTACTATGGTTATCACTCCGAAGTGGATCACTTTTCTGATGTTGATCTACCCGAAGTAATCGACTATGTCCTAATTACTCACAATCATCAAGATCATATTCTATTAGAGACACTTTTACCCTTACGGCACAAGATCAAGAATATAGTTGTACCGCAAACCTGCAGCGGCAAGTTAGAGGACCCTGATGTTAAGTTAATGTTTAAGAATATTGGATTTAATAATGTTATGTCTATTGGGGAGATGGAGTCAATTGAGTTTGATGATGCATCCATTGTAGGGATCCCTTTTCTTGGAGAACATTCCGATTTGAATATTCTAACAAAATGCTGCTATCTGGTGAAAATCGGAGGGTTTAAGCTTTTGTTTTTGGCGGATTCAAGAATACTTGAGCCATTGCTATACGCACATATTCAGAAGCAAATTGGAGATGTTGATGTTTTGTTTTTGGGAATGGAATGCGATGGGGCGCCATTAAGTTGGTTGTATGGCCCCCTCATGCCTAAGAAACTGCCGCGTGATAAGGATGGGAGCAGAAGACTGGCTGGTTCAGATTGCGCAAAAGGCATTTCGCTGATAGAGATATTTCATCCAAAAGAGGTATACATATATGCTATGGGTCAGGAGCCGTGGGTGGAATTTATCAGTAGCGTAAAGTATACCGATGAGTCGAACCCTATTGTACAGTCAAATATGCTTGTAGAGCTATGCCATCGGCGGGGGGTGGTAGCCGAAAGATTATTTGGAGAAAAGGAATTACTGTACGATAGGCAGTTGACGATGTCTTAAGCGATACGATCCAATTTTGTTGCCATCATTTTTAAAGACCAATGTATGCGATTTGAATCGTTTGAACTTCATCCGTCACAGAAGAATGTTTTTTTTGAGCAAGTAATACACCTCAAAAGCCCACGGTATAACACAGGTGGTTTTATTAAATTGAAAGGTAAGCTTGATAAAACGGAGCTAAAGAAAATAGCCACCTCAGTTCCACAGCATTTTGATGTTTTTAAAATGCGATTCAATTTAGGAGAGTCTGAGCCGGTGGGTTACGTTGATGACAGTTATCAGGACTTTGAGTTTTCTGAATTTGATTTTACTCAATTTGAAGATCCGGCAGGAACTGCACTGGAGTGGTGTCAGCTACAGTTTAACACTCCTTTTGACTTTGACGAGGACGGAGTACTTTTTCAGCAGTGTTTTCTTCAAGTAGGAGATGAGGAGTACTGGTTCTTTTGCAAGTACCATCATCTTATTACAGACGGTTACGGATTCGCAGTTTGGGCAAAATTCATAGCGCAGAGCTATCTGAATGCGATAAAGGGAATTGATATTAGTAATCAATATCCTTCCTATCTCGAACAGACTCAAGTTGCTTGTCAGTACCAGAATTCTGAAAAGTATGACGAAGAACGGAAGTATTGGCAAGCAAAGATCCCTACAATTCCAGCCCAAGTCTTTACTGTAAAGTATCCTCTTCCTCACGCTTCGGACCAGTCGAGCGGGAAAGTAGTTATACAGCTTTCAGACGATCAACGCAAGATGCTTAATGATTTACAACTGCAGAATGGAATTAGTTTGCAGCATCTTACCATCGGGGCGCTCATTCTGTATTTAAGTAAGATCAGTACCCAATCTGAATTTGTATTTGGAATTTCGATTCACAAAAGGCGTTCGAACAAAGCGCGCCAGACGTTGGGTATGTTTGCCGGTCTACTTCCATTTATTGGTAAAATACCAAATGATATTCCGATCCTTGATTTTTTAAAGGATATTAAAATTTCTCAGAAGGAGGATTACCGTCATCAAGAATACTCGTTAAGTGACCTCAACCGGGATCTTAAGAATAATTCTTATGAGCGACAATTGCTTGAAGTAATAATCAATTATGAACTGCTAGACTTTGAATGCGATTTCGGTAACGAGGTCAATGCAACAATTCATCCTATTACAAGTAGATCAGAATTACATCCGCTGCATCTACGTTGGAGAGATTTCGGCAGACAACAGTCACTGGAACTTCATATTGATTTTCAATTTCTATATTTTTCAGAAGAGGAAGTTCGTCTATTGGCAGAACGCGTCCTTTTTATTCTTAATCAGTTCAGTAACAGTGATCGGCTTATTTCAACTGTCGAGATGTTGCCACGTCGTGAAAAGGAGTTATTAGAGAGTTTCAAGGGTACACATTCTGATGTTATACCTATAGGTACAGTTGTAGATTTATTTCGCGCGCAGGCCGAACTCACACCGGATGGCATTGCTGTTAAAAGTTCGGATGGGCCGATTACCTTTCGAGAGTTAAACGAATGGTCTGAGCAATTGGGCCGTTACATAAAAAGTTGTGGTATAGCTGAAGAGACTCTTGTCCCTATTTGCCTCCCGATCGGACGAGATATGATCGTAGGTATTTTGGGAATATTAAAGGCAGGGTGTGCATATGTTCCGATTGATCCTAATTTTCCGAAGGAGAGAATCTCTTTTTTATTAAAAGACACTTTATCCAAAATTGTTTTGACGTCAACGCATCAGTTGGCTAAGTTTAGTGAGGAGGATGAAATTCAATTCATCAATCTTGAGCACAGCTGGCAATCTATCATGGACAAAAATTTGCCTGGCATTGATACCTCTCCTTCGCCTAATCATCTTGCGTATGTTATTTACACTTCCGGGTCAACAGGCAATCCGAAAGGTGTGATGGTTGAGCATCGTAGTCTGGTCAATTACCTTTGCAATAGAAAGACACAATACATCGGTGACAATGAATCTGAGCAGGGAAGCTTTGCTCATCTCGCTTTCACTTTTGACGCCTCCATTACCAGTCTGTTCATGCCGTTGCTGCATGGTAAAACTCTGGTAATAACAGATCGAAGCAGTCTTGAAGCATTTGATGACAACCTGTTCCGAGACAATGCTCCTTACTCATTTGTCAAACTTACGCCGTCTCACCTTGAACTGTTGAAAAACTCGCTTCAGAAAAGTTGCATAAGTAGTCCTGCAAATCGGTATGTTCTGGGGGGCGAAGTTTTACGACCAGCTCATCTGCAATACTGGTTGGATGAGGGAATAGATGTCGAAATCATAAACGAGTATGGCCCAACTGAGGCAACGGTAGGCTGCACAGTTCATCGGTTCAGGACTGGTGAGATTAATAAAGCTAATTCGGTGTCGATAGGGCGTCCTATTGACAACGTAGAAATTTATATCGTTGATCAAAATAGCGGACAAAATCTTTGTCCGATTGGGGTGACGGGTGAGATTTGCATTTCAGGAGAAGGACTTGCGAGAGGATACTGGAGAAATCCAGAGTTGACGAGACAAAAATTTGTACGACATCCCTTTCGTGATGATCCTTATGCAAAGCTGTACCACACAGGAGATATAGGGTATTGGTCCACCGATGGCAGGATCGAATATCTTGGAAGAATGGATGATCAAGTTAAAATCCGTGGACATCGCGTTGAGTTAGGAGAAATTGAAGCTCATATTCATCAGTATAGAAGCGTTGAAAAAGTAGTGGTTATGCTGCAAGAAGACGCCCATAGTAAGAAGCGACTCACTGCCTATGTTGTTGGGGATGGAATAGATATCGCAGAATTAAAAAAATTCCTGGCAACAAAAATACCGGATTTCATGATACCGGACATTTTTGTTCCTCTGAACGAAATTCCATTAACACCTCATGGGAAGGTGGATAAAAAAGAACTGCCCGTTGAGTATTCTCTCCCAAATTATGTGGCACCGGTAAACCAGATTGAAACAGTGCTGATATCAATTTGGGCTGAGTTGCTTGAGGCAGAAAAAATTGGCAGACACGACAATTTTTTTGAACGTGGAGGAGATTCTATAATCGGCATTCAGGTTGTCAGCCGAATGAAACGGGCGGGTTATAATTTACAAGTTGGAGATATCTTTGAATATGAAACGATATCCAAAATTGCTGAATTTCTGATATCGAAATCAACGCCAGTTGAATTTTCCAGTGAACAAGAGATGTTGGCGGGCAGTTGTGGTCTATTACCAGTTCAACAATGGTTTCTCAATAAGAGCAGGTCTGACAAAAACCATTTTAATCAGGCTCTAGTGCTGGAAATAGACAAAGGGATTTCCAGTGATGAAGTGAATCAGGTCATGAAACTGCTGATCCGGCATCATGACAGCTTAAGACTTTCGTTTACACTTGATGATGGCGGTTGGTCATCACGTTACAATACTGCGAAGAAACAATATGTAGAAGTAATTGACCTCACGACGATACCGTCTTCGGGTGTTCCAAGTTCGGTAGAGGAAGTAGCGAACCGCTTCCATAGTCAGTTGGATGTTTCAAACGGCGACATTATTCGGACCGTACTAATGCAAACCACAAAGCATGAAGCACGAAATAGATTGCTTTTTATCATTCATCATTTGGTCGTGGATTGGGTTTCGTGGAGGATTTTGCTAGAGGACTTCAAAGAGGTTGTCTCTCAATTGAAAACGGGCAATCAAGTTAAATTGACAATGAAGTCGAACTCCTATCGAGCGTGGCACGATGCGCTAGTTCGTTACGGAAATTCGGATAAAGTAAGTATTCAATATTCATATTGGGAATCTATTATTAAAGGCATTCAATCGATTCGCGTAGACCAAGAGTATTTGGGCAGCGTCCATCAAAGCGACTACAAAGTTATTACTAACACACTGTCGGCAAGAACTACTCAATTGTTGCTTCACAACGTATCTCATGTTTATCATACCGAGATCAACGATATATTGATTGCTGCACTTGCCAAAGTAATAACGAGTTGGAGTGGTACCAATAAATTCGTTTTGGGTTTGGAAGGGCATGGACGCGAGTCCATTGCTGATGATGTTGATGTAACCCGGACAGTGGGTTGGTTTACGAGTCTATACCCTTGTGCGATTGATCTTAGTTCAATCCCTAATGAAAGTGATTTGATCAAGAGCGTGAAAGAGCAATTGCGCTCGATACCTGATAGAGGTATAGGGTATGGAGTGCTATCATTTCTTATGGGGCTTTTGCCGAGACGGGCACCATGGGAAATTGTATTTAATTATTTGGGTCAAATGGATCGTCTTGGCCAAAGCTCATGGTTTGGTCTGTCAAGTGATCCATCGGGGAATTGGATAGACTCGCAGCTTGAAAGAGAGGAAAAAATTGCGATAAACTGTTTTGGACTTGGTGGCGAACTGCAAATGCAATGGAGTTACAGCAGTATTCATTTTAAAGCAGCTACAATACAACACCTCAGTGATGCCTATACCAAAATGATTGATACTTTGATTTTGCATTGTATAGATAGACGTGAATTGGTGCCTTGCAACACTCCTTCTGATTTCCGATTGGCGAGTGATATTACCTTCCAGGAGCTGGATGTTTTTCTGGACGAAAAAATTAACCTGAAAAAAAGAAGAGATCAGTTGATGACGATGTCCAGACTGACTGGACTGCAGGAAGGGATGCTCTTCCATGGTCTATACGATCAGGAAGGAGGAAATTACGTTGAACAACTTTCATGTGAGTTGCGAAATGTTAATGTTGAATTATTCAGAAAGAGCTGGAACATTTTAGTGCAGAATCATACTATACTGAGTACAGCATTTTACCACAACCGATTTACGATACCAGTACAATGTGTTTATCGGGATATTCAAGTTCCATTTCACGTAATAGATTGCACAATGCTCAATACGCAAGAGCAGGCCGTCAAGATTCAAGAATTTCTTCGCGTGGATAGGGTAAGAGGTATTGATTTCAGTCAACCTCCATTGATGCGTGTGTCGCTACTCCAGCTGAGTGCCGATTCGTATTGGATGTTGTGGACTCATTCTCATATCATCATGGACGGATGGTCAATGCAAATTGCGCTCGAGGAACTCCTGAATATTTATGAAGAGTTGATCTGCGGAGAAATCCCTTCTTTTTTAAAACAGGATTGTTTTGAAGATTACATTCGGCATCTGGAGCGGCGAAACAGTGACGAGGATAAAAAGTTTTGGTGTCAATATATGTCTGGAATTGAATCCGGTACATTGTTACCCTTCGTCACCAACACAGTTGTTCGGACGAAAGGCAACGGGCGCTATGGACAAGAACGGCTCATCGTTGACACAGACATCGTGCAGCAATTTGTGCAAGCACGCAAAATCACTATCAATACAGTAATGCAAGCAGTATGGAGCTATCTGCTTCATGCTTACACTGGTCAATTGAATGTTAGTTTTGGAGTAATTGTTTCAGGTCGTCCGGATGATCTTCCCCAAATGGAACAACGCATCGGCCTTTATATTAATACTTTGCCATTTCATGGTATTGTGGCGAAGGAGAGTTTGGTCGGCGATTGGTTAGAAATAATTCAACGAGAACAAATAGCGTGCAGGAATCATCAATTTAATTCGTTGAATGATATTCAACGATGGACAGGAATTCAGGGTGACTTATTTGATACGCTACTAGTTTTTGAAAATTACCCCGTTAGTAAAGCGCTTTCTTCCCGTACCTGGTCTATTGAAATCAAGAACGAGAAAATGACTGAGCAGACGAATTATCCTCTGGGTATAAATATCACCGTGATGGAGGAGATTGAGGTGAAATTCAATTACAATGAATTGCTCATTGAACACGGTTTTGTTAAGCAAGTACGAAACCATTTCGAAAGAGTGTTATTGCAAATAATACGAGGGGCAAAACGCATAGGAGATTTGGAACTCGAGTCTGATGTGCAACGCCAGGCATTGATTGCGCTTGGCAGTTCAGTTGTAGATTTTCCTCGTATGCAGACCATTGTGAATTTATTTGAGAAACGTGTGTCGGATTCCCCAGAACGTAATGCGTTGATATTTGAAGACCGGACTTTAAGTTTCTCAGAGTTAAATGAACAGGCTAATGTAGTAGCCCATCGTTTGATTGAGCTTGGTGTAAAGGAAGGAGTTTTGGTTCCTTTGTATTTTAAAAGGGGAATCGAAATGATTGTAGGTCTTCTTGCTGTGTTAAAAGCAGGCGGCTGCTATGTGCCCATGGATCCTGAATATCCTCAGGATCAGATCAACTATATCGTGCGGGATACTGCGGCATTTGTTGTGCTGAGTACTTCTGAAGTAGCCAATAATTGTAATTTTCCAGATTCTATTGCCTTGGTTTTCATTGATTGCGATGAGAAGCATATACAAAATGAGTCAAAAGGAAATATTATTTTACCTAGTAATTCGAAACGTTTAGCCTATATTATTTATACTTCGGGATCGACCGGTCGGCCAAAAGGCGTAATGATCGAGCATGAGGCGCTGATTGACCATGTGTTTGGAATGATCGAGCGAGCCGGGCTCAAACGTTGCACATCATTCGGTTTCTTTGCCCCTTTAGTGGCAGATGCCGGGCACTCAATTTTGTTTTGCTCATTGCTTCTTGGCGGTGAACTTCATATTTTCTCAGAGAAAGTATTGATGGATGCCGTAGAGATCAATAGTTACCTGGAACATAACTCTATTGATTGCATAAAAATGGTTCCTTCTCTTTGGTTGGCATATGCTGATCAGGAGGTTGTCCTGTTGCCAAGGAAAATCATCGTATTTGGAGGAGAGTCGTTGCCCAATAGCATTCTTCGGAGAATAGCAGAGAAAACGCGTGATATAACAGTCTTCAATCACTACGGTCCTACTGAAGCTACTATTGGGAAGTGCATGTATGAAGTTGATTTGGCAAAAGACTATTCGATTATACCGATAGGCTCACCTTTTTCTAATACGTCACTTTTTATTGTTGACAAGAATGGAGGAATCTGTTCCCATGGCGTTGTTGGCGAGCTTTGGATAGGGGGAATTGGTCTGGCTCGCGGCTATCTCAATCAGGCAGTTGAAACAAAAAATAAATTTATCAACAACCCATTTTCGACGAATACGGGTGAGCGCATTTACAAGACAGGGGATTTGGCTCGATGGTTATTGGATGGTTCAATAGAATATCTTGGTCGTAATGATGGGCAAGTGAAGATCCGAGGCCATCGGATTGAGTTGGGAGAGATTGAGAGCATCCTGCATGAATGTGAGCATGTTTTACAAGGAGTTGTTCTTGCACGGCCGGATGCTCATAATGTTTTGAGACTGATAGCGTATGTGGTTTCAGCTGGTTCGTTTGAGAAGGAAAAAATTATCGCCTTTGTCAGAAATAGACTTTCTGAATATTTGGTGCCTTCTATTGTTATAAATATCGAGCACATTCCTCTGAATACGAACGGGAAGGTAGATCAGAAGGCATTGTTGCGCATTGATGTTGACGAGTTATTGGGTAATCAGTTCGAGTCACCACGAAATGAATTAGAAGCGGAATTAATTTCGATTTGGGAAGAACTTTTGAATTCGGATAAAATTGGAATTCACGATAATTTCTTTGAGCGTGGCGGACATTCTCTCTTGGCAACACGCGTTGTTTCGATGATCAGGAAACGGTTGCGTGTGGAGGTTCCCTTGAAATCATTGTTTGAATATTCAACGGTAGCAGAGTTGGCCAAATTTATTCAGGTTTTGCTGGATAACGCGTCCCTCAAGCTCGAGAAATTTGAAGAGTATAAGTTGTAGTTACAGTTAACATTTGATTCTTTTTAGGATGACTCATTTGACGATTAAGGATTTATTGGAGGAAGTAGTTTCGCAAGGAATCCAAATCACTTTCAGAGATGAAGAACTTGTGGTCAGAGTTCCGGTAGGGTTGCCGGGTGCTGATGCACTGGTTGGCCGAATTAGGCAAGAGAAAGAACGCTTACTCCAATATTTCAGACTGACTCCAGATCGGATACCGGTTTCAGGATTTGTTTCACGTGTACCGTTGTCTTACGGTCAGGAGCGGTTGTGGTTGTTGGATGAATTGGAAGGAAGTGAGGCTTATCATATGCCTTACGTTGTTCGGTTG
>Ga0163144_10016132_pt1 | contig 15329 bp, 20 predicted proteins | sample OliLak19BULKMAT1_FD_123175 | JGI IMG/M metagenome (GOLD analysis project Ga0163144, IMG submission 123175) | Freshwater microbial mat bacterial communities from Lake Vanda, McMurdo Dry Valleys, Antarctica - Oligotrophic Lake LV.19.BULKMAT1 | ecosystem: Environmental > Aquatic > Freshwater >... | reverse complement strand
GACGGCATCACGAGTGTCGGTGTGCTGGAGTATGCGCGGCAAAGCCTCGGCACGGCGAAGGCGACGGAAAGCTACGCAGCGAAAGTGTTCGGCCGTGGCACACTGAATAGCGGCGTGATCGAAGTGCCGGTGAAGCTCGACCCTGACGCGTCGAAGCGGATGGCGAGTTCGTTCATCACGTCGGCGGGTGATTGGCGGCTCCCGAAGGTGCTCGAGCAGGGCGCGAAGTGGGTCGCAAGCGAGATGACGCCGGAAGACTTTCAGATGCTCACGTCGCGAAAGTTCTCCGTCGATGACATCGCGCGCTGGCTTGGGCTACCGCCGCACATGCTCGGGTCGATGGACCGTGCGACGTTCTCGAACATTGAATCTCAGGGCCAGGAGTTCGTGACCTACTCCCTCGGCTCGTGGTTGTCGATGTGGGAATTCGCCATCAACGATCAACTCATCCTGAACACCGATCGCTTCTTCGTCGAGTTCAATCGTGATGCGCTGGTGCGTGGGGACATCGCGACGCGTTGGCAGGCGCACGTCTCCGCGGTGAACGCCGGCATTAAGACGGTCGATGAGGTGCGCGGGGTGGAAAATTTGAACCTGCGCGGCGGGCCAGCCGACACGCTGCGCCAGCCGCAGAACATCACCGGGAAGCCGGGCGTCGACCCGGCGGTCGATGGTCCGCCCAAGAAGCAGCCGGCGCCCGTGCCGGACGACGGCGAGGACGCGCAGGCGCGCGCGGTCGTGGTGGAATCGGCTTCGAGGTGCGTCCGCAAGGAAGTGCGGGCTGTACTCAAGGCCGCGGTGCAGCATGCGTCAGACGAGGATGCGTTCGCGGCGGCGGTGGCGACGTTCTACGCGTCGCACGTCGCGCTGTTGTGCGAGTCGCTGTTGATGCCTGAGGCGGCGGCGACGGAGTACTGTGCGGGGCAGGCGCGGCAGGTGCTCGCGCATGGGGTGCGTGTGACGGACTACTGGCAGGAACCGACTCACGCCCGTGGGTTGGCGGCGTGGGCATTGGATCGGGAGGTAGCAGCGTGAGACTTGCACATGTGATCGGGGCCATCTGTGGCCAGCCGTGGGCCATCGAGCCCGGCAAATTGTCGGAGATCGTCGCTGTGGTGGCACACCATGCGGCGGGCAAAGACGTCAGCCCGGAAGAGATGCACGCGCGCCTCGGGGCGCGGAGTGCCGGTGTCAGCCAGGGGCATGGCGTGGGCGTGCTCCCGATTCACGGCACGATCGCGCACCGGATGGGCGGCATGAACGAGTCCAGCGGCGGCGTGAGTGTGGAGCGGCTCGGGGCCATGCTGTCGTCCTACATGGCTGATGCGAGCGTGGGCACCATCCTGCTGGACATCGACTCGCCAGGCGGGACGGTGACGGGCGTGTCAGAGTTCGCCGGCCAACTCGCGGCGTCTCGCGGTACGGGCACAAAGCGGATCGTCGCGATGGTCAACGGGATGGCGGCGAGTGCCGCCTACTGGCTCGCCGCGCAGGCCGACGAGATCGTGAGCATTCCCAGCGGGCTCAGTGGGAGCATTGGAGTCTATTCGGCGCACCAGGACATGAGCGCCGCGCTTGAGCAGGAGGGCATCAAGATGACCCTTGTCTCGGCCGGCAAGCACAAGGTCGAGGGCAATCCCTTTGAGCCGCTGTCCGAAGAGGCCCAGGCGGTGATGCAGGCGCGTGTGGACGACGCCTACGCGACGTTCGTGCGGGACGTGGCGAAGGGCCGCGGGGTGAGCCCCGCAGATGTGCGCAAGGGCTACGGCGAGGGCCGCGTGCTGAGCGCGAAGGACGCGAAGGCGGCGGGGCTCATCGACCGGATCGCGACGGTCGATGAGACGCTGAGCCGTCTCATGGGCAGCAGCCGCTCGGCGATGCGTGCTGAGGCTGAGTCGTCCGTGTGGGCGGTGCGGCGCCGGCTGGAGATGTTCTAGCATGCGGAAGCGCCGCGGTGGGCCACGCCTCGACCCTAATGAGCCGTCGACGGTGCTCTCTGTGCGCGTGCCGGCGTCGGTGTTCGATCAGCTTGACCAGTCGGCACGTAATGAGCGGCAGACGCTTGCCGCGTACGTGCGTGCACGCTTGACGCCACCGCGAATCTGTAAACAGAAATCGGAGACCCGTATCCACTAGGCGCACACTGGAGTCTGTCGCGCGACTTCCGTCGAAGGCGCGTGCTCACTGTGGCTCGGCAGTTTCTGCCCACGTTGCCGCATGTGCGCACGTGCCTTTTCGCGTTTTCAGGAGCAGACATGAACATCAAGCAGTTGAAGCAGGACGCGGCCGAGAATACCGCCGCTCAGGCGCGGCTCAAGGCCGAGGGCCGCAAGCTGCTGGCCCTGGCGGACCAGACCGACGAACAGAAGGCGCGCATCACCGCCGCGAGCGACGAGCTCGACGCGCTGGCTGCGCGCGCGGTCGAGATCACCACGGCGCTGGCACAGGCGCAGAAGTTCGTCGCTGACGAGATCGCCGCCGCGGACGTCGGCCGGATCACGTTTGGCCCAGACCGCGCCACTGCCGCGCCCTGGGGGCCGCAGGTGCTCCCGAGCGCGTCCTCGTTGGTGCAGACCGAAGCGCGGCACGCCGCCCTTGGCAACTTCGCCCAGGCGGTGCGCGCCTCCGCGCTGGGCCAGAGCTTCGATCCACGGCTGCATGCGGCGGCGACGGGCTCCGGCACGCAGACCGACTCAAATCTTGGATTCGCAATCCCGCAGGAAGTCGCGCCCGGCATTGAGCGCGAGATGTACGAAACCGGCGACGTGTTGAGCCGCTGTGATGTGCGGACGGTCTCGGGCAACAGCATCACCTACAACGTGATGGACGAGACGTCGCGCGCGGACGGCTCGCGCGGTGGCGGCGTGCTCGGCTACTGGGTCGACGAGGGCACGGCGCCCACGGCCAGCAACACCAAGCTCGCGCGTATCGAATTGAAGCTGCGAAAGGTCGGCGCGTTCGGCGTCATGACCGACGAACTGCTCGCGGACGCTACGGCGCTTGGCGGCGAACTGGAAGCGGCCTTCTCGGCCGAGTTGCAGTTCCAGACCGAGAACCGGATCTATCGCGGCAACGGCGCCAGCGCGCCGCAGGGCTTCCTCGTGGCGCCCTGCCTCGTGTCCGTCACGAAGGAGACGAACCAGGTCGCGGCCACCATCAACACCGTGAACCTGTCGAAGATGTGGTCGCGCATGCCGGCGCGCTCGCAGAAGAACGCGGTCTGGTACATCAACGTGGATTGCGGCCCGCAGCTCGACGAGTTGTCGCAGGCCATCGGCACGGCCGGCACGGCGCCGCGCTTCGTCAACTACGGCCCCGATGGCGTGCTCACCATCAAGGGGCGCCCGGTCATCGCGGTCGAATACGCCGAGTCGGTGGGCACTGTGGGAGACATCGCGCTGGTGGACATGTCCAAGTATCGCGTCATCCGCAAGGGTGGCGTCGAGCAGGCGTCGAGCATGCACGTCTACTTCTCGACCGGCGAGCAGGCGTTCCGCGCCTTCTACCGCGTCGACGGCCAGGCAGTGCCGCGCGCGGCGATCACGCCCTTCAAGGGCAGCAACACGCTCAGCCCGTTCGTTGTATTGCAGACGCGCTCGTAATTCTGGCGCTGCCTCAAGGAGATTCAGATGAGATTCAGCGAGACGTTTGCACAGCCCTACATCATCAAGCCGGTGGACGCTGAGGCCGGGATCGATGGCGATTCCGTCAACATGGGGAAAGTCCACTCCATCGCCTACAAGTTCCTGTTCGGCGCGGTCACTGGTGACGCGGTGCTCAAATTCTACGTCGGCGCGACCGAAGGCACGAAGACCACGGCGGTGGCCTTTAAAACGCGCCTCTCGTCCGCCGACCAGGCGGCGGCGGCTTCGGACCAGTTCGGCGTCTTCACGGACGTGGCGAGCACGGGTCTGACGCTGACTGCGGCGACCTACGACAACCGGCAACTCATGGTTGAGTTCGACGCGCAGGCCATCGCGGACGGCACGCCCTGGCTCACGCCCGAACTGTCGGCGGCAGCCTCGGTGCTGCTCGTCTCGTGCTCGGCCGAGTGCGACACGCGCGCGGCGGGCAACATCCCGCTGACGGTCATCAAGTAACGGCGGAACCACCGCCACACAATGCGGGCGCGTTCGGGCGTCTCGCAATGGAGAAGAGATGCCGCACACGAACGTCAAGTCTGAATGGGTCGACGGGAACCTGATCTTCCGCGACAAGGACGCGAACGTCATCGACGTCAAGGCGGGCGCGGTCGGCGCGCAGCACGGGTCTGTCGCGACTATCCGTAAGCGGTTCACCATCGCGGAGGTGAATGCCGGAGCCTCAATTCTGCCGGCCATCGCCGGCCAGCGGTATCGCATGGTGGACGCGTCGATCATCGCGGTGGCCGGCGCGGCGGCTGCGCACACATCCATCGACATCGTCGGCACCGTCACGGGGGCGCGCAAACTTGTGGCGTTCCTGGTCGCGGGCACCACGCAGAGCGCGCTCTTGCGCGCTGGCGCGACGACGAATGGCGTCATTCTTGCGGATGGTGCGTCGTTCGTGCAGAACGATGTCAACACGGCGATCACCATCGCCAAGACGGGGTCGGACGTCACGACGGCGACGCACGTCGACATCAGCTTCTCCTACGTGATCGAGTAATGCGTCACCACCAGCTGTTGAATGCAACGTTGGCCGCGGCGGTCACAGCGGATGTGACTGCCGGCGTCTTCACGCTTGGGCGCGTGGAAAGTCTCTCCTTGCACGCGATCATGACGGTCGTGGGTGGCGGCACGACGGCGAAGGCCTGGGTGCAAACATCGTTCGATGGTGGCCTCACGTGGATGGACGTGGCGAGCTTCGCGTTTACGACGTCCACGGCCACGCGCCTCTATCACCTGACGGCCGCGGCGGTGACGTCGATTGCGACGCCTGGCGATGCCGCGCTCGCAGACAACACCGTCGTCAATGGCTTCCTCGGGGATCGCGTGCGCGTGAAGCTCACGACCACCGGCACCTATACCGGTGCGTCGTCCTTGGTGATCACCGCGCTGGCGAAGTGACACATGCTACAGCTTGTGACGGCGCCGACGGTCGAGCCCGTAGACCTCGCTGAGGCGAAGATCGCGGTCAACTACGCCGAAAGTCAGAGCGACAAAGACGAGTGGTTTCTGCCCACGATCGTGGCCGCACGAGAATGGGCGGAAAACTTTACGGGTCGGGCGTTCCTGACGCAGACGTGGGATCTGAAGCTTGACCGCTTCCCCTCGTGGGCGATTGAACTGCCTAAACCTCCGCTGCAATCCATCACCAGCATCACCTACATCGATACCGATGGCGTGACGCAAACGCTCGGCGTGTCGCTCTACACCACATCGAGGCCCGTGGGTCCGTATGCGATGCCGGGCTACGTGGTGCCGGCGTATCAGCAGACATGGCCATCGACGCGTGCGGTGCCTGATGCGGTGACGGTGCGGTTTGTGTGCGGCTACGGGACTGGGGCACAGACGGTGCCGCAGTCGATTCGCTTGGCGATGAAGCTGCAAATCGGCACGCGCCTCATGCAGACCGAAGGGGTGATTGTCGGCACCATTGCGAGCCTTGCGCCGCAGGGGGATGAGTATCTCCTGTGGCCCTATAAAGTGGCGTGATGCGCGGCGGCCAATACGCGGACAGTATCACGATTGAGACCGTCACCACGACGGCTGATGGGCGTGGGGGATTTGCGGCGACCTGGGCCACGCTGGCGACCGTGCCGGCGCAGTCCGAGCCCCTGAGTGCGCGCGAGCAACTGCAAGCCGAGTCCATCGGATCGCGTCTCGTGCAGCGGTTCACGATTCGCTGGCGTGCTGATGTGGCGGCACAGCAGCGCGTGGTGTGGCGTTCGCGCCGCGGTGGGGTGGCGACGACGTTCCAGATCCACGGCGTGCTTGAGACGCCTGACCGGCAGTCTCTGGTGTTGTCGTGCGCGGTGGTGCAGTGATGGCGTATTTGTCACTCGACCCGATCGCGGTGGCGCTCATGACGGCGCTGAATGTCGCGGGGATGACGGCGCTTGTGAGCAGCCGGATCTATGCGGACGTGCCTCGCGCTGTGGTGTATCCGTTCCTGTGGTTCGAGGTGCAGGAACCGCAAGACGTGCGCGGGTTTGGCACGGGCGGTATGCCAGAAGTGCGGATTCGTGTGCATGCGTTCTCGACCTACGCGGGCGAGAAAGAGTGTCACCAGATCATCAGCAAGGCGATTGAGCTTCTCCGCGACCAGGCCTTGACGGTCTCCGGGTATGAGCAGGCTGGTCGCGTGTTCTACGACGAGACGGTGCCGCTTCGCGATCAAGAGATCGAGGGCGTCAAAGTGCAGGAAGTCGTGGCGATCTTTCGCACCTATCTCAAGGAGGCGTGATGGACACCGACGTGAAGCGCCTTGTGCTCACCGACCCGGCGCCGTTGCGTGACATGGAGGGGCGCTGCCCGCAGTGTCGCGCGGACGAGTCGCGCCGGGTGACCGTGAGTGGATTCGGCCAGCCGCATCTTGCGTGCGGGGTGTGCGGCTATCAGGTATTGGAGGAACGATGACCACCAAGCTCGTCGTCGTGTCGGGCTCGTATCGCTATCCGGTCGGCGCGTCCCTCGCCGCCGTGCTGAAAGCGGGCGGGCTCTCGCAGATGTCCACGGATGCGCGCGCGGCGCTAGTCCTCCGCGAGGTGGGTCCGGGCGACGACTGCAGTGATATGCCGGCGTCGTCTGCGGCGGTCTACCTTGGGCGTGGGGACATTGCACGCGTGCCGTTGCCGAAAGAGCAGGACTAGCCCATGGCGCTGTATGGCTCAGCCAACATTGGATTCTTCCTCGTGGACGGGCGATCGGTGCTCGCCGCGAAACTCCAGGGCCTCACCGAGAAGCAGGCGTCTGCACAGGCGCGCACGGATGGTCTTGGCGACACGTGGGAAGAGCACACGCCGACCGGGATGCGGGTGGCCACACTCACGCAAGACGGCGCGTTTTTCGATGCGGGCACGCTGTTGACGCATGAACTGTTCCGCGCGTCCCAGGGCACGAGCCGCGTGGTGTGCGTGGCGTTCCAGGGCAACACGCGAGGGAAGCGGTTCGTCGGTTATGACGGCGTGTATGCGAACGCCTATGCGGTGCAGGCGGCGCTCGGCGGGCTCACCAAAGCCGACGTCACCTACACGATCACTGGCGCACGCGACGAGGGGCAGATTGTGCAGCCGCTCGCGGTGCAAACCGTGGACTGGAACACGGAATCGGCGTCCGAGGTGGACTACACGCTCGACCCGTCGCAACTCGTGATCCCGATCACGTCGAACACGGTCGCGAATCCGACCGTTGTGACGACGCCTGTGCCACACGGGTTGACTTCGGCGGACATCATCCTCATCGCTGGCGTGGCGACCTCGAGCCCCACCATCAACGGGCAGCGCGTGGCGACGGTCATCAGCGCCACCACGTTCTCGGTGCCGGTGGACGTGACGGTCGCCGGCACCGGTGGAACGTTCGTGAAGGCGAACAGCACGGGCGGCGGCGTGGGGTTCCAGCAGATCACGGCGTTCTCGGGCTTCACGGGGTTTGTGGGCACGCTGCGCGACTCGACAGACGACGTGACCTACGCCGCGTTGATCGCGTTCTCGAACGTGACGAGCGGCCCCGGAGCGGAACGCTCGACGGTGGCCGGCGTCGTCGACCGCTACCTGGCCTTCGACGGCAACGTCACGGGCTCCGGCTCCCTCACTATTTGCGTTGGATTCGCAAGGAGATAACTCATGGCTATGTTCGGTTCCCCGACTGTCACGATCACGTATGACGACTCTGGTCTGACTCCGCGCGTCATCACGCCCTACGTGCGAGAGATCGGCGGCATCAAGATCGAATCCTTGCAGGCGCGCTCTGAGTCGTTTGGCGACTCATGGGAAGAGACGACGCCGACCGGGATGCAGAAGGTCGGCGCGATCTCGATCAAGGGCTACTTCGACGACGCCGCCACGGTGGGACCGCACGTCGTGTTCCGCGTGGTCGATACCAGCCCCGCAGCAGGCACGCGCACGCTGGCCGTGGTCTTCGGTGGCACGAACGGCACAGCCACAGTGGAGACGCGCTGCATCTCCTACGAGGTGCTGGGCAAGAACGGCAACCTGACCGAGTACGAGGCGATGGTTCAGCCCACGGGCTCGCTGGCCTGGTCGTAAGATGTTCGCCTCACGAGTGACGCGAGAGATGCCGTTGCCGAGTGACCCATCGGTCACGGTGACGATTCGGAAATTGTCATGGAAGCAGCAGGAGGAGGCGCAGCGCGTCTCACAACGGCAGTCACGGGTGGACATCAAGGACATGGGCGGGATCGATGAGTTCCGCAAGCTCATGGCCGCCATCACGACGGACGAGACGCCGACGGTGAAGACGGCTCCAGACCCGCTCGCGACCCACGATAAATGGACGGTGCTGGTGTGTGGGGTGAAGTCATGGACGTCGCCGGAGGCCGTGACGCCTGAGGCGCTGGACCAACTGAGCACCGAAGACGCGGAGGGGCTCGCACGCGCGGTGCTCGATCTCACGATGCCGTCGCCGACGCTGGAGACTGACCGAAAAAACGACGCCTAGCCCTTTACCGCTGCTTCGACGGTGAGGGGCCGGCACCCGACGCGTGGGTGCTGTCGCAAGTGTGCGAAGCGTTCGGTTGTGTGCCATCAGTGGCCGAACGAGAGTTAGACCAGCACGGCGCGCTGGTGTTTGACATGCTCGACCTCCGTCATGCGGCGCAGGCGTATCGGGCGTATCACACCACGGGGATGGAGAAAAAGGCGCGACGGGCGCTGCTCGAGAGTCCCGCGGTGGGGGAAGTCATGCAGCACGATTTCGATCGCACGAAGGAGTAAGCGATGGACGCGGTGACGGTGGCGATAGAGCAGGACACGATCAGCCAGGCGTTTGCACGCCTCGGTGACGCGGCGGCGTCTGTGTTTGACGCCATCGCGCGCACCACGGCTGAGCGACTCAGGGGCGAGATGCAGTCACGGCTCCGGCGCCAGACGGACGGCACCGGCCAGACCGCCGACGCGATCACCGTGTCGAAAGACGGCGCCGCGTACCTTGTCACCTCGATTGCCCCAGGGTCACGTGCGGCCAACCTGCCGATCTGGCTGGAGTTTGGCACCATGCCCGCGGCGGCGCGGCCCTACTTCTACGCGGCGGTCGCGCTCGAGCACGGCACGTATCTCCGAGACGTGGAGCGAGGGCTCCAGTCTGCGATTGATGGACTGGGGGGCGCGTAGATGTCGCAGCCTTCGATGGTCGTGCGGATCGCCGCGAACCTCACTGAGATGAAGCGCAACATGGCAGAGGGCGCGAACGGCATCGAAGCCGTGCGCGCGGGGTTCCAGCGGTTGGCGACGTCGTTCCAGGGCGACAAGATCATCCAGGCGGCGCACAACGCGGCGGCGGCGGTCGACAGTATCGGCGGCGCGTCGAAACTGACCGAGGCCGAGCAAGCCCGCGTGAATGCGACCGTGCAACGCGCGCTCGACAAATACGCCGTGCTCGGGAGAGAGGCGCCGCAGGCGTTGCGTGACCTCGCCGCGCAAACGCAGAAGGCTGAAGAGAAGACGTCGTTCCTCGCGACGGCTGGCGGCCGGCTCGTGGCCGCGTTCTCCGTGGCGGCGATTGCGCGTGTGGGCCAGCAGGTGCTTGATCTCACTGGGAAGCTCACAGACCTGAGCGGGAAGACCGGCATCTCGACCACTGGTCTGCAGGTGCTGCAATACACGCTCGGGCAAAGCGGCGTCTCGATGGAACAGGCCGCGACGGCCGCCGTGAAGATGGGGAAGGGGTTGTCTGATGGCGACGCCGGCCCTGTGAACGCCGTCAAGGCGTTGGGGCTGAATGTCGAGGCGTTGAAGCGGTCGGGACCAGAGCAAGCGTTCCTGGCGATCGGGTCGGCTATTGCGGGTGTGCCGGACCCGATGCAGCGCGCCGCGATCGCTATGGACATCTTCGGCCGGGCCGGCGCGGATCTCTTGCCAGGCTTTACGGCGAACATGCGGGACCTGGGCGACCAGGCGCGGGTGAGTGGGGCGATTATCTCGGCGGACCTCGTGGCCGCAGGCGACGCGGCGGGTGACGCGCTGACCCGGCTCCAAGGCGCGGGGATGGCGCTCATCGCGAACGTGTTTCTACCGATGGCCCCAGGGATCGAGGCTGTCGCGAACTGGCTGGGCGGCGCGCTGACGGCCTCACTCGGCGCGGCCCGCGGCGCGGTGGATTTCTTCCTCATCAAGGGCTTTGAATTAGAGATCTGGCTGCGCGATATAGCGGTGTCGTTTGCGGAGACGGCGGCGGCGGTGCCGCTTCTCGGCCGGATGATCGGCCCGACATCTGGCGACATCGACATGCTCCGGCGTCGCGCGCAAGAGGCGAAGGACCAGTTAGCTATATTCACAACGGAAGGCGTGCAACCTGCCACGGTCGCGGTGATCGCGACGACGGCGGCACATGTCGCGGCGGCGCCTGCCGTCAGGGCGACGGCGGCGGCACACAGGGATGGGGCAGTCGCGGCGTCGACGCTCACATTCGACCTGAACACACTGGCTGGGTGGGAAGACAAGGCCACGGCGGCGACGGCGCGTCTCGCGGCGGAACAGCGTCGAGCCGCGGCGGCGGGACTGGAGATGTTGCTGTCGACCGGCAGCCTCACCACGAAGCTGCAGCAGCAACTGCCCGTGCTGCAATCCTCGTCGATGGGTTGGGCGCAGTATGCCGGGTCGGTGCAGCAGCACAGCGCGGGCGCGAGCACGAGTGCCGGCGGCTTCATGGAGACGCTCAAGGGGCTCTTCGGCGGCGGCGGCGGCGCTGGTGGTGGGGCGTCTGGTGGGGCGTCGAAGATGTCGCAGATCCTTGGGCACATCGGCCCACAGTTTGCCGCGGCCTTTACGGGGCCTGGCTCCGCGAGCGACAAGATGAAGTCGTTCGCGACGGGCGCCGGGGGGATCATGCTGGGGATGATCCCCGGCGTGGGGCCCTGGTTGCAGGCGTTCTCTGGGCCGATCGTGGAGGGGCTCTCGAAGCTCGCCGGCAAGGCGAAGGATATTCTGTCGGGTATCTTCGGTGGCCCATCCGGCACGGAGACACAGCAGCGGTCATTGGTGAAGTCTTTCGAAACGGATCTCGCCAACGGACTCACCGCCACGCAGCGGCTCGAGGCAGGCGGCGAGGCGTGGAAAGAGACAGTCATCCGCGTCCGTGATGCCTACCTGGCGCAGGGGCGTTCGGCGGCCGACGCCGAGGCTGACGTCAAGCGGTTGTGGGAGTCGAGCAAGCTCGGGGCTGGCGCGACGGCGGCGGCGATCGCGGACATCAAAGCGAAGATGGACACGGCCGCGGCGGCGGGGGAATCGTTCGCGAGCCGTGTGACTGATGCCCTCGACCGCATCCCGCGAGACATCGACATCGAAGTCAATGGGAACTACCGCCAGCACGGCGAGCCTGAAGGGTTTGCGCGCGGGTCTGGTGGGATGCGGGACTTCGGCCGCGGCACGCTGGCGATTCTGCATGGGCGCGAGCGTGTGCAGACGGAAGCGCAAATGCAGCGCGAGCAGCAGTCTGGTGACGGGGGTGGGATCGCGGACGTCTTGGCGTTCCTCGAGTACAAGCTGCCGATCGCGCTCCGTGATGCGCTGCAAGGGTCGGCCTAAGTGGCGTCGCCCACGATTGAACTTGGCCTCGGCGGGAGTTTCATCGGCGCAGTGGCGGCGGAAGTGAACGTCGCCTATTGGGCGATGCAGTCAAATGAGACATTTAATCTAGTGCCCCCTACGTCTCTCGGCACATCGTTAGGGCCACTGAGATCGAAAAAGCCCTCCAACCTTCTCGTGCTGGGAAGTGTTCCTGTTGCCGATCAGAATCTTCCCAGCCAGTTACCAGAGGGCGGGTACGCGATACAGCTGAACGGCACCTCGCACTATCTCACACATGATCCCGTTGGCCCTTTCCAATGGGGGCCACTGATTGAGCCGTTCAGCATCGAAGTGATTCTGACGCTGTCGGCTGTGCCGGCCCCAGGCGTGGAACCCGCGGTCATGGGCAACAGCCCCTTCGCCTTCACGTATCGGAATGACGGGAACGTCTACGCCTATCACAATGGCGCGTCGTTCGCGAACTTCGCGGTTGCTGCGGGGTCGAGAGTGCATCTCGTGATGACGCGGGCGGGCACCTCAACGGACAGCATCATCTTCTATGTGAATGGCGTCAATCGCGGTTCAATCACGCCCGCGCGAGTGTCGTTCCAAGTCGATCCAATTTATTTCGGGAAGCATTGGACGAACGCGCACTACCTGAGCGCCACCTACGAGTTTGTGGCGACCTACTTCGGGGAGCTGTCGGCGGCCCGTGTGCTCGCGCATTACAACGCGCTCGCGTGGACCGACGTGACAGCGGATACGAGTGGCGCCATCCCGTGTATCTATGAGCGAGGCATTCGGAACGATCAGCCAACACAGCGCGTCGCGTCCACAGGGACGCTCACGTTTGCCTTGAATAACCTCGGCAGCAATAGTGGTGGAGTGACGGGCTACTACTCACCAGGACATGCGTCCGTGCGTGCGGGCTTTCGCCGAGGCATCCCCGCGCGGGTGAAGGTCGGCGCAGATATACAGTTTGTCGGTCGTGTTCGTAGTATCTCACCATCACCAGGACGTCAATCTGGGGGACACACGAAAGTCTTCGCGACGGACTTCATGGACAGGGCCGCGACGTTTCTTCTCGAAGGGGTCGCGCCACTCAGTAACTACACGGGAAATGTGGTCGCGAGGTATCTGCTTCGGCAAATTCCGCACCAACCGCACGGGTCGTCACTGGCGACGGGGTCCGAGACATACACGGTCATCCTCGACAACTCGCAAGATGAGAAAGTCACCGCGCTCCAGGAGTTTCACCGACTCGCGGTCTCTGAGCTTGGCTACATCTATCTGCGGCGTACCGGCATGTTCGTCTACGAAAACCGCCAGAGCCGGATTGCGGCGAGCCCGACATCCGTGGTGACGCTGGCAGACACAATGCACGGGATCGACGTGGCGGACGTGTCGGCGGCGGCGATCAATAGCGTGCAGATCACCGTGCATCCACGAGTGATTGATGCCGCGGCCACAACGGTGCTCTTCGCGATTGTGAACGCGTTCGCGATCGCGTCCGCAGAAACCAAGACCATCATCGGGCCGTATCGCAACCCGAGTTCACCAGGCATCACAAGCCGGGTGGGCGGGTTGTCCATGGTCACGCCAGTCATCACGACGGACTATGTGATGAACACCGCGGCGGACGGGTCCGGCGTCGACCTCACCTCGTCGCTCGAGGTGACCGCGAACTACGGGGCCAATGGCGTGCAATTCGTGCTCACCAATACCGCCACGCAGCCGGCGCATGTGACAAAGCTACAGTGCCGCGGGAAAGGCGTCTACGACTTCCGCACCATCGTCGTGCGCGCGCAGAACGCGGTCGGCGTGGCCGAGGATGGCCTGAGCCAGTTGACGTTCGATATGGTGTATCAGGAAAACGTGAACGTGGCGCAGTCGATGGCGGATGCGCTCTTGAGTGGCTATGGAGACCTCACGGGCACGCGTGTGCGTCGTGTGGAGATTCTCCCGGATGCCGCGGGCGTGCCAGCGAACCTGCTCCTGCGCGACATCAGCGATCGCGTGACGGTCAGTGAGACCATCACGGGGGCGACGGGGGACTATTTCATCAACGGCGTCAAGCATGAATTCCAGAACGGCACACTGCCCAAAGTGACGTGGTGGCTGACGCCCGCGTCGTCCGTGTCGTTCTTGATTCTCGATCTCGTCGGCGCGTCCGAGTTGGATTCGAACGCGATTCTCGCCCCAGGATAGGAGCGCCACAGGTATGGCTTGGACGACACCGCGCACATGGGTCGCTGGAGAGGTAGTCACTGCCGCGAACCTCAACACGCACCTCCGCGACAACATGCTCGCCGTCTATCCCAGTACCCCCACATGGACAGCCGTGACGTTTGCGGCTGGCAACTTCACGGCGTCTGGATCACAGACATGGACGCTCGTCGCTGGCGATCAATCCTTGTTCAAGTACCTCGTGATCGGGAAGACGATGCACGTGCATCTCGTGCTGACCACCACCACCGTGGGCGGCACGCCATCGAAGGAGCTCCGCGTGGCGATTCCTGGCGGCGCCACAGCAAGTGGCGCGTCACGCGGCGTGGCGTGGCATACGAATAACGGGACAGAGGGCTGCGGCGGCTTTGTCGTGTCCGCCACATTTATTTCGTTTTTCCTGCCCCATAGCGGAACGGATTGGGCTGCGAGCACGGACAACACGGCCATCTACGCGTCAGTCATGTTTGAGATCGCCTAATGATGCAGCTCCAGTATCCCGCCGCATGGCTCGGGTCTCACGCGATCACCGGCCTCGCGCTGCTCTGGGTCGCGTACGTGGTGAGCCGCTACCGTGGCTTCGTCCGCGAGGAATACATGCGGCCGTTCTCGCTCTGCTTCGGCGCGGTCGGTCTCCACCATCTGGGGCTCGCCGTGCTGCCCCTCCTGCCGGACGGCGGCGCGCCTGTCTGGCACCTGGTGCAAGCGATGATCGACGGCATCATGCTCGCGATTGCGCTGCTCGTGACGGGATTCCTGGCGAATGACGTCGCCCGCACCGACTCGGGGCCACGATGAGCGACCAGCCCTCATCCTTCGTGGTCGCCGTCGTCACGACCGTTGGCGCCGTGGTGCTCACCGGCTGGAAGACCACCACGCATTTCCTGGCGACCCGCGCCGCGCAACGCGCCGACGCCGACCGTCAGCGCCTCGATGATCTCCGAGCCAATATCACGAGCGATCTGGATTTCGCCACCGGGCTACGGAATGAGCTACGCGAGGACGTGACCAGACTTAAAGGGCAGATGGCGGAGATCATCCAAGAGAATCTCGTCCTGCGAAAAGAGATGAGCGCGATCAACCGAGAAAAGCACGACCTCCGCAACGAATTGTCGCTCGTGAAGTGGCGCGTGGTGCAGCTTGAAGGGGCGCTCGTGTCGGCCGGCATCCCAGTGCCCAGCAATCCATTTCATCCGACTGTAGGCGCGCCATGACCCCAGAGCAGCTCGTCGCGACCGTCGTCCCTGCGGCGCTGGCCTACCTGCCTGAGTCCATGCGCGAGCGGCCCGCGGTGGCGCAGCTCGTGGCGATTGCGTTGCAAGAGTCCGGGCTGCGACTCCGGCGCCAGATTGGCAGCTACCGGCGCGACCGCACACCGGTGTATGGGCCGGCGCGTGGCTGGTGGCAATTCGAGCGGGACGGCGGCACGGCCGCG
>Ga0163144_10016131_pt1 | contig 15330 bp, 11 predicted proteins | sample OliLak19BULKMAT1_FD_123175 | JGI IMG/M metagenome (GOLD analysis project Ga0163144, IMG submission 123175) | Freshwater microbial mat bacterial communities from Lake Vanda, McMurdo Dry Valleys, Antarctica - Oligotrophic Lake LV.19.BULKMAT1 | ecosystem: Environmental > Aquatic > Freshwater >... | reverse complement strand
ATTCAGAATTATCAGTTCAGACCGCCGCTACGGTTTTAGACGACAAAGTTTCTGACTACAAAGATTCAGTCAATCTACCTCAAACCAGTTTCTCCATGCGTGCGAATGCTAAAGAGAGAGAGCCAGAAATTCAGAAATTTTGGGAAGAGGAAAAGATCTATGCCCAGTTAGCGGCTGAGAATCCAGGTGAGAAGTTCATTTTGCATGATGGTCCACCCTACGCTAACGGCAGTCTACACATGGGTCATGCTCTGAATAAAGTATTGAAAGATATGATCAATCGTTATCAGATTTTGCGCGGCAGGAAAGTTCTCTATGTGATGGGTTGGGATTGTCATGGTTTGCCAATTGAATTGAAGGTGATTCAAAATCTGAAACCAGAGGAACGGAAAAACATTACGGCTTTGGAATTGCGCCATAGAGCTAGAGATTTTGCCCTAGAAGCGATCGCTGATCAGGCTAAAGGATTTAAACGCTGGGGGATTTGGGCGGACTATGAGAATCCCTACTACACGATGAAGCCTGAATATGAGGCAGCCCAGATTGGTATATTTGGCAAAATGGTGCTCAAAGGTTATATCTATCGTGGGCTGAGACCCGTATATTGGTCACCTAGTTCTCAAACCGCCTTGGCTGAGGCAGAATTGGAATATCCTGAAGACCATACTTCTCGAAGTATCTATGTAACTTTTGCAGTAAAAGATTTAACTCAAAAACTAGAGCTAAAAGATCTTAACTTAGATGCTCTTTCAGCTTTGATTTGGACTACTACCCCTTGGACAATTCCCGCAAATTTAGCGATCGCTGCAAATCCTAAGTTTAATTACAGTATTGTCTCTAGCGTTGAGCAAAATCTAATTGTCGCCACAGATCTAGTAGAGAAATTGGCAAAAACCCTAGATCAAGAATTAGTAATAATTGCAACTTTCCCAGGAGAAATTCTAGAGGGCTTAATCTGCCAACATCCCTTATTTGAACGGCAGAGTCCGATTCTCTTGGGTGATTATGTGACGGCTGAATCGGGTACAGGTTTGGTACATACTGCGCCTGGGCATGGTCAAGATGACTTCGCGATCGGCAAAAAATATGGATTACCAGTTCTCGCTCCAATTGATGATTATGGCAATTTCACAGCGGAAGCTGGAGCAGAATTTGTGGGCAAGAACATTCTCAAAGATGGAAATGGTGCAGTAATTGATGCACTTATGGCAAAAGGAGCATTGTTGAAAGAAGAGAATTATAAACATAAATATCCCTACGATTGGCGCACCAAAAAGCCAGTGGTAATGAGAGCAACAGAACAATGGTTTGCTTCGGTGAAAGGTTTCCGAGAAGAGGCGCTAGAGGCAATTAATCAGGTAGAATGGATTCCCGCTTCAGGCAAAAATCGGATTACGCCAATGGTGCAAGAACGCTCGGATTGGTGTATTTCGCGACAACGTAGCTGGGGACTTCCGATTCCTGTTTTTTATGATTTAGAAACAAATCAGCCGTTTCTAGACGAAGAGACAATTCAACACATTAGAGAAATCTTCGGTGAGCAAGGTTCAGATGCTTGGTGGAAATTGCCAGTAGCAGAACTTCTACCCGAAAAACATCGAGAGGATGCGCATAAGTATCGCAAAGGGATGGATACAATGGATGTCTGGTTCGACTCTGGTTCTTCTTGGGCGGCGGTAATTGGGCAAAGAGCAGAATTGCAGTATCCAGCAGATTTGTATTTGGAGGGCTCCGATCAACATCGCGGCTGGTTTCAGTCTTCCCTACTTACCAGTGTGGCAGTGAATGAGAAAGCACCTTACAAGACTGTTTTAACCCACGGATTTGTCTTAGATGAGAAGGGACAGAAGATGAGTAAGTCTTTGGGAAATGTGATCGATCCGATGATCATTATCAATGGTGGCAAAAATGAGAAGCAAGAACCTGCCTTTGGTGCTGATGTATTGAGGCTTTGGGCTGCCAGCGTGGACTATCAAAGCGATGTGTCAATTAGTAAGAATATTATTAATCAAACCGCAGATCTATCTCGGAAGATTCGGAATACGGCTAGATTTTTGTTGAGCAATCTCTATGATTTTAATCCTGCCGAAGACGCGATCGCTTACCAAAGCTTACCAGAACTAGATCGCTATATGCTGCATCGTCTTTATACAGCCAGCCAAGAGATCACCCAAGCATACGATCAATTCCAATTCTCTCGTGTCTGTCAAACCATTCAAAATTTCTGCACTGTAGAATTATCTAATTTCTATTTGGATGTGGCAAAAGATCGGCTCTATATTAGTGCTGCCAATGCTTTTCGCCGTCGCAGTTGTCAAACCGTATTGATGTATTGTTTAGAAATGCTGGCTAAAGCGATCTCGCCGATTTTGGCTCATACTGCTGAGGATATTTGGCAACATTTGCCTTACTCTGTTGAACATAAATCCGTCTTTCAAGCGGGCTGGCTAAATATTACTGAAGAATGGAATCAACCTGAACTCGCGACTAAATGGGAAAGATTCCGAAGTGTGAGGAATGAAGTAAATAAAGTGTTGGAAGTTGCCAGAAATGATAAAGCGATTGGTGCTCCTCTTGAGGCGAAAGTAATCTTGGCAATTGAGCCAGGAATTCTAAGGGCAGATTTGGCTTCTCAAGGTGAGGATTTGCGCTATTTATTCATTACTTCTCAAGCTGAATTAGTTTCTGAATTACCTCAAAACTTGAGTTATGTCTTGGAATCTATGATTGAGTCTGGCAGTTTATCTACGTCCATTGCGATCGCCGTAACTAATGCTGATGGTGAGAAATGCCCACGTTGTTGGAATTATTCTACCCATATTGGTGAATCGGTCGTTCATCCACTTTTGTGCGATCGCTGTGTTGACGCTTTAGCCTAAAGCTTTTAGACCTGTGAAAGATATTCCTAAACTTACTTCTTTTCATCAAAGGGTAACTGTTGAAAGACAAGTAAAAATTCCGATGCGGGATGGGATTATCTTATCTGCGGATATCTATCGACCAAAAGGAATAAATTCACCATTGCCTGTTTTGCTAATGCGATTACCCTACGGCCGAGCGATCGCCTCCACGGTTACCTATGCCCACCCCAGTTGGTATGCGAATCAGGGCTACATTGTGGTAATTCAAGATGTGCGGGGTTGTGGAACTTCTGAGGGAGAATTCTATCCTTTTCGGTTTGAGTATGAAGATGGCTATGACACGGTGAATTGGTGTGCAGAAAAGCCTGGTAGTAATGGCAAAGTGGGAATGTATGGCTTTTCCTATCAAGGCGTAACTCAATTTCAAGCGGCAGTAATGCAACCTCCAGGTTTAGTCACTATCTGTCCAGCCATGGCAACGGTGGATTTCTATGATGGCTGGTTTTATTTTGGCGGCGCGATCGCTTGGGAATTTGTGCTGACTTGGGCTTTGCAACTTTCTCAGGATCAGGCACAGTTTCATAAAAAAGAGCCTCTCTGTTCCAATTTATTCCAGGCGCAAAAGCATCTTTCTTATTGGCTGCAATCAGTTCCTTTAGACAAGATCAATCTTCCCTTAGAGCCGTTTTTCTTCGATTGGATTAATCATAACTCCGCAAATGATTCCTATTGGCAAGGATTGAATCCCCTCAGCCGTATGGAAAACTATGATTTACCAGCTTTGCATATTGCAGGTTGGGCGGATCTATTTATCACTGCTACTTTTAATTCCTATAAAATCGCTAGTCACCATACAACACAGCCCCAAAAGCTCTTAATTGCGCCTTGGCAGCATATTCCCTGGTCGCAAAAAGTGGGCGAAGTAGATTTTGGCATTAAGGCGATTTCTAGAGTTGATCAGCTTCAGATAGATTGGTTTGATTTCTGGCTGAAAGGAGTCGATAATGGCATTGTTTCACCCTTGCAACAGTTTTTTTTGATGGGTAAGAATGAATGGATTGATCGGGAAGTCACTCAAGAGAAAGAAGCCATTCCAATTAAGTTTTACTTAAACTCTGATAAAAAATTAGACATTCTGCCACCCAGTTCAGATTCTCCGCCAGATATTTATGTTTACGATCCGCGCAATCCCACGCCCAGTAGTGCCTATGGACAATATGATCAGTGCGCAATTGATCAACGCTGGGACATTTTAGTTTACCAGGGAGAGACTTTAACTGAAGATTTAAGTATAATTGGTGTCCCCAAATTTCAGCTTTTTGCCGCAACTTCGGCTACTGATACAGATTGGGTAATTAAGCTTTTAGATATTTATCCTGACGGAAAACAAATGTTGATTAGTATGGGCGTAATTAGAGCAAAGTTTCGTAATTCATTTAGCCAAGCAGAATTTTTAGAACCCGATCGCGTGTATGAATACCAGATTTCCTTACGTCCCACGGCTCACTGTTTCTTGGCAGGGCATAGATTGGGAATAGCGATCGCTAGTGCAGCATTTCCTTTAATCGAGCGTCATGGGAATATTGAAAAGTCACCACATCAGACTCTAGTAAGCGAATTTGTCGAAGCCACCCAGAGAATTTATTTTTCTGCTAAATATCCTTCTTGTTTATACATTTAGCTTTTATATTGAGACTGATTTTAGATTTTTATAGCTCCTGAATAGCTTCAACTAGAGAAAGCGATTGTTCATCTCTTACTTCCAAAATTGCTCTATACATCGCTTCATCTTCTAATAGTTCTATTAACTTTTGATAATCGGATAAGTTGATGATCACCTTATCTAACTTTTCTAGTGAATCGAAAACAAGCTCTTTAACGAATGGGTAATTTCCTAATGTATTCATAATATTTTAGATAAATAGTTTTATATTGCTCTGTAACCGATCTCCTGTATACAACGCTTGCCTTAATTTGAGCCTAACTAAATGGGAAGCCACCATGCCCCTCAATAATTTGATCAATCTCAGCCATTAGCTTTATAGTCTCTGCAAGAATCGAAACAATGTTTTTATAGTGAGTTAGATCGTCGAAGCTTAATTCTCTGGTCTTTCTATCCTTTAGCCATTTTTGACAGACTTGATAACCGCCGATATAGAAGTTCCAAATATAGGGTTCTATCCCAGTAAAATATTGGTTTTTGTTGATATAAACTCGTTGTAGATTTTCTTCATATCTGACTTGCTCCACAATATTAGAACCTGCTTCGGGATATCCGAACTAAAGTCATAACCCAAATCCTGAAGCTGTAACCCCAACTTCATGTGCGCCACCGTATAGGGAGCCATCAGCAACTCAAACCCAAACAAACACGGCAACAAATGCTGACTCACATAACCAGACCACATCCCCTTCTGATTATCTGTTCTGACTTCTCAACTGTTTTCAGAGAAACGCCAATATCCTTAGCCTCAATGTGTCCTATTTCCAGCTCCTTTTGACTAATCACAAAGTCTGGCGCTCCACAGGCGATCCGTTTTGGTTCATTGGTTGCTAAACTCTCTTTATCGAATGATTCAATTAATTTCTTAAGCGCAGGGCGGTAGGTATGCTCTGTGGCATTTTGGGCTTGGTGGATTTGATTAACTTCTTCAAGGTAAGCTTGTAGGCTGTTCAAAGTCAAAACTCTTAATATTAGGTTGCTCCTAATTTACGACTGAGTATTTCATTTGTCAATTGAGGTTCTATCTCTTATTAAGCTTACCAGTGAGTATTTCTACTAAAAACGTCATGGTAATATTGACAAGCTACCAGATCAGATTTCAGTAAGCAAATTTATGGAGTGAGCAAAATGGAAGAGAAACCTGAAGATTCACGGGAAAGCCAGCTAGATCACCAAGAAAAAACAGATCTTGATCAAGCCGATATTGATCGAATTGTAGAAATGGCATGGGAAGATCGCACCAGCTTCGATATTATCTATCAGCAGTTCGGAGTGTCTGAGTCTGAAGTAATTAAAATCATGCGGCGAGAAATGAAGCGTTCCTCTTTTCGGATGTGGCGCGAAAGAGTTAGTGGCAGACAAACCAAACATACTAAAAGCTCCTCTGCTAATCGATTTAAATGCGATCGCCAAGATAAACCCAAGTGAACCTTTTTACTTACCTAATCGTCTGAAATTAGGAAGTTAAGAATTTGGCGGAATTTATCAAAATATGGATGCAAATTCGCAAAAAGCCCATTTTATGCGGCGGGCTAGTTTTGGCGCTACAGTTAGCGAGCTAGAACGTCCAATCAAACCTAAAGAACTCCTCCAAACTTGGCTCAGTGATAAAAGTGATAAATCCGCCGCGATCGCTTCGCTTAATATTGGCGCCCAAGCAGAAGGCTCGGAACTAAAAATCAAAGAAAGATCGCAACAGACCAGAAAACTAGGTGACTGGTTGCTTACTCAACTTGTCTCTGCGCCAAATCCCCTGCATGAAAGAGTAACCAACTTTTGGCGTGACCATTTTACCGTTTCGATCCGACAAGTAAGATTCCCGCAATTAATTCTTGATTATGAGCGCCGACTGCGAGTAAATGCCTTTGGCGACTTCCAGGAATTACTTTGGAGTGTGACCACTAGCCCCGCCATGTTGAGCTACTTAAATAATGCTCAAAACCGAGTTGGCAATATCAATGAGAATTACAGCCGTGAAGTAATGGAACTGTTTACTTTGGGAAGAGGGAATTATACCGAAACCGATATTCAAGAAGGGGCAAGAGCATTAACTGGCTGGACAATTATGGCAAATAGAGTCACAGTTTCGATCAATCCAATCTATGTGCCTCGCCGACATGATCCTGGCGTAAAGAATTATTTGGGAAGACAAGGAAAGCTAAAAGCTGAAGATGTAGTAGAAATTTTGGCTAATCATCCCAGCACTGCCAAAACCATAGCCACCAAGCTTTGGACTACCTTTGCTTATGCCAATCCCGAGCCACAAATTGTTCAGCGTTTGGCAAGTACATTTACTAAATCTCAGCGCAATATTGGTGCAGTAGTAGAAGCAATTTTCTCCAGCCCAGAATTCTACAGCCCAAAGGCATATCGCAGTCATCTCAAAAGTCCACTTTACTTTGTGGTCGGAAGTCTAAGGCAATTGCAAATCAAAGCTGACTATGGCAAGGTTCTCCAAAGTCTGCGATCGCTTGGACAAGTTCCCTATAATGCTCCTACAGTTAAAGGCTGGGCAGAAGATACTGGTTGGCTGAATGCTCCTTCATTACTTACCCGCTTAAATTTGGCAAAACTTATGACCAGAGATTACGCTGAAGATAATGGATTTGGCTATAGTTTGGAGCTTTCAAGTGATCAACTTTTCGCTCTGCTATTAGATAATCAAGTCGATCCAGTCTTACGCAATGCTGCCAAAGGACTAACAAATTCTGAAGTCGCTTCGCTAATCCTAGCTTCTCCCACCTATCAATTAGCCTAAAATACACCCTAAAAATTAACCAGCGAGATTCCCATGAAAAGAAGAGATTTTTTGGCAACTATGCTCGGAGCCGCAATTTTAGTAGCTGCCAATCCGATTCAAGCTTTCAGTTCTAATCGCAAGACGCTGTTAATAATTGAATTAGTCGGCGGAAATGACGGATTAAATACACTTATTCCCTACACCGACCCTAATTATCTTCGGCTCAGACCGACTTTAGGTATCAAAGATGGCATTCCCATTAGTTCCACTATGGCGTTCCATCCTGCGCTCAAAGAGCTAAAACCAATCTTAGATAAAGGTCGGTTAGCAGTGATTCAAAATGTTTCCTATCCTAATCCTAATCTTTCTCACTTCCGTGCGAGAGATATTTGGTACAGTGCCAAACCCCAAGGCTCAGCCGATTCGGGTTGGATTGCCCGCTATTTAAGCTCAGTAAGTGCCAAAACTGCTGATGCCATCTTTTTGGGAGATGAGTATCCTTTAGCTTTGATTAGTGAGAAAGGCGATCGCTACCTGCAACTTTCTAATAACTTGAATGTGAAAAGTGAAGGGAAACTGGGTGCGGCAATTCGAGCAGTTTATAACTCCCCCCAAGTAGTACCGATGGCAGAACAAGTGCGCCGTGTAGTCCTAGAAAGCGAAACCGCGGTTAAACAACTAGCAGGAGATTTGGCTAAACGTACCGAACAACATGGCTACGCCAATAATGCGGCGGGCAAAGCATTCGCGCTAGTCGGCAGGCTGTTGGAAGCACAACCCAAGGTGATCTATTTAGCGATCGGGGGGTGGGATACCCACGTTCGACAGGCGCAACGTCAGCAGCAGCTTCTGGAACAAATTAGCCAAGGTTTGGCTGCCCTGGATCGAGACATTAATGCTAGGGGCATGGGTAAAAATGTGCTGACGATGGTTCATAGTGAATTCGGACGCAGAGCCGCTCAAAACGGTACAGGCGGTACCGATCATGGCACAGCTGCTCCCGTAATTATCTTAGGTGCGGTCAAACCAGGATTTTATGGTGGAAATCCTGCTCTAGATAGCTTAGTGAATGGGAATTTGCCGATGCAGGTAGACTTCCGCAGCATTTATGGCGAGATTTTGGCTAACTGGGAAGGAACTACGGCGAAGGCGATTTTGGCTCAGGATTTCCCCAAGGTTGGATTTATTTAAGCAATTAAAATTACACACAAACCACCTATGAGCTTTATCTCAGCCTCTACTCATGGCTAAAATGTATAAGTTCACAGTTTTTTAGCAAGTCAAAAGTCTTTTGACTTAATCATGACCTGAAGTTGATCTAAGTTAGAATTATAATGTTTACTAAACTTAATCTTAATTAAAAAAGGTAATAAACATGGCATTTGAACTTCCTGCTTTGCCCTATGAAAAAGACGCTCTAGAGTCATCTGGGATGTCCGCGCAAACCCTAGAATTCCACTACGGTAAGCATCACAAAGGATATGTTGACAACCTCAACAAACTAATTCAAGATACTCCACTTGCTGACCATCCCCTTGAAGCGGTAATTAAAACTAGTCACCAAGAAGGTAAGACTGGCATTTTCAATAATGCTGCGCAGGTTTGGAATCACACTTTTTATTGGAATGGGATCAAGCCAAGCGGTGGTGGCAATCCTACGGGCGCACTAGCTGAAAAAATCAATGCTGACTTCGGTAGCTTGGATAAATTCAAAGATGAGTTCAAGAATGCTGGTGCTACCCAATTTGGTAGTGGTTGGGTATGGTTGGTTTTGGAAGATGGTAAGTTGAAAGTGACTAAGACTACTAATGCTGAGAATCCCTTGATTCATGCTGGTCAAGTTGCACTTCTAACTATGGATGTTTGGGAACACGCTTACTATTTGGATTTCCAAAATAGCCGTCCTAACTTCATGCAAAACTTTGTAGATCATTTGATCAACTGGGATGTAGTTGCTAAAAACTTTGCAGCCGCTTAATTTTCTCTCCTTAATCTCTAAGTTAGATTCCCAAGGATTCTATTCTTAGATTACGACTTAGGCAAAAGATAAGCGAAACATTGTAAATAGGGGGTTTGGGGCACAGCGCCAATTGAGGGCGAAGCCCTAAAACTCTCACTACTGAGAGATCTGCATATACTTTAATTATTATTTTGAGTGGTAGGCAACTGCCACTTTTTTTGGCACTTTTTTTGGCACTTTTTTTTGGCGCGATCGCGATTAAATAGAACTACGAATCGCCGTTTTGCTATGAGCAACCAGGAGCTAATTTGCTATATTTAACTACTACCCAGATATGCCTCTAAGACTTTGGCAGAATTGCGAACTTCTTGGGGAGTTCCATCTGCTAGGTTTCTACCTTCTGCTAATACCCAAACCCGATCGCATAAACTCATAATCACATCCATATTGTGTTCAATAATCAAAAAACTTAATCCTTGTTGATTCCAGGTTTTGATATGCCCGCAGATCTCTTCAATTAAAGCTGGATTTACGCCTGCGGCTGGTTCATCTAGTAAAATCAATTTGGGATTACTCATCAAAGCCCTTGCCATTTCTAATAGTTTGCGCTGTCCACCCGAAAGAGAACCTGCATAGCGATCGCGCATTTGGATCAAGCCTACCGATTCTAATAAATGCTCTGCTTTAACCTTTAGTTCTCTTTCTTGCTGTTTAATTTTATTTGCTTGAAACCACACATTCCAAAATTTTTCTCCTATTTGGGATTGTTCTGCTAGGAGCATATTTTCCAATACTGTCAGGCGAGAAAGAACCTTGGGAACCTGAAAAGTGCGTACCATTCCCAATTGAGCGATCGCGTGGGCAGGTCGATGATGAATGGGCTGACCTTGAAGCAAAACTGATCCTTGATCAGGGCTGACAAAATTAGATAGTAGGCTAAAAAAGGTGGTTTTACCTGCACCATTTGGACCAATTAAGCCTGTGATGCTGCCAATTTCGACCTGAATCCGCGCATTTTGGACTGCTCTTAAACCCCCAAAGGATTTGCAGAGATTCTCGGCGACTAAAATTGGCACTAGCGATTCCATTTTTTTACTTTATCCGATTCTAATTATTTTCTAGAATTGCTTGCTGTTTAATTGACTTAGTAAGTAGGCGAGACTATATAAAGTTAAAATCTCTAAACTCAAAATAACTTAAAACCCATAGCGGGGCTACGCCCTGCGACCCAAATGATTATCAGTTTACTTTAGCCTAACTCCTTAAACTACTAAAATGATTGCTGTGTTTAAGTGTGGATTAAGTTTTTACTTTAACTTCTCCGCTTTTGCTTCAATTACTTCTAATCTACTTTTTAGGGTTTGATTCTCCTTCTTTAGCTGATCAAACTCTTCTCTCAGTTGTTTTAGTCCTTCATCTTTGCCGATCGCTTTCTGTACTCTTTGCCCTGCTTCAGTTGCCATACGTTTGATTCTGCCATCGGAAGCCTGTTCAGATAGGGTTTGCAGCAGGGAAATTGCGCCTTGGCTTTCTACCTGTCCTAAAGCAATCACTACTGCTGCTTGAGTTCGGAATAGCGATTCCTTTGCTAAGATTTCTAAGCGATTGAGAATCTGAGCAATTTTTGGCTTGGTTTGGGCCTTGCCCATAGAGCCTAACGCCCGAATTGCCGCTAAGCGTAAATTATAGGAAACGCCAGCTTGAGTATAGGCAATCACCATATTCAGCGCCTCATCCGAATCCTTCAGTTTTGCCAATCCAGAAATTGCGCCAGAACGTACTACTTCATTCCAGCCAGCTTTCTCTTCTCTTGGCTTTACTTCTAAGGTGAGTTTTAATAAATTGAATACGCCTTCAGCAGGGCGATCGCTACTCAATGCCTGAGCTAGTTCGCCAATGTGAGTAGCCGCAGCAGCTTCTACGTTGTAGCTTGGATCGCCTTTCTTTAAAAATGGCTTAATTAAGTCTAGGCTCTCTTGAGTTTTAGTTTGAGCTAAAGCATCAATTGCACTGCGTCTAACTCTTGCATCTATGTCTTGAAGTGCAATTTTAATTGCCTCATAAGCTTGATCTAACTGAATCGTGGCTAAATTCTTCACAATCTCTAAACGCACTCCCCAGAATTTTTCCTGTTGAAAAGCACTTGATAAGGCTTTCACTGCATCTAAGCCACCTTTTTTAGCGATCGCTTCAGCAGCTTGAATTTTGGCTAAGGGATCTGAATTGTGACGTAGACTAGATTTTAATTCAGTCAATCCATACTCTAGCGTTACTTGTTTGAGATAGTGATTTCCGCGATCAAAGCTAATGAAGCTAGGCTTTTGAGCCAGTGGGAAATAGAAAGACTGTTCCTTCTCAAATACTCGTACTTTGAAACTAGTTTCAGTAGTTGATTGAGCCGAATCAGGGATGAACTCTGAGATAAAACCAAAGTTAATTTCTAATTTTAAATCAAATAGCTCTTCTTGTTCCTGCACCACTGAGAACTTTGCTAATTGATTCTCTTCATCCCAACTGTAATTTAATTTGTATTCAGGATGTCCACCCCGAAATACATATTGATCGAAGAGAGAAAGGCAGTTTTTGCCAGTTGCCTGTTCAATTGTGCGCAGTAGGTCAATGGTTTCAACCGTCTTGTGGGCGAACTGATGCATAAATAGTCCCATAGTCTGCCAGAATCCCTCTTCGCCTAATTCGGTGCGAATCATGTGATAGACACAAGCCCCTTTTTCGTAGATATGCCGATCATAGAGTTCGATCGCTTCTCGATAAATATTGGTTACCATCGGACGACGATAGCGTTCAGCATCTTCACCTAAATAGCTACGCGCTTCTCCCAGACGATAGTAAGCACCTTCATCCATGCCATATTCTGCTTCTGTCCAGAGAATTTCGGCATAGGAAGCCGCTCCTTCTTTAATCCAGGCATGAGCCCAGTGTTTGATGACTACCAAATCACCAAACCACTGATGCGCTAACTCATGGGCTACCAGGCTTTCGCTGCGTCGATCATCAATCGCCGCTCTCTCGTCTAAGACACATGAATCAGTCAGCAAAGTGGTGGAAGTGTTTTCCATGCCGCCAAAAGTGAAGTCGGCAATACAAACCTGAGCATATTTATTAAATGGGTAGGGATAGCCGTATTTTTGACTAAAGAATTCAATCATTCGCGGAGTTTTGCCCATCGTCAATCGGGCTTCTGCTTCGCTGTAGGATTTCGCCAGATAATAGGAAACGGGAATATCTCGCCAGCTATCTTTTACTTCCAAAAATTCGCCAATCGCTAAAGTCATTAAATAACTAGGGTGAATCTGCGGCTGATACCAGTGATAGACTTTGCCATTCGCGGTTAGAACTTCTTCTCGCAGTTCGCCATTAGAAATTGCTATCATATTCTGCGGCACTTCCACCCGAATTTCCGAAGTGGCTAATTGCCCTGGATAATCAAAACATGGGAACCAGTAGCGCGAATCTTCATCTTCTCCTTGAGTCCATACTTGAGTCGGTTTGTGGGGATAATCAGAAGTCGGTAAAACAAAGTAAATGCCACGCTCTGGTCTTTCTACGCGGTAAGCGATCGCTATTTCGATGCTCTGTTGTGCCAAGGTGGGAGAATTAAGTCTGATGTTCAGGAATTCGCCGTCACTAGAATAAGTTTGGGCAATGGAATCAACTTGCACCGATTGGATCTCTAACTTCACCGCATCAAGAGTTAGTTGAGTGATCCCACTGCGCACGGGCAAGAGCCGAATAGTGCAGACTCCTTGCAAAATCTGAGCAGGAATATCTAGCCTCAAATCTAAAGCAATATGTTCAACTTGTCCTGGACGATCAGGGTTATAGTGAGGTTTGGCTCCTGGCAAAAAGAAAGATTTGTACTTGCTCTGCTTGTTTCGCTGATTATCTTCTTGATCCCAGTTCATATAAATACCGTCAACATTTTCAGACTTGAGCTAGTTTAACCTAATTTTTAGATCTATGGAAAAGTGGCTTTCAATAATAGGCATTAATGAAGATGGAATAGCTGGCTTAAGTGCAGTTGCACGATATTGGCTAGATCAAGCAGAAATTTTAATTGGTAGCGATCGCCACTTAAACCTGATTCCTTTAGATGATCGGCAGCGCTTAACTTGGCAGTCTCCTCTGATTGATTCAATTAGCGAAATTCTCAAATATCAAGGGAGTCAAGTTTGTGTGTTAGCTAGTGGCGATCCAATGTGGTACGGCATCGGTGCTACTTTGCTCCAGTATATTCCCTTGAATCAAGTACGAGTTGTGCCAGCAGTTTCTACTTTTAGTTTGACTTGTGCGCGTTTGGGTTGGGCATTTGCTCAGGTAGAAACCCTTAGTCTTTGTGGTCGTCCTTTAGAAAATTTGAGCGCCTTTCTATATCCAAATGCCAAAATATTATTGCTTAGTGCAGATCGATATACGCCCAGATTAGTAGCAGAACTCCTGAAAGCTCAAGGCTATGGCAAAAGCAAAATCTGGGTATTAGAACATTTACTCGGAGAGAAAGAAAGGATTATCCAAGTTACGGCTGAATCCTGGCAAACAGCAGACTTAGAAATTGCTAATTTGAATGCGATCGCTTTAGAATGTATTGCTGATGATTCCCAAAGCACTTTCTCTCGCTTAGCTGGGCTGCCAGACTCTGCCTATATTCACGATGGACAATTGACAAAATCTGAAGTACGCGCAATCACCCTGGCAGCCCTATCGCCAAAACCAGGCGAATTATTATGGGATGTGGGCGCAGGTTGTGGCTCCATTGGGATTGAATGGATGCGAAGTAATTTTAGATGTAAAGCGATCGCGATCGAAAAGAAAAGAAGCGCATACATTGCCCAGAATGCTTTTGCTTTAGGCACGCCTAATTTGGAGATTATTAGCGGCACTGCTCCAGAAGTCTTACAACATCTAGCCAAACCAGATGCGATTTTTATTGGTGGAGGAATTACGACAGCAGGAATGGTAGAAAGTTGCTGGCAATCACTCAAATCTGGCGGCAGATTAGTGGTAAACGTAGTCACAATCGAAGGCGAACAGCAAGTTTTTGCCTGGCATCAGCAAGTTGGAGGCAGCTTAAAGCGAATCGCAATTGAACGGATGGAAGCGATTGGAACTTTTAGAGGCTGGAAACCGATGTCAGCAGTCACCCAATGGGTAGCGATTAAACCCTAGCAGGAATACCGAGAATATCTTCAATCTTTGGCATTTTATCCAAGGGAATAACTCTACCTTCTTCTGCAAAACCTTGAATTTGATCGAAGTTCAAATAACGATAGAGTTCCTCTGCAAAGGGATTAATCTTGGCAGACATCAGAGTTTGATATTCAGCCACTGTTGGAACTTTACCCAAAAGCGAACATACTGCCGCAAGTTCGGCCGAACCAAGATAAACCCTAGCATCTTTGCCCATCCGATTATTAAAATTGCGGGTAGAGGTTGAGAATACGGTTGTGCGATCGCCGACTCTCGCTTGATTTCCCATACAGAGAGAACAACCTGGAACTTCGGTTCTGGCACCTGCTAAACCAAAAATGCTATAGATTCCCTCTTCTTTCAGTTGATGCTCGTCCATCCGCGTAGGAGGACAAATCCAAAGCCGCACTTTTACTGGTGGTTCATTGTCCAAAACCTTGGCTGCAGCACGGTAGTGACCGATATTAGTCATACATGAACCGATAAACACTTCATCTATTTGATCGCCAGCTACTTCAGAGAGCAGTTTCACATTGTCTGGATCGTTTGGGGCAGCAACAATTGGTTCGGTAATCTGATTCAGATCGATTTCAATTACTTCAGCATATTCTGCATCTGAATCGGCGGACATTAAACTTGGATTTGCCAACCATGCTTCCATTTTGGCGACACGGCGTAGGATTGTTTGCACATCCTGATAACCTCTCACTACTAGATTTTTTAGCAGCGCCACATTAGAACGCAAATATTCGGCTACAGTTTCTTCGCTCAACTTGATCGTACAGCCTGCACAGGAACGCTCAGCACTAGCATCAGTCAGTTCAAAGGCCTGTTCTACTTT
>Ga0163144_10016128_pt1 | contig 15330 bp, 6 predicted proteins | sample OliLak19BULKMAT1_FD_123175 | JGI IMG/M metagenome (GOLD analysis project Ga0163144, IMG submission 123175) | Freshwater microbial mat bacterial communities from Lake Vanda, McMurdo Dry Valleys, Antarctica - Oligotrophic Lake LV.19.BULKMAT1 | ecosystem: Environmental > Aquatic > Freshwater > Lake... | reverse complement strand
CGGTTCGCGAAGCTGAAATCTTCGCGACACTTCTGTTTTACCCCATGTTCTCGGGGTCCCCAAATGGTTCATCGCGATCTCCCCGCAAAGGCGGGCTCATTGCTGTGCATAGCTCAGGTGATACAACACCTCGATTGGACCCCACACGCGGCCGGCGAACGGAACGTCAAGTTCGATCGCGATTTTCCGACCGTCACTTTGCGCGACGAGACGATCGCCGGAGTGATCTCGAAGAAGCTCATCAAGATCAAGCAAACGCCGGATTACAGGATCCTCCTCGATTACCTGAAAGCCACCAGTGCCAGGCGCTTCGCTCATGAGCCGAAAGTAATTGAGCCGTCCGGGGATCCACTCAAGCGAAGAGCGGAAAGGGCACGCGAATACCAAAGGTATATCTCGTCCGTCCGTCGCGGAGGCGAAATGGTCGGACTTAACAACATCGGGGAGATCACATTTGTCCGGAATTCGAATCCCAACGGGAGCCCAAAGTTCATGGTCCGCTACTTCGTCCGCTGGTTTGAAAAACAGGTCGAGATGGTCGTCTTCGATGTCTCGCTTGATGTCCGGGACAAGGTTTTTCCGCAACTTCCATTCCCCACATGACTCCCAACCTGCTAGACAGTCTTCTCGATGAAGCCGCAACACTCTTCGAAGCGTTGGCCGCGGCGGCCGGCGATCCATGGTCGCTGGAAAGTCTATTGGAGAAGCTGGACGCCAACGATCCCAGGCTGACGGCCGGCCTGGTCGAGAACCTGCGCAGTCTCGGTCTGGCGGTCGCGGAACTGAAGCGGCTGCAAGCGTCATCGAACCTGTCATTTTCAACCATCGGCTCCGCGCTCGAAACGGCCCGGAAGTTGTCCGGCGCCGTCCATGGGTTGGGCCAGGTGAGCGGCTCGGTCTACACCGCGCTCGGTACCGATCTGATCCACCTCGCCGTACTCACCAAGCTGAGGCTCGCCTCGCCGCTCGCTTATCAGTTGGCGGTGATGACCGGCCTGGTAGATTACCTGGTTCTTCCGCCCATCCATATCAATGGCGAGCTGGTGCGCTACCCCCAGCCCGTCGAGCGCCTAATGTTAGACCGCATAGGCACGCTCCTGACCGACCCGTTGCGATTGGTTCGCGAGCAGTTGCCTTCGCCGCCGCTCGCCACCGCCGCCAATGCCGAGCTGACCGCCGACATTGTAATTGCCCGAATCGGCGGCGTGCTCACCGCGCTTGGCCTTCCATGGGTTTACGGGTTCCCCACCGGCGACGAACGGTTTCTCGGCGAATCCGCCGAACAGGCGGCCCATACGCTCGTGGTTTACGTGCCCACGGAAATCGCCGGGGACGACGCGAACGCCGGTGTTTGCATTGAATTGTCCCCGGCCGATGGAGACGATCTGGGAGTTGTGCTGACGCCGTTCGGTCAGCTCACGATACAGGGCACGTCCGGCCGATGGAGTGTCGGGCTCACCCTAGCGGCGGATGTGGAGGCCTTCGCTTTCGGCGGCGGAAAAGGCGTACAAATTCTGGCTGGGCCCGCCACTACCGCAATTAACGCCGTCGCCACGGTGTCGCTGCCCGCCGGGACGCCCGGGACGCCCGCAACTGTCTTTGGCCCGGCTGGCGGCTCGCGGCTGGAACTCGGCGAACGGCGGTTCTCGGCGAACCTGCAGGCTGCGCGGAGTGGTATGAACGTCACGCTTTCAGCGGACACCGGCCAGAGCGCCCTCGTCCTTCATCCCGGCGACGGCGATGGCTTCCTGCGCAGCATCCTTCCTGAGGACGGACTGCAGGCGAAATTCGATTTGGGTTTGGACTGGTCAAACAAACATGGGTTGACCTTTCGCGGCTCCGGCAGCCTAGATGCAACGCTTCCGGCCGGTCTGTCCATCGGACCCTTGAAGGTCCCCACGATCCACTTGAACCTGCTGGCTGGAGACAGGGGTCTCGCGGTGGAAGTCGCGGCCAGCGTCGGCGTGTTGATCGGTCCGGTCCATGCCGTAGTCGATCGGGTTGGCATCGCCTCGATCTTGACGTTTCCGGAAACCGGCGGCAACTTGGGTGTTGCGGATCTCGACCTCCATTTCAAAGCTCCGAACGGACTAGGCCTGGCTATCAACGCTCCCGGCTTAACGGGAGGTGGTTATTTGCGCTTCGATCCGGAGAAACAGGAGTACACCGGCATACTGGAACTCCGGATTCTGGAAAAGATCGCGGTCAAGGCGATTGGGTTGCTGACCACGCGCATGCCCGGCGGAGGCAAAGGCTACTCGCTGGCGCTGATCATCACGGCTGAAGGCTTCGCCCCGATTCCGTTAGGGTTTGGCTTTACGCTGACGAGTATCGGCGGGCTGGCGGCGATCAACCGCACGTTCGACGATGATGCTCTTCGGTCCGGGCTCAGGAATCACGCATTGGACAGCGTAATGTTTCCGAAGGATCCGATCCGCAACGCCGCCCAAGTACTCAGCAATCTGAATAAAGTCTTTCCGCCGGCTACTGGCCACCATCTGTTCGGGCCGATGGCCCGGATTGCGTGGGGTTCACCGGTGCTGATTACGGCCGAAGTGGGCGTAGTGCTGGAATTGGGCGAGCGGCTGCGGATGCTGATTCTAGCGCAGGTAGCGGCGATACTCCCCAAACCGGAAAACGATCTGGTGCGCCTCCAGATGGACGCGGTTGGGGTGATCGATTTCGACCAGGGCACGGCCGCTCTCGATGCGACGCTTTACGATTCGCGGCTGCTGAAGAAGTTCACGATCACGGGCGACGCGGCCATGCGGGTGAAATGGGAGGGTTCGCCGAACTTCGCGCTGGCGGTGGGTGGATTGCATCCCGCCTTCAATCCGCCTCCCAACTTCCCTAAACTGCAACGAATTGCCATCAGCCTCGCAGCGGGGGATAATCCGCGCATTCGCTGCGAAGCCTACTTCGCGCTGACTGCAAACACCGTGCAATTCGGCGCCCGCGTCGATCTGTTCGCATCCGCTTCCGGATTCAGCATTCAGGGTGAATTCGGATTCGATGTGTTAATCCAGTTCGACCCCTTCTATTTTTCCGCCGGCTTCCGCGCGCAAGTGCAGCTCAAGCGCGGTTCGACCAACCTGTTCAAAGTCCGGCTGGAAGGCTCGCTGGCCGGCCCGCGCCCGCTGCACATAAAAGCCAAGGCGACGTTTGAAATCCTGTGGTGGGATGTCTCCATCCGCGTGGACCGGACGCTCGTAAAGGGTGAAAAGCTACCACCTCCGGAACCTATCGACGTATTGCCGCGGCTAATCGAGGCGCTGAACAATCCAAGCAACTGGACGGGGAGGCTTCCTGACCGCCAGCGCCCACCGGTGAGCCTCCGCGCCAACACGGGATCTGCGGCCGACGTGTTGCTTCATCCGCTCGGCACCCTGACTATCAAACAGGGCGTTGTTCCGCTTGACCTCGATATTTCCCGGTTCGGCCAGGCGGCGCCGGCCGGAGCGCGGCGCTTTACAATCGGCATCATCAACCCGGGCGGAGAGAGTCAGACGGCTCAGCCGGTCAATGACTTCTTCGCTCCGGCGCAGTTCTTCGAGATGAGCGATGAAGAAAAACTCTCGCGGCCCTCCTTCGAACCGATGGTCGCGGGCGTTAGCATCGGCTCGGACAGGTTTTTCTTCACTGCCAATGCCGCCGACCGGCTCGAAGTCCCGCAAGTAGAATTCGAAACGATTATGGTGGGCAAGAAGCGGACGGAATCCCGCCCGGGCCCGCCGGACCATTTGTACCGGTTGAGCCCGGAACTTCTGGCCAGGCAGGCCCGCTTCGGCGCGGCCGGGAGCAGCGATATCCGCCGTTCCGGCAACGCAAGGTACCGCACGACGGCAGGTAAGCACCGGATCGCGAACGAAGGCTGGAGCATCGTTGCAATCGATGGCCTTACGGTGCAGCCGGTGCCCGGTATCGCCGCGAACAAGCCTGCGACGTATTCGGAAGCCGCGCAGGCGCTGCAAACAATGAAACTGGAAAATCCGGGGAAAGCTGCCGGCATGAAAATCCTGCGCCGATCGGAGTTGCAGGTGGCAAAGGAGCCGGTGATCTAGCAATGGCAATACCAACTCCCGCGTACGTGTTTCTGCCCTGGGTTCGCCAAGGCGCCGCCGCCGGTATTGAGACGCCGGATATGAGCTTGAAGCAAGCCGGTGTTGTCTCGGTACGAGTCGGGCTGCGAATCAACGGCACGGATGACATTGTCCGGCAAGTGCGGCTGTACGGCCCTGGCGATGTCACTGGCATCGATCCACAACAGGTGGTTCGCACGGAACCGCGCCATCTGTCCATGGGCTTCGAGCCGAACTATTTTCCAGCCATCGAATTCGATCGCCCCGACTTTCCGTGGCTTTTTACTCCCGCGAAGGAAGATGCGCGGGGCAGGTTGCGTCCCTGGATCTGCCTGATAGTCGTGCGGAAGCAGAAAGGGGTCGTGCTGCATTCAGACGGCGATTTGCCGGTGCTCGAAATAAAGGATCCGGCGCGTCCTTGGGAAGAGTTGCCCGATTTGTCGGAATCGTGGGCATGGGCGCATGCGCAAGTTACCGGAAGCCAGAGTGAGAGTGAAAAGTTGCAAGTATCCTTAGAGGGCGACCCGGCGCTGACGGCTTCGCGGTTGTTGTGTCCGCGGCGCCTCGATGCGGAGACGGACTATCTCGCCTGCGTCGTCCCCGCGTTCGAACTCGGGGTCAAGGCCGGACTTGGGTTGCCATTTCTGTCCACGGACGAAGAACGGCTGGAACCGGCATGGAGGGTGAGCCGCAATACTCCCGGTACACCTCGAACGGCGAAGGTGCCGGTCTATTTCCACTGGGAGTTCCGCACTGGCGCCGGAAACGATTTCGAATCGCTGGCCGGATTGCTCCAGGCGCGGAAGATTCCCAAGGATGCCGGCAAACGCCGGATTGATATCAGCCAGGCGGGTTTCCGCATCACCCCGCCGCTACCATCGGGAACGATCCTGGAACTGGAAGGCGCCCTGCGCGTCCCGGACGCCTCAACCGCGGAATGGCCGGAAGCGACGCGAATGCCCTTTCAGATTCATCTCAAAAAGATACTCGATATTCCCTGGCAGGCTATGAAGCAGGAGGACATAGAACCGCTCGTCGCGCCGCCGATCTATGGGTGCTGGCAGGCGGCACGACATACGGTGGAAATCGCGCCGCGGGCTTCCACGCCGTGGCTGGATGAACTGAATCTCGACCCGCGGCACCGAGCCGTAGCCGCATTCGGCACGGGGGTAATTCAGTCTCAGCAAGAGGAGTTAATGGCCTCGGCGTGGGAACAACTCGGCGAAATCGAAAGAATCAACCAAATTCGGCGCGTGGCCCAATTGGGCCGCGCCGTCAATGGGGTTTACCACACCAAACACTTCTCTCGCTTTTCCGCGGAAACACTGTTGAAGGTCACCGCTTCGGCGCAATCGCGCCTCGTTCTGGTTTCGACTGGCGCCAGCAACATTCAGACACGGATAATGTTATCGCAAGTAATTTCGCGATCCGTCCTGCCAGCCAGCGCCGTATCCGCTCCCTTTCGCCGGTTGACGAGTCCCCGCAGGGCGATCAGCACCCGTTTTTTGCCGGCTGGCGCGGCGGCGATCCCAATTTTGGCAAAGCTGAACACGAGACCAATTGTCCAGCTACTGAAGGGGGAAGCCGGCCTGGTGACGATTAACCAGGTTTCAGATCGGATGGGCGGGGATTCAAAGCAGGATGTCCGTTTCGAGAACGCCTCCCGTGCGCTCGACACCGCGCCCCAACTCGCCCATTTCAAGATTTCCTCCGAAGGCGACGAGAGGGCTCTTCTTACAGCGCTCACAGGCTTTAGTGACATGTTTGCCCTCGTCTCCGACAGTCCCGAAGCAAAGGCATTTCGGCTGGCGGCCAAAGCACATCAGGATTACATAAACCAGAAGGTGTTTTTGACTATATGGGGGAACTGCCCATTCGTCTTCTCCGGCGGCAACGGCGGCATCTACGCGGTGGATCCCGAGGGCAGACTGCTGTTTTCACCGGACACGATGCGGGATGGAACCGACATTGTCCGCGAACCCTCTGTAATCGGTCCGGGCGGGTGGCAGCACTTCAAGTTCGTCTTTTCCGGTGGCAACGGCATCATCTATTCCGTGGACCCCGAGGGGAGGTTGCTGTTCTGGCGCGATACGGCACGGGACGGAACCGGCATTATCCAAGGCCCCTTGGTCATCGGTAAAGGCGGGTGGCAAAACCTCCGGCATCTTTTCCCGGGCGGCGATGGCATTCTTTATGCCGTGGACCATGAGGGCAGGCTGCTCTTCTACCGCGATAAGACACAGGACGGGACGGGCGATGTCGCTAACCCGGCGGTGATTGGCAATGGCGGATGGCAAAATTTCAGGTTCCTCTTTTCGTGCGGTAAGGGCATCATCTATGCCGTGGACCAGGAGGGCAGGCTGCTCTTCTACCGCGATAAGACACAGGACGGGACTGGCAATGTCGCCAACCCGTTGGGGATCGGCCCGGGCGGCTGGCATGACTTCAAGTTCCTTTTCCCCGGCGGGGGCGGTATCCTTTACGCGGTGGACCGGGTAGGAGGGCTACTGTCGTCACGCGATGCGACACAGGACGGAACCGTTCAGATCGCGCTCCCCTCCGTCACCGGTTCAGGCGGGAAGAGTTTCCTGGCCGCGCCCATAAACCTGTCCGAGATTAAAGAAAAGCTGTTACGGAGCGTGGATCCCGAAAAGACCATCAAAATACGGGTGAATGCATCGCTCGAACTGGCTCCAGGCATCGGAAACGCCGACGATCCCCTCGAACCGATTCTGGATTCGCCGGACTTCCCGCAGCCTATGTATGAAGCGCTACGCGATCTCTCACAGGATACTCTCTTCCCCGGTTTGGAGAACGTGCCGCGGGACTCCGTTACGCTGCTGCAGACCAATCCGAAATTTGTCGAATCGTTCCTCGTTGGATTGAATGCCGAAATGAGCCGTGAACTGCTCTGGCGTAACTATCCAACCGGCCAGCGGGGAACGTGCTTTCGCCGGTTCTGGGATACATCGGCCGGACGTGACGAGCCCGATATCGACCCAATCAACAAATGGGGTAACCTCAACCTCGGCCAGAATGCCCGTGGCGGTGAACAACTGGTGCTGCTGATTCGCGGCGAGCTATTGAGACGCTACCCGAACTCGGTGATCTATGCCGTGGCGGCGGTACGCGATGGCGAACACCTCGCGCTGTCTTTGAACCCGGACGCAGAGAGCCATCCGCTATTTCGAGGCACGCTGAAGCCGGACATCACCTTTCTGGGTTTCGGTCTGACAGAGAAGGAGGCGCTCGACGATCCCGGTTGGTTCTTTGTCATTCAACAGCAACCAACCGAGCCTTATTTCGGGCTGGATATTCCGGATTTTAAGAACCCGTTGAAAGAGCCGCTAACGCAATGGAACGATCTCAGCTGGGGGCACATGGTCACAACCGAAGAGGAATTGAAGGCGCTGTCACACGCATCGGCCATGACGGCGCTGCCCGAAATCGATAAGGTGGCGTGGGGAAGGAACTCCGCGCACCAGGCATTCATCACCCTCCAGCGCCCGGTTCGCGTTGCTATCCACGCCAGCGACATGCTCCTGCCGGCACCGTAAACCATGATTACCGCCAACCCCGACATCCCAGATATTCCGAACTCGCCCGATGTGGAAACGCCGCTATCGTCCGGTCCAGCTCGCCCGGTTGTATTGTTCCCTGTGCGGCTGGAGACCCGCTTCTTCTCGGAAGCCAACGGCGAATGCGAACTGCGCGTGCGCGTCTATCCCGACAGTGTTCACATCGATTCACACGAGCCGGCGCTGACTGACGATGAGTCGGCCTGGGGCCAGCATTTTTGGGAGCAAATGTGGCGCGCAGCGAACGATGCGGAACGCCGGAAGGCGGTCTGGCGCCAATTAGCCGACCGTTTCGATCCGCCCCGGGCCGCATGGATCGTCCGCGCGCTGAAGCCGCTGAACGCCGAAGACCGCCCGGAAGGCTCCGTCCCATCCGATCAACCTTTGGAGAGACCCGTGCGGTTTCCGTCTCCGCCTTCGAAGGCCGAAACCTGGACGCGCGCGCCGGAGGCACGGGCGCTGCCTGATTTCTGGGTTGTTCTGGGCTACAAGGCGGGGCGCTTGGTGGTGAATGTCAAGGGCAGATTAATCCCCGGCGCCCTGCCGGCGGGCCCCGACCCGAGTCCCTCGGCAAAAGTGGATCAATTCGGGATTGATGAGGGGATGAGGTGGATAGTCGATTTCGACGCCGCGGAAAGGCTCGGAATGGGAATCCGCGCGAGATTAGCCCAAGAGGTGGCGGATGCCGGACTGGACTTTCTGCTGGTCATGGGCGTCAAGGACTCCCCGGATTCGGCCGCCGGACAGGGACTCCGGTTGGAGGAGCTGTTCAACGCCCACCATTACACGAATGGGTTAAGCTTCGTGCCGCCAGGTACACCTTCCAACAACACACCGGATGCGCCCTCCGGCTTCAGCTCGAGCGATCCTAGTCATGAAATAACCTACCTTGCCGAATGCGCGATGCCGGCATTTCGAACCGGTGACGGATCGAACGCCGACCTGTTGACGACTGCATTGGGACTGTCAAGCGCCGGACAGGTTTTTGCAAATCTCCCTCATGCGATGTCCGGGGAGGAACGCGACGCGCGTCAGATGAACACGGCGCTCTGGGAGGCAACCTGGGGTTATTTTCTACTGCAAATGCTGGGCGTGGGAAAAACGAGCGAAAGCCCGTTGACTGACGGCGATATCGCCTGGGTACGCCGGCATTTCATCGATTATGTGCGCGCGAACGGGCCATTCCCGGCAGTGCGCGTCGGCAAACAGCCCTACGGTGTGCTCCCGGTGACGTCTATTGACGCCTGGAAACCGAAAAGCGGCCATGAGACGGAGTCCAAGCCCGATATGGCGTTACGAGACTTTCTCATTCGGCTGCGCGGCTTATGGCGGAGCAATTATCCGGAAATTCCGCGGCTTGGCCGGAGCGAGATTGAGAAGGACCTGGCCGAAGTACTGAGCATGGACGCCCTTTCGTCCAGCTACTCAATTCGCCATTTGATCGGCCGGCAATACCTGGAACACCTCTATGTGTTTTTGAGCGCCAATTCTTCCTTGAACCACTCGGGACCCTTCGACAATGGGTTCCAGTTCACCCAAGCCCAGTTTCGAAGTTGGTTTTCCCAACAGGCGGTCCTTTCGGCAAAGGCTTTGAACTTGTTGGGCATGACGTGGCGGCCCAGATTGGCGCGCGCGGTATTTTCGCCGCCGGTCGCAACACTCGAAGGCGCGCTGATACAGGCCGGTCAAGGCTTGTCTCTATCGCCGAACTACATTGAGGCGATGCTCGCCGCGCGAGACCTGAAGGAAATTGCCGCAGCCCAGGACGGCGCTTCGCGCTCACTGCTCTACCTGCTTCTGCGCCACTCGATGCTGCTGGAATACACCACCGCCGCCTCGAACCTGCTGATCAAACGAGGATTGCTGGATCCTGCATTACGCCGTGAACCGGAACTGGTGGATCTGTCACCGGGATCTTCGACCTTAACAGGGTGGCGGCTTCTGACGACTAAAATCAGCGTGATGGACGTGGCGGAGCCGATGGAAGTAGGCAAATACCTGCTTGGTTTCACGCCGTCCGGCGAACCCGATCTGACGAACGAGCCCGATCTGCGGCCGCTTAACGATTTCCGCGCCAGTCTGGCTCATCTCCAGCCGTTGAGCGCCGCCAGGCTGGAGCAGTTGATGTCCGGCACGCTCGATCTCTGTTCGCACCGGCTGGATGCGTGGATTACTTCCTTTGCTACGAAGCGACTGGCGGAGATGCGTAAAGAAGATCCCGCCGGCGTGCTGCTCGGCGGGTACGGCTGGGTGATGAACCTGAAGCCGGGGCCAGCTCAAGCCGAAGTCGCGCCGCCGGCCGGAGAACAGGCCCCAATCTTTGAGTCGTCCAGTAATCCTGGTTTTGTTCATACGCCCTCACTGGCACAGGCTTCCACGGCAGGCATTTTGCTTAGTGGCCATCTGGCTCATTCCGGTAATCCGAATCCGAATGATCTGCTGGCGATTGACCTATCGTCGGAGCGTGTGCGGGTGGCCATATGGCCAATGCCACTTACTTTGAGGTATAAAGTGATTGAACTGGAAGCGGTTTGCTGATATTGCTGGACAAATCAAAAAAGATCGTTTATGTTTTGATGGGTGAACATACCCCAAGCACCCATTTTGTTTGGCTTGTTTGGCAAGGCGGTTCCGCCCGCGTTTTTCGACGAAATGCGAACGCGCCTCGGATTGCCTGCTCGCGGCATTTACTCACTCGGTGTGGTTGTCTGGCTTATGTTGTGGCAGCGTCTGGACGGCCGGGGCAGTCTGGCCGCGGCGGTGCAGCAGGTGGTGCAAGGGGCCTTGGGGAATTTGTTGCCAAGCGAAAAGCGCGTGGTCGAGCAGCGCGTGTCGAGCAACACGGGCGCGCTGAGCCGAGCTCGGAAACGGTTGCCGCTGGAGGCGGTGGAGGCGGTCTGCGACCAAATCTTCGCGACGTTGATGGTTCCGGCGCAGGCCAGCCGGGGGCTGCTGTCGCGGTTGTTTCTGCTCGATGGTTCCTCCATGGACTTGCCACACACCCCGGCATTGCAGCAGGCCTATCCGCCAGCCAGCAACCAGCATGGGGAAGCGCACTGGCCCATTGTTCGGATCTTGGTGGCGCATCATCTGGCCGGCGGGTTGGCCGTGCGCCCCTGCTGGGGCCCGATGTATGGGAGCCAAGCAGTGAGCGAGCAGGGCTTAACCGAGCAGATTCTCGACCGGTTGCCCGCCGATGCGGCGCTGATGGCGGATCGCAACTTCGCGGTGTTCTCCGTGGCTTGGGCCGCACAACAACATCATTGCCGCGTACTGTTCCGCATCACCGAGGAGCGGGCGCGCAGGATCGCCGGTCAGATCCTGCCCCCGGCCGACAGCGAACGCCGCATTGAATGGCGGCCAAGTCCGCATGATCGGCGGGCGCACCCCGAGTTGCCGGCCGATGCCGTGGTCCGGGGCCGGTTGCTGGTCGCCCATGTGCAGGGAGAGACGGGGAGCCGTTGAAGCTGTACCTGTTCACGACTCTGGAAGAACCGCAGGAAGTGCTGGTGGAATTGTACCGGCGCCGGTGGGACGTGGAGTTGGACATTCGGTCGTTGAAGCAGACGCTGCGACTGCATAGCCTGAGTTCGAAGACCCCGGAGATGGCCGAAAAGGAACTGTTGCTGGCTATCGCTGGCTACAACCTGGTGCGCAGCGTACAGATGACGGCGGCGCAACAGGCCAATCTGCAACCGCGACGCCTCAGCTTCTCCCGTGTCCAAGCGGTGGTCATGACCGCCTTGCCTCGTCTGGCAAGCTGTACCGATCCGGCGGAGTGGGAAGCCGAATACCAGCGCGTGTTGCGCTGGGCGGCGCAAGGCAAACTGCCGAACAAGACCCGCCGCCGAGCCTATCCCCGAGCGGTTTGGGGCAACCGCTCTACTTTCCCCCCACACAAAACCACCGGTCCCGGCTCGGCTAACCCCCATTCGGCTAACAATGAGAAAGCCGCAAAGTAAGTGGCATTGGGCCATATGGCTGCTCGACGGCATACGCCAGGGTCAGCCCCTCGGCGCCCTGCTAGGCTATCGCTTCGAACGGCGTTTGCAGGAGACGGGAAACCCACAATTCATCTCATTTTTCCGAGAACTCGCGCCATTGGTAGCCCGGAAGCTGGAGCAAACGGACGAACCGGTTGAGGAAATCGCGGCTAACAACGTCGTCGATGGGCTAAGACTGCATAGTCTTTGGCAACAAACGCAGGCGGATCCGTTACAAAAGGCCCAGAAAGAACAGGAATTCTTCTCCAAACTGCCGCAGGTCACTCCTGCGAATCGACAAGAGGCCCGGGTGGAACTGATGGCGCTCAACGATGCCATCGACGCAGTTAGCGATGCGCTCATGGCCGAAAGTATTTATCAGGCCGTGCGCGGAAATCCATTGCGCGCCGCGGCCACGGTAGAATCGATCGCGGGGGGCGAAACGCCTCCGCCCGAGCTGGAAGTGGTACGAACCCCGCGCACCGGTATCGCCCTGACACACCGGATAGTGGCTTTGTTCAGTGGCGACCCGCACCTTCCGGCCGAATGGGTTCGGCCCCGGTTTCCATTTCGTGCGGATTCCGAGCCGCACTTGAACGCGTGGATCGCGAAATTGCTGGGCAATCCAGCCAAAGTGCGTTGCGTGGTTGAGCGGCTCGATCCGGGATCGGGAAAAGTTGCCGAGACAAAAGTGCTCCGTCTTAACCAACTCCGCTTGGCGCCGCTGGACTACATCTACGCTGTGGAAGGCGGACAGGAAGCGGAGATTGAACAGCGCATTCTTTTCACAATCATGCGTCAGCCCGACGGCTTTCCGCCCGGTTCGCTTTTGCGCGTCAACGCCGGCAGCAAAGTGGAGGGGAAGACCAACGAACTGAGTTATGGCGAATTCAACGAAGTGCTGCGCACCGCGCGCAAACTGATTGGGGGCGCGCGTGGGATTGACGCCGGCGATCTGGACCTCCCAGAGCAATCCGCCAGTTTCAGCGTGAACGTTGAAGAGCTGGGAAAACGGGCATCCGGCGCCGAGCAGCAGTTGCGCAGGATGCCGGGCGCCTTCAAAGCGCAGATGGCAAAGCCCGACACGGCTGACCTGGATGGACTCCGGGATTTGATTCTCCATTCGGCGGCTTTCGGGGTAGCCGGCGCGGTGCCGCTTTCCGCCGTCGGCACTTCTCTAGCCGACCGTCAGGTGTTGCTCGCGCAAGCCGGTTCGATACATAAAGAGATCGCTGAGCGCGTCTCCCAACTCACCGCGCTCGCCACCGGTTTTAAGGCGGACCTGGCCACTCCGGAAGAGAGGCGCGATTATGCCTTGGCGCGACTACGCATTGTCTTCGGCAGAGGGTTCCTGGTGCTGCCGCGTTTTACTGCAACCAATGCCGCTGAGCTTGAAAAAGCGTTGGGCGACAGTGCAAAGCTGCAGGGCGGCGATGTTCTCGCCTCGGCCACCTGGTTCCAACGCATGGCGCGCGTGCGCGATGGAGTCGCCCGGCTCAATGCCACTCTAATCTATTCCGATGCACTCAACACCGGTGAAGAACTCAACTTGACCATTGCACAGATTCCTTACGACAGAGACGACCGCTGGGCCGGGCTACCGCTCGATGCTGGGAAGCGTTTACCGGGCGGAAAGCTCTCGCTCGCGGTCCAATCGACGGCGCCGGTTGACGTGCGCCAGCCGCTGGCGGGTCTGTTGGTGGACGAATGGGTAGAAGTCGTGCCAAGTGCGACCGAAACGACTGGCATCGCATTGCAGTACGATCAGCCCAATGCCGCCCCTCCCCAAACAATTCTGATTGCGGTGCCGCCGGATGTCGATACGCCGTGGACAATCTGGTCATTGCAAAAGGTGCTCCTGGAAGCACTCGACCTTGCCAGAATTCGAGCCGTCGATCCTGACGCGCTGGACGAAGCCGGACATTTCCTGCCTGCTTTAACTTTTGCCTCCAATATCTCCGGCGATACCGTTTCGACAGACTTTAGCAGAATCAGGTAGAGGGAACCGATGCCATCAATTACGAGTTGGATGCGTCTGGAGCCGCGTAGCCGCAATGCCGGGATGAAAACCAGCTTGCAGTCCAGGATTTATGATCCGCTCTGGCTGCTGGCGCGCCAATGGCAGTTCGGCGAATTCCAGGGCGAAGATAACGGTTCCCCGGTGGGTGCGCATTGGCGGGCCGAAGGGGCACGGTTATCCCGCTATCATGCGGGAGTGATTGCGCCCAACACCAGCGTAGACGCCGCGCGTTATGACGGTGAACGCATGCCCCTCGAGACCCTGGTTGAGCGGGAATCCGTTCGTGCCTCAACCAATCAACCGGCGAAGCCGGAAAAGCTCCGGCTTGCGGCCGAGGCCGGTCAGCAATTCCTAAGAATGCTGAAGCGGCAGCCGCTTTCGCGTGATTACCGCGCCGCATTCACTCGCGAATACCCGTTTCTCCCATTGCTGATGGAGCAACGTTCCGTGTTCGACGAGGAGAGCCTGAGATTCTTTGATTTGGTGGCATCGCGTGTTCCGGATGGACGGCGGCTCTATGCTGAGTTCCGTTCGCCCCGCCAGGACGGAATTGTCATTGCGCCCGCTTTGCAAATTGCTCCCGCCGATCTGGCGGAAGTTGAGAAAACCGTTCAGATCTGGGTGCGATGGTTTGAGACTCTTTTCAGCGAGCCGGAGGGAGGCAGCCCGTCGTGGCAGCCGGAACGGATGGAATATGCCTTTTCGCTTGGAACGCAGTTCAGCGATGGCGCCTGTGTGATGACCGCGCAGGAGTATTTTGGCGGGCATTTGGACTGGCACGCTTTCGACGTGAATACCGGGGTCACGCTCGGAGCCGCGAAAGACAATCTCTTTACGGAGATCACGCGAACGGCAATCCCGGCTCCGGTCAGTTTTCGTGGAATGCCGGCTCCGCGGTTCTGGGAATTCGAGGACGCGCAGGTGGACTTCGGTTCGGTAGACGCCGGGCCAACCGATCTGGCTCGCATGCTGCTGGTAGAGTTTGCTCTGGCCTACGGTAGCGACTGGTTTGTCATTCCCATTGAACTCGACGTAGGATGCCTCTATCGAACACGCTCGTTGGTAATTACGGACACGTTCGGTGTCCGCATGCTAGTCAAAACTTCCAGCGAACTGGGTGCGCCCCATTCAGATTGGCGGATGTTTCAGCACGCCCATGTGCGCGGGAACGGACACGCCCAGCCGGAATCAAATCTGTTCTTCCTCCCATCGTCGCTGCTCAAGAGTGTCGAAGGCCGGCCGATGGAAGAGGTGCTTTTCCTGCGCGACGAGATGGCGAATCTAGCCTGGGCGGTCGAGCGTCTCGTGGAAGGCCCCGCCGGCGGGCCACTGAACCGATTTGAAGTTTATGTGAGCGAGCAACGGCGGCGCGAGCAGGATGCGCCACCACCATCGGCGCCAAGCCCGCAGACGCAGCTTTACCGCCTGACCACGGAGGTTCCCGATTACTGGATTCCATTGTTGCCCGTACGGACGAAGCAGGGGCTTCGTCTCAAGCGCGGCGCCGTGCTCAAGACCGATGGTTCGCTCGAACCGGCACGTGCGCTGGGCCGCATTCTGGAATCCGGCCATGAACTATCGCTATTCGAGTATCTTCTCAATAATTCGGGGAACGCGGCAGGCCGACGGGAAGGGGGCGCTGGAAACCCAACCGGAACGCTGCAACATTT